>ERZ772820.274-NODE-274-length-52747-cov-61.373871_pt1 | contig 52747 bp, 50 predicted proteins | sample MGYA00511377_ERZ772820 | MGnify/ENA primary metagenome ERZ772820 (study PRJEB29015, sample SAMEA2737684) | human gut metagenome | biome: human gut; feature: human-associated habitat; material: faeces | place: China | collected 2012 ... | reverse complement strand
AGGCGTCGATGGCGCGCTTGGCGGCGACGGCGTTGCGCTCGATGCAGGGGATCTGCACCAGTCCGCAGATGGGGTCGCAGGTCAGGCCGAGCTGGTGCTCCATGGCGATCTCCGCGGCGTACTCGGTTTCGTTGATGGTCTTGCCCATCAGGTGGCACAGCGCCGCGGCGGCCATGGAGCAGGCCGTGCCGATCTCCGCCTGACAGCCGCATTCCGCGCCGGAAATGGAGGCGTTGCGCTTGACCAGACTGCCGAACAGGCCGGCCACGGCCAGCGCTTCGAGCACCTTGCGGTCGGGGATATTGTGCCGCTTCTGCATATACAGCAGCACCGACGGAAGTACGCCCGCAGAACCGCAGGTCGGTGCGGTGACGATGGTGCCGTTGTCGGCGTTCTGCTCCGCAATGGCAAAGGCATAGGAGCAGACCATGCGCAGCTCGCGGATCTGCGGCAGCTCATCCGGCTTTTCCTGCGCGTACAGGCGCTTGGCCTTGCGCTCGACCTGTAAGCCGCCCGGCAGGATGCCTTCGGCGTTCAGACCGTCGTCAATGGACTTTTTCATGGCGGCCCAGACCTCCGCGAGGAAGTCCCAGATCTCCGGGCCTTCGTTCAGATCGACATATTCGCTCAGGGAGATGTAGCGCCAGCGGCAGAACTGCTCGATCTCCGCGAAGGAATTCTCCGGGTAGATCTCCTCGCTCGCGGCGGTGTCCTCTCCGTCCACGACGATGTCGCCGCCGCCGATGGACTGCACGCGCATCGTGCCGATCTGCTCCTCGCCCTGATAGGCAAAGAAGTCCAGCGTGTTCGGATGCGGCAGGTCGGCGGGGGAGTCCTCGGAAAAGATGACTTCGGTTCTGTCCTTGCCCAGCACCTCATAGAGCACGCGGTCGGTGCCGTGGCCGCGGCCGGTCTTGGACAGCGATGCGTAAAGAACGACGCGGTAGCGCTCCGCATCGGGATAGCGTTTCAGGAAGAGTTTTGCCGCGCGCTCCGGCCCCATGGTGTGGGAGCTGGACGGACCTTTGCCGATCTTGTAAACGTCACGGATCGATTTCATTTTTATTTTCCTCCGGTTTTCTCTTCTGTGCTGCTTCCATTATAACAGTTCTTCAGGAAAAATCAACACGATGCCGTTTCTTTCTGCCGCATTGCCTCCAGCGAAAGCTCGCCGGCCAGCTTGAACAGCGCGTCGGAGAGCACCGTTTCCAGCGGCAGTCCGGCCAGCGCGGCGACGTGCCGGTAAAACGCCGCGGTGGTATTGTCGAGGGTGATGGTGATCTGCACCATATGGCAGCCTCCCTTGTGCTGAGAAGTTACCGGAAAAAGGGATTGCCCGGCATAATTCATCCTATGCAGGCACTTGACATCCGTGATAAAATAATATAAGTGTAAAAAACTGCTTTCAGAAAGGCTGAGGGGATATGGCAAAAGAGAAAAAAGTGGAACAGATCACCGATATGGAGGTAGACTTTGCCCAGTGGTACACCGACGTGTGCAAAAAGGCGGAGCTGATCGACTATTCCTCCGTCAAGGGAATGTTCGTCTATCGCCCATATGGCTATGCCATCTGGGAGAATATCCAGAGAATCATGGATGCGGAGTTCAAAAAGACCGGCGCGGAGAATGTCTATATGCCGATGCTGATCCCCGAATCCCTGCTTCAGAAGGAAAAGGATCATGTCGAGGGCTTCGCACCGGAGTGCGCGTGGGTCACGATGGGCGGCAGCGAAAAGCTGGAAGAACGCCTGTGCATCCGTCCGACTTCGGAAACGCTTTTCTGCGAGCATTTCCATGACATCATCCATTCCTGGCGCGACCTGCCGAAGATGTACAACCAGTGGTGCAGCGTGCTGCGCTGGGAAAAGACCAGCCGCCCCTTCCTGCGCCACCGCGAATTCCTCTGGCAGGAGGGTCACACCATGCACGCCACCGCGCAGGAGGCGCGCGAGGAGACCGAGCGTATGCTCAACGTCTATGCGGATTTCTGCGAAAATGTGCTTGCCATGCCCGTGACCCGCGGCCAGAAGACCGACAAGGAGAAGTTCAACGGCGCAGAGGCGACCTACACGATCGAGTGCATGATGCACGACCGCAAGGCGTTGCAGGCCGGAACCTCCCACTACTTCGGCGACGGCTTCGCCAAGGCGTTTGATATTCACTTTACCGATAAGAACAACCAGCAGTGCTTCCCGTTCCAGACCTCCTGGGGCGTTTCTACCCGTCTGATCGGCGGCATCATCATGACCCACGGCGACAACAGCGGCCTCGTCCTGCCGCCCAAAATCGCACCCGTGCAGCTCGTGGTCATCCCCATCGCCATGCACAAGGAGGGTGTGTTGGAGAAAGCACGCGAGGTTGCGGCAGCCCTGAGCGCAGCCGGACTGCGCGTGAAGATCGACGAATCCGAGCAGAGCCCCGGCTGGAAGTTTGCTGAGTATGAGATGAAGGGCGTGCCCCTGCGTCTGGAGCTTGGCCCGAAGGACATCGAGCAGAACCAGTGCGTGCTGGTTCGCCGCGACAATGGCGAAAAGAGCTTCGTCTCTCTCGACGGCCTGTCCGACACCGTGGAAGCAATGCTGGACGCCGTCCACCACGGTATGTACGAAAAGGCAAAGAAAAACCTGACCGAGCACACCTACGATGCCGAAACGATGGAAGAGTCAAAGCGCTTGCAGCAGGAAAACGGCGGATTTATCCGCACGATGTGGTGCGGCGAGGAGGCCTGCGAGCTTCGCATGAAGGAAGAGGCCGGCATGACCAGCCGCTGCATCCCCTTTGCGCAGGAGCATCTGGGCGACCGCTGCGCCATTTGCGGCAAGCCTGCCAAGAAGATGATCTACTGGGGCGTCGCATATTAACGATATGATATTATTTCAAAAGCGCCGCGATGAAAATCGCGGCGCTTTGCAATGCATATGAAAGCAGCAGGCAAGTGGCTGACTTGCCTGCTGCTTCCGGTATAAATAGAGGGGGAAAATGAAAAAGAAAAACTCAACACTTACAGTTTTTATTGTAGACGGGAGTTGTTAAAAATATAACCCAAAAGAAATTAAGTTTTTATTAAGTTGGAAAAATGTTTTCGTGGTTGACAAATGCGGCTGTCCCTGTTAGAATACGAATGTAATATCGGAATTATGCGTTGAGGAAGCCAGTGCCTACCGGCGGCAGCAGCGAGCAGGGGAATGGTGAAAGCCCTGTGGCCAGCAGTAGGTTCAGCCACTTCTGAGCAGCCCGCGAGGAGCGGGACGCTTCATCTCCGTTAAAGGATGACTTAAGATACCGCCGCAGGCGGTAATTAGGGTGGTACCGCGAGTGAGCCTCGCCCCTATGTTGGGGTGGGGTGTATTTTTTTATCAACTGATTGGAGGATCAATTCCCATGGCACAGAAAAAATACGGCGTAAATGAGTTGCGCGAAATGTTCCTGTCTTTCTTCGAGAGCAAGGGACACCTGCGTCTGCCCAGCTTTTCCCTGATCCCGCAGAACGATGCTTCGCTCCTGCTCATCAACTCTGGCATGGCCCCGATGAAGCCCTATTTCAAGGGTGAGGTCACGCCCCCGCGCCGCCGCGTCTGCACCTGCCAGAAGTGTATCCGCACCGGCGACATCGACAACATCGGCCACACCGCGCGCCACGGCACCTACTTCGAGATGCTGGGCAACTTCTCCTTCGGCGATTATTTCAAGCACGAGGCCATTGCATGGTGCTGGGAATTTTTGACCAAGGTCTGCGGTCTTGACGAAAACCGCCTGTATCCGTCGATCTATCAGGACGACGATGAGGCTTTTGAGATCTGGAACAAGGAGATCGGCATCCCGGCCGACCGTATCTTCCGCTTCGGCAAGGAGGACAACTTCTGGGAGCATGGCTCCGGCCCGTGCGGCCCCTGCTCCGAGGTCTACTATGACCGCGGCGAGAAGTACGGCTGCGGCAAACCCGGCTGCACGGTCGGCTGCGACTGCGACCGCTATATGGAGATCTGGAACAACGTGTTCTCCCAGTTCGACAACGACGGCCACGGCAACTACACCGAGCTCGTGCAGAAGAACATCGACACCGGCATGGGCCTGGAGCGTCTGGCGGTCGTCTGCCAGGACGTGGATTCCCTGTTTGACGTCGATACCGTGATGAACATCACCCACAAGGTGACGGAGCTGACCGGCGCAAGCTACGGCCAGAGCAAGGAGCGCGACGTTTCCCTGCGCGTCATCACCGACCATATTCGCGCTTCCGTCTTTATGATCGCGGACGGTGTGCTGCCCTCCAACGAGGGCCGCGGCTACGTTCTGCGCCGCCTGCTGCGCCGCGCGGCGCGCCACGGCAAGCTGCTGGGTGTGAACCATCCCTTCCTGTGCGAGATCGTGGAAACGGTCATCCATGAAAATGAGGGACATTATCCCTATCTGCGCGAGCGCGCGGCCTATATCACCCGCGTTGTGCGCGTGGAGGAGGAGAACTTCGCCAAGACCATCGACGGCGGTATGCGCATCTTTGCGGAAATGCTGGCCTCCCATAAGGAAAAGGGAGAAACGGTGTTCTCCGGCGCGGATGCCTTCAAGCTCTACGACACCTATGGCTTCCCGATTGACCTGACGATCGAGATGGCGAAGGAAGAGGGAATGCAGGTCGACGAGGAGGAATTCAAGCGCCAGATGCAGGAGCAGAAGGTTCGCGCCAGAGAGGCGCGCAAGGCGCTGGGCGACCTGGGCTGGGCCGGCATCGAGTTTGGCCAGGACATCCCGTCTACCGAATTTGTCGGTTATGAAAACGACGTAACGCAGGGCAAGATCCTTGCGATGGTGTCCGAGGACGAGCAGCGAACGGAAATCGCCGAGGGCGTCGAAGCTATCGTGGTGCTCGACCAGACGACGATGTACGCCGAGATGGGCGGTCAGGTGGCCGACCATGGCGCGATCACCGGCCCGGACGGTGTGTTCGAGGTCACGGATGTTCAGAAGAACAAGGGCGGCAAGTTCATGCACTACGGCAAGGTCATTTCCGGCACAATCAAGCTGGGCGACGAGTGCACCGTGTCCATTGATACAGAGCGCCGCAATGCCATCCGCCGTGCGCATACTGCGACGCATCTGCTCGACGCTGCACTGACACGTGTGCTCGGCGACCACTGCCATCAGGCGGGCTCTCTGGTCGAACCGGATCACCTGCGCTTCGACTTCACGCATTTCTCTGCAATGACCGCGGAGGAGATTGCAAAGACATCCTCGCTTGTGATGGAAATGATTCTCAAGGGTGAGGATGTGGAAACGCTGGTTCTGCCCATTGAGGAAGCCAAGAAGTTGGGTGCGACCGCACTTTTCGGCGAGAAGTACGGTGACGTCGTCCGCGTGGTCAGAATGGGGGAGGATTCCATTGAGTTCTGCGGCGGCACGCATCTGAGCAACACCGCGAAGGTCGGCCCCTTCCGTATTATGTCCGAAGCCTCCGTCGCTTCCGGTGTGCGCCGTATCGAGGCCTACACCGGCAAGAAGGTCATCGAGCAGATGGATCAGGCCAACCGCGTTCTGCTGAACGTTGCGGAAGAGCTCAAGACCACGCCGAAGGAGCTTTTGCAGCGTGCACACGGGCTGATGGGCGAAATGAAGGAGCTGAAGCTGAGCCTTGACCGCATGAAGGACAAGCTCTTCAGCGGCGAGATCGAGCGCTGCCTGTTTGCGGCGAAGAATGTCAGCGGCCTGAAGGTTCTGACAATCTCAAAAAGCGATATTTCCGCGGCTGACCTGCGCAAGCTGGGCGACCAGATCCGCGACCGCGAGCCGGATGCCGTTGCCGTTCTGGCAGGCATTCAGGGCGAGAAGATCACGCTTCTGGCGGTCTGCGGCAAGAATGCCGTCGCGCGCGGCATCAAGGCAGGACAGCTGGTCAAGGAGGTTTCCGCCATCTGCGGCGGCTCCGGCGGTGGCAAGCCCGATTCCGCGATGGGCGGCGGCAAGGATCCGATGAAGCTGGACAATGCGCTCGCGATCGTGGACGAATTCGTCGCGGCGAACGTGAAATAAGAGGGGAATCATATGAACGACTGCATTTTCTGCAAGATCATTGCGGGGGAGATCCCGTCGAAAAAGCTCTATGAGGATGAGCTGTGCCTCGCCTTCTATGACATTCAGCCGCTTGCACCGCAGCATTTTCTTGTGGTGCCGAAGGCGCATATCGCCTCTGCGGCGGAGCTCGGCGAGGACAATGCCGCGCTGGTCGGGCATATCTTTGCCGTAATCGCGAAGCTGACGAAGCAGCTCGGCTTTTCCGAGGGCTTCCGCGTAGTGACGAATTGCGGCGCGGATGCGGGTCAGACGGTCCGGCATCTGCACTTCCATGTGCTCGGCGGAAAGCCGCTGGGCAGCTTCAACTAATACTCTTTTGTCAGGACGGGCGTGAAACACCCGTCCTGCTTGCTATCGGGAAGGAGGGACGATATGCGCAAACTGGCGATCTTTTCCTTTGCATTTGCGGCGGCCGCGGCGGCATATGTGTATCTGCTTCCTCCCAAGGCTTGCCTGATCGTCGCGGGAGCTTGCCTGCTGTGTGGGCTGGCACTGTGCTTTTTTCGGCTGCCACAGGCAAAACGCGTGCGCATTGCCCTGTTCGGCCTGACAGCGGGGCTTTTGTGGAGCTTCGGCTATGAGCAGTTTCGCATCGCGCCGCTGCGTGAGCACTGCGGCGCGAATGAGGAGATTACTGCGACCGTCTGCGACTTCCCGGAAGCGACGAAATACGGCTGCCGCGTTGTGGTGCGGTTGGACGGCGGCCGGATGCTCCTGTATCTGAACGGGGAGCAGACACTGCGCCCCGGCGACACGCTGCGCCTGACGGCGAAGGTAGCGGACGTTTCCCGCGGCAGCGGGGAGGAGGAGAATCTCTATTATTCCTCTAAGGACATCCGTCTGCTCGGCTTTCAGAGAGATGAGCCGAAGATCACGCCTGCGGAAAAGCTCTCGCTGCGCGACTATCCTACCGTGGCGGCGAAGGCTGTGCGCGAGAGGATCACGGCGCTCTTTTCTGCGGATACAGAGGGATTTCTGCGGGCGCTTTTGACGGGCGACCGCAGCGGACTGACCTACGAAACAAAAAATCAGATGTCCCTTGTAGGCATTTCCCACGTGGTGGCGGTGTCCGGCCTGCACGTGTCGCTGATCGCCGGGGCAGTGCTCCTGCTGTGCTTCCGCCGCCGGCGGCTGGCGGCGGCCGTCGGAATCTCGGCTATGCTGTTCTTTGCGGCGATGCTTGGGTTTCCTGCTTCCGTCGTGCGTGCGGTTGTGATGCACGCAGTTTTGCTGCTGGCGCCGCTGTTCCGGCGCGAAAACGACGCGCCGACCTCGCTGGGCTTTGCGCTGCTCCTGCTTCTGGTCGAAAATCCGTGGGCGATCGCCAATGTCGGCTTACAGCTCTCCTTCGGCGCGACGGCGGGCATCCTGCTGTTTACGGAGCCGCTTCTGCGCTGGATGGAGCGCCGCTTTCTGCCCGGAGCGTTCCGGAAGAAGCACCCGCGCCTGTCCGGCCTTGCGCGCGGCCTTTTCTCCATTCAGGCGATGAGCCTCGGTGCGACGGTGCTTACGCTGCCGCTGGTCGCGGCTTATTTCGGAACGGTGTCGCTGATCGCGCCGGTGACGAATTTGCTGCTTCTGACGCTGATCGGCTATCTCTTCACCTTCGGCTGCGCGGCGGTGCTGCTGAGCTTTCTCTGGCGACCGCTGGGAGCCGCGCTTGCATGGGTGCTGGACTGGGGTGTCCGGCTGGTTCTGCGCGTGATCGGGGCGCTTTCGCGCATTCCCTTTGCGGCGGTCTACACGCAGAGCGATTACATTTGCCTGTGGATCGCCGGCTTCTATGTCCTTCTGGCGATTTTCCTGCTCGGCCGCTGCCGATGCAAGCGGGTATTCTGCGCGGCGGTTGCCGCGACGCTTGCCTGCGCCGTTGCGTTTTCCATGCTGCCGGGCGATGCCGCCCTGACTTTTACTGCTTTGAATGTCGGGCAGGGGCAGTGCCTTCTTTTGCAGCCCGGCGGCCTGACGGTCGTGGTGGACTGCGGCGGCAGCTATGCCGACGATGCCGGAGAACAGCTTGCCCGCCGCCTTCTGATGCAGGGCAAAACGCAGATCGACTTCCTTGTCCTGACGCATTTTGACGAGGATCACGTCGGCGGCGTGCCGCAGCTGCTTTCCAGAATGGAGGTCGGCACGATCCTCGCGCCCGACCAGACGGACGACGGCGGAAACCGCGAACGGATCCTTACCGCGGCGGAGGAAGCGGGCGTTGCCGTCCGGTTCGTGCGGCAGGATGTGACGGTGGAATTTCCGACGGGACGGCTGGAGATCTTCGCGCCGGTGCGCGAGAGTGGGGACAATGACGGAATTAGTGCATTGATGTCCGTGGAAGAATATGATATACTGATTACCGGCGATATGGACGCGCGCTCGGAGCAGCTTCTGGCGGTGCGGCACGGACTGCACGATATTGAGGTGCTGGTGGCCGGGCACCACGGCTCGCGCTATTCCACGGGCAGCGCGCTTTTGCAGACGGTCACGCCGGAGATCGTCGTGATCAGTGTCGGGGAGAATTCCTACGGTCATCCCGCGCCGGAGACGCTGGCGCGCATTGAAGCGTCCGGTGCGCTTGCGCTGCGCACGGACGAGGTGGGAACGATCGTGATCGAGAGGTAAAACATGGCAAAAAAGACGGAAGGCACGCAGGCCGGGTACGAACAACTGAAAAAGGATCTTGCCCAGAAGCAGCCGGGCCGTTTTTACATTTTCTACGGCGAGGAGGACTATCTGCGCCGGCACTATCTGTCCATGCTCAAAAAGCAGCTGCTCGACGAGCTGACGGAGGATTTTAACTATCACCGCCTGACACAGGAGAACCTGTCGGCGCAGCTTCTCTATGACAGCATCGAGGCCATCCCCATGATGTCGGAGCGTTCACTGGTGCAGGTGGACGACGTCGACCTCTTCCTTTTGCCGGAGGCGGAGCGGAACAAAATTGCGGAAACGTTCTCCGACCTCCCGGACTACTGCTGTCTGGTGCTGACCTACAGCGCGACCGAGTTCAAGCCGGATAAACGTATGAAAAAGCTCTGGGATGCGATGCAGAAGAACGCCGTGCAGGTGGAGTTCCGCTATCAGACGGAGCGCGACCTGAGGGCATGGGTCGTCCGGCACTTCCGGGCGAAAAACAAGACGATCTCCCCGCAGACCTGCGACTATCTCCTGCGCTACTGCGGCGTTTCCATGACGCATCTGGATATGGAGATTGAAAAGCTCTGCGCTTATTCCGAAGCGGGAGAGATCGTGCAGGCGGACATCGACGCGGTCGCGGAGCCGACAATGGAGGCCGTGGTGTTTGAGATCACGGACGCGATGGGGCAGCGGGATTTTTCCAGAGCGCTGGAACGGCTGGACGTGATGTTCAAGCTCCAGCCGGAGGCGATCCCCATTCTGGCCGCCATCGGCAATCAGATGCGCCGCCTCAATGCGGCGAAAACGCTGATGAACGCGGGAAAAACGGCGGACGATCTGGCACAGCTCTATTCGCTGGCACCCTTTGCCGCCAACAAGACGATGTCGCAGGCGCGGCGGCTGTCCGAGCGGTTTTGCAGCCGGGCGGTGCTGCTGTGCAGCGATACGGATTTCAAGCTCAAACGCTCCTATGACGACCCCAAGCGTCTGCTGGAGATGCTGATCCTGACGCTTGCCGAGGAGGCGCGCCATGATTAAGCTGCGGCAGGCGATCGTCGTCGAAGGCCGATATGATAAAAATGCGCTGCGTCAGCTCGTCGATGCGCCGGTGTTTGAAACGAACGGCTTCGGTGTGATGAAAAACAAAGAGCTCGTGAGCCTCCTGCGCATGACGGCGGAGCGCCGCGGACTGATCGTCCTGACGGATTCGGACGGCGCGGGCTTTGTCATCCGCAATTATCTCAAGCGCGTGCTGCCGAAAAAGGGCGTGCTGCACGCCTACATCCCGGATGTCTACGGCAAGGAACGCCGCAAGGAGCATCCGGGCAAGGAGGGCAAGCTGGGCGTCGAGGGGATGCCGCCGGAGGTGCTTTTGCAGGCGCTGCGCGACGCAGGCGCGGAGGCGGAGCCGGACGCGCTCCGCCGGACGGAGCCGATCACCAAGGCCGATCTCTGCGCCGCGGGCTATTCCGGCGGAACGGACAGCGCGGCGCGGCGTGCGGCGCTTCTGAAGACGCTGCGCCTGCCGGAGCATATGAGCAGCAACGCGCTTCTGGACGCGCTGAACGTCCTGATGACAAGAGAAGATTTTTTGTGCAACTACGGAGAACACAATGGTTGATATTTCGGTAAAGGATCTGGTCAAATCCTTTGAAGTGGGCAGCGTCCTGCTCGACGGACTGAGCTTCGACATCCACGAGGGCGAGTGCGTCGGCATCATGGGGCGCAACGGCTGCGGCAAGACGACGCTGTTTCGCCTGCTGACCGGCGAGATCACGCCGGACAGCGGCGAGATCATGATCGCTGCAGGGAAAAAGCTGGGGCTGATCTCCCAGATTCCGCATTACCCGGCGGGCTATACGGTGGACGACGTTCTGGCGACGGCTTTCGCGCCCCTGCAGGCGATGAAGCGCCGGATGGAGGAATTGGAGCATCAGATGGCCGAGTCGGCGGACAAGGCCGTTCTGAATGAATACGACCGCCTGTCGAGCGCCTATCAGACGGGCGGCGGTTACGAGCAGGCCACGCAGACCGACAAGATCTGCAACGGCCTCGGCATCCCGCAGGCCATGCGGCCGCAGGAATTCGACCGCCTCTCCGGCGGCGAAAAGACGCGCGTCAATCTTGCGCGCCTGCTGCTGGAAAAGACGGATATTCTGCTGCTGGACGAGCCGACGAATCACCTCGACCTGCGCAGCGTCGAGTGGCTGGAGGCTTATATCAAGAAATTCAAGGGAACCGTCCTGACGATCTCCCACGACCGCTATTTCATTGATCAGGTGGTCGACCGCATCATTGAGATCCACGCGGGCAAGGCGGAATTCTACAGCGGAAACTACACATTCTATTTGCAGGAGAAGCAGGAACGCTTCAATACGCAGCTCAAGCAATACGAGGCCGAGCAGGCGAAGCTCAAGCAGCTCGGCTTCACGCTCGAGCGCATGAAGGGCTGGGGCATCAACAACCGCGTGCTCTACCGCCGCGCGATGTCCATCCAGCACCGCATGGAGCGCATCGAAAAGACCGAGCGCCCGACGAAGGAAAAGACCCTGCGCGCCCGCTTCGGGGAAAAGGATTTCCACGGGGACGAGGTCCTGACCGTCAAGGGACTGGGCAAGCGCTTCGGCGACCGGGTGCTGTTTTCCAATGTGGATCTACAGGTCACGGGCGGAGAGCGCATCGCGCTGCTGGGCGACAACGGCACCGGCAAGACGACCTTTCTGCGCGTGCTGCTGGGCGAGGAGCCGGGTGAGGGGAAGATCCGCTTCGGCCCTTCCGTCAAATACGGCTATCTGCCGCAGGTCATCCATTTCGATCATCCGGAGCGCACGCTCTACGACACCATGCTCTATGAGAAAAACTGCACGCCGCAGGTCGCGCGCGATCGCCTCGGCGCCTTCCTCTTTTCCGGGGAGGACGTATTCAAGACGGTCGGCACGCTGTCCGGCGGAGAGCAGTCGCGCCTGCGGCTGTGTATGCTGATGGACGACAAGATCAATCTGCTGATCCTCGACGAGCCGACGAACCATCTGGACGTGGCCTCGCGCGAGTGGATCGAATGTGCGATTGAGGACTACGAGGGGACGCTGATCTTCGTTTCCCACGACCGCTATTTTGTCGACAAGTTTGCCACGCGCGTGTGGGAGCTGGAAAACGGCGGCATCCGCGACTATCCCTGCGGCTATGCGAAGTACCGCTCCATCAAGGAACACGAGGCCATGCAGCGCCCGGTCGAGAAAAAGGAAAAAACGCCGAAGCCCGCCCGCGTTCTGCCGGAAAAGGAATTGCAGAAGCTGGTGCGTCGGCTGGAACGGGAGATCGGCGTGCAGGAGCAGACCGTGGCGGAGCTGGACAAGGCACTGGAGGCCGCGTCTGCGGACTATCAGGAGCTGATGCGCCTGACGGCAGAGCGCGAAGCGGCGGAAGTAAAACTGGAAGAGCTTATGACGCAGTGGGAAGCCGCTGCGTCACAGATCGAAGAATAAAGGAGAATTGCCATGAGTGAGAATTGCAGCGGCAACTGTGCAAGCTGCGGCGAAAGCTGCGGAGAGCGCAAGCAGGAGAGTCTGCTTGCAGAGCTGAATGAACGGTCGAAGGTCAAAAAGGTCATTGCCGTCGTGTCCGGCAAGGGCGGCGTCGGCAAGAGCACGGTCACGGCCATGCTGGCTGCCGCGGTGCAGCGCCGCGGCCTGCGAGCCGCGATCCTGGACGCGGACATCACCGGCCCGTCCATCCCGAAGGCCTTCGGCGTGGAGGAGTGTGCGGGGGCGGAGGAAGGCTGCCTGCATCCGGCCGTCAGCAAGACCGGCATCCAGATCATGTCCATCAACCTGCTGCTGGACAACGCCAGCGACCCCGTGCTGTGGCGCGGGCCGATCATCGCGGGCGCGGTCAAGCAGTTCTGGACGGACGTCGTCTGGGAGGACGTGGACTATATGTTCGTCGATATGCCTCCCGGAACGGGCGATGTGCCGCTGACGGTGTTCCAGTCCCTGCCCATCGACGGCGTGATCATCGTCACCTCGCCGCAGGAGCTGGTTTCCATGATCGTCGGCAAGGCCGTGCGCATGGCCAATATGATGCAGGTGCCGGTGCTGGGTCTGGTGGAGAACTACAGCTACTTCCGCTGCCCGGACTGCGGCAGAGAGCATGCGATTTTTGGCGAGAGCCATCTGGCGGAAACCGCGATGAAATACCATCTGCCGGTGCTGGCACGGCTGCCCATCGACCCGAACGTCGCCAAGGCCTGCGACTCCGGCAATGCGGAATCGCTCACCTGCGAGGAGCTGGACCCGGTTCTGGCCGCAGTGCTTTCCAAATAGATTTCGAATTTCAAAACCAGCATACAGGCTTTATTTACAATTATGCAAGCAAAGCGGAGATGCCGACGGCATCTCCGCTTTGCGTCACGGCTGGGGAGAAGAGAACGATTGCTCCGGAAGCAGGATATCGGCAAGCTCTTCCGAAAGTGCCGTGATCCTTCCTTTTTCAAAGATGTTATCCAGCCCAGCTGACCTCAGCGCCGTGAGAAAACCGGTTCCGGCAGGAAGTTGTGCGATCGCGAGGTACTGCTCTACGCTTTGCCGGAAATCTTCTCTTGATTTTACAAAAAGCTCAAATGCGGCAAGTGAGGATGTGGCATAGCCGATGTAATAGAAAGGCTGCTGAAACACGTGAGGGATTGCCGTCCAGGCGTCTTCCGTTTTGCCGAGCGGCTGTGCGTATTTCTCGTTAGCCGCCGACCAGATATCATCGAGCTTTTCAAGCGTCAGATCGGGTGCCGTATAGCAGAGATATTCCGCCTCATTTACTGCAAAGCCCTTGGGCACAGACCGCATGATCTGAAATACTGTGCTTTGTGCCAGCGCTCTTCCGTACTCTTCATTATATGCGTCATAATAGTCATAGCACAGAAGTTGGAGCCCCTGCGACATAATCTCCTCGACATCCATCACCAGATTTGGGTCAAAGGCATCGCCTGCTCTGTAATAGAGGGCATTGTAGTGTCCGAATTCGTGAAGGATTGTTTTGTAATCGGACACCTTATTCTGCGGGTTTATAAAAATATAGGCGTCATGATAGGAGGGCAGAGCCACCGTGTAGTCTGATTGCCCCTTCGTATCGGAGAATTCTACATCATAGAGCCTGTTCCGAATCAGATGCTCCAGCGATTCGACCAGCTTTGGAGAGATATTTTCAATGCACCCTTTGAGCTTTGAAAACTTCACTTCGCCGCTGTCATGGTTTTCTTTATATGCGTCATAAACAACATCCTTGGTGACCATTCTGACATAGGCGCGATAGACGGGAATGAAGCCGGTGACGACCTCGCTTTCAATCCCCCTGATGTCCTCAATGGTATAATCCCGCCCCTTTCCCTTGGAATAGGCATAGCTTGCATAGTTTTCATGCCCGCGCAGGCGGGCGTAGGCGTTATTGGCGTTGACAAGCTCGATGTACAGCTCCTTGAAGGCCAGACTGTCCGCGCCCTGCCGGGCGAGTGTGTCATAGGTTCGCTCAAGCTCCCGAATTCTTGCTTTCAGCGCATTCTCCTCCTCGGTAACCGTGGCTGCCGCTTCAAACTTATCCGCAAGTACATCCCCAATCTGCATGCGGAGCGTGTCGGCATAGGCGGTTGAAAAGACGGAACGGAACAGCTGAACGCTTTTGCCGTATACACTGCTGTAGGAGCTTTGCATGGAGGAATAGCGCTCGGCAAGCTCTCCGTTTGAAACGTCCTGATCATAATCGTACAGCGCGAGCGCCGCGTCGGTCTTGCTGTCTTGGAGAAGATCATTTATGATCTCGTACAGCTCGCCGATTCGCTCTGCATTCCCATCAGATTCCAAAAGTGCAGCGAATTCTTGATATGCACTGTCATATGCTGCGCTGTCAAAGCTGTTCCGGGAGCGCTCTTCGAGGGGAACGTCGAAATGCGGAACGCTCACGGACGGATCCTGATTCACCGGGAACGTCGATTCAGACGGAGCCGTTGTTTCCGGCTCCGAGGGAGTCGTTGGATTCGGTTCGGGAAAACCGGGGAATTTGGGGAGCAGTCCGCACCCGGTCAGGCCGTACAAAAGCGTGAGGCACAAAAGAAAAGCGGTCGTTTTTGTGAGGAACGTTTTTATCATGGTGTCTCCTTCTCCCTCCGTGGCTGTATGTAATGGACGCTGTTGTTTTTTCACTTGTTCCGCGAAAAATATAAAATGACGTTTTGCTGGAAAGAGGCCTGCCGGAGCAAGCCTCTTTTTCTTTTTGAAAGATGGAATCAATGCGTTCGGCAGCGAGCCTACAAAATCATCAAGGAGCCGTCCGACCGGAGAAGTTTCAGGCCCAGGGGTCGGCTGCCTTTGGCGTGCGCACGCCGGTCAGCAGATACTGTTCCCACAAAAACCACTTGCCGTCGCTGCCGCGCTGGCGCAGCTTGATGGGACGGGGCGCATCCGCGCCGCCACAGGGAATGAAGAGCTTCATATAGCCCTGCTCCTCGGCAGAGACGTGGTTGCTTTCAATCGTGATGCGGTACGGCTGTGATGGGGTGTAATTATTGTCTGGCGACGAACCTGCAAAATAGGTGAAGGGCAGATAGGTTTTACCGTCCCGGAAGCGGTCGTTCAGGAAGGAGATCTCCTGCCCGTTCAGCGGACGAGGACCGCGCAGCCAGTTCAGCATCTCCGTGCCGATGCTTTTATCGGCGGCGTAGGCGCAGAGCGCGAGAACCGTAAGAGCAGCCGTTTTGAAGGGCGTGTCAAGACTCGCCTCGGGAAGCGCCTGCATCTCGGAGAGACTTTCGGGAAGTGCTGCAAAGGTAAAGGTTTCTCTCTTGTTGCCGGCAGATTGCGCGGCGGTGGTTACCGCCTGCTGAGCTGTGCTTTTCAGTTTGTCAAAGATACTCACAAAGGGTCATTCCTTTCCGTTTTTGTTTTTCTTAACCAATACGATGATCAGACATGCAATGCCGCCGCCCACCGCAATGCCGCCGAGCGCGATCAGAATGGCCGGCAAAGGGGAAAGAGAGCCAAACCCCTTCCGGGAGACTGTGGGGGTGCTTGGCTCCAAAGACTCAGATGCTTCGGTGCCCTTATTGGGCAGTACCGGGTTTCCCGGTGTCGTGGCTGCGGAGGAGCCTGTCGTTTCTGTGGGCTCCGTCGGAGCTGAAACGCTTGAGTGGCGGGTGATGGTGGGGGTTGTTGGCTGAACCGGGGGATTCGTGGGCTTGTCGGGCGGACTCGTCGGCTGTGTGGGTGGATTTGTGGGCTTGGTAGAAGGACTCGTCGGCTGCGTCGGCTTCGTCTGGCTGCCCGACTTCTTGACCGTTACGGGAATCACGCTGGAGTAGGCGCGGCCGCCCTTCTGCGTTTCCACCATGCAGACATAGTATCGCGTTCCGGGCGTTGTGGTATCACAGACAAGGATGGGGTAGTTTTCCTCATAGCCTTCGTTTATTCCAATGGCGACGATGTCTTTCAGCTCACCCGTGGTTGTTTCGTACCAGAGATAGGAAACGACCTCGTCTCCTTCTGCGGCAGTCGCATCGCAGTAGAGCTTCAAAATCTTATCCTGCTCAATGGTAACGGAGGCGGGCACGACCAGCGTCGGGGGCATGACCTGCCCGCTTACGGAGATGGTGGCAAAATGAGACACCGTGAAGTCATTCGCTCCGCTTGTTACGATGCAGAAAATGACCGCTCCGTCCAGTGCACTGCCGATGCCATTGATATAAAACACGTTACCGGTCTGATTCCAGCCATAACCTGAGCCGAGAACGCCCTCCTGCCATGGATGGCCTTCGTTAAAGGAAGTCAGTGTGCAATAGTCGATGCCATGATAACGGATGTACCAGGTATAGGAAAGGTCGGTTCCGGTTGCCTCTACGCTCCACGTTGCCACGGAGTTTTCCGGGAAAATGCAATTCTGTGGCTGCTGCGTGATGATAGGAGCTTCATTCGCATAGGCCGGAAACACCAGCACCGGCAGTATCAGTATGAGGCAAAGGATAATCGTCAGTCTTTTCATTCTATCCCTCCGAGGTGGTTTCTATATTTGAATGGCTGATTGCTTTCTCTCTCTCGGATCGCCTGCGGCTCAGAACAGGGGTCTGCCGCATTCCGGACAAAACCGCGGGGCGGATTCTCCTGCGGCCGGCATCCAACCGCAATTTGCGCAGGCGATGCACTTGGCGGCTCCTTGCGCGTAGGAGGAGGCAGACGGATTCCGGCCATAGCTTGTGGATTCAGGACGCGGCGCGGGCTTTAGCATACCGCAGTTCTCGCAGAATTTTCCTCTGTTTTGGGTGCCGCAGGAGGGACACTGCCAGACACCGCCGTTTGTTACAGCGTTTCTTTGTGAGGCACCTGCCGCCGGAGCTGCCGCCATCCGGGAATTGTCGGACGGATTGATCCGGTTGAGGTATCCGTCGCCGTCATAGACCCGGTAACGGTTATCCCGCCGCAGCAGAATGTCCGCAAGCTCGTGCATCTTTCGCTCATATTCCCGGTAAAGCTCGGTGTAACGGCTCTCCGGACGATTTCCGCTGCTCAATTCCAGCTCGATCTCATCAAACCAGGGCGACTCTATATGAATTGTCATATTGAATTCATATTCGCAGGAATAGCGGCGTGGTTCATAGCTTTTCCGGTTGCCGTTTGCATCCTTATAGAAAAGCTCTTCCTTATTCTCCCGGATGTCGGTATCGACCGCGCGCACCTGAGAAAGCCGAATCAGATCCGGGTTGCCGCTGCGCCAGTTAGACAGCCCCGTAACAATGAACCGCTCACCGATGGGATCGATATACACCCTTTTGCTTCCTTCAAAGGTGAGCGTCGGAGAAAAGGAGGCAAGCTCCTTCTCGTTTTCCGCGCGGTAGGCAAGCTGATTTTTGATATCCTGCACCGTTGAATGGCGGCGCTCGCTGAAAAACGGCGACAGCTTCCTTGCGCAATCCTTACAGAGATTTCCGTCCTCCAGCTTGCGGTTTCCGAGAAGCCCGATCTTTTCTCCGCAGATATCGCAGTATTTTTTGTCAAACAACCCCATGTCAAGAACCTCCTGTTATTCTTTGCCTTAATGAGAGAAAATGCGATGGCTTTAAGATGCGCGTAATATTGCAGACACTACTGCTGTAAAATGGTTTTCAGCAGGGTAAGCAGTTCACTTTCGCCTCTGCCGTCATATTTTGTCGAAAGCAGCGTCCCGTCCGAAAGATACCAGCTCACGCTCAGCAGGCTGGAGGTTTCGTCGTAGACTTCATCTCCGGCCGGCTCCGCGTAGGCGCAGTGGGGCTCACTGCGGAGACATTGCTCGATGCGCAGGCGCTGCTCGTCCGTCAGCGGCAGACCCTCACGGCTGACGCGCAGATCGCCGTCCGGATCCGGATATTTCCCGGAAATTGTATGGCCGTCCTCTCCCCGGTGTAGGTCAAAGACAAAGCACTCATATTCATTTGAGGCGCTTTGTCCCCAACTGAGGCTGTTGAGCGCTGCGTCCCCGGGGATGACCGGCAGCTCGTTTCGCTCCGGCGGAAAGGGATTCTCCATGCCGCCCCGATCCATGATCCGATTCGTGACAAAATGACGGTAGAGCTGCACTGCGACAAGAATCGTTACGGTCAGAGCCAGAAGAGCTAGCAGGATCACAAGCAAAAGTTTCATTGCCTTTTTCATTTGCAGTTTTAATGGAAGCTCCGTTCTCAGCCGAAGCTGACCACCGACCAGCCGTCGTTCAGCGCGTCATAGGCATAGACCAGATTATCGCAAACGGCATAGAACTGTTCACAGACAAACTGCTCGGAATGCTCCGTGCCGAGTGCGAAGATGAAACACTCGCGTCCGTCGACCTCCTGCATATCGCCGGTATAGAGCAGCGTCATTCCGGCATCGAGCGCGTCGCGAACCTCAGCAATACCGTAGAGAATTTCCGTGGCAATCTCGATATTCTTCGAATCCGTGCCGTCGCCATAGTCAGTGAAATCAAAAACGCCGGCGACCTCCTGTAAACGGCCGTTTTCCATTGAAAGCGAGGGCTGGAACTGAATGGCGCCGCCGCCGTCTGTGACGGAAATCATTACATTGGAGTAAATCTCACTGAGGTTGCAGCGCAGCAGGAGAACTTCGCCGGGCTTTCCTTCAAAGAGGGGAACGCTTCTGTCCACGATCAGTTCGCCCTGCTCCGAGGGCTCTGCGGCGTATACGGTAATGGTTCCGACCTCGCAGGGCGGTACGATGGCATAGGCTTCCTGGCCGTCAGTCATAAAGCACTCGCCGAGATTCAGGAAGGGATACTGTTCGGCAAGAGGGTGCGATTCAACAAAGATGGTGAAATCCGCCATGCTGAGCTCACTGCTCACATAGCCGAGAGAGGCAACGCCGGCAACAGCGCCGCTGGCAGCAATGCGCTCCTGCAGCTCCTTCAGGGACTGATCCCATGTATTTGCAGGCTCCGAATCCGTGGGGGCAGGATCCGTAGGCTCCGGCGCCAGACTGCTGTCCGGCACACTGGAGGAGGGGGCGGTGCTCTCCGTCGGCACGGTGGGAAGGGGAAGCGGAAAGCCTTCACAGCCGCTCAGCAAACTAAGCATGAACAGCAGGAAAATGAGAAAAGAAACGGCTTTTTTCATGGTGATGTCCTCCTGTTTCCGGGTGTTTTGCCTTCCGAAAAACGGCAACACCGTTGCCGCCTTTCGGAAGGGGGCCGACATGAGCCCATTTCCGGCGGGCGGGGACGGAGAAACCGCCCCCGCCGTATATGAAAAGCTGCGTTTAGTTATCCTTTCTGCGCTTCATGGAAACGGCGCAGACCGCCGCACTTCCGCCGCAGACGACCAGCAGAGTGAACCACAGAAGAAGACTTGCGGTGTCGCCGGTCTTGGGAGAATTGGACTTGTTGAGCGTATAGGTGTTCTCAAAAACCATCTTTTCCACGGGAGTTTCCTTGAATCTGTAGAAGGTTCCGTCTGCCGTGGTTTCCGTGTATGCTTCGTGGATGGTCAGAACATATTCCTGCTTTTCCGGATCGTATTCAGGGTTTATATGCCAGATGGCTTCGGAATATGTCCAGTTCTTCTTATCCTCTTTGACCTCCCGGACGAAGAAGCCCTCGCAGATCAGTTCCCGCACCTTGGACTCCTTCCCGGTGATGACCAGCTTGGCGTCAAAGTCGCCTGTGCCGTTTGTGGTTACGGCTGCGGTATAGAGCTCTTCCATGCCGTTCGCTGCACTGCTGACGCCGGGATTGAAAATCTCCAGCTTGAAGGTTTCCTCGCCGGGAGTGGCCTCGCCGCCCTGCTTAACCGTCTTGGTGAAGGGAATTTCATAGGTGATCATGGGATCGGTGAAGGTATAAGTGTTCTCAAAGGTCATCTTCTCTGCGGCCTTTTCTTCAATGCGGTAGAATTCGCCGTTGTCGGAGACTTCCTTATATGCTGCGTGGATGGTCAGAACATATTCCTGCTTTTCCGGATCGTATTCAGGGTTTATATGCCAGATGGCTTCGGAATATGTCCAGTTTTTCTTATCTTCCTTGACCTCTCGGACGAAGAAGCCCTCGCAGACCAGATCATGGATCATGGAACGCGGCCCCTTGAGGATCAGCTTGCCGTCAAAGTCGCCTTTGCCGCTTGTAGTAACGGTTGCGGTATAGAGCTCCTCTTTGATTGCCTCCATGCTGCCGACGCCGATCTCGAAAATCTCCAGCTTGAAGGTTTCCTCGCCGGGAGTGGCCTCGCCGCCCTGCTTAACCGTCTTGGTGAAGGGAATTTCATAGGTGATCATGGGATCGGTGAAGGTATAAGTGTTCTCAAAGGTCATCTTCTCTGCGGCCTTTTCTTCAATGCGGTAGAATTCGCCGTTGTCGGAGACTTCCTTATATGCTGCGTGGATGGTCAGGACTTCCTTCTGGCTTGTCTGGTCGTATTCGGGATGCAGGTGCCAGACCGCATCGGAATATGTCCAGTTTTCCTTGCCGTCCTGAAGCTCGCGGACGAAGAAGCCCTCGCAGATCAGTTCCCGCACCTTGGACTCCTCCCCGGTGATGACCAGCTTGCCGTCAAAGTCGCCTGTGCCGTTTGTGGTTACGGCTGCGGTATAGAGCTCTTCCATGCCGTTCGCTGCACTGCTGACGCCGGGATTGAAAATCTCCAGCTTGAAGGTTTCCTCGCCGGGAGTGGCCTCGCCGCCCTGCTTAACCGTCTTGGTGAAGGGAATTTCATAGGTGACAACGGGCTCGGTTAAGTCGTTGTCGTTCTCAAGGGGCATCTCTTCCACGGGAGTCTCGTTGATGATGACGTTGTCCGCTGCGCCGATGCCGGCTCCGGACGGAGCTGCCGATACGGCAGCCGAGAGGACGGATACCAGCATGACAAGAGTCATAAGGATAGTGAAAAATCGTTTTACGTTGGTAGACTTCATGTAATCATTCCTCCTGTTTCAAAAAAATGGTTGTTTTCTGTGCAGGGCTGTGCCATGGTACAGAAAACTGCGTTTCGTTTTCCAGCTTTGGAGCCTTACAGAGATGCTCCCGTTTTCAGACAGGGACGGCTTAGCAGGCGCATTTCTTCCTACCACCGCCCTTCAAAGCGTTTCCAGCAGTGCAGCCAGATAGCGGTCGCTGGAGGAGGTGAAGATAAAGGCGTCAATTTGCCCGTTTTTCTTGCAGGCTGCCACCTCGTCGGCCAGCTTTGCATCGGCGTTTTCATCCACCGCAAGCACACATTTGCAGCCCGGCAGCAGCTTTTTCACTGCCGCCCAGAGCTTCAGCCGCTCACAGAGCTTCCACGGTGTATAGCATGTTACCTCCATTAATAGAGCATAGGGCCGGAACATCCGGCATTGCTCCACCACATCCTCCGGACCACCCGCCACAATGGGCTTACAGTCCTTCATGTCGCTGAGGAGCATCCGCTCATAGCCCCGCGCTGTCAAACCGCTTTGCATATCGATTACGATACTCCGCACTTTTTCTCACCCGCCTTTCTGTACAGCAAACAGGACTTGCTATGGTATAACTATATTATACAGAATGGCCTTTTCGATGTCATTATACGAAAGTATAGTCTTTTTCGATCCCGGCGTTTTTTGAAAACGCTTCAGCGCGGGAGATTGCACAGGAGGAGAAAGCCCTTACAAAAAAACAGAATGAAAGAAGAATTTTGGAAAACGAAAACCTTGAAACAGGATGCCTTGAAAAACAGAATGGAAAGGGGAGTGATGCTGCCGCTTTGCGCGCCGCCTTGCGGCAGAGCCGGAGGCTCAGCCGTCGTCAAGCTGGGCGACGATGGTGCTGTCGATGGCGGCGGCGATGAGCTGCTGCTTGGAGGAGAAGCCGCATTTTCTGATCATCTGGTTCATGTGATATTTTACAGTACACTCCTCGATGAACAGCTTTTTTGCAATGGTTGCATAGGAGTCGCCGTAGATATAAAGCCGCAGAATGTCCTTCTGCATATTAGACAGGTCGTTTGACCAGGTGCTGCCAATCTCCACATTGGGCGCTTCCGTCGGGAAGAAGGACCGGCCCTCCAGCGTGCCGAGAATTACATCCATGATCTCCTGCTCACCGTGCTCCTTATACCACAGACTGTCCACGCAGACGGCGCGGGCTTTTTCCAGCACCTCGGCATCCACAAGCGAGGTAACAACAACGATTTTGATATTCGGCTGCGCACGCTTTATCTTCCCGGCGGCAGAGAGTCCGGAATGGCCATGCAGGGTCTGTACATCCATCAAAACAAGGTCTACGCGGTTTACCCGGCAGTATTCCGGAGCCTGCTCTGCGTCGCGCAGGACAGCGCAGAGGGAGAAATCCGCCTGCTTTTCAATCATATCCCTGAAAAAATCGGCTGCGAATTTGTTGTCCTCCACAATGAGCGTTCGTATATTCATAAATTCATCTCCTCCCGCATAAAGGTCAGCCGCATGACGAATTCCGGACTGTGGGAAAGCTGCATCTCGCCGCCCGCGCTCTCAATGCTGTGCCGCAGATCGGAAAGTCCGCTGCCCTCGACGATGCTCCCTCTGGGCTTTTCCCCGTCGTTGGTGATGCGCACGGTGTATCCGCCGGGCACGCCCCGGATACGCACGCTTACCCGTGTGCCGTGGGCATGGCGGACGCAGTTGGTCACACACTCCCGCAGGGCGGCCACAATCAGCTCGTAGATTTCCGGTTCTACCGGAAGCATTCCGTTACGCTTAAGCTCCACACCAAGCTCGGCACATTCGTTCAGCAGCCGGTCGTAGGAATCGCAGCTTCCGGCGCCGGAGGAAACGACCAGCGTTCCTGCCGCCAGTGACAGCTCGCGGATCTGCTGCTCGGCATCCTCGCCGGCTGCCTTTCCCTGCAGCATTCGACGGATGACAGACAGGCTGTGGCCAATCTCGTCGTGAATCTTCAGCTTGAAGGCGAGCTGCTCGCGTTCCCGGATGCGGTCGGAGGCGCGGGTGAAAAGCTTTTTCAGCTTTGCATTGACGCGCGCCAGCTCGGCATTGTCCTTTTCCAGCTCCTCGTTGGCGGTGAACAGCTCGGTAATGTCAGTGAAGACCGTTTCGGTGTAGGGCTGCTCCACTGCCGTGACCGTCCGCTCGGTATACTGCCACACCCGTCCGCTGGGGGAGCGGTAGATGCCGTTTTCCGCGTGGGCGGCCAGCGCCGCATGAAGTCCGTCCAGACTTTGCAGTTCCTTACCGGTCATCTCGCGGTACAGAGCATACATCTGCCGGTTGCAGAGCTTGATGACGCCATGCTTGGTGAAATAGCAGCCTGCAACAGGCAGGTCGTCCATCGCCTCCTTGATGCTGCTCCGGTTGATGCTTCCCTCCCGCCACTTTACGGCATAGATGGTCAGTGCGGCGGTATAGGCAAAGGAGAACATCAGGACGGTTGGGAGCAGACGCAGAGGGGACTCAGGCGGCTTTTCCCTGCCAATCAGGGTGAGAAACAGCCAGAAGAGCGAAACCCACCACAGCACGGAAAGAAGCCACAAAGCGTGCCGGCGGTATTCTAGATTCCACAGAAGCCAGAACAATTGCAGACACAGCGCAAGAAACATCAGAATCAACAGAATGCTGCCGTTATAGAGAAGTGTATTGCTCCAGATAGCACCGGTCATTGTTCCGCACCTCCCGTCATAGGCATAGCTATGATCCAGCCGTCCTCCGTCCGCTCTGTCTGAACATAGGGGAATGCTGAGAAGATACCGCTCAGATCAGCGGTGCAGTCCAGCGTCATGGACAAGACCGGTACACCTTCCCGGCGGGTGACGCTGACCAGCAGATAGTGTAGCTGCGCCAGTGCTGCTTCCAATGTGGCCTCAAAGCAGGCATAGGCGGAAAGCGCTGCCCGGATGGGCAGGCTTGCCGAGCTCTGCGGCAGGTACAGATTGCAGTCGATTCCGCCCAGCTTCAGGTTGCCGCAGGATTCCCGCAGAGCCGAATGAAGTGCGTTCATCGGCATATACGGGATGCGTTCGGCCAGAACGACCATGTCCTTATGACGCTTGACATAGGTAGCCAGCACCAACAGACGGAAGAGAAGAGTCCTTGTATCCTCGCCGCATTTAGCGGCTTGTGCATAGCGGCCGGTCAGCTCGTCAATCTGGCGAAGCTGTTTCTGCGTTTCCTGCTGCACAAGATCGTACAGGCGGTTTTGCTCCTCCAGACGGTAGCGCTGCGCATCGCGGCGGTACTGATCGCGAAGGATGTCATTGCGCTCCTGTAGCTCCTCACGCGTGGCTTCGAGCGCTTCCTTGACGCACAGAAGCGCAGAGATATCCTCCTGCCATATGGTGTGGCCGCCGCTGATCGGGCTGGCCTTCAGCAGCAGGCTGTCGCCATAGCGCAGGCTGCCGCTTTCGGTTTGCCGGAGCACGCGTTCCGGCAGGGGCAATGCCCGATCGGAGATGTAGCGGATGCGATAATCGGAATCGGTGATGATCATTCCCGCATAGACGGTTCGGAACAGAGCCTCGTAGTCCGTGTTGGAGGCGATCAGTCCGCACCGCAGGCAGGCTTCAAAAACAGAGGCAAACAGCAGGCTGATGACCGACGGCATATCGCCCAGCCAGAAGCGCAGCCACGGGAAGCCGACATAATAAATAACGGTATATGCAAACATCAGCCCCATCGGCAGCAGAGGCAGCCAGAAGTATTTTTTAGAGTACGGTACCTTGCACTTGACCAGCATCACCGCGAGGGCGGCCAGGCCGCAGATACACATCCAGCCGATGATTGCAAAGTGTAACGGTCCGTAGCCGTAGTTCTGGTCAGTGCGCAGTGAAAAGGGGACATCGCCGGGGAAGGTAAAAACAAGCTGGTGCAGGTCGGTGGTCAGCACCAGCAGGAGCATTCCGGCAGTGATCAGCCAGAGAGTTATCCGGATGGGGCTGCGCCGCCGGCAGTCCGGCCTTCCGATGGAGAGCGCCGTGAAAAGTCCCATCAGCGGGATGAAGAGCATCGGAAGGTAGTAGAGATACCAGCACAGCCTTATGGCCACGGGCGGCAGCTCAAATTCGTATTTCACCGTGCGAACAAAGCTCCAGATTACCATCAGAATGCCTGCGCTGACCATGTACCGCCGGGTCTGCTCCTGCACCACCGACCGCCCCCATGCCGCAGATTGGACGGCAAACAGGGAGGCATAGATCAGTGCGCGGACGAAGCTGAGAGATTGCCCGCCGATTCTGAACATGGCAAGCATACGGCAGGAGTAGGCAAGAAGGACGGCCGCAGATGCAAGAATCAGCGGCAGCACGTTTCTTCGGTTGTTGGTCACGGCTTACACGCCTCGCTTTCTCTCTTGGACAGAGGAAGGTTCGGTTCGTTGCTCTGAGGTGAACGGGGAGGGAGTTTATGACGGTTTTCGTACCGTTGACGGAACGATCTTTTTTATAGCATAGCATAAAACGGCGCTTTCCGCAACTTCTCCGGTGAAGTTGCAAAAAGCGCTGGAATTGTTCTTCCGTATGGAACTGAAATATGAGCCGGCTGTGCGTACGCCGCAAGACGCGGCGGCCGGAGAAGGCCATACGAAACGGACGGAATTATATTTGTAAATAAACTGTGACAACCCCTTGCAAAATCCGAAAACAGCAGTATAATAGCTTTAGCACTCGATCATATAGAGTGCCAAACACGAAAACAAAGGAAGCTGAAATTATGGCAAAGAAGCAATTCAAGGCGGAATCCAAGCGTCTTCTTGATCTGATGATCAATTCAATTTATACTCACCGGGAGATCTTTCTGCGCGAGCTGATCTCCAACGCCTCCGACGCGATCGACAAGCTGGCCTATCGGGCGCTGACGGATGAATCCGTCGGCCTGAACCGCAGCGATTTTGCGATCACGCTGTCTGCCGACAAGGAAAACGGCACGCTGACCGTCTCCGATAACGGCATCGGCATGAGCCGGGAGGAGATGGAGGAGAACCTCGGCACCATCGCACACAGCGGCTCTCTGGGCTTCAAGCAGGAGATGGAGAAGAAGGAGGACATCGACATCATCGGTCAGTTCGGTGTCGGCTTCTACTCGGCCTTTATGGTCGCCGAAAAGGTGACGGTGATCTCAAAGAAATTCGGCTCGGACGAGGCATGGAAGTGGGAGTCCACCGGCGCAGACGGCTATACGATCACGCCCTGTGAGCGCGAGGCGGCCGGTACGGACCTCATTATGACGATGAAGAAGGATATGGAGGACGAGAAATACTCCGAGTATCTCTCCGAATACCGCATCCGCAGTCTGGTGCGCAAGTATTCCGATTACATCCGCTATCCGATCCGTATGGAGGTGGAGACCACCCGTCCGACGGAGGAAACGAAGGATTCCGACAAGCCGGAATATGAAACCGTCCGCGAGTGGCAGACGCTCAACTCCATGGTTCCGGTCTGGCAGAAGAACAAGAAGGACGTCACCGAGGAGGAATACGACAGCTTCTACCGCGAGAAGTTCTATGACTTTGAAAAGCCGCTGAGCGTCATTCATCTGTCCGTGGAGGGCGCAGTGACCTACAAGGCCCTGCTGTATATCCCCGCGAAGGCGCCGTATGATTTCTACACCAAGGACTACAAGGCGGGCTTGCAGCTCTATTCCTCCGGCGTCCTGATCATGGAGAACTGCGCCGACCTGCTGCCGGAGCACTTCCGCTTCGTCCGCGGCGTGGTTGACACGCAGGATCTGAGCCTGAACATCAGCCGTGAGATGCTCCAGCATACGCGTGAGCTGAAGTTCATTGCGAACAATCTGGAGAAGAAAATCAAGGCAGAGTTGGAAAAGATGCTCGAAAACGACCGCGAGAAGTACGAGAAGTTCTATGCAGCCTTCGGCCGCCAGCTCAAGTTCGGCGTGGTGTCGGAATTCGGCGCGCACAAGGAACTCTTACAGGATCTGATCGAGTTCTATTCCGACAAGGAGCAGAAGCTCGTCACGCTCAAAGAATACTGCGCGGCCATGCCGGAATCGCAGAAGCACATCTACTTCGCCGCAGGTAGCAGCGTGGAGCATCTGGCAAAGCTGCCGCAGACGGCGATGCTGCGTGAGCGCGGCTTTGACGTGCTGCTTCTGACCGAGCAGGTGGACGAGTTCATCCCGCAGACGCTGCAAAAGTACGAGGAGCATGAGTTCCGCAACATTCTGACGGACGACCTCGACCTTGCGACGGACGAGGAAAAGAAGGCGGCGGAGGAGAAGGCGGAGGCCTTCAAGGACTGCCTGACCTTCATGAAGGACACGCTGGGCGATAAGGTGAAGGAGGTTCGCGTTTCCACCGATCTCGGCGGCCATGCGGTGACGATGGTGCCGGACGGCGGCATGAGCTTTGAAATGGAGAAGTATTTCCATGCGCTTGATCCGAAGTCCGACTATCACTGCGGACGGATTCTGGAGGTCAACGCGGAGCATCCCCTCCTGCAGCGCCTGCAAAAGTGTGTACAGGACGATGCGGAAACGGCGAAGAAGCTCACCGAGCTTCTGTATGCGCAGGGCCTGCTGATGGCCAATCTGCCGCTGGAAGACCCGACGGCCTACAGCGATCTTGTCTGCGAGCTGATCGGCTGAGTGTAAAGTGTGCAGAAAAAACCGCCCGGAGAGGAAAACCTCTCCGGGCGGTTCAGACTGTCAAAAAACCTATCCAGCCGAAAGTTTCGGAGGGAAGAATAGTGTGAAAGGGAACCGTCAGGGTTCCCTTTCGCGTTCAATAACCCGCCGCAGCGATCAAAATTGCAAAATAATACTACAAATATTGATTTTGCAATTTTGTAGGCAGCTTGTCAAAAAAGTCCAAAAGGACTTTTTTGACAAGCTGAACCGCCCGGAGAGGAAAACCTCTCCGGGCGGTTTTCGTATCTTAGTTATTCCTCGAACACTTTTCCGCGTCGATGGCCAGCACGAACATCAGCACGCAGAGCGCCTCCTGCGGGCGTGCGACGTCGATCACGTAGGTGTCCGTCCAGTGAAACAGCTCCTTGGAGATGGAGGCGACCGGACAGCCGGAAGCGTCCAGAATGGAATAGTCCCACTCCATCCAGTCACCGCGAATCTGCCAGCCGTTGCAGTCGATGTTGTAGCGCGGGCGGAACAGGCTGAGCTCCTTGCTGATGCAGCCGACGTAGCTGCCGCCGAGGTAGAGCTCGAATTTCGGGAGAAAGGTAAAAATGCGCTCCCTGACCATCCCCAGCTCGCGCCCGGCGGCGTCGAAGATCTTCAGACAGTGTCCCCAGGAGAGCTGCCCTTTGACCACGTAAACCGGGTTTCCGGCCTCGTCGTAGATGTCGTAACTGTCGAACCACGAAAAAAGCCGCTGCTTGAACAGGAGCTTCATGGACAAATCGCCTGCCTTTACTGTGCTTTCTGCTGCTCCTTGGCCGCTTCCAGCGCCTGCGCGAGCTGATCGGGGCAGGAGGTGGGTTTCATGCCGCAGCGGACGCCCTTGAGGCGCGCGATGACGTCATCGACCTTCATGCCGTTGGCCAGCAGGGAAACGCCCTGTGTATTGCCGCTGCATCCGCCGATGAAGCGGATATTGGAAACGGTGTCGCCGTCGAGGTCAAAAAGAATCTTGCTGGCGCACACGCCGCGGGTCTTATATTCATACTGCATTGTAAATGCCTCTCTTTCTTTTTTTATTCAGTATAGCAGAAAAGTGTGAACTTTTCAACCATGCGCCGCTTTTTTCGGGCATACTAAGACCGGAAGGAGGAGAAGAATGGAAGAACAGAAAAACACCACGCAGGAGCGTATCGAGGACCTTGGCGCGGGAATGATGAAAACCGGACGCGGCACGGTCTATATCCTGACGGTGATCGGACAGATCGAGGGACATCAGGTTCAGCCGGAAACCGTGAAAACAACAAAATACGAGCACGTGCTGCCGCTGCTGGCGACGATAGAGGAAAGCGAGGAGATCGACGGTCTGCTGCTCCTGCTGAACACCGTGGGCGGCGACATCGAGGCGGGACTGGCGATCTCCGAGCTCATCGCCAGCATGCGCAAGCCGACGGTTTCTCTGGTGCTCGGCGGGGGACATTCCATCGGAATTCCGCTCGCGGTGTCGGCGCAAAAGAGCTTTATCGCGCCGTCGGCCAGCATGATGATCCATCCAGTGCGGACCTGCGGCGTCGTGGTCGGCTCGCCGGTGACCTATCACTATTTTCAGAGGATTCAGGAGCAGATCACGGACTTTGTCACGGAGAATTCCCACATCAGCCGGGAAAAATTCACGGAATATATGATGGCCACCGGGCAGATCGCCACGGACGTGGGAACGATCGTCTACGGCAAGGAAGCCGTGGAGAGCGGACTCATCGACCGGTTGGGCGGCCTGCACGATGCGCTTGAAACCCTGCACCGGATGATAGAAAAGCAGCATAAAAACCGGCGGCGGGAACAAAACATACAAAAACTATAGAAATTTGCGGAGTGGTATGCTATAATATTCTGTACTGTGACCAATTCCGGCCTTGCGCGGTGCGCCGACGCAGGGCTACATACGCGGTCTGAAAGAGAAGCGGGCGCGCAATGCCCCGGAGGAAGCATGAAGATCTGGGAAGCAATTATTTACGGCATCATCGGCGGGCTGACGGAGGTCTTGCCGGTGTCCTTCGCGGGGCACGCGGCACTGCTGCGCGGTGCCTTTAATCTCTCGTCTCTGAACGAGGGGAGCGGGCTTTATGTGCGCGCGGCCATCTGCCTCGGCGTGGCACTGGCGGTTCTGCTTGCCTTCCGCACGGAAACGCTTGCGGCAGGAAAGGCGCTGCTCTCCCTGCCGGAGAAAAAACGCCGCCGCAGAAACACCCCCATGCGCCGCGGCGTATTTCTGGGGATCATCGCGTTTCTTCCAATGCTGCTGTCCTTCCTGTTCACGGCTTTTGCCGAGCGGATCGAACGACTGAGCTTTGTGGCGCTGTTTTTCGCGCTCAACGGACTTCTGATCTATTTCTGCACCAGAGGCAGCGGCGGCAGAAAGGACGAGAAGAATGTGACGCTGCCGGATATGCTGCTGCTCGGCGTGAGCCGGATGGTCTGCGTCTTCCCGGGACTGTCGCCCATCGCGGCATCGCTGTCCGTGGGGCGCGTGTGCGGGTTGTCGCGGGAATTCAATCTGCGCCTGTGCTATCAGCTCACGATCGCCTATCAGCTTGCGGCGTTTCTGTACCGGCTGATCCGAGCGTTCGCCTATGGCAGCTTTTCCGGCATGGTGCTGGTTTCCATGCTGGCGGCCATGCTGCTGGCGGCCGTGTTCGGCTATCTTGCGATCCAGTATCTTCGCTATCTGCTGCACAAAGAGAAGTTCAATCTGTTTTCCTATTACTGCTGGGATGCGGTGGCCATCGCGCTGATCGTAGCGCTGATCAATGCCTGATCCCGTTCGGAGGAGTTTCCTATGGCAAAAACGAAAAAACAAAAGCGTCCGTCGCAGGCGGAACGGCGCACGAAGAACGCCGCCCCCGCCCGTCAGCAGCAGAACCGGCGGGAGATGTGGGCAATTTTCTGCATCGTCCTGACGCTGTTTTCCGTCATCTGCTGCTTTAACATTGATGCCGTCCTGCTCAAGCCGCTGATCACGCTGATCGCCGGACTGTTTGGGCAGCCGGGGCGTTATCTGCTGCCGCTGTTTCTCATCGTGACGACGGTTATCCTGTTTTCCGGCCGGGGCAAGCCCGTGCGTCTGCGCATTGCCTGCGCCTTTGCCATCGTGATCACGATCTCCGCCATTTATCACCTCATTCAGGGACCGGAGCTCCGCTGGCAGTGGTCCATGGTCAAGACGCTCTTTCAGGGCGGACAGGACGGCACGACCGGCGGCCTGATCGCCGGCTTCTTTGCGGCCGCGCTCCAGACCTGCCTGACCACGGTGGGTGCGTACATCGTGCTGGCACTGCTGCTTCTGGTGCAGCTTATTACGACGATGAACATGACGGTCAACAGTCTGATCACGGCGATCAAGAACCGCCCGCGCGTTCCCGGAACGCGGGAGCCGGAGGAGGACGAGCCGGAGCAGGACACTGCCGAGCGCATCGTCAATCATATGGCAAACAAGCACATCGAGCGCGTCGAGCGCCGCCGCGCCGCCGAGATCGACATCCCGGTGGATGACCCGCCCGCGCTGCAAGAAAAGAAAAAGCGCCCGGAGAAGGATCGCCCGCTCTCGCCCGACCAGTATATCGAGCAGCAGCGCAGCCGCCAGACCGGCCCCATCGAGGCGCAGAAGCAGGTGACGATCGACGAGATCGAGCTGCATGAGCCGGTCGATCCGCGCCCCGCGCCGGTACCGGAACCGGTGCCGGAGATGGAGCCGCAGCCCGTGCAGCAGCCTGCGCCGCAGCCGGCTGCTCCCGTTGTCCAACCTGAAAGGCCGACGCCGCCCGCACCGCAGCCGGAGAAAGAGGAGGTTTCCGCTGAACGCATTGATGAAGAAATTCGACAGAATACGGAGCCCACGGAGTACACCTATCCGTCCGTCAATCTCCTGACCCTGCGCCGGCAGGGCATGGTGGACGCGACGGCGGAAATGCGTGAGAATACCACGCGCCTTGCCGAAACGCTCAAGAGCTTTGGAATTGAGCCGCACATTGTTAATGTCATCCGCGGCCCGTCCGTCACGCGCTATGAGCTAGAGCTGGACCGCGGCGTCAAGCTCTCCAAGATCACGAATCTGGCCGACGACATCGCACTGGCGCTGGGCGCACAGGGCGTGCGCATCTCGGCCATCCCGGATAAGATCTCCGTGGTCGGCATCGAGGTGCCAAACAAGGTGGTCAATACCGTCTATGCCCGCGAGGTCATCGACTCCGCGGCCTTCCAGAACAGCAAGTCCAAGCTGTCCTTCGCCGTCGGCAAGGACATCAGCGGCAACTGCATCGTGGGCGATATTTCCAAGCTGCCGCATATGCTCATCGCCGGCACGACCGGCTCCGGCAAGTCCGTGTGTATGAACACGCTGATCATCTCCCTGCTTTACAAGGCAAAGCCGGAGGAGGTCCGCTTGATTATGGTGGACCCGAAGATGGTCGAGCTGGGCGTCTACAACGGAATCCCGCATCTGCTGATCCCCGTCGTCACCGACCCGAAGAAGGCGGCAGGCGCGCTTCAATGGACAGTGACGGAAATGATGCGCCGCTACCGGCTGATGTCCGAGGCCGGTGTGCGCGATCTGGAATCCTACAACAAGGTGATCGTCAACGACCCCGATCAGCAGAAGCTGCCGCAGGTCGTCGTGGTCATCGACGAGCTGGCCGACCTGATGCTCGTGGCGGCCAAGGAAGTGGAAGAATCCATCTGCCGCATTGCCCAGATGGGCCGCGCTTCCGGTATCCATCTGGTCATCGCGACGCAGCGTCCGTCCGCAGATGTCATCACGGGCCTGATGAAGGCCAATATCCCGTCCCGCATTGCCTTTGCGGTTTCCTCCGCGATGGAATCGCGCATCATTCTCGATGCGCCCGGCGCGGAGAAGCTGGTCGGCAAGGGCGATATGCTCTTTGCACCTCTGGGGCAGGGCAAGCCCAAGCGTGTACAGGGCTGTTTCATCACCGACGAGGAGGTGCAGGCGGTCGTGGCGTCCATCAAGGCGCAGACGCAGACGGACTATTCACAGGAGATCATCGAGCAGATCGAAAAGCGTGCCAACGACAGCGGCAAGCAGAGCGCGGAGCCGTCCCACGGCGGCAGCGACGCGCAGGAAGGTGACGAAATGCTCCCGGCGGCCATCGAGATCGTGCTGGAAACGGGTCAGGCTTCCGTGTCCATGTTGCAGCGCCGCCTGAAGCTCGGCTATGCGCGCGCCGCGCGCATCGTCGACGAGATGGAGGACCGCGGCATCGTCGGCCCCTTCGAGGGCGCAAAGCCGCGTCAGGTGCTCATTTCCAAGGAGCAGTGGGAGCAGATGCAGAACGGCACCTATATGCCGGACAATCCCCCGGTGGAGGAAGAAATTCCCTAGTCTTGACCACTTTGTTGAATATCCGCACTGCGGAGTTCAAAATATAATCATGCGCTTCATCTGGAAAAACAGAGAGGCAGCAGGGAGGTAACACTTTTGCAAACAAACAAACATCGGCTTGCGTACATGGTCGAGCTGGCAGTTCTACTGGCCATCCTCTTGATGCTGGAGATCACCGGACTCGGAATGTTCAAGACCTTCGGGCTGGAGCTGACGATTCTCCAGATCCCGGTCATCCTCGGCGCGATCATCCTCGGCCCGTCGGCTGGCGCGATCCTCGGCGGCGCATTCGGCCTGCTGAGCTTCTGGGAGTGCTTCGGAAAGAGCCAGTTCGGCGCGACGCTTCTGGGCATCAACCCGTTTCTGACCTTTCTCGTCTGCGTTCCGACGCGGATCCTGATGGGCTGGCTCTGCGGCCTGATCTTCCGGGCAATGGACCGGAAGCTGGCGGGAACGAAGGGCGACTTTGCGTCCTACGTTGTGGCGAGCCTTTCCGGCGCGCTGCTGAACACGCTGTTCTTTATGACAACGCTGTGCCTGTGCTTCTACCATACGGAGTACATTCAGGGCTTTGCATCCGCGCTGGGCGCGGGAAATGTGCTCCTGTTTATCGTGCTGTTCGTCGGCGTTCAGGGGCTCGTGGAAGCCGCGCTGTGCACCGTTGTGGGTGCGGGCGTCGGCAAGGGTGTGCGTCACGCGCTGCACCGGGCGAATCTGTGATAAAAAAGAGCCTCCGCCGACCGGCGGAGGCTCTTTTCAGCTTGTCAAAAAAGTCCAAAAGGACTTTTTTGACAAGCTGCCTGCAAAATTGCAAAATCTGAATTTTGTATTTTTATTTTGCAATTTTGGCCGCTGCGGCGGGTTATTGAACGCGAAAGGGAACCCTGACGGTTCCCTTTCACTCTTTCCTTCCCTCCGAAACTTTCGGTTCGATAGGTTTTTGACAGCCTGAAAAGAGCCTCCTCCGACCGGCGGAGGCTCTTTTGCAATGCAGCAATTACGCTTTCAGCGCGCGGACGAAGGCTGCGGGGTCGGCGGCTTTGAAATAGGCGCTGCCTGCAACCAGCACGTTTGCGCCGTTTTCACGGCAGATCATGGCGGTTTTTTCATTGACGCCGCCGTCCACCTCCAGCTCGCAGGCAGGATTCTGTGCGTCAATATAGGCGCGGAGCTGACGGAGCTTGGGCATCAGATGCTCCATGAAGGCCTGACCGCCGAAGCCGGGCTCTACCGTCATCATCAGAATCAGGTCGCACAGCGGCAGGAAGGGGAGTACCGCCTCTGCCGGGGTGTTCGGCTTGATGGATACGGCGGCGCGGACGCCATTCGCACGGATTTTTTTCAGGGCCTCCAGCGTGTTTTCTTCGGTGTCCGCTTCGACGTGGACGGTGAGAAGATCGCTTCCGGCCTTGCAGAACTGTTCAACATAGCGCAGCGGACGATCGATCATCAGATGCACGTCCAGCGGCAGGTCCGTGATGCGGCGGATGGCGGCGACGACCGGAATACCGATCGTGATATTCGGAACGAAAATGCCGTCCATGACGTCTACATGGACATAATCCACGCCGGTTTCCGAGAGCTTGCGGATGTCGCGCTCCAGATTGACAAAATCGGCGGAAAGAATGGACGGGGCAACTTTGATCATGACAAGACCTCCTGAAATACACTTTGCCAGCGCGCGGTGCATAGAATGAAAGGCAGCCGCCGGCGAGAACTCCACCGGCCCTGCGCAGACCGTGCGGCTGCGATCCATTATACAGTCTTTTCCTGTGCGTGTCAATTCTGGTTTCTTTTTCCGGTTTGTGCAGAACTTTCCGCGGCTATTTTTGCGCGGTCTGCGCAGACTATCTCCATGTGCAGAGCGGGAGCTTTGCCGAAAGAATAAGGAGGAAAAAATCATGAGTTGTCATTGCACCCCGAACCAGGCCATCCAGTGCAGCGTTTTCCAGTGCAAGCATCACTGCGATGATGCAAATTATTGCTCTTTGGAGAAGATCCAGGTCGGTACCCATGAAAGTGACCCGACCGTCAAGCAGTGCACCGACTGCATGTCTTTCGACAGAAAGTAAAATGCACAGCGCCTCCGTCATCAAAGTCGGAGGCGCATTTTTTGCGTTCAAAGGCGTTTTCGCTCTATGAGCTGATTGAGCACGCAGCCGTAAAACAGAATGGAAATGCAGATATACAGCCACAGCATGGCAATGGCGGCGGCGGAAAGGCTGCCGTAAAACGCGGAATAGGAGCTGAAATTCTTGACGTAAAAGGAAAAAATATCGGTGAAAACCAGCCAGCCGAGCGCCGCGGCAATCGCACCGGGGAAGGTGCGCCGCGGGGAAATGCGGCGGTTGGGGAAAACACAGAAAATGGCGATGAAGAGAATGCTCAGAATGATCAGCACGATAAAGCCGCGGAATTGCAGCAGCTTTGCCAGAAACTGAAGTACGGGCATGGGCTTGCTCAGGAAAAACGAGATGAGCTGCTGGCCGAACATATGAAGCGCCAGCGTGAGAAGCAGCGCGCCGAGCAGGAACACGGTGTAGACCATGCTGATCAGCCGCATCAGAAGAAAGCTGCGGCTTTCGCGCACGCCGCAGATGGCATTCAATCCGACCTGGATACAGTAGACACCGCGCGAGGATGACCAAACCGCCACCAGTGCGGAAATGGAGGCCAGCGTGACCGTACCGGAGCTGCTCAGGTCGCGGATGACATATTCCAGAAGCGGCTCCAAAATACTGGGGATGACGCCGTGCAGCGCCTCCATCAGGTCAGAGGCAGTGAAGCCGGTGTAGGGCAGCAGCGTCAGAATCAGGATGACTGCCGGAAAGATGGACAGAATGATATAGAAGGAGGCGTTTGCTGCGTAGAGAGACACGTGATAGGACGCGATCCGCTGAGAGAACCGGGCGATTTTCCGGTAAAGCGAACGACAGCGATTTCGAAATCCCATAGAACGGCCTCCAAGTTGAAATTTGACAAATCTATGGCTTGATGATATACTTTATACATCAAAAAGTCAACTGGTGGAATGTGAATTTATCATATGTACCCGTTGGCGGATTCATTCCGGAAAGGACAGTATGGACGAACGATACACCAGCGCAATGGCGCACTTTTGTACGAAAACAACGGTATTTGATGCAATGCAGACCATCCGTGACGCGGGCTTTGACGGACTGGATTTTCCGATCAGCGTCTACAGCCGCCCGTTGGATTCGCCTCTGCGGAAGGACGACTGGCGGCAGTGGGTGCAGTCTGTGCGGGATTTTTCCTACGAAATCGGCCTGCCGGTTTTGCAGGCGCACGCTTCGTGGGAGCAGACGGTCGCGGCGGATTTCCATTATGAATCCCCTTATGAGATCTACACGCGGACGATGGAGGCCTGCCATATGCTCGGCTGCCGGAAGCTGATCTTCCATCCAGTTCTGTATCTTTTCCGCACGCCGGACCGCGCGGTACACGAGCGGCTGCACGAGTGGAACGAGTGCTGGTTCCGGGAGCTTCTGCCGCTGGCGGAGCGGTTTGATATTGTCATACAGATCGAAAACACCTTTGACTATCGCCATGTGCAGCTGCCGGGCGACCCCGCGATGCCCTATACCCGCGCAGAGGACATTTTGGAGCTGGTGCGCCGGCTGGACAGCGACCGCGTGCGCATCTGCCTTGACACGGGCCACGCGAACATCGAAAAGCAGGACGTGCCGGAGATGATCCGGAAGTACGGGAAGCTTCTCGGAACACTGCATCTGAATGATAATTACGGCTTGATCTCTCCCATTTTTGAAGATCTGCATCTTTTCCCCGGCTACGGCAGGCTGGACTGGGAGGCAATTTTTGCGGCCCTGCACGAGATAAATTACGACGGCACGATCAACATGGAACCGGTGGCGGAGCTTGACCGCCTGCCGCGGGAGCTGCGCGTTTTGCAGCTTTCCACGGCGCGGAAGATCGTACAATACTATCATCACGGAGGCGCTGACGCATGAAGGGAATTATCCTTGCCGGCGGAAAGGGAAGCCGTCTGTACCCGATGACCAAGGCCGTATCCAAGCCCCTGATCCCGATTTATGACAAGCCGATGGTCTACTACCCGCTGTCCGTGCTGCTGATGGCGGGCATCCGTGAGATTATTGTCATCACCGCGCCGGCCGATCTTTCCTCCTATCAGCGCCTGCTGGACGACGGCGCGCAATTCGGCATCCGCATCCGTTACGGTGTGCAGAAGGTCGCCCGCGGCATCGCGGATGCCTTCCTGATCGCGGAGGATTTTATTGCGGGCGACCGCTCCTGCCTTGTGCTGGGCGACAACTTGTTCTATGGCGCGAATTTCCAGAATCTTCTTTCTGCGGCGACTGCACGGGAGAGCGGCGCAACGGTGTTCGGCTATCCCGTGAAGAACCCGGAGGCCTACGGCGTGGTTTCCTTCGACCGGAACCACAATGTGCTTTCCATCGAGGAAAAGCCGCGGCATCCCAAATCGCGCTACGCCGTGCCGGGGCTGTATTTTTACGACGAAAACGCGGTGGAGATGGCAAAGACGCTGAAGCCCTCCGCCCGTGGAGAGTTGGAGATCACGGCACTGAACGAACTGTACTTAAAGGAAGGCAGGCTCCATGTGGAGCTCATGGAGCGCGGCATTGCGTGGCTGGACACCGGAACGCCCGAGGGAATGCTGAACGCCGCGCAGTATGTGGAGGCGGTGCAGGCCCGGCAGGGACTCTATATTGCCTGCCCGGAGGAAATCGCATGGCAGCAAGGCTTTATTTCGGATGAGCAGCTCCGCGCGACCGGTGAAGAGCTGAAAATGACCGAATACGGCCAATACCTGCTGCATTTGAAACAGATGAATGAGGAAGAAGAATGATAGAAAAACTGGAACGTATCCTCCCGACAGTACAGAAGCCGGCGAGATACGTTGGCGGGGAATACAATCAGATCGTGAAGGACCGCGCGCAGGTTGACCTGCGCGTCGCGTTCTGTTTCCCGGATACGTATGAGATCGGCATGTCCAATCTCGGAATGCGGATTCTTTATGCGGTGACGAACCGCATGGATGGCGTGTGGTGCGAGCGGGTGTTTGCACCGTGGGGCGACATGGAGGAAGCCATGCGCAAAAACGGGATCCCGCTGTATGCGCTGGAAAGCGGCGACGCGCTGGCGGAATTCGACGTGATCGCCTTCACCGTCGGCTACGAAATGAGCTATACGAACATCCTGAATATGCTCCGGCTGGCAGAGCTGCCGCTGCACGCAGCCGACCGGACGGAGCTGAAGCATCTGGTGATCGCGGGCGGTGCCTGCGTGTATAACCCGGAGCCGCTGGCTGACTTTATCGATCTGTTCATTCTGGGCGAGGGCGAGGAGGTCAACTGCGAGGTGCTGGAGCTTTATCGCCGGGCCAAGCGCGAGGGCTGGAGCAAGCAGGCGTTTCTTCTCGCCGCAATGAGAATAGAGGGTGTCTACGTGCCGTCCTTCTATCGGCACAGCTACGGCCCGGACGGAAGGCTTCAAGAGATCACGCCGCTGCACGGCGCGCCGGAGCGGGTGACCAAGCGCATCATTCAGCATCTGGACGACGCGCTCTATCCGACGGATATGATCGTTCCGAACACCGAGATTGTCCACGACCGCGCCAATCTGGAGGTTATGCGCGGCTGCATCCGCGGCTGCCGCTTCTGTCAGGCGGGCTTCTGCTACCGGCCGGTACGGCCGCGTTCGCCGGAGGTCCTGTTTCAGCAGGCGATCGCGCTGCTGGAAAATTCCGGCAGCAGCGAGATCACGCTCTCCAGCCTGTCTACCTCGGATTACCGCTGCCTGCCGGAGCTGGCGGACAAGCTGCTGGACTACTGCACGCAGCGCAAGATCAGCCTGGCACTGCCGAGCCTGCGGGCGGACAACTTCTCCCGCGAGCTGATGCTCAAGCTGCGGCAGGTGCGCAAAAGCGGACTGACCTTCGCGCCGGAGGCCGGAACACAGCGCCTGCGCGACGCGATCAACAAGAACGTGACGGAGGAAGAGATCCTCACCACATGCGCGACGGCCTTTGAGGGCGGCTGGAACAATGTCAAGCTCTATTTTATGCTGGGCCTGCCGACGGAAACGGATGAGGACGTGCTCGGCATCGCGGAGCTGGTCTATAAAATATTGAAAACATGGCGCGAAAATGCGACAAATAAGAAGCGCGGCGTGCGCATCCATGTGGCGACGGCCTACTTTGTGCCCAAGCCCTTTACGCCCTTCCAGTGGGAAAAGCAGATCACGCCGGAGGAGTACATCCGCCGCCAGCGGCTGCTCAAGGAATCCATGCCGTCAAAGAGCGTGGAGTACAACTGGCATGACGCGCCGCTGAGCCGTCTGGAGGCCGTGCTGGCGCGCGGCGACCGCCGCCTCGGTCCGGTTCTGGAGGAAGCCGTCCGGACGGGTGCGCGCCTCGACGGCTGGGACGAATATTTTGACTATGAAAATTGGCTCAGAGCCTTTGCCGCCTGCGGAATCGACCCGGACGATTATACGACGCGCGGCTTCGGACTGGACGAGCTCCTGCCGTGGCAGACGCTCTCCGACGGCGTGAGCACGGAATTTCTGAAACGCGAGCGGGAAAAGGCCTACCGCTCCGAAACCACGGCCGACTGCCGCACGAGCTGCGCCGGCTGCGGCGCAAACCGCCTTTTGAAGGGAGGACGCTGCGATGCATAGAGTCCTCTTTGAAAAGACCGGAACGGCGGTCTGGATGTCGCATCTCGACCTGATGCGGCTGATGCAGCGGGCCTTCCGCCGTGCGGGCGTGCTGCTGCACCATTCGCAGGGCTACACGCCCCATGCCTATGTCTCCATGCTGCTGCCGCTGAGCGTCGGCATGGAAAGCCACTGCGAGATCATGGAATATGAGATCGACACCGAGGAGGCGATCACCCCGGAGATGCTCAATCAGGTGCTGCCCGCGGGTGTGCACGTCCTTGCGGTCTACGAGAGCAGCCGGAAGGGAAAAGAGCTTGTCTGGATGCGGGTGCGCCTGACGATGGAATATGACCGCGGCGTGCCTTTGGGTGCGGCGGAGCGGATCACGGCGCTTCTCACCGGACCGACGCTTGTGGTGGAAAAGCGCACCAAGCGCGGCATGGAGGAAACGGATGTGCGGCTGCTGCTGCACGATTGCCGGATCGAAACGCAGGCGGAAAGGCTCGTGATGACCGCCGTGGTCAGTGCGCAGAATCCGCCGCTCAACCCCATGCTGCTGGCCGCGGCGATCGAGCGCTATCTGCCGGAGCTTGCGCCGGATTTTGTCAAGTGCTGCCGCCTTGCAATGCTGGATACGGCGGAGGAGGACTTCCGCTGAGTGTTTTTCGCGGAAATCCGGAAAGACGGTTGACCATAATCCCTGCGCGTGGTATCATATGGATAGACTTTTTTCGATCGAGGGTTTTGGAATGACTGAGATTGTTGATATGACCAACGCGGCGGAGCTGGATGCCTTTGTCGAGCGCCATCCCCGCTGCCATTTTATGCAGACCTCTCTCTATGGCCGCTTCCGCACAGACCGCACGTGGACGGGCATCATCTGCCGCGACCGCAATCGTAATATCCGCGGGACGATGGCGCTGCTGCGCCACACGACGCATCATTTTAACCTCTCCTTCTTCTATGCGCCGCGCGGGCCGATCTTTGACGACGGTGATTTGGCGACGTTCCGGGAGCTGATCGAGGCGGCGCGGCAGCTTGCAAAGCAGTGCGGCGCCTATATGCTGCGCGTGGATCCTGCGATCGAGGAAACGGATGCGGCATTTTCGCAGTGCGCACAGGAGCTGGGTTTCCGCCGCAAGGATGCGGTGGACTATTCCATGAGTCAGCCGCGGATGTGCTATATCTCCGACCTTGCAGGACTGGACACGGAGTCCTTGCTGATGCACTACAGCCGCATGAAGCGCTATGACGTGCGCCGTGCGATGCGCAATGGCGTGACCGTGCGCATGGGCAGCGTGGAGGACGTGCCGGTATTCAATCGGATGATGGAAGCAACGGCGGAGAAAAAGGGCTTCACTCCGCGCTCTGCCGAGTATTTCAGCCGTTTTCTCACGAATCTCGGCGAGGGCGCGCAGATGTATCTTGCCGAAAAGGACGGGAAGGTCATCGCGGGCGCGATCACGATGGAATACGGCAACTGCATGTGGCATATGTTCGGCTGTTCCGACCGCGAGTACCATGCCGACTGCCCCAACGAGCTGCTGCAATACGCGATGCAGTGCCACGCGATCCAGAACGGCCGCCGCTGGTTTGATTTTTACGGCGTCGAGGGTTATCCGGTAGAGGAAAACCCAAAGTATGGTCTGCACAAGTACAAGCAGGGCTTCGGCGCGCAGTTCCACGCCTACGCGGGCGAGTTTGATCTGCCCATCCGTCCGCTGGTCGAACGCATCATGCGGCTGCGTCAGAGCTGAGTGAGCAAAGGAAGGAAATCTCATGATAGAATTTGTCGATATTGATCATGCGCAGGAGCTGGATGCCTTCGTCACCGCGCATGAGTGGAGCCATTTTATGCAGACCTCCCTGTGGGGACGGGTGAAGAGCGACTGGGGCTGGCACGGCATCCTCTGCCGGGGCGAGGACGGAAAGATTCGCGGCACGATGGCAATTTTGCAGCACAATATCCACTACACCAATACCTGCCTGCTGTACGCGCCGCGCGGCCCGATCTTTGACCACACGGATTTTGCGACCTTTGAAGAGCTGATCGCCGGAGCACGCGAGCTTGCCAAACGCCAGAAGGCCTATGCCATCCGCATTGACCCGATGTTTGAAGAGGGCAGCCGGGGCTTTATGGAGGAAACGGAAAAGCTGGGCTTTACCTGCAACGCCGCTTCGGATTATTCGCTGTTCCAGCCGCGCATGACCTATGTCATCGACCTGACGGGCCTGACGGCGGACAGCCTGCTTGCAAGCTACACGCGCATGAAGCGCTATGACGTGCGCCGCGCGATCCGCAGCGGCGTGACGGTGCGCATGGGCGGCGTGGAGGACATCCCGGAATTCTGCCGGATGATGGCGTCCACGGCCGAGCGCAGGGGCTTTGCCGCACGCAGCAAGGACTATTTCACCGCATTTCTGACGCGGCTCGGCGAAGGCGCGCGGATGTATCTTGCGGAAAAGGATGGCAAGATCATTGCCGGGACGATCACGATGGAGCTGGGCAACCGGATGTGGCATATGTACGGCTGCTCCGATCGCAGCTATCACGCCGATTGCCCCAACGAGCTGCTGCAATATACCATGCAGTGCCATGCGATTGAGCAGGGACTGCGGTGGTACGATTTCCGCGGCGTGAACGGCTATCCCGTGGAGGATAATCCGCAGATCGGTCTGCACCGATATAAGCAGGGCTTCGGCGCGCAGTTCCACGCCTATGTCGGTCAGCTGGATCTTCTGACGCGGCCGGTCATGGGCCGCCTGGTCAATCTGATGATGCGGATGAAGCAGTAATAATAGGGCAAACAAAATGCCGTCCCCGGTTTCGCCGGAGACGGCATTATAAGTTTATCTGCGGCGGCGCTTTTCGCGCGGGGGACGCTGATCATGCTTTGCGACCTGACGATCGAAGATCAACAGGAAGAAGCGCATCAGCGTCGGCGCGGTGAGAAGCAGGACAACCATGATCAGGCCGGACTGGTAATTGATCGCCGGAATTTCAAAGAATCCCGGAATAAGCAGCAGACAGAACAGCATCGCAGCGGACATGGCCGCAAAGACGATCAGCCGCAGCTTGGTAAAGGGCTTGGACACGTGGTACAGCGTGATCAGACCGACCGCGGCCAGTAGCCAAACCGCAATGGTATTCAGGTGCGTATCCGGCAGATTGAAGGTGGAGGTCAGCATCCCGGCCAGAATGACCAGAATGATGTTCGTCAGGCCACCCGGCATGGCACGGCGGATGACGTTGCGCATGAACTTGCCCTCAACTCTTGCGTAGTTCGGCTCCAGTGCGAGGAAGAAGGACGGCACGCCGATCGTCAGACTGCTGATGAGGGAAAGCTGGATGGCTTGCAGAGGATAGGGCATATTCACGAACATCAGCAGAATGGTCAGGACAAAGGAGAAGATGTTCTTCACAAGGAAGAGCGCCGCGGCGCGCTGGATGTTGTTGATGACCCGGCGGCCCTCCGCGACGATATGCGGCATGGCGCCAAACTGCGAATTGAGCAGCACGATCTGCGCGACCTGCGAGGCGGCCTGACTGCCGGAGGCCATTGCGATGCCGCAGTCGGCATCCTTGAGCGCAAGGACGTCGTTCACGCCGTCGCCCGTCATGGCAACGGTATGGCCCTGCGCCTGAAATGCGCGCACGAGCATCCGTTTCTGTTCCGGCGTGACGCGGCCGAACACGGTGTATTTCCGCACGGCTTCGGCAAAATCACGCTCCGTGCGCAGACAGATGGCGTCGATGTAGCGGTCGGCGTGCTCAATGCCGGCGCGGGTCGCGATCTCGGAGACCGTAATGGGGTTATCACCGGAGATAACGCGGATGGAAACGCCCTGCTCCGCAAAATAGCGGAAGGTGGCCTGCGCATCCGGGCGCAGCAGGTTGGAGAGGTAGATCAGAGCGATGGGCGTGACAAGAGCACTGTCCAACTGGGTATCAAGCGTGGTTTCATAGGAGGCCAGCAGCAGCACGCGGCAGCCGCGCGCAGACCACGGCTCCGTGTTGTCGCGGATGGAGTCATAGCGGCTGCCCATGACAAACTCCGGCGCGCCGATGATATAGCGCCCGTGCTCGCCGAAGTCGGCGGCGGACCACTTGGTCGAGGAGGAGAAGGGGATCCGCTTGACCGCGTGCCAGCTGGACTGTTCGCCGAACTGGAGCGCCATGGCCTTCGCGGTTTCATTGTCCGGCTCCTCGCCATAATAAAACGCGGCGAGGATCTTCTCTATGTCGTCATAGGTGAAGCGCTCGGAGGCGAGCGGGAAGATGTCCGTGACCTCCATGGCCGGCTCCGTGATGGTGCCGGTCTTGTCCACGCAGAGAACGTCCACATGGGCGAGAGTCTCAATGCAGTTCATGTCCTGCACCAGCACGCGACTGCGCGCCAGCTTCAGGCAGCTGACTGCGATGGCAACGCTGGTCAGAAGGTACAGCCCCTCCGGGATCATGCCGATCAGCGCGGCGACGGTGGATTCTACGGATTCGCGCAGGGGAAGCCCCTGAAATACATTGAGGTAGTGCCGCAGGAAGAGCAGGATGCCCAATGGAATGAGCGCGATGCCGACGACGGTGATCAGGCGCGTCAGGGATTTCATCATCTCTGACTGCGTGGAGCGCACGTCGCGGCGGGCTTCCGCCGCCAGTTTTGCTGCATAGCTCTCTGCGCCGACGTGGGTGAGCTGGGCGCGGCAGCGCCCGGAGATGACAAAGCTGCCGGATTTGAGCGCGTCGCCCGGGTTTTTGATGATGGCGTCGGCTTCACCGGTCAGTAAGGACTCATTGACCTGCATCTGCCCATCGCGCACGATGGCATCGGCACAGATCTGGTCGCCTGCGGCAAATTCTACGATGTCGTCGCGCACGAGCTGGTCCGTCCGCACGCTCACGCGCTGGCCTGAGCGGATGACCTTCTGCTGCCCGGCGGCGACCAGCGTGAGCTTGTCCACCGCGCGCTTGGCGCGCGTTTCCTGAAAGATGCCGACGACGGTATTTGCCGCCGCGACGATCAGGAACATCAGGTTCTTGAAGGAGCCGACGACAATCAGCGCTGCGGCCAGCACCAGAAAGATCAGATTAAAAAAGGTAAATACGTTTTCCTTGACGATCTGGCGTTCGGTTTTTGTGTTTGTGGGAGGCTGCTTGTTGCTCAGACCATTCATCTGGCGGAGCTTGACCTCCTGCGGCGACAGGCCCTCATTAAAATCGGCGTTCAGCACCGGTATGGGGCGGTGGGCTCTGGGCGGGAGCTTTTTCTCTTTCGGCTTCATAGGCAGGACTCCTGTATCCCGAATTCTTCTTTTGCATTATATCACAAAAGTTCCGGGAATAACACCAATATGACAAAAAATTCATATTCCGGACATACTCGCATGAAAACGGGGGAAGAATCAGAAATAAATTCAAAAAAGACTTGATTTACGGTAAATTCTATGCTAAGATAACCAAGTCTGCAAATGGGTGGTCCTCTGCACGGCGCGGTCATCGCCGGTACGAACGCCTAATAAACAAGGAGGACAAAACTATGGATCTGATGAAGGCTTTGACCAGCCAGTACATGAAGGAAGAGCTGCCGCAGATGAACGTCGGCGACACCGTTCGTGTTCATGTCAAAATCAAGGAAGGTACTCGCGAGAGAGTGCAGGTTTTCGAAGGCACCATCATTGCCCGCAAGCATGGCGGCATTGAGGAGTCCATCACCGTCCGCCGTCTGAGCTACGGCGTCGGCTGCGAAAAGGTGTTCCCGGTTCACTCCCCGAACATCGTCAAGGTAGAAACCGTTCGCCGCGGCAAGGTTCGCCGTGCGAAGCTCTACTATCTGCGCAACCGTCTTGGCAAGGCTGCAAAGGTCAAAGAGAAAGTCTAAATTCAAAAAAGCAAAAGCTTCCGGTATGCTCCGGAGGCTTTTGTTTTTTCTTGATAAAAGTTGTATAATAAAACAAAATAGACAAAATTTGTCTATTTTGCCCATGACGATTCTTGGAAGAATCTGGTATAATACAAATATAAACCGGATTAAGGGAGGGATCGGCGTGTTTCAGGTTGGCGAGCTCGTAGTTTACGGCATGAACGGCGTATGCAGAATTGCGGGAACAGAGAAAATGAAGGTCGGCGGTGCAAAAGCGGAGTATTATATTCTCAAGCCTGTCTACCGCGAGAGTGCGACGGTTTACGTCCCAAAGGAGAACGAACAGCTTCTGGCCAAAATGCGCCGCGTGCTTTCGGCGGAGGAAATTGATCGCGTGCTCGGAACGGTTCCGGAGGAGAAGGTCGCTTGGATCGAGGATCCGAATGAGCGCAGGGAGACCTATGCCGGAATCCTGGCCAGCGGGGATCGCTGCCTTATCGTGCGAATGCTTCGGACACTCTATCTGCGGCGGCAGGAGCTGCGCAGCGCCGGGAAACAGCTCCGCAGCGGCGACGATCAGCTCCTGCGCGACGCGGAACGCCTGCTGCACGATGAATTTGCGCTGGTGCTGCACATTCCGCAGCAGGAGGTGCCGGAGTACATCCGCAGGAAGATCATGGCCGGCGCGTGATACGATATAACAATAGAGTTTTTCAAAAACCGACTGAGAGCTCTCAGTCGGTTTTGTGTTTCAGACGCATTTATCGGTTTCGTTCGGGGCGATCGGTCAGTCCGAGCAGATAATCTACAGAAACGCGATAAAACTCCGAAAGACGGATAAGAATCTCGGTAGGTATGTCACGTTGACCTAATTCGTAATTGCTATAGACCTGCTGCGAACAGTTGAGGAATTCAGCTAGGTCTTTTTGCTTCAGATCGTGATCTTCGCGCAAGTCGCGGACGCGCCGGTAAACCATATGATACTCTCCTAAGTGTTGATTAAAAAATCATACCAAACTGCAATTTGCAGTATTGACATTTACCGCAAATTGCGGTAAATTATTATTACAAAAGAGAAGAGGGGAGAAATGGCAGATGACAAACGAATTCATGCAGTACCTTCGCAACATTGTAGCTCTGGAACGAAAGGTCTACGAGGAAGACGAACTATTAGGAAGAATCGAAACGGAGATCAATACTGCGCTGCCTGCGCCGCCGAATCATTACGGTGTCCGCTTTCGTTGCCCAAAAGTACCATTCATTATTGTTCTCGCGGTGAGCCTGTTTATTGCACTTGTTGCTGCACTAAACGGGAGAAATGCGGCATATTTGCTTCTTTGCCCGCTTTTCGCACTTATCTATCTGGCGGTATGCACTTTTGTGCTGGTAATTCGAAAAGGGAATTGCAGCAGAGCCAATGCAAACCTTGACCGGATGCATCGGAACGTATGTATTGACCACGAAAACAAAAGGCTTGGACTGATCGAAATGTACCGGGTTGTTGCGGCCGAGAAAAGCAATACCCAGCAGGTTTTGATGCAATATTATGAAAAAAACCTGATTTACCCGAAGTACAGGACAATCGAGGCGGTCTGCACCATCTACGAATATCTGGAATCCGGCATTTGTACGGAGCTGACTGGCTATACGGGTGCGTATAATATGCTGGAAGCGGAGGCTCGCGCAAATCGGATATGTCTGCGTCTGGACAGTATTCAGGGAAGTCTGAATCGATTCGAGCAGAATCAGCGGCTTCTTTATCAGGCGGTGAAAGAGGGCTTTGAGCAGACAAACTCTCTCCTTGAGAGAACGCTGACCTCTTTGCAAGGCATCCAGAAAAGTGTTGATGCGCAGGGAAATTACATCATGATACAGGGAGAACAGCAGCGTCAGTATCTCAGCTTTATCGCAGAGAACAGCGCGATCGCGGTTTATTGCCGCGAGAATTATGCGAACGAGCAGAGAATGGCACGATGGCTGATGGACACAAGGGGCTTGAGGTAAGAATACTTTCTATCCGGCGGGGGTTCCCGCCGGATTTTTTGCAGAAAAGGGGAAAGTGAGTGATTCTCCATCTTCCACAAATTTTTCTAAAAAATTTTATGAAAAACACCAAAAAAGTTCTTGACATTCACGGCCTAGTGTATTACTATATAGAGGCGCGCGTGAGGGGCAACCTATGCGCACGCACTGCGATGAAGCAGGAGATTGCGCCGTAAGGCGGTAACTTCTGCGGAGTATGTCCGGTCATCGGGCGGCTGAGACGATCAGAGTATGTGGCGTATATCGCCGCTGCTGTGAAGGATCGGCCGGCAAACGTCGGCCTTTTTTCATGGCCAGGGAGTGATACGCACGGTTAAGCGTACAGTGATCTCTCGACCGTACCCAGCAGACTTAGGAACACTGAGTACGTTTTCAAGGAGGAAAACAACAATGGCAAACGCAATGATCAGAATTCGCCTGAAGGCTTATGATCATCAGATCATCGACGCTACCGCTGAGAAGATCGTCGAAACCGCAAAGCGCAACGGCGCGACCGTTTCCGGCCCGATCCCGCTGCCGACCAAGAAGGAGATCGTTACCATCCTTCGTTCCCCGCACGTCAACAAGGACTCCCGCGAGCAGTTCGAGCGCAGAACCCATAAGAGATTGATCGATATCCTCAACCCCAATGCGAAGTGTGTGGAAGCCCTCCAGGGCCTCGACCTCCCCGCCGGCGTTGAGATTGAGATAAAGCTGTAATCACTATTTTATATAGTATTGCGGCAAACCCCGACCGTCTGCCGAGGCGGTCCCGGGTCATGTTGGTAAACCAATGACTGCCCAATGGTCAAGTTTGCCAACCAATAACCTAAAAAGGAGTAAGAAAAATGCAGAAAGCAATCATCGGCAAGAAAGTGGGCATGACCCAGATCTTCGATGAAGCCGGCCACGTCATTCCGGTCACTGTCATTGAGGCAGGCCCGTGCGTCGTCGCGCAGAAGAAGACCATCGAAAATGATGGCTATGTTTCCGTTCAGCTTGCATTCGGCGACGTCGCTGAGAAGAAGCTGTCCAAGCCGGAGCTGGGTCATCTGAAAAAGGCAGGCGTTTCTGCCAAGAAGCACCTCAAGGAATTCAAGCTTGATAATGCGGCTGACCTCGAAGTCGGCGCTGAGATCAAGGCTGACGCTTTTGCGGCTGGCGATCACGTTGACGTGACCGGCACCTCCAAGGGCCACGGCTATCAGGGCGTTATCAAGAGATGGAATGCACAGCGCACTCCGACCAGCCACGGCGGCGGCCCGGTCCATCGTCATGCTGGTTCCATGGGCTCCTCCTCCGATCCTTCCCGCATCTTCAAGGGCAAGATCGGCGCCGGCCAGATGGGCGTTGAGCAGGTCACTGTGCAGAACCTCGATGTCGTGAAAGTGGATCCTGATCTGAACATGATCGTCATCCGCGGCGCGATCCCCGGCCCCAAGGGCGGTCTTGTGTATATCAAGAGCACCGTCAAGACCATCAAGGTCGTCAAGGGCGAGGCTGGCATCAGCAAGAACCCGCAGAAGGCTTCCGGCCGTAACCCGCAGAAGGCTTCCGCAAGAGGCTAAGGAAAGGAGAGTAAATCATGCTTAAGACAAACGTTTATGACATGAACGGCAAGCAGGTCGGCGAGATTGAACTTTCCGAGGCTGTGTTCGGTATCGAGCCGAACGAATCCGTTGTTCATGATGTGGTCAAGAACCACCTGGCCAACTGCCGTCAGGGCACACAGTCCGCTCTGACCCGCGCAGAGGTTTCCGGCGGCGGCAAGAAGCCGTGGCGTCAGAAGGGAACCGGCCATGCCCGCCAGGGCAGCACCCGCGCTCCGCAGTGGACGCACGGCGGCATCGTCTTTGCCCCGAAGCCCAGAGACTACAGCTACACCCTCAATAAGAAGGTGCGCCGTCTGGCTCTGAAGTCCGTCCTGAGCGCAAAGGCCGCTTCCAACGATATCGTCGTCATCGACGAGATCAAGATGGAAGAGATCAAGACCAAGAAGTTCGCCGGCTTCCTGAGCGCCGTCAATGTTGAGGGCAAGGCTCTGGTCGTTACTCCGGAAGTCAACGAGAACGTTGTCCTGTCCGCCCGTAACCTCGCCGGTGTGCAGACCACGTTTGCAAACCTCATCAACGTTTACGACATCCTCAATGCGAAGAAGCTCGTCGTTGATAAGGCTGCCCTTGCTAAGATTGAGGAGGTATTCGCATGAAGACTGCATACGACATCATCATCCGTCCGGTCATCACCGAGCAGTCCATGGAGGCGACCGATCAGAAGAAGTACGTCTTCATCGTAGCCAACGATGCCAACAAGATCGAGATCAAGAAGGCTGTTTCCGAGATCTTCGGCGTGAAGGTCGAGAAGGTCACCACCATCCGTATGGACGGCAAGGCGAAGCGCCAGGGCAGATACCCCGAAGGCCGCACCGCCAGCTACAAGAAGGCAGTCGTTAAGCTGACCGCTGATTCCAAGACCATCGAGTTCTTCGAAGGTATGGTTTAATCAATCTCAAAAAGGAGTGTAACGCACAATGGCGATTAAAACTTATAAGCCTTATACCCCGGCTCGCCGCGGCATGACCGTGTCCGCGTTCGACGGCGTAGATAAGAAGGCCAAGCCCGAGCGTAGCCTGCTTGAGACCCTGAAGAAGAATTCCGGTCGCAACAGCTACGGCAGAATCACCGTCCGTCATCGCGGCGGCGGCAACAAGCGCAAGTACCGCGTGATCGACTTCAAGCGCGACAAGCTGGATATGCCGGCAGTCGTTCAGCGCCTGGAGTACGATCCCAACCGCAGCGCGTTCATCGCTCTGCTCAAGTACGAGGACGGCGAGCTCCGCTACATCCTCGCTCCGGTCGGCCTGAAGCCCGGCGATACCGTCCTGTCCTCTGCGGCAGCCGACATCAAGCCCGGCAACTGCCTGCCTATCGCAAACATCCCTGTTGGTACCGTGATCCACAACATCGAGCTGCAGCCGGGCTCCGGCGCACAGCTGGTCCGCTCCGCGGGCGTCGCTGCGCAGCTCCTTGCAAAGGAAGACACTCTGGCTCAGGTCCGTCTGCCCTCCGGTGAGGTCCGCTATGTCCGCATGAACTGCACCGCCTGCATCGGTCAGGTCGGCAACATCGACCATGGCAACATCCACATCGGCAAGGCCGGCCGTACCCGCCACATGGGTATCCGTCCCACCGTCCGCGGCTCTGTCATGAACCCGAACGACCACCCGCACGGCGGCGGCGAAGGCCGCGCTCCTGTTGGCCGTCCCGGTCCTGTCACTCCGTGGGGTAAGCCTGCTATGGGCTACAAGACCCGCAAGACGAAGAACCGTACCAACAAGTTCATCATTAAGCGCAGAAACAGTAAGTAAGGAGGAAATGAATAATGAGCAGAAGCATTAAAAAGGGCCCGTTTGTTGCTCCTGAGCTGTATAAGCGCGTGGAAGAACTCAACAAAACCGGTGAAAAGAAAGTGCTGAAGACCTGGTCGAGATCCTCTACCATCTTCCCCTCCTTTGTCGGTCACACAATCGCTGTCCATGACGGCCGCAAGCACGTTCCCGTCTATGTGACAGAAGACATGGTTGGTCATAAGCTGGGCGAATTCGTTCCTACCAGAACGTTCCGCGGTCATTCCGGCTCCAAGACCTCCAATGCGAAATAAGGAGGAGAAAGACATGGAAGCAAAAGCTCATCTGAAATACCTGCGCATTTCCCCGCGTAAGGTTAAGATCCTGTGCGATCTCATCCGCGGCAAGGACGCCAAGACCGCTTGCGTCTACATGATGCAGACGCCGAAGGCAGCTTCCGAGCCTATGCTCAAGCTCCTCAAGAGTGCGATTGCCAACGCCGAGAACAACCATGGCATGGATGTCGACAAGCTGTACGTTTCTACGGCGGTCGCCAACCCCGGCCCCACCCTCAAGCGTGGTATGCCGAGAGCCAAGGGCAGATACAATCGGATTCTTAAGAGAACCACTCACATCACCATCGGTGTGAGCGAGAAGGCTTAACAGGAGGTTACTATGGGACAGAAAGTTAATCCCCATGGATTGCGCGTCGGCGTGATCAAGGATTGGGACTCTCGTTGGTATGCCCGCAACGACAAGGTCGGTGACCTCGTGGTTGAGGACTACAACATCCGTAAGGATCTCAAGAAGAGACTCTACAGCGCCGGCATTGCCAAGATCGAAATCGAGCGCAGCAACGGCCGCGTGAAGATCAACCTGCACTGCTCCCGTCCCGGTGTCGTCATCGGCAAGGGCGGTCAGGACATTGAAAAGCTCCGTCTGGAGCTCGAGCAGAAGCTCGGCAAATCTGTTTCTCTGAACATCGTCGAGATCCGCAGCCCGGACCTCAACGCACAGCTCGTCGCGGAGAACATCGCCGCACAGCTGGAGAAGAGAATTTCCTTCCGTCGTGCAATGAAGCAGGCGATGCAGAGAGCGACCCGTCTGGGCGCGAAGGGCATCAAGTGCGCTTGCGGCGGCCGTCTGGGTGGCGCTGAAATCGCCCGCAGCGAGTCCTATCACGAGGGCACCATCCCCCTGCAGACCCTCCGTGCGGACATCGAGTACGGCTTCGCAGAAGCTAACACGACTTATGGTAAGATCGGCTGCAAGGTCTGGATCTACAAGGGCGAAGTCCTGAATTCCACCCTGCGCCAGTCTGCACCCGAGGCTCCCCGCCGTGATCGCCGCAACAACGACCGCCGTCGTGACGACCGCCGCGGCAATGGCGAGCGCCGCGGAGACCGCAGACCTTTCAACGGCGAGCGTCGCAGAGACGATCGTAGGGAAGGAGGAAACCGCTGATGTTAATGCCCAAAAGAACAAAGTTCCGCAGAGTGCAGCGCGGCCGTATGAAGGGCGCTGCTTCCCGCGGCAACAAGGTCGCTTACGGTGAGTTCGGTATCCAGGCCCTGGAACCCGGCTGGATCACCGGCAACCAGATTGAGGCGGCTCGTATCGCAATGACCCGCTACACCAAGCGTGGCGGTAAGGTCTGGATCAAAATCTTCCCCGACAAGCCTGTTTCCAAGAAGGCGCTCGGCGTCCGTATGGGCTCCGGTAA
>ERZ772820.272-NODE-272-length-52898-cov-56.472437_pt1 | contig 52898 bp, 30 predicted proteins | sample MGYA00511377_ERZ772820 | MGnify/ENA primary metagenome ERZ772820 (study PRJEB29015, sample SAMEA2737684) | human gut metagenome | biome: human gut; feature: human-associated habitat; material: faeces | place: China | collected 2012 ... | reverse complement strand
GATAACTCATTCAATCTTTTTCTACCCCTCCGTGTCTACTTTTACGAGTGCAGCAGCGCGAGTGTGAGAGAAATGAAAGTGTGGCCGAAGGACAATCCGGTCACACTTTCATGCTTTGTTTCACGTCGCTTCGACAGACCCGGCGACAGGACGGGAACTACTTCTCCTGCTGCGGACGGAGATCCAAACTGAGCTCGTCCAGCTGGGACTGGTCGATCATGGACGGAGAGTCGATCATCACGTCGCGTCCCTGGTTGTTCTTCGGGAAGGCGATGAAATCACGGATGGACTCCTTGCCGGCGAATAGTGTGCAGACACGGTCGAAACCAAATGCCAGACCTCCGTGAGGCGGAGCGCCGAACTGGAATGCGTGGATGATGAAGCCGAACTTATATTCAGCCTCCTCCTGGCCGATGCCCAGAACCTCGAACATCCTCTTCTGCACCTCGGCGTCGTGGATTCGGATCGAGCCGCCACCGAGTTCGGTGCCGTTCAGCACAAAATCGTAGGCATTGGCACAGACCTTCTCCAGATCCTCTTTCCTATTGCTGTAGAACAGATCCATGTGCTCCGGCTTCGGCGCGGTGAACGGATGGTGCATCGCGTAGAATCGTCCGTCCTCCTCGCTCCACTCAAGAAGCGGGAAGTCCACGATCCAAAGCGGGGCGAAGACCTTAGGGTCACGGAGGCCGAGCCTGTTGCCCATCTCTATGCGCAGTACACCCAGCATCGTCTGGACCTTGCGGTTGTTGTCGCCGGACATCACAAGCACCATGTCGCCGGTCTTGGCCTCGACGGCCTCGGCGATGGCCTTCAGCTCATCAGGCGTGTAGAACTTGTCGATCGAGGACTTGACGGAACCGTCAGCGTTGAGCTTTATGTAAATCAAGCCCTTGGCACCGACCTGAGGCCTCTTGACCCACTCGGTCAGCTCGTCGATCTGCTTGCGGGTGTATTCAGCGCCGCCCGGAACCGCGATGGCTCCGACGTAGGTAGCGTCCTCAAGAACGGAGAAGCCTTTGCCTTTCACCTTGTCTGTAATCTCGTGAATGGTCATTCCGAAACGGACATCCGGCTTGTCAGAACCGTACTTGTCCATTGCGTCGTACCAGCTCATTCTCGGCATAGGGTTCGGGATGTCAACTCCGAGGACGTTTTTGAACATCGTCCTCATCATGCCTTCGAACATATTCAGGACATCCTCCTGCTCGACGAAGGACATCTCACAGTCGATCTGGGTGAACTCCGGCTGACGGTCGGCGCGCAGATCCTCGTCACGGAAGCAGCGCACGATCTGGAAGTAGCGGTCGTAGCCGGCGACCATCAGCAGCTGCTTGAAGGTCTGAGGAGACTGCGGAAGGGCGTAGAACTGTCCCGGATTCATCCTGGAAGGCACGACAAAGTCGCGGGCTCCCTCCGGAGTGGACTTGATCAGGTACGGAGTCTCGATCTCCATGAAGTTGTGGGCATCGAGGTAGTTGCGCACCTCGTGGGCAAGCCTGTGCCTCAGGGCCAGCGCCTTCTGGAGAGGATTCCTTCTCAGGTCAAGGTAACGGAACTTGGCGCGGAGATCCTCGCCGCCATCGCTCTCGTCCTCGATGGTGAACGGAGGCACCGCGGACTTGTTGAGGATGTTTATCGCCTCAAGCCGGATCTCGATGTCGCCTGTACCCATCTTAGGGTTCTTGCTCTGGCGCTCGACAACCTCGCCGATGGCCTGGATGACATATTCACGTCCCAAAGAGGTCGCCTTCTCGACCAAGGCGGCGTCGGCATCGGCCTCAAGCACGAGCTGCGTGATGCCATAGCGGTCACGCAAGTCGATGAAAGTCATTCCTCCGAGCTTCCTGGACCTCTGCACCCAACCGGCAAGGGTCACCTTCTGCCCGACATTCTCAATGCGGAGTTCCCCGCATGTGTGTGATCTGTACATATCGTTATGTTTTGAATATTCTTCCTTCAGCGGCCCGCACAGCCTCCGCGAACCGACAACCTGCAAAGTTAGCAATTAATCCCCAAGAATGATTGAATATGCCTGATTTTCATTCCCGATCTTCGATAATCGAGGAATTGCGAAAGAGTATTATACCTCAAATCCCATTCGAATCTATAAACACTTTATCGAATGCTTACAATATGGGTTAATAATATGGTCGATCCGGATCGGCGATGAGCAGACATAATGACGGCGGGCAGCTAAAAGAATCTTCTAGCCGCCCGCCGCTGTTATGGACAACCATCCGTTTCCGATCAGACGGAAGGATGGAAGCACCCGCTTCTATTTCTTAGCAAGAGAGTATAACCATCTTACATTCGTAAGTTTATTGAGGAATCGCCATCCGGTGCTTGTGGCCGGAGCGTCAAGCCTATTCCCGTTAGGACCCCACATACAGAGATAGAATGAGTTGGACACACGGTTGCCACTCCAGAGATACTCTGGCTGGATGTAGTAGACCGGATTCTTCTCGTCCCCGTTCCACACTGTGGAACCCATCACCTTCTTATCCGTCCAGGTGAAATATCCGGAAGCCCCGTCCATAGCGCAGAGACGCACCTCGTTACCATTAGGGAGATAACCCAAAGTGTGAATCTTCCATGTAAGCGCTCCCTCTGACCTGTCGTATTCCCAGGTAATGTCATAATTTGGATTCAGGCCTGACATCTTGTAAGTGGAATTCTTCACTCCCGGAGAAAGAACGACAGCGACCGAATCGTATTTCAGATCAGCCTCATTCTCACGATTGTAGTAGAGCCAGTACTCTCCCTCGTACTCCTCGTATCTTCTGAAGCCCTCCGGTACGGTACCCTGGATTACGTCTGAAGAGTTAACGATTTCCAGCTTGAAGGTGCTGGCGTCAAACTTAAGCTCATCGAACGTCACGCCACCTATCTCAATCGGCTCGTACAGGCGGATACCCTGCGGAGTGAACATATAGGCGAGTTCCTCTTCCTTGTCACCGAACTTGAAAGTTATCTGCTGGTAGCTCTGGTCGAGGGAGGCCTTGACTTCCTGACCTCCTACAGACCCTTCCATTCCACTGATGATAAAATCCTCTGAGGCAGACCTTACCTTCTCAAGGAAAGAAACGGCATCCTCTTCAAGAGGCTTCATCATAATGATGTTGCCTGAACGTCGGCCCATCATCTTCACGCAAGCGTCACTGACTTCAAGGAACATGAACTCAAAGTCTCCGCCAAAAGCCTGGTAATTAGTTGAGGACGGCGTGGAGAAGTAATGCATGAAATCGTTGTTCGTGTCGAATGAGAGGGTCGGGCCGGTGTCATTGCCAAGGCGGTAGAGGCTTGTGACCGTGTCGCTTAAATCCTCAGAAAGCTCGAAGCCAACCTCAGCGCTTTCCGCATCAAACTTAACGGTGTAGTTATAGCCACCGTAAGACTGGTACTTGTCCGGATAGTAGTACATCACCCATCCTTTTTCTGGTTTCATAAGAACCTTCTTAGCATTCGCGAGATAGGCGTTCATCCTCACGGTAGGCGAATCATCAAAGACATCCGCCTGATCCTTAAGACAGGACTGGAAGACGGTCCCGAACAAGACTGCCGCAAAAAGTATTTTGATTCTTGTCTTCATATTCATTAGTATTAATTAAGATCCAAACCGGTAAGATCAACATTACCGGAAACCACATCACCCTGGCGGCGAAGAACTGTCGCGCGGAGTACATCAATGTCAATCTTGAAGGAGTCCATCATGTAGGAACGGACAAAGTCAAGTTTGGTCTTGATCAATTCCGCGCCATTGGCACCGCCGGAAGCAGCCGTGGTAAGCTGTGACTCCCACCATTCCGGAGTGTTGACGACATAGAGAGAAAGCATCTCGGCGAAATCCTCACCTGAAGAGTGCTGGGCATAAGACGAGATGTAGCCTCTTTGGAGATAGCCGACATTGTAAGGAGAAGCGCTCCAGCTGTCTGCCACATAGGTAGTTCCAGTCACCTCACGGAAACCAGCAGGGTAATCTCTGGTCTGATTTAGGATGTGGGTGAATTCGTGATGGATCGTCTTGAAATAACGGCTGTTAAGTCCGGAAGCGGAACCCAGGTACTTCTTAAGGTAATTGACTCCGGCGAGAAGAATCTTCTTGCCGCTTTCCGCCGTTCCGAGAATGTAGGTACCATTGTTCTTGTACTGCCATTCACCGATGAGGAAAAATTCCTTAGGGAAATACTGACGTGTGAAGTCCACTCCACCGACCTCATCATAAGTCTCCACACAAAGATACTTCACCAGATGGGCGAGGATAACAGAACACTCATAATCCGCCGGGATCGTGTAATAGTTCAGATCGGACTCGATGTTCTCGTAGCGGTACTTGAACTCGATGTTGTAAGGGGTGACAAACTTGGCGTCAAGCCACTTGTCAAACTCATTCTTAGTGTATTGATCCACCGATATGATGCTGACCGGATCCAGTTCGTCCTCCGAGCAGGAGACACTGGCGGAAAGGGCAGCAACGGCCATCAAGAAATATGTTATTGTTTTTTTCATTTTCATAATTTTTACTGAAAAATAAGTTTAGCGAGGGTTAGGTGTGATGCCGGCGGCAATGACACGCACAGGAAGCTGCATCGCCCTGCGAGGGTCATCAATAGGCATCGAATCAGTAAGGGTTTCCGGCTTGCCGGCCATGTTCATGCTTCTGCGATGGATCTCGATTCCGAAACGCTTCACGTCGAACCAACGCTGGCCAAGACCAAGAGACTCGATCCTCTTGGCGGCGACGATGCACTGGTACATAGCCTCTTCCTGAGAGCCTTCCTCTACGGCACCGAAAACAGGATTGATGTGCTTCTTGACAGTGGCCTTGTTCCACTCCCAGTAGTCCACCTTGTCGTAGAACGCCTTGATGGATTCCGGAGTCATGACGTCCTTGGTCTTGTTGCAATTGTGTACCCAAAGGTTGAGGTCGTCGCAGGCCTTGTTGTAGTCACCAAGATGAACGTAGGCCTCAGCCCTGTTCAACAGGCACTCATCCGTACTCAAAGCCGGATAGACAGTTCTTACATAGCCGATTCCGGCAACAGGATCGGTGTACTGGAATATTCTTGGGCATCTCCAGAAGATCACTCTGTCCATACTTCCCGTGTACACGGACGGGGCGTCCTTGTAGGCGGATGTCCCCCAAGGCTGGGCGGCCTGGCAGTCCTCATAAGTGGCAAGATAAGAGCCGTGCGAGTACATCGAGGCTGTGCTGTACGCTCCGAAAGCCTGTCCCATCACCGAGAAGGCAGTGAAGAGGAGAAGGTTAGCGTTGACAGACGGATCAACATAGTGGAGGGTGGTAGGCTGCTGCTGAGGGCTTCCGTTCGGCATTGTGGCCAGCACGTCATAATCCCTGAGCATTGTGGCAGGAGAAGACCCCAGACACATATCCGCATACTTGATCACCAGATCATACTTCTCGTAGAAAAGGTAGAAACGGGCCGCAAAAGCATAGGCCGCGAGCTTGTTGAAATGGTACTTAGGCACCGTGTAGTTGTCATCACCCACAAGAGCCAGTCCTTTCTCAAGATCCTCCTCGATCTGCGCGTAGACAGCCGCGACATTCCCTCTTTCGTACTGAGGGGCGAGAGTGGTCTCCGGCTTTGTCATGTACGGGATTCCGAGATCAGTGGTGCTGGTCTTCTTGTTGTACTGCAGACAGAACATATTCACGAGGATGAAATGCGAGTAGGCACGGCAGAGATAGGCCTCGCCTAGAGCCTGACTCATCGCTGTGGAGCGCTCTGGCCCGCCGAGTTCGTCGATGGCGATGATGGCCTGGTTGGCGGCGGCGATGGCCGAATAATAGGATCCCCAGATTCTCTCGGTAGACTCGTTGTTGGATTCCTGCAGCTCACTCCATTGATAGATGGAATCGAAGAAGCGGCTGGTACCCGTGTACTGGACACCATAGTTGTCCACATTGTCAGAGTAGAACTCCGCGATGAGGATGTGGTCATTCTCTGAATAGGCGGAACCCACCAAAGAGATCACTTTCTCCTCGGAATCGACAGTGGCTCTGTTGTCCGGAGTCGTGTCGAGGAATTTGTTGCAGGCTGAAAGGCCAAAGATGGCGGTTGCAGCCAGAATGTATGATATTTTGAATGTTTTCATGTCTTTTCTTGTGTTTAGAGTCCGAGTTTAAGTGTCAAAGTGAACTGCTTAGGCACCGGAACAGCCACACCTCCGGTGTTGAAGAACTCCGGATCCTGTCCGTTCAGCTTCTTGTCAGCATAGACGAGGAAAAGGTTCGTAGCCTGCAGCTTGAGAGACATAGAGTTCATCTTCATCGCCTTTACGATCTTGGACGGCAACTCATAGGAAAGAGAGATCTCCTTCATTCTGATGAAGTCTCCGCTCGCGATGCGCTCCGTGGAGTAGTTGTAGGCATTATAGGCATAACTCAATGATGTGTACTTCTTGTTCTGCCAACGGCTGGCGATGACAGGAACAGTAGTGGTGTTCTCGTCTCCCGGAACAACCCATCGGTTCTTGAACTCCTTAGGCATCGAGGAGAGATCAGAGTAAGAATTCTTGAAGACCGGATCAAGCCTGATGACGTTGCCGAATGAGTAGGTCATGAACACATTCAAAGTGAATCTCTTGAATTTAAAGGTGTTGCCGAACGAGCCGACATCGGTAGGTTCAGAAGTTCCGGAATATTCAAGGAATCCGAGCTTGTCCGGATCACTGTTCTGGAAGTTGATGTCCGTCACAGTGACATTACCGCTCTCGTTGAGGAAAGTCGGAAGACCCTCGGAATTCAGACCCTTGAACGGAATGGAGAAGATACTGTGGTTCGGATAGCCTTCTTGGGCGAATCCGGTACCGGAGATCAGGTCAATGACTCTCTGTGAGGTAAGAAGATCCGTAACCTCGTTCTTCGTGTGCGAGTAGATGAAGTTCGTTGACCAAGAGAAGTCCTTTGTCTTGATGTTGGTCGTGGTGAGACTGAGTTCCACACCGTTGGATTTCATGGAAGCGATGTTACCGTACTTCCTGACCTCACCGCCGACACCCGGAGTGTTGGTAAGACCAATCAGGTCAAAGTTGTTTCTCTTGTACCAGTCAAAGGCGAAATTGATCCTGTTGTCAAAGAAGCCAGACTCGAAACCGATGTTCAGCTCATGCTTCTTTTCAAATGTAAGATCCTCGTTCGCTAGGCTGGCGATGTAGAGATGAGACTCTCTGAGACCTGAAGAAGGTCTCCAAGGTATCTCGCTGCTGATCTTCACCTCGGAGTTATTGACCCAAGAAGGGCCGCTCTCTCCCGTCAATGAATATGAAGCCTTGAGCGCGAAGTGGGAAACATAAGGGTAGAGGCTCTTCATGAACGGCTCGTCATGGGCGTTCCATCTTCCGGACACGTTCCATGTAGGGAGCCATCTTGCCGTGCGGGACTTGCCAAGACGGTTTGAACCCTCGTAGCGGACGGTGCCGTTGACAATGTAGCGGCCTTTGAATGAATATGTTCCCGTACCGAAGAAGGCGGCTCTGCGCTCACGGGAGTTGCCCATGGTGTAGTAGTCCGCTCCGTCCTCGGAACTCTTCTTGAACACGAGGTAGTTGTAGTTGGCGATCTCGCCCATGTCATACTGCATGCCCCAGCCTCTGAACCAGACAGCGTGACGATCCACACTGTTGACCTCCATACCACCGTAGAGGTTCAGCATGTGATCCTCGCCGAACTGGTCGTTGTAGCTTGCGGTCGCGCGGAAGTCCCAACCATACATCTTGTTGTCAGTACGTTGGAATATACCACCATGCGGCAGCACAGTCTCTGGAAGAGAATAAGGATTGTCCGGATCCGTGTAGAGGAACGGGTTGCTGTTCCTGATGGTCGAAGTACTCATCTCCCTGTAGGCAAGAGCCTGGTTGGAGTTGTCGAGCACATTGTGCTCACGTGTCGTCTGCGAGTACTTAACCGAGGCCAAAGCACTGAGTTCCACCTTCTTGATCGGGGTGTACTTCAGTTCTGCCTGATTTCTGAAATTGAAAACATCAAGATCGAGATAATTGTTGTCCAGCTCGTACATGATGTTGAAAGGAGCGTAGTTCCTGGTGTAGAACTCATCCGGATCAAGAGTCCTGGAGGTGTTCAGTGCATAGGAGTACGGGTTGATGTCGAAGTCTCTCTTTACCTCACCTGTAACGGCGTTGATCGAGGAGCTCAAGGTTCCAGGAGCCTTCTGCTTTCTGTAGGAGGCGTTGCTGATAAGATTGAGGGAAAGATTGCTGAAAATCTTATAGGTCAGGTTCATGTTGGCCGTGTAGCGCTGAACCTTGCTCTGGTTTGTCCACCCTGGGTCGTCCATGATACTCATTGACGCATAGTAGTTTGTCTTGTCTGAGCCGCCAGAGATGCTGACAGAGTGCGTGTGCTGGATGGCGGTGGAGAAAAGACGGTCGAACCAGTCCGTGTTACGGTACTCTGCCGCGCGGAGGTACTCCGCCTTAGCTTCAGGAGTGTTGGCGAGAGCGAACTTACCGGTACTTGGATCGTACTGGCTGAGAAGCTGATACATCTTTCCATAGACACCACTGTCAGAGGCCGTGGAGGTGTGGGCATAGTTAAGCCAGCCCTTCTGCTGAAGCTCCTGATAGATGCCCATCTGATCCTGTGAGTTCATGATGTTGAATGTGCTGTACATCGGCTTCAGACGCATGGTATACTCACCGTTGTAGGTGATGTGGTTCTGCCCCGCGCGACCTTTCTTGGTGGTCACGACGATGACTCCAGCCATGGCACGTGCGCCGTAGATGGAAGTGGCGGAACCGTCCTTAAGGATATCAAAACTCTCAATATCATCGGAGTTGAGGCCGGCGATCGCTGAGGAGATCAGGGTGTTGGCGTCACCAGAGGAAAGATCCTCGGCGCTGACCTCGACCACGTCCTCCATGATCACACCGTCAACTACCCACAGCGGCTTAGACGAGCCATAGATGGAGGTCGAACCACGGACACGGATCTTCGGAGCGGTTCCGAAGGTACCCGACACGTTCTGGACGGACACACCAGCCACCTTTCCTTCAAGGGAACGGCTGATGTCGGCCATACCATCCAACTTGGCGTCATTGGCGCTGATCTTCGTAGCAGATCCGGTGAACATTCGCTTGTCCATTTTCTGCATACCGGTAACAACAACTCCTTCAAGGACTTCGGAATCCGGCTCAACGGTGATTTTCATCACGTCGGCGATCGCGACCTTCTTTTCCTTGGCTCCAAGGTAAGTCACAACAACGAATTTCGCACTTGCTGGAACTCCAGTAATCTGGAAATTTCCGTCGACATCGGTGATTCCACCGATTTTGGTTCCTTCCACCGAGACATAGGCTCCGATCGCCGGCTGTCCGTCCTCTGAGAAGACGACATTACCCTTGACGGTTCTTGTCTGGGCCGACAGCATACCAGCCATCGTCAGCAGAAAGACCAAGACCATACAGATTTTTTTACTCATAGTACCTGGTTTTGTTAAACTTATTTATTAGTTAAAGTGTATTCAGTCTCCTCAAAATCAACAGCGAAGCCTTTCTGCAAGAAATGAAATCCAAGGGGAAATCCCCAAAAATCGTCTTCCTACAACGTTTAAATGAAGGCGCAAGATAGGAAAAAGAATCTATAAAACAACAGGGAGGGCATAAAAAAAAACCAAAAAACCAAACTTATGTGTTCGGGATTCCAAATTGGCAACAGAAACCGACGGAAGTGACGCAATGTCGGAATGCCCCTTAATAATTAGAGACTAATACGTGTGCAGGCTGAAGCCTTGGGCTGAGGGGAGGTAGTTTACGCCCCACCAGCACATCTGGAGGAGGATGAAGGAGAAGATCAGGAGGGCGAGGGTGCGGCGCAGGGTCTTGTCCGGTTCCTGGCCTTGTCCTTGGCGGAGATGCATGTACAGAAGATAGCTGAGCCAGGTGGCGGCGGCCCAGGTTTCCTTAGGATCCCAGGTCCAGTAGTCACCCCAGGCCTGTTTGGCCCAGAGGGCGCCCATCACTATACCCATTGTGATGAATCCCCAGCCCATGCGCACCAGGGTGTCGCAGAGGCGCAGGTCGCCTTGAAGGGACGGTGACAGGGGACTTGCGGTCGCATCGACAGTGGCAGGAGTTGTTGACCCCGGGGCCGGAGCGGATCCCGCGGCTGAACGGCGGGTCAGCCAGAGAATACGGAGGGCCAGGATGGTGGCGATGCCCATCACGGCGTAGGCGAACATATAGACGATGACGTGCGGGACGAACCACGGGCTGCGGAGAGCCGGCATAAGTTCTTCAGTGTGAATCTCTGGCTTGAATGTATTGATGCTGGCGAACATCACGGCCATCAGGCATCCGAACGGAAGTACCCAGCGGTAACGCCAACGAAGATACACCACGAGCCCGATCAGCGAAAGGAACAGGCTGAACCAAAGGCGGGTCTCCCCCATAGTGCGGAGAGGCGGACGCCCAAGCGAAATCCAGACCCCGACAATGAATGTCATGAATATGGCAGAGCCGCATCCTGTCAGAACGGCGGCCGGGAGCCTACGTTTGGAAATCACGGAGACAATCGCTCCTGAAATCCAGAACAGTGACGCTGCCAAGGCGAACCAGACAAACGAATCCCAACTCATAACCGTTCCTCCTTTTCATTGAAAGTTTCACATCCTAAGGGAGCGGCGCCATCTTGTAGTTTTACAGACAATGGTCCTTTCTTTCCAAAAGACGGTTTGAAGCCAGCAAAGAACACCATCGCCGCGGCTGAGACAAGCAGCAGCCACAATGCAATGCGGAAAACCTCCGACAAAGGCGAACAGACACACTTGAATATGCTTGCGAACTCTCCTCGTTCCGTGTCCGACAGGTAGTCCGACTGATAAATCCACCACGAACCGACCTTTGCAGGGTGGTTCACAGCGATTTTGATCTCTGATGAGCGGCCGTCAGGAAGGGTCAATGTGACCTCGGAAGAATATTCATAAACAGAGAAATCCCTGAGTGTCAACTCGAAAGGGAGTTTGACATATTCATAAGTGACCTCGTTCCGCGCTTGATGGTCCGGGACATTCGGCATCGCGATCATAACCGTCCGGACGGTGCCGCCGGAGCCGAAAAGTCCGGCGATCAGAATCACCGACAGGCCCAGATGGGCGCAGGTCACCCCGAGGCGATGCTTGCTGAATCTATGAATATCCTCGATCGTGTTCAGTGTGACGCTTGTCGCCAAAAGAAGCAACGCGAGGATGAAGATCGGCGACCGGCTCATATTCCTGAAACCGAGAACGCCGAAAAAACCGTCCCTGCCCCCGTCCTGCGGTACAAGCCCGAAAACGAGCAGCAGGAACAGCACGATTGAGATCGAGGTCAGGCAGGCTTTCCGTCCGGCCAGATGCCTGAACAGCGGCCAGCGGTCACGCAAAACATAGATGACCACCAGAAGACAGACATAGAGCAGGGCCGCCAACAGCCCGAACGTATGACCTGCGACAACCATTACAGACTATACCATTGATCCGACAGGAGTTTGACGGCTTCCCTCACGGTCTTGGCACGGTCTCCGGCAGTGCCGCACTCGAAACTGACATAGTTCTTGTAGTCCATGTGCTGGAGCGCCCGGAATCCGGACTTGTAGTCGTCCTTCGCGCCGTCCTCTCCAGGCATCAGTCTGCGGCCACGGCTGGCGATGTGGACGTGCTGGAGGTACTCGATGCCGGCTGATGTCAGCGCGCCGTAGTCGGAGGTCTCCTCGGACATGTGCCAGAAATCACCCATCACCTTCACGCCCTTGCTGTCGGAATCGCGTGCGATCGCGGCGGCGTCGGCAACCTGACGGAGATAGAAGGCCTCCCTTCTGTTCAATGGCTCAAGAATCACGGTCGTGCCGTGCTCAAGGGCGAACTCTCCGAGGTCGTGGAGCTGCTCGCAGAGGTAGTTGCGGGTGTCCAGGGTGTGGGGTCTGCACGGAGTCTGGCCGTTGAAAGCCGGGACCATTATGACTCCCACCGAGCCGAGTTCACCTGCAGCGGCCACGATCTCGCGCATCGATTTGTCGAACGACGCCTTGACCGCCGGGTCTTCGGCCAGGATGAAGCCGTCGAATCCGGCGCAGATGGCAGAGACCTCGATGTCACGTCCGCTGAGGGCGTTACGAATCTCATTGACGCGGGCAGGAAGGTTCCGTCCGTTCGGCTCGAAACCACGCACCTCCAGGTCTTCCATGAAATCCAGCTGCTCGCCCAGATTCTTTCCCGGGGCGATCCCTTCCTGAAACGAGAGCTTCAGCTCAAGACGTGGCACGCACTTCTTCTTGTCCAATGCAGTGGCACATCCCGGCAGCATAGAGGCCGCGGCCAAGGCAGCTGATCCGATCGCCGCTGACGAGAGAAAATGTCTTCTGTCCATAATCAATTACTTTTCAGTTCCAGGGACCGGGACAGTGTACTTGCTCATGTCCATCTTGCCGAGTTCAAGCTTCTCCGGAAGGTAATCCAGAGCGGCGGCGCTGATCTCGTCCCAGGTGATGGTGTTGCCGGTGTAGGCCGACTCACGGCCCATAACGCCGCAGAGAGAAGAGACGCCACATTCTCCGGCCTCCACATGAGCCTCACCCTTACGGATGTGGTTCACCCAATCCACATGCTCAAGCACGTACGGATTGGTCTGCTTGTACTGAGCCTTCTCCGCCTCGAAGTCAAACTGCCAGAGGACATTGCCCTGAAGATCACGGATGGCGAAATCCGCCGAGCTCCAGTAGCCCTTCGTTCCGTGGACACATTCGCCGATGTTGGTCGAGCAACCGTCGATCTGACGCGACATACTGTGCAGATGGACGCCGTTCTCATATTCAAAGTCAATGCTGAAGTTGTCGTACTGGTCGCCGGTGACACGGCGCTGACGGCTGCCGAAACCGGTCGCCTTGATAGGGTGCTTACCGATCATCCAGTTGAACACATCGATGTTGTGGACATGCTGCTCGACGATGTGGTCGCCTGAGAGCCACTTCCAGTTGACCCAGTCACGGATCATCCACTCCATGTCGCTCCAGCCCTGCTGACGCTCCTTGTACCAAAGCATTCCCTGATTCCAGTAGACGTTGCCGCCGGTGATCTCGCCGATCATTCCTTCCTGGATCCTCTTGAAAGACTCCACGTAAGGTCTCTGATGGTGGCGCTGGGTTCCTGTCACCACGCTAAGCCCCTTGGCCTCAGCCTGTTTCGCCGTCGCCATGATTTGACGGTAACCTTTCGCATCAACGGCTATAGGCTTCTCAAGAAACGAGTGAACGCCCTTCTCGGTGGCGTACTGGAAGTGAGCCGGACGGAAGACCGGCGGAGTGGCGACAATCACCATGTCCACACCGGAATCAATGACCTGCTTGTAGGCATCGAAGCCTGTGAAGCAGTGATCTTCAGGAACTTCCTGATTCCATTTGGTCTTGAGGTTTTCGCGAAGGCCGGTCAGACGATCAGCAAAGACATCGCCCAAGGCCGTGACCTTGATTCCGTCTGCGGCATTCAGCAGATCCTCAACGGCTCCGCTTCCACGGCCGCCGCAACCGATCACGCCGACCTTAAGTTCCTTTCCGTCGATGGCCTTGTCAGGAAGTTCAGGAACATAATACTCGCCCGGCTGTCTGAGGGGTGTCATCTTGCCGGATTTGTCACCACTTGCGCAGGCGGACAGCAGGACGCTGCCGCCTACCAGACCTACACCGATCCTGGCACTCCTGCCAAGAAAGGATCTTCTGTCCATTTTGTTGCTCATTTTATTGATAGTCTTTATGTTATTTAATTATAAAATTCCATCGGGAACATCGCACACAACTCTGAAACCGATACCCTTGATGTCAGAGTACCACCAGATGCTCTTCGGATTCTGCGGGTCAGTGCGGAGCCAGTCATCAGTCTTGGTGTGGGCTCTGGCGGCGCAGCGGACAAGCGAGGCGTCATCTGAATATGCCCCGCCACGGACCACGAACTCATCGCCGCTCTCCGGACCCTTCGGATCAAGCGCGCCGTCGGCGATCCTTGAATATGCATCCGCGGCATAACGGTCGGAGCAATACTCCATGACGTTGCCCAGCATATTCTTAAGCCCGAACGGGTTGGACTTCACCTCGGAAGGTTCCTGTGTCTTGCCGAAACTGTCCTCCGAATAGACCACATAACTTGCGATCGAGGTGGTGTCAGCCCCGAAAAGCTTGTTCCAGAAAGTTTCTTTTGAATATTTCTTCGGACTTCCCTCGAAGAAGTACGGGGTCTGGGTGCCGCCACGGGCGGCATATTCCCACTCCGCCTCGGTCGGGAGACGGTAGTTTCGTCCGGTTTTGAGGGAAAGCCACTGGCAGAAGGTTTCCGCCGCATAGTGAGTCATCGTGATCGCCGGCCTCTCGCCCATTCCCCAGCCCTGGTCCGGGAATCCGAACGGTGGGGTCGGACCGCTGACCGCGTCCACATCCGGACGGTTGTTGTTGGCGTAGATTTTCTCCGGCGGGGTTCTGCCCTCTGACATTGTCTCGTTGTAGAACGCCCAGAACTGATGCCATGTCACCTCGACCTCGCCCATGAAGAACGGAGATATTATTACTTTTTTCCGAGGTCCTTCGTCCGCCGCGCGGAACGGCTCGTTGTCCGGGCTGCCGATCGTGAACTCGCCTCCCGGAACAGCAACCATCTTGATCGCGGCTGTCGTACCGGGAACCGTTTCCGTGAAATTCGCGAAGGATGTCACCACGGCAGCACTGTCGTATCTCTCACCACCCCCTGTGTCCATCACCTTGCCTTCCAGTCTTTTATGCTCGTAGCCCGGCATGTCGTGGCCGGTGTTCAGATGGCAGCTGATGCACTGGAGATTCAGTTTTCTGGAGTTTTCCTCGTAGTAAAGATGAGCCGTGATGCCGTCATCCGTGATTCCGGTCGGGAAAAGATTGACGTGACACTTCTCGCAGGATTCATTATAGACGATTTTGGATCCGTGCTCAAGGGTTCTCCTCGAACTCCAGTCAATCTCATCCTTATCCTTGGTCATCTTGGCCCACAGATCCTTGGCTCCCATCCTGGCCTTGATCATGTAGTAGCGAAGGTAGCCGTTCTCTTTCGGAGGAAGATGGCAGGAGGCGCAATCCGTCACCACACCGCTCTTGCTGTTGTAGTGCTCGGACTTCTTCCAGTCCGCATCAGCCTGCTCGTGGTAGTGGCAGCTCATGCAATACTCGTTGGTGGAAGTGCGGCTCATCGCCCCTCCGACCGCCAGCATGGCGCACACACCGATCGCCAGCCCACCAAGGCCAGCGAATATGATCACTTTTTTCCTGCCTCCCATAGTCGTGTTGAAAATTCGTTTTAAACAATCCCGTAAATTTACATAAATCCTTTCAGACTGCAAATTTTTTGTCGACGAACGGGAACGGGATTTTCAAAGCGGCCTGCACGACAGGTACCTCAGAAGGAATAGGCTCCAGGGCCGATGCTGTGGATCTCGTAGCTGGAGTCGTCCTGCGGGTCAAGGATGGCGGCATCCGTGTTTTTCGGGACATAGACCGTGGCGTGGGTTCCAAAAGGGATCCGGCCTTCCATTCGTACCTTGTCACCGTCCACCGTGACTTTGGAGACCAACGTTCCGTAAGGAGTCGCCGTCGTGTAGGAGACTTCGCCCAGCTCACGGACTGGAACCGGACGGATGATGATGTGCTTGTAGCCAGGCTCTTCCGGATCAGTGCGCACTCCCGCAAGCATCCTGTAGAACCAGACGAGACCGCCACCGAACATCGGATGGTTGCGCGAATCGTTGCCGTTCCACTGCTCCCACGTGGTTGTCGCACCCTGCTCAAGCCACCATCCGAAGCTCGGGAAGTCCTTTTGGTTGAGGAGCGTCCAAGCGACATCGTTCATTCCGTTCAGGGCAAGCGTCTCATAAAGGAAGCGGTGAGCGACGAATCCCACATTGACATGGCCGTTGTACTTGACCATCAGCTCGTCGCGGAGTGTGGCGCGCACATCCTCAAGTCTCTCGCGGGGAACACCCATGTACAAGGCATAGACATTGGAGCCGAAATCCCCGTAGCTTTTTGTCTCAGGATCGTAGAACCGTTTGTTGAAGGCGTCACGGATTCCTTCGGCCTTGGCGGAATAGGCGGCGGCTCCCGCCTCGTCTCCAAGCACCTTGGCCGCTTTCGATGTGATGTCGGCGCACAACCAATAGAAAAATGTGTGGACGAGTTCGTCCTGAGGCAGGCCGAATGCCGGAGCCCAGTCGCCGAGGTTGTACCAGTAGAGAGGCGCGCCCTGAGGCGTAGGCTTGTGGAAGGACGAGGTGCCGTCCTCTGCCCGCCAGGTGTCGTAGTAGCGCACGAAATCCTTCATCGGCTGGAGGCAGTCGGCGAGAAGCGTCTTGTCACCGTAGCTGTTGTAGAACTCCCAAGGCATGACACAGATGGCGGCTCCCCAGGCCGGGCCTCCTCCACAGCATGGCTCCCACGGAGCGCCGTTCGGAACATAGCCTGACTCCGGATTCTGACTGCCCTTGACATCGCCGATCCATTTGTTGTAGAAGGAGGCGGCATCGAAGTTGGCGAGAACCATCGGCATGGCTACCTCGCCGTCGCCGGTGTAAGGAAGTCTCTCCCGGTGAGGGCAGTCGGAAGCCACTCCAGCATGCATGTTGTCCACCTGCGACTGTCTCCAGATCTTTTCGATCTGACAGAACAACGGATTCGAGCAGTCAAACTCGGCGTCAGGCTTCACATTGCTGCCGACCGACTCTGCCACGACCTGTGAGACGTCAAGGTTCTCCATCCCGGAGACTATCGCCTCCCGGAACACGTACCAGGTGAACCGAGGGCTTGTCGTGACCTTGCCGTCGGAAGCGCTGACATATTCACACCTGCCGGCCGGATACTCGGACAGGTGGTTAACCCTCAGTGTGTCTCCTTTCCTGACATTCACGCCGTCCAGCTTGACCCATCCTGAGATGACCTTGCCGAAATCAATCTTGAACGTGCCGTCCTCCAGACGCTCGAAACTGACAGGCTTAAGGGTTTCCAGCACCTTGTCTGTCGGTCCCATGTTGGCGGTCAGCCTGCCCTGCGGAGCTTCCTTCAGGACGGCGTTGCTCAATGAGGAGTCATCCAATCCTGGCTGGTTCCATCCCGGAATCTCAAAGTTGGCATCATAGACTTCTCCCTGGTAGAGGTTGCTGAACACGACCGGAGAGCGAGCCTCCTTCCATGTGGTGTCCGAGCAGACATATTCAATGCCTCCGTCTGAATATTCAAGCGCCATCTGCAGGATGAACCTCGGGTAGCCGTAGTTCGCTATGGTGTTGTTGTTGAACAACCCTTCATGGAAATAGCCGCTCCCAAGGAGCATCGAGACGGCGTTCGCCCCCTTGCCGAGCATGTCGGTGATGTCGTAGGCGAGATACAGGGTTCTATAAGCGGTGACTTCCGGCTCCAGAGGGATCCGCGGATTGGTGAGAAGCGCCGGTCTGGCCGTGTAATCCGTCAGGCCAGGAACGAAATAATCGTCTCCGACCTTCCTGCCATTGAGGGACATCTCGAACCAGCCAAGTCCGCAGACAAATGCCTTCGCACGGACAAGTCCCTCTCTGACAGTAAATTCCTTTCTGAATATGGGTGCGGAGTTGTCCGCTTCCGGAACGCTGTCATCCTGCCATGAGGCACCTATCCACTTCGCCCGCCAGTCACTTTCGCTGAACATTCCGGTCGTCCAGCGGGCAGGTCTCGCCCAGGTGGAGACCTTGTCCTTGCCGTCCCAGATCCTGACCGTCCACCAATAGTCCTTCATGGACTCCATAGCCGGGCCTGAATATGCCACCAGATGCGACTCGGCACCAACCGTCTTACCCGAATCCCAGATGTCGGCCTTGCCTTCCTTGAGGGCATTCCTGTCCGTCGCCACCAGCACCTGCCACGCCGTCTGGGTCGTGTTGTTTATCCAGGAGAGCCTTGGGACCTGGGTGTCAATCACGATGTCATCGCCTTCCTGGTACTCGCACCGGAGGGATTCCGGCGCCGTGGCCGCGCCACATCCGCATAAACCCAATGTAAGACCAATAAACATTGCCGCCAGAATGGCCGGCCGGATTCCTGTTGTCTTCATATTTCAGTGTCTTGGTAATCCGTTACTTGATCTGAGGCAGTCCAAGATCCACGAAGGTACGTGGAGCCGGGGTCTTCGGAAGTGGCTTGCGGTCCTTGATCTGCTGAAGGGCAACCTCAATGGCCTTGTCAAGCTGCTGATCCTCACCGGCATATTCCTTAACAGGGTCATTGTCCAGCACGATGTCAGGATCGACTCCGTGGTTCTCGACGATCCACTGGCCCGTCGCCGCGTCGTAGTTGGTGAAGAACGGCACGCGCACGTCGGTTCCGTCCATGTACGGCAGGGAGCCGCTGATGCCCACGATGCCGCCCCAGGTTCTCGTTCCGATCACCGTTCCAAGGTTGTTGGCCTTGAAGCTCCACGGGAAGAGGTCGCCGTCCGATGCTGAATATTTATTGATCAGCAGCACCTTAGGGCCCGTGTGGGTCCCTTCCGGAATGGTTCCGTTCTGGTTGGAGTTCCTGTACATCGTCATCCTGTAAACCTTGCGCAGAAGTCTCTCGATGACCATCGGAGAGATGTTTCCGCCACCGTTGGCACGATCATCGATGATGAGAGCCTCCTTGTCGAGCTGCGGATAGTACCAGCGTGCGAACTCGTTCAGTCCCTCAGGTCCCATGTCAGGGATATAGATGTAGCCTACCTTGCCACCGGACTTCTCCTCAACGGTACGGATGTTCTTCATAACCCATTCGTAATGCTCAAGAGGATATTCATCGGAAATAGGCTTGACAACGACCTTGCGCCCGCCCTCGGCGGCCGACTTGCTGACGGTCAGTTCGACAAGTTTGTCAGCTTTTCCGACAAGGAGCCTGTAGATGTTGTCAACGTCCTTAAGAGACTGTCCGTCAATGGCTGTGATGAAATCGCCCTCGGAGATATTCATTCCCGGTTCAGTCAGCGGTGAGCGGAGTTCGTTCCTATAGACAGCGCCGGAGTAAATGTGATTGATCTTGAAGTAACCGCTCTTGTCCTTGCTCATCTTAGCACCGAGAAGGCCCATCGGGATGCGCTCAGGCTTAGGGTAGTCGCCCGGATTGACGTAGGCGTGACCGCTGGCGACCTCGCCGATCATTCCGCCGATCACGTAATTGAGGTCAAGACGGGTCTTGACATAAGGCAGGAGAGCCGCATACTTCTCCTTGACGGCCTTCCAGTCGCGGCCGTGCATATTCTCAAGATAGTAGCCGTCGCGGAACGCTCTCCAGACCTCGTCGAAGATCTGAGGCCACTCCTGGGCGTAATCCACTGTCGTGTACATATTGTCAAGGTCAATGGCCTCGCCTCCGCCGACTTTCGCGGACGGGAAGCTGACGGCTGTCCATTTGCCCTTGGCAGTCGAAAGTGCCTTCTTGTCTCCCGGACGGTAGATGACCATTCCTTCAGAACACTGCTCAGACTTACCGGTCTCGAAATCAAGCACCTGTGTGCCATGACCGTCCCTGTACCAGAGTTTCTTGCCGTCAGAGAAATATGAGCGTGAGCCTCCTACAGGAAGTTTTATGGTTCTGTCTACCAGGCCATTGATGTCGATCTTCACGTCCACAGTCTTCTTGCCGGAAGCAGCATTGCCGGCGTCTTTAGAAGCCTTGGCGGCCTTTTTGTCTTTGGCGGCTTCCGCCGGAGCCGCTTCATCCTTCTTATCTTCGGAAATATTCACGGACTCGCTGTCAGTCGGGAGCAGCGGTGAAGGTGTGCCGGCAGCGAGCATCGTCATATAGACCCCGCTCCTGTCAGTGTAGGCGAAGTTCCACTCGATCCAGCTGTAGATCGGACGGAAATCCCTATCAGATGTGAATATCAAGTACTTGCCATCAGACGAGAACTTCGGCGAACTTGAGTCGTACCATTTCTCTGTGACAGGATATTCCTTCCCGGAAGCGAGGTTATAGACATAGACCACGCTCATCTTATTCGGGGCAGGGCGGCTGTAGGTAAGCCATTTGCTGTCAGGGGAATATTCAACATCCTTGAGTTCCTGTTCAGGGCATTGAAGAACAGTCCGTTTGGTTTTGGCGAACGGATCGACCTCAACGATGCGGTTCTTTCTGTCGGTGTAAAGGATGTGCTTGCTGTCCGGACTCCATTGAAGGTCACGGATGTAGGTGTCGTTGTCCTTGGTGACCTGGACAGGCTCGCCACCGGCGGCGACATCGTAGAGATAGACCTCGGTCTCCCCTGTTCCGTCACCTATGAAGGCGATGTACTTTCCGTCAGGACTCCAGTCGGCGCTGCGCTCGTTCGAGCCAGGGGTCTTGGTGATATTTCTCGTGATTCCCTTTCCGACAGGCACGTCAAAGACCTCTCCGCGGGCGGTAATGGCCATTCTCTTTCCGTCAGGTGAGAGGCTGAAAGATGAGCGGCCTTTCTTGCCGACATTCATCCTCTCGGCACGGGCATAGACAAGGTCGGAGCCAAGGGTGATGTGGATCTGCTCGGTCGCCTTTGTGGCCGGATCCAGCTTATAGAGGTAGCCTCCTTTCTCGAACACAACGAGTCTGCCGTTCGTGCTCGGGAACTTCACGTCATAGTCATCGAAGGATGTCACCTTGGCCGTGGCTTTGGTCTTCGTGTTGTAAACGAATAGGTTCATCGTCATGTCACGGTCGGACGCGAAATAGATCTCGTCGCCTACCCACATCGGGAATATGTCCTGTGCCGTGTTGTCGGTGATCTTCTCGACCTTCCTGCCGTCGTAGATCCAGATCTCGTCGGCCATTCCGCCGCGGTAATATTTCCAGGTCCTGAACTCTCTCATCACCCGGTTGTAGGCAAGTTTCTTTCCGTCAGGCGAATAAGAGCAGAAACCTCCTTCCGGAAGCGGAATCTCCTTCGGCATGCCGCCATTCACGGAAACCGTCCAAAGCTTGCCGGAAAAGCCATCGCCCGTGCGGTTTCTGAATATGATGTTCTTTCCGTCAGGTGTCCATCCCATTACGATGTTGTTAGGTCCCATCCTGTCACCGAGGTCGTCACGTCCGTTGGTGGACGTGTAGGTCAGGCGGACAGGCTCTCCTCCTCCTGCCGGGATGATGTAAACCTCGCGGTTGCCGTCATATTCCCCGGTAAAGGCGATCGTCTTGCCGTCCGGTGAGTAGTGCGCGAACATCTCGTAGCCAATGTGTGAGGTCAGGCGACGCGCCTCGCCTCCGCCAAGCGGAGCCGTGAACAGGTCGCCGGCGTAAGAGAATACAACATCCGTCCCGTTGGTCGCCGGGAACCTCAGAAGCCTCGCCTCGTCGGTCACTTCAGCAGGCCCACCAACCGCCGAAAGCGTCATTCCTCCAAGAAGGAGGGTCAAAAACATTCTTTTCATAATATTAATGAATTATTGGATTTCACGTGTTAGCCAAAGTTTCAGCAATGGATCCGAGAGAGTATATTCATTGCCCTCTTTTGTAATAAGATCCATCTCAAGGAGCTGTTTGGTCGCGGACTGGACAGAGCTTGCGGACTTCAGTCTGTGTCTTTTCACAAACGCCGAAGCCGTCAACCCTTTAGCAATACCCTCTGAATGAATCGCATACAGCAATTCTTTCTGCTGCTCCGTTATTACCGAAAGTTGCTCCCGGATGCGTCTGGAACTCTCCTCGATAAAGCGGTCCGTCATATTGTCCACAAGATTAACATCCGCGGTTCCACCTGTAACCGTCTCCGTGAACACATCGTGCATTATCCTCTGCACGTAGGCGGTTATTCCCTCAAACATATCGTACGCTTTGTGGATTCCCTCTTCCGTAACTGTCTTTCCATACCTTGCGAACAGATCCCGTGCAAACCGAGCATAAACGCCCCTGTCAATCGGATCCATACTCAAATTGGTCGCACTCTGGTAAAACGGCCTCTTTGAGTCCAGAAACATCTGATCCATTATCCTCCTCTCACTGCCGGAAAAGATAAAATTAGAGTTGGAAGAGCGCTGAATATTCGCCCTCAGCAATGCCTCCACACCTTTCTCGCGGTATTTCACAACCTGCTGGAGCTCATCGATTACAACAATGCAGCGCCTGTCCGTCTTCTCCAAATATTCGAATATCTCCTCAATGGTATATTCAGGAGCGGTAATATCCCCCAGACGGACGTTGAATGTCGGCATTCCACTCACCGGATCAAATCCAAAACTCCCTTGAAGCGACCTTAGAGTCGAAGCGAAAGACTTCATAAGTTTGTCACTATGCCTCGCGACCTTCTTGAAAACCCCATTTCCGAACTCCATTATAAGTTCCCTCAGACTGGAGGTGTGAAGAATATCCACGAATATCACGAAAAACTTGTCTTTCAGCCTCTCTTCATCAAAGCAATGATAAATAAGCTCCGTCTTCCCGACCCTCCTCGGAGAGGTCAGAACGACATTTTCCCCATTTAATATGCAGCCCGTCAACCGCTTGGTTTCTGTGTCCCTGTCACAGAAAAATTCTGGAGGAATCCTTCCCGCGACAAAGAACGGATTGATATAATTGCCCATAGTTAATCCCATCTACGGCAAATATAACAAAAAATTATTCTGCCAAAATTATTTTAGCAGAATAATTTTGACAAAATAAATTCAGTTTGTTCCCCAGAAAGCCCTCTCGTGTACCAAAGACCTTGTTATAGAGGTTTGGTACACCAGAAGGCAGTTATACGTACCAAAGGCATTATTTAAAGCACTTGGTACCGCAGAGAGGCTTCTCGTGTACCAAAGACCTTATTATAGAGGTTTGGTACACCAGAAGGCAGTTATACGTACCAAAGGCATTATTTAAAGTACTTGGTACCGCAGAGAGGCTTCTCGTGTACCAATCCCTTTAGACATTCACAGATCGACACCCTTAGGGCAGAAAAATCAAATGGCAAATTTTGGTAACGTGCAAAATTTGCCATTTGCCTTTTTTCTGCCTTCTGTCAGCAGTTGTTTATGCAGTTTTGGCTTACGGTGCTTCGACAAGCCCAGCGACCAGAGCACATACTATTCAGTCAGTCCCCTGGCACGGAGAAGAGCACCCGGGTCCGGCTGCGCGCCACGGAAAGAAAGGTAGAGGGTCATCGGTTCCTCGCTGCCACCCTTCTCAAGGAAGGTCTGGCGGAACTTCAGAGCCACCTCAGGATTGTAGATGCCCTGCTGCTCGAAGTACTCGAAAGCATCCTTGTCCAGAACCTCGGCCCAGAGATAGCTATAGTAGCCGGCGCTGTAGCCGCTGTTGAAGATGTGGTTGAAGTATGTGGTGCGGTAGCGAGGGATAATCTCGTCGATAAGACCCATCTCACGGCAGACCTTCTTCTCGAATTCAGCCACATTGGCAGCCTGGTCTCCCTCGGAAAGCTTCGCGAGATCCTCCTCGGTGAGTTCGTGCCACTTCATGTCAAGGATGGACGCGGCGCAAAGCTCGGAGGTCATAAAGCCCTGGTTGAACTTCCTGGCATTGTTAATCTTGGCCACGAGGGAGTCAGGAATGACCTCACCGGTCTCGTAATGCTTGGCATATTCAGCGAGAATCTCCGGCTGGAAAGCCCAGTTCTCATTGAACTGCGAGAACGTCTCCACAAAGTCACGGGCGACATTGGTTCCGCTGACGGAAGGATAGTGGCACTTTGTGAGAAGTCCGTGAAGGGCATGGCCGAACTCGTGGAACACAGTCTCGACCTCATCAATGGTGAAGAGGGCCGGGAGAGAGTCGGTCGGAGCCGTCATGTTGCAGACGTTGATGACGATAGGGCGAACGTCATTGCCCTGGGCGTCAACATACTGCTCACGGAAGTTCGTCATCCACGCGCCGCCTCTCTTCGAAGAGCGAGGGAAATAGTCGGTCGAGAATATTCCAAGAAGACTTCCGTCCGCGTCAATGACCTTGAAGGCCTCGACGGCAGGGTTGTAGAGCGGAACATCCTTCAGCGGCTCGACGGAGATGCCGTAAAGCTTGTTGGCGGCGAAGAATATGCCGTTGCGGACATTCTCCATCCGGAAATATGGCTTCGTCAGATTCTCGTCCAATGAATATTTCCGCTGACGTACCTTCTCGGCGTAGTAGAACCAGTCCCAAGGCTCGATCCTCGAACCTGCGGCCACCTTACCGGCCTGGATGTCCTCATCCATAATCACCTGCATGTCAGCCACCTCTTCCTTAGCCTTGGCCACTGCCGGGCCGATGATCCTGTCAAGGAAAGCGTCCACGGTAGCAGGGTCGTGAGCCATCTTGTTGTCCAGCTGATAGGCTGCGAAATTGTCGAAGCCAAGGAGTCTGGCCTTCTCGGCGCGGAGTTTCAGGATCTCAAGGCAGAGAGCCTTGTTGTCATATTCATTGCCATTGTTTCCTCTTGAGGAATATGCCTTGAACATCGCCTCGCGGCGGCTTCTGTCCTCGCAGGATGTCATCTCGGAGGTGTAGGATGAGACAGGGAGTCCGAATTGCTCCTTGAACGCGTTGTTCTCGGCCAGAAGGTTCGTGCCGAACTTCTGCTGCGCGGCGGCGATCTTCTGGTTGATCTCCTTAAGCCTTGCCTGGGCGGCCTCCTCCAGATCCACACCGTTGCGGGTGAAACTCTGGTAGAGCTTCTTGAGAACCATCTGCTGCTCTCTCGTAAGTCCGCTCTGGTCAGCGTCATAGACAGCCTTGACACGCTCGAAGAACGCCTTGTTCATCGAGATGTTGTCCTCGTGCTCGGTCATCAGCGCGGTGGCCTCCTCGACAACTTTGTTCATCTCATCGCTGCCTTCTGTCTCCTGAAGGTTGAACAGCACGGCCGTCGTCTTGGTCAAAGTCCTGCCGGACAGCTCGTAAGCCGCCACGGTGTTCTCAAACGTCGGCGCATCCTGATTGTTCAGGATGGCCTCAAGTTCCTTGTTCTGCTCCTCAATCCCGGCCTTGACGGCAGGAATGTAATCGGTAAGCTGAATCTTCTCGAACGGCGGAATGCCGTAAGGTGTGTTCCATTCCTCCAGGAACGGATTGTTCTTTGTCTGTGTGCAGGCTGCCATCATCGCGATCGCTCCTAATGCTAAGATTGTTTTTTTCATCTTAGTTTGATTTAAATTTTAATATGTTAATATCCATTATATTCCATCAAATCAATGAATATGCCCGAACACGGGAATACGGATTATCCCACAACCCATTTCTCGACGGTGCGGGTCCGGGAGGAGATGTTGACGCCGACTTTGACGAGGGTCTTGCCGTCCTCCAGTTTGTACGGGAGCATATAGCCTTTCTCGTCGATTTGTTTCAGCGCGTCCTCGGCGGAACCGTCAACCTTGAACTCGAAGACGTAGATGCTGTTGTCGGTGTAGCAGACGGCATCGGCACGTCCGATGGCGGACTTGACCTCGGTACGGATGTAGAACCCGAGCAATGAAAAAATCAGGTATATGATTGTCTGATAGTGCTTCTCGGTCTTGTTCTCCAAATCATTCGGGATTCCGGCGAGGTAGGCCTGAAGCTTCTCCATCGCAAGGTCGATGTCTTGGGAGTCCATCGCGGCATAGAAATGCGCCACGAATCCGGAGGCTGTTCCTGTCTTGCTCGGATATTCACCGAGAAGTCCTCGGGTGAAGCCTATCTTGACTTCCCTGTTCGGGTAGCCGAGGGTGTAGAGCTGCATCCGCTCATCGTAGGACTTGATGGTCAGGTAACCAGTCTGATAGAGCATCGGCAAGGAGTTGTCGGAGAGTTCCGGAGACACGTCAAAATCGGACTGGGGAACCAGCGGGATGTTGTCCAATGTGGTTTCGTCAATCGGGTTACGCCTCAGCCTTTCTACAAGGTAGGTCGGCGTGCCGGAATCAAACCAGTAGCTGCCGACACGACGGTCACTCAAGGCATTAAGCAAGCTGAAAGGATTGTAGATATCCTCGGACCCATCGCAGAAATGATAGCCGTCGTAGTTATATTTCAACAATTTCAGAGCTTCTTCGTAGGAAATCTTCTGCCTGTCGGCAAGCGCCTGCACACCATATTGAATATTGTCCTCCAGCTCCTTCTGAGAAATACCGCAAATCGCCGAGTATTTAGTCTCCATCGAAATATTCTTCAAATTGTTCAGCTCGCTGAATATGCTGAGCTGGGCGAACTTGTTGATCCCGGTGATGAATACAAACCGCAGATAAGGGTCAAGACTCTTTATCGGGCTGTAGAAATTCCTCATTATCTGCCTCAGGGACGGAAGCCTGACCTTGTCGTTCATCACATCCAGCAGCGGTGCGTCATATTCATCAACGATCAGCACTGCTGGTTCCCCGGTCTTGGCAAACGCCTCTTTTACCAGAAACTCCAACCTTGCGTTGACATCCATCTTGTCCAGATTCTCACCTTTGCCATAAACTCTTTCATATTCAGCAAGTTTATAGTCGAGCTGGCGCAACAGTTGATCCTCGTTCACGTGCTTGGCCGTGGACATATCGAAATGGAAGACCGGGTGCCGCTTCCATTCTTTCTTCTCCTCTCCGGCCTTTAGCCCCTCAAACAGATCCTTCCTTCCTTCGAAATAGCAATGGAAAGTCGAGGACAGCAGGGATTTACCGAAACGACGCGGACGGCTCAGGAACACGTACTGATACTTGTTGGCAAGATCATCCACATATCCTGTCTTGTCGACATACAGATAACCACCTTCGATGATCTTGTCAAATGTTTGTATCCCGATAGGATACTTTATTCTCTTCGCCTCCATAGCCTTTAGCATTAATGTCCAATCCCAAAGTTAACGTTTTTTTCCAAAGGAACAATGCTTTGGCTCCCACAGGCATTTGACATCCATTTAAAAAAAGCCTCCACACAGCGAATGACTGTGCGGAGGCTTTCTCTATTTGCGATATATTATATTACCTTTTCAACACCATCGAGATCAATGAGGGTGAACTGTGCATTGCCCTTGTAGATGGTAAGGATGCCCTTGACATTGATTGGGGTCCCGGCAAGCACCGACGGGTCAATCTGGGTGTCTGCGAAACGGGAGTAGCCGCTCGTGCGGATCTGGACGGTCTGGCTGCCCATTTTGAAATACTGGCTTACGGCATAGGCGTCGGCGTTCTTCAACAGGGTAGCCTTGAGTTCCGGATCCGAGATCTTCCTCGAATAGTCAGCCACATCCCCGTCATCGAACTTTCCGGAATTCAGGTAGCCGATGAAACCCTGCTTGGACATCGCCCAGGTCGTTATGCCCCACGTCGGATCCGCGACCGGCTTGTAGTCCTTGCCTGTGCCGGAAAGGAAGATCCTGTTGGACGAGGACTTCTTGTCCTTGTAGGAGTCTATGTAGATCAGGCAGAAGATCTCGTGGGCGTAGGTCAGGCCGTCAAGCTCGACATAGCAGCCGATGTTCTCCTCTTTCAGAAGATCGGCGGCGGAGACTTTCTTAGGCTGCAGCGGAGTGTCAATCTTACCTCTGAATATGTGAGTGTCAATGATGTACTGAACCTCGATGTAGGAGGTCTCATATTCACCGGTAGGATCGGCGTAGCCCAGCTGGATCATTCCGTTGTAGGCGCCGAGCGTGAGGCCGCCGCACTTGACATAGACCCACTGGCCGAGCTTGTAGTCGTTGTAGAGGGCGTTCTTGCCGATCTTCAACTCTATGCCGCCCGTGGCGTCCTGGATGTAGATGCTCTTGTAAACATTGCCGCTGCGGTCATCGGAGACCACCTGCCCTCCGATGACGATGTCCTTCTCGATCTTCACCGGACCGGACTTGTACAGAGCCTTGAGCTGGGCGATGGTCGTGTTGGGGGTCATCGTCACAGGCTCGTAGACATCAGCCTTGCCGTAGTCCGTGGTGAAGACCTGGTCCCACTCCTCGCAGGAGGCGAGGGCGAAAATGGCGGCGATCAGCGCGAAATATATTCTTTTCATACCTTGGAATCCTTAGAATCTGAAATAAATGTTCAACATGTAGTTGATTCCGCTCATGTAGAAGTACTTGGAATCAAACCTGTAGAATCTCTCCTTGCTGACGGTGTTGTCCACAAGGCGGGTCTGCTCGTAGCCACCGGTGCGTACATCCCTGTTGTTCAGGAGGTTCTTCACCTGCATCGAGAAGCCGAGCTGGTACTTTCTCTGAATATACCAGGACTTGCCCACGCTGGCGTTCACGAGCATGAAGTTCTTGAACTTCTCCTGCGCGGCCATGTACTCGATCTCCTGGGCGGTCACCTGACCGTCAGGCCCGGCTGTGGCCATGTCCGTCCTGTAGAGAGGGTTCATGTCCAGATAGGAGTTCCCGAAGAAATCCACATCCGCGTCGATGAACCAGTAGTTCTTGTTCCACGCGAGGCCAAGGCTGGTCGCAAGCTGCGGGGTGCTAGGCACATAGTGCTGCACGGTCTTTCCGTCCACGGTAGGATGGCTCTTCCAGTAAGGAATCGTCACTCCGTAGGTTCCGGCGACATATTCAGCGCTGTTGTCGAAGGTCTGGTACATCGTAGGGTTGGAGGTGTAGATGTACTGGCCGTAGGTGAACACTCCCTGAAGGGAAAGGTTCGGCACCGGAGTCGGCACCTTGAAGCCGAGCTCGACTCCGACGTGCCTCTCGTCGATTCCGGACATCGCGAAGTTGGTGAACGAGTTCTGCGAGTCATCGTAGAAGCTCATCACGTCCGTCTGATCCTTGATGGAGGTATAGAATCCGGTGACGCGCACATCGTAGCCGGAATTGCTGTAGGCGTAGTTGATGTCCGCCGTCAATGTCTTGATGGTCTTGAGGTCAGGCATCACGGTGTTCCTCGTCCTCGGGGAGATGAACGCCTGGTTGAATGTCGGGGCCTCGGTGATGTAGGCTGCGTCGGCGTAGATCCTGTGGCCTCCGCTGATGAAGTAGCCAAGGTTGATCTTTCCGGATCCCGTCAGGAAGTCCTTCTTGTCGGACTCACCCTTCGAGGTGATCGGCCTGCCGTCGATCTGGTCGTACTTGGTGATGACTTCCCCATTGTAGGTGAACGGGTTGCCGTTGTCGTCAAGTCCCGGGAAAAGACCCTTCCTCAAAAGACCTTCCCTCCAGAATTTCGAATATCCAAGCCTTCCGGCCACCGTCGCCTCGAAGCCGCCGAACGTGAAACGTCCTGAGGCCCAGGCCTCCGCGCGGCGGACGTGGGCATAGTAGTCGTAGCCGTACTTGTCACCCTGGGCAAGGGTCTGGGCGGCTCCGTTCTTAAGATAGTAGTCCAGATCGTTCTGGATCATCGTCGGATAGGCGGCGAAATCCCTCTCGGCGAACTGGTCGATGTTGACATAGTAGTCTCCGCCGAGCAGGTCGTCCAGAATCTTGTAGTACTCCGTGCGGTTCCACTTGTAGGAGAGTCCTCCGTTGACTGTCAGGAACTTGACAGGATTCCACTTGGCGTTGACAGCGAAGTTGAGGTCGTTCTGGTCCACACGCCTCTCCTCGATCACGTACTTCGAGCGGTTACCTGAGGCGGTGGAGTTCAAGGAGTTCACGGCATAGAGACGATCCCAGTTGATGTGGGTGGTCGATGGGAGGTCGGTCTCCCAAGCCTCCTTCGCCCATGCGTACTTGGCGAAGTTACGACGGTTGTAGTCCGTGTTGTCCATGTAGAAATAGCTCGGAAGGTTCCTGTAGTAGTCAGGACGAGGATCCGGGGCATCGTACCAGTCAAGAGCCGTGTAGCCGTTCTTGCCGAATCTGTAAAGCACTGTGGCCGAGGCCGAGAACTTCTGGGACTCCGGTGTGAAGTCGTACTTGAGGATGGCGATCGGCTCGTGGGTCTTGCGGACGCGGGCGTTGCGCACCTTGCCGTTATAGTAGCCCCAGTTGGAGTTGTACATGTTGTCGCCCATCAGATCGTAGACCTCCTGGGTGGAACCGTTCTGCGCCCCACGCTCGCCAGGGGCGGCCATGAATGTGAATCCCAGCTTATGCTCCTCGCCGAACCTCTTCTCCACGGCTCCGTAGTAGCCGAACGAGCGGTAGAAAACACCCTTTATCCAATCATTTCCGCCAAGCCTCGCTGATGCGCTGAAAGCGTAGGACCAGCCGTTGTCCAACTGTCCGGAAGCGTAGGTCAGCATCAGGCGGAGCCTGTACAGAGCGCTGTTGGTCAGCACGCTTCCTCTCCAGCCTGTGCGGACGGAAGAGGCCATCGGCATGATGTTCGTGAGGCCGTTGTAGCCGCCGAATCCGAAATCGGAGACCTCGGCTCCGTTCACGGACTCCTTGCTTCTGGTGGCCTCGTTGAGACCGCTCCAGAGGGAGTACGGCGTGTAGCCCGTGATCGCGTCGTTCATCCTCACGCCAGCAAGATAGACATCCTGTGACTCACTGGAATAGCCGCGGACACGGAAGCGCACGGAACTGAAATTGTAGCCGGCCATGTTGTTGAACACATCGTTCTGGCCGAAAAGGATGGTAGGGCTGTCCTGATAGCCGGAATCGTCCATGTCGAACTCAGAGAAACTGGCGTCGTCCACCTCGGCGACTTTCGCCACCGGGGTCAGGGACAGGTTGAACATGTTCTTGACATAGCCGTCATTGACGGTCACGTTCACTCTGGACTGGAGATAGTCCGGGCTTTCGATGACAAGGTCGTACATTCCGTCCTTCAGGTTCCCGATCTGGAATGTTCCGTCCTGTCCGGCCTTCACACGGGCGACTTCCTTTCCTTCTGAATACAGGATCAGATCCGCTCCGTCAATGGTCGCCTTGCTCAAGCGGCTGACGACCGTGCCTTTCACGCCACCGGTGTAGTTCTGGGCCGACAAAGTCAGAGCCAGAAACAGAGCCGATGCGGCAAGGAATATTCTTTTGTTCATATTTATTGAATATTAACTATTTATCCATTTGGAGGGTCACTTCGACAAGCTCAGTGACCGAGCCTCTGCGGTCACTGCACTTTCAGTCACCGAGCTTGTCGAAGTGCCGAAGCGACTGAAGTAACTACTTGTTACTAATGACAATATAGGTCGGGTAGTGGTCGCTGTAGCCGCCGACGTAGGAGCCGGATGAATATGTCCGGAACGGCGTACCCTTGTACTGTCCTGTCTGCTGAACCATGAACGGCTGGTTGAAGACGCGTCCGTAGTACTTGCCCTTCACGATCGGAACAATCCTGAGCGTTCCCTTCGGAGCGTTCACAAGCGCCTCGTTCGCAAGGATGATGTCGTAGATGTTCCACTCGCCACGATAGGCCAAAGAGCCGTAACCGGCTTTCAACATTGAGGTAAACGGAGAGAAGAAGTCCATCTTGCCGACTTCGGAGACATTCTCCTTGCCGTGCATATAGACGGCCATGCTCTCGTCCGTAGGGTTGTCGTTCATGTCACCCATCACCACGATCTTGATCCCGGGATATTCATTCATCAGTTTGGCGGAGTTCTCGTAGATGATTTCCGCGCCACGGCTCCTAAGGTCGCTCCCCTTGCCTCCGATCCTGGATGGAAGGTGGGCGACGAAGAACGCGAACATCTCGCCCTTGATCTCGCCCCTGACCATCAGCACATCACGGGTGCGGAAGTGTCCCTGAGACTCCTCGTCCATGTCGAACTTTATGTCCTTACTGTTGAAATCAAACGGAATGGATTTGCTTTCAATCAGTTTGAACTGCTCCGGCCTGTAAAGCAGGGCCACATCGACGCCTCGCCTGTCCGGACCGTCATAGTGCACGATCTGGTAGTTCGCGTCGGCGATCTCCTTCTGGCTCACAAGATCCTCAAGCACATGGCGGTTCTCAACCTCGCTCAGGCCCAGAACCGTGTGGAAAGCCTTGTTCTCGTCAGCCATCGCCTTGATCACCGTGGCGATGTTGCGGAGCTTGCGGTTGTACCGCGCGTCAGTCCAGCGGTTTGCCCCGTCGGGGAGATATTCATAGTCATTCTTGCCCTCGTCGTGGTAGGTGTCGAAGAGGTTCTCGACATTGTAGAAGCCGATGACATACCCCCTCGCGCCCTTGTCCCCCTTGGCGCAGGCCGTGGCGGCCACAACCAGAAGCAGCAGAGCGGAATAAAGTATTTTTCTCAAACGCATATCAGTTTAGTATTGTATTAATTCATGGTATCTTACCACCACCAGGTAACCTTGGACGGGTCCTCGGATTCAATCTTGGCGGCCATTTCCTCGCCGACAACGGCAGGCAGGTTCACAAAGAAATCCATGCCGACTTTCTTCTCAAGATCCTTGACGGACATCGAGTACTTCGAGTCTATGTTCTTCGTGCTGTAGACTTTGTGGTCCAGCCACACGGCACAGGCGGAATAGCCCGAATAGCCAACCGTGGAATTCTTCATGTAGCGGAGGACGACCTTGTAGTAGGCTGTCGGAACGGTGATTTTTTTTCCAGTATAGTCTTCCGCATATCTTATGGATGATTCGTCCGGATAATCAATAACACATCCCGTCACGACATAAAGAGTATCAGATCTATTTGCCCAAGAACGCACCTTGCCCTCAAGCACAGCCCAAATGTCTCCGTTAAACCCATTCTGAATCTGTGGGGTCATATTGGTGCCATAAAATGTCATTGAATTCGCCGAAAATGACGATAGTCTGTCAGCTGAAGGTATCTGATGTCCTCTGGCAATATGATTACCATTAGTTAAAGGTACATTCCCATTTCTAAACCCTTTACTGATTTGTTGTTTTACTTTCCCATTATCATCCCTGATGATCTCACCCACATAAGGTTGCTTATCCTTTGGCAATAACGGATCTATGTCCCAATAATCAGTACGTTTAACAGAACTGCCAATATTCCATTTGCATAGCGGATAGGCCACCCACGGCGCCACCAGATTGCTGTAATCCCAAAGGAATGAATAATTTCGCGTGCTCACCGACCCGACAGTCATCGAATGCGTGAACGCATCCATCCCCTCCGGAATAGCCGGAAGTTCCATCCACCCTGTCTTCGGAGAGAGATTGCCGCCGGATGGTGTCGGATCAGGCTTCACTTCTGACCCTTTAGCCTTCTGACTGATAGTCTTCGAAGCCTTGCCCGCGCTGTTCTCCACCGTGATCACAGCCGAGCGCTCCTTCTCCGATTTGTTCGGAGACACCGTCACCACCACGTTACAGTCACCTTCTCCTGAGTCCTGATCAACGGAAATCCAATCAACCGTCATGCCATTTTCGGAGACAAAGGACAGTGTCCATGAGATGTCAGATTTCACATGAAGGAATTGTCCTCCCCCTACCGCTTCTACCGTCGGGCTTCCAAGTTCAATAGTCGGAGGATACGAATTCACTTCTTCTGAAGAACCGCATGACACAATTGCCAGAATGGAAAGGCTCCACAGTCCAAACAGTATAGAAATATGTTTCAACGCAATTTTCAAGCGCATGTTGTTTTAGAGAGCAAAAGGGCTGCCCGAACTATGGCGGACATCCCTTTGCATTATTCTATAAATAAGCACTATTTAATGACTATGCTGGAAAAATCAAACTGACCAGCCTCTGAACTACCGTCTGAACCGAAATCTGCCTTATCCCCGACAGTGAAGGTAACGGACTTTGAGGATCCAGTCCATGTCACAGTCTTATCTCCAGCTTGTTGAGTCGCAACATTGCCATTGTCAGACGTAATAGGCGCAAGGCGCTTCTGTCCTTGTGATGAAAGGTTGAATACAATCTGCGTCATAGCATCTCCTGTTGTCGCAATTGTTACTGTTCCTTTTGCATAAACACGACAATCTTTCATATTAGAATTGACTGTCGGAGCGGTAGAGCCGGAATTCTTGGTCGCTGTGATCGTGTATGCTCCAAAGGATAATGATATTGTGTTTTTATCTTGTGACACAGTCCAATCAGAAAGCCCGGACCACTTGATTGTACCTTCTTCTCCTCCCGGGTTGTCACCGCCGCCTTCGCCTTTCTCAAGAACCTTCACCTCTGTTGCGATGACGTTAAGAAGATTGGCGCTGGTGTTGAGCGTGTTGAAGTAACCGGTCACCTGAACCTTGTCACCCTCGGCGAATGTTGAATATATGGCAGTAGGAGCGCTTGACAGGGCACCCTTAAACTTTGTCGCGCCTTCCACCTCAAAGTTGGTATAGTTGCCGTTCTTCACGACTTTGGCCACGTAAGTGACATATTCAGCGACACTTGAGGTATAGGAATCGAAAGTGGTGGTGATGTCCTTGGCGGTCGGATAGGTCACGGTGTTTCCTGAAGACACGGTTGTGGTCTTAGGAGAGGTTATCTCCGGCAGACCATAGTAATCTTCCAAAGTGCCTTTGAAGGTAATCTTGTCTCCAACCTTGACGGTCGGAGTGGAATTCTGATAGATATAAATGCTTGATGTTCCGTCTGTAGCCACATATCCTTTGGTTGTTATGGCACCTACCAGAACTTCCTCGGACTCGACAACGGTGTTAGCTTTCCTGTCAGCGGTAAGCATCTGGGCGAGAGTCATCTTGGTTCCCGGAACGTCAGGGGTGTCACTGCCGCCGTCAACGCTTGTGATGTCCTTGCCGTTGACATTGGTGGCCACTACCTGATAGTGTGTGCCGCCGCCGACATACCAACCTTTGACTTCGGTCTCTTTATCCAACAATGACTCAAGATCACCAGGGTAGTAAGACAATGACAGATCCTTGCTGGTGACATCGCCGACATAGAAGTTGACATATCCGTTAGAGCTCTTCTTAGGCACAGCTTTAAATGTCACGAATGAGACAACGCTGCTTGAGAAGGAAGTGATGTTGCCTGCGTCGATCGTGGTTGGGTCAGGGTAGGTAACGGCATTGCCTGAAGAGACTACAGAAATAGTCGGTGAGGCAATCTGCATAAGGCCGTTGTGCTTGCCGGTTGTACCGGAGACATTGACCTTGTCACCTACTTTGGCTCCAGGATTCGCCTTGGCGAACACCAGTATGCTTCCGGTCGGGTCAGTGATGACGATGCTCTGTTTGGTCACACCCGTCACCAAAACATCTTTGATCTCCACAGCCTTGTTCTCTTCTCCCACAGAGATATCTCCAATCACGCCTTCAACCTTGCCGGTTCCGGCCTGATTGACAACCAACGTCTTGGAATCGAATCCGATGCTGAACGAAACTGAACCAGAACGATCAAATCCAGTATTTTCCAACACCTTAACCTCAACTTTCACTGGGTCAGCTGAAGCGCTCCCGCTCGTCGGCAAAACAGAAATCCACTTTGCGTCTTCTGCGGAGAGGTCGGTTGTCCACTCCCTGGTAGCGGTCAACTCAATAGTAGTCGTTGTCCCGGCTTTCTCAACGGAAATTTCTGACGGGTACAGCGTAATTTGAGGAGCGCCCAAGTCCTCTTTCTTGTCATCACAAGCCGTGGCCGCGAAAGCAAGAGCCGCCACAGACATGATGAAGCCTAAAAATCTATTTGTTCTCATATTCATTAGTGTTAATAAATGTTCCACTCATTATGCAGCTCCGGCACTTCCCCGCTCCAGTCCTTCCTTTACCGGCACTTCTATCGATACTTCGACACCATCCACCCCCGCAAACTCAGCTGTCGCATCCAGGCGACCGGCTATTCTTCCCCACAAATTCTTTGCCTGTCAAGCAGTCCGCTAAGTTACGACTAAATATTCAATTAAAAAATATGCCCGGACTGCGAGAACTATCGCAACATGTTATTTACTTACTTTCAAAGGTTTCCAAATAGCCACCGGGACAAATGGGATGGCGGTATTTCAGAGTTGACTGTCATTCAGTGCGTTATACGCCACGGGGCTCCGCCAATGTCATTGCGTACTTTACGCAGCGAAATATACGCAATAATATTCATTCTTCCCTAACAGCCTTTGAATGTGAGTGAAATGCCCATTTCCGCTCACGAAAGGCAGGGAAAGAGATCCCTCGTGAGCGAAGACACCCTCTTCGCGCACGAGACCAATGAATATAGCGCCCTCGTGAGCAGATGGCCTGTTCCCGCGCACGGCCTTGTCTTACAGATCGAGGTCGAGCTCGACGGGGCAGTGGTCTGAGCCGAGGATCTCGGTGTGGATCTCGGTGGCTGCGATCTTGTCCCTGAGGGAGTCGGAGACGAGGAAATAGTCCAGCCGCCACCCGACATTCTTCTCGCGGGCGTGGAAGCGGTACGACCACCAGGAATATTTCACCTCGTCCGGGTGCTGAAGCCGCCAGGAGTCAGTGAAACCAGAGTCCAGAAGCCCGGAGAACTTGCCGCGCTCCTCATCGGTGAACCCGGCGTTGCGGCGGTTCGTGTCCGGATTCTTGATGTCTATCTCATTGTGGGCCACGTTCATGTCACCGCAGACCACCACACCCTTCCGGGCGGCGAGGCCGGCAAGATATTCCCGGAAATCATCCTCCCACCGCATCCGGTAGTCGAGCCTCCGGAGACCGTCCTGAGAGTTCGGCACATAGACGCAGACAAGGAAGAACTCCGGCATCTCCAGAGTGATTACGCGTCCTTCGTGGTCATGCTCCTCAACGCCGATGCCGTAAGTCACCGACAATGGCGTGTGCCTTGAATATATCGCCGTGCCGGAGTAGCCTTTCTTCTCCGCCGAGTTCCAGTACGACGTGTACCCCAGGAACTCCAGATCCAGCTGCCCCGGCTGCATCTTCGTCTCCTGCAGACAGAAAAAATCCGCGTCCAGCGTGTTGAACACCTCATCAAAGCCTTTCCCCGCGCAGGCGCGAAGCCCGTTCACGTTCCAACTTATGAATTTCATACTATCTCAAATTATCGAATATCCATTTTCCCGTAAAGATACCGAATATTTCCGTCATATTCATCCGAACAGGTCAGCCAAGGTCACTTCGTTCTGGACCACGCCGCTATATTCATTGGGCTTCAGGCCATAGGTTGTGATGAAGACGAGGTGGATGGTCCGGCGAAGCTTGAGGGAGTCGCGGAAGGTGTTGATCTTGTTGTCCAGTTCCTGACGGTATTTTTTTGTGATTGAGAAAGGGCCTTCCCAGAATTTGATCTCGCAGAGGTCTATGACACGGTCGGCGCGGCTTATCACCATATTAATCTGAGCGCCCTCCGAGCGCCAAGACGAAGTTTCCGTCATAATACCCTGAATACCAAGCGCTTTCTCTACCTGAACATAATGGTACATACACAGTCTCTCGAACGCGATTCCTGCCCAAGCATTATGAAGGGTGGTGCCGGTCTGGTAGGACCAGAAAGATTTGTCCGAAGTGCCATATTTCTTGATGAACTTGTAGTAGAAGATTGTGTAGAAATCCGTCAGTTGATAGACAGCATCATTTTCTTTTTTACCGAAGGCCTTATATTTCCGGATTATGTCGCAGTCATCCAAGTCAGACAGGATAGTGCTAAGGCCTCCTCCGTCAGGAAGCCCTGTCGCCGCGATGACCTCTTTTCTGGTCAGGCCGGCGTTTCTGCGGCTGAGCGCCTCGATCACTTTCATATAGTCCTCGCTATTCTCAAACAGGGAGGCGTACAAGTTGTCGAACTCACCATCCAGTTTGCCTTTTCTTTTGAAGAATAGGTCATCCACATTCTGGGCGAGACTTTTCCCTTTCTCAAAGAGACTGAGATAATAAGGGATTCCGCCCATAATCATATAACATTCAGCGATGTCCTTTTCATCAAGGCTGATGCCGACGGATCTGAAATAGGCCTTGCACTCCATCAGGTTGAAGGGGCGGAGATAGATCTTCCCTGTCACCCTGTTATGCAGACCGCCTTTGTTCCGGAGGATCTTCTTTGTTATCCACGATGTGGCGGAGCCGCAGACAATCAGCATAAGATTGTCTTGCGTGCATCCCCAGTCATTCCAGAAATGCTCGATCGCCACGACCAGATCACATCGATTGGTGTACATGAACGGCAACTCATCAATGAACACGACCTTGCGTCCATTCACCTTTGAACTTTCGATAAGCGTCTTCAAGAAGCCAAACGCTTCCATCCAGGATTTCGGGTAAGGGCAAAGGGGCGAGCCCTGTTTTTTGAGAGCCTCTCCGAAATTGACAAGTTGTGCGGCCTTGTCCTTGACCGCAAGCCCGGTCACCTTGAAAAGGAATTTATTGTCGAAGAACTGGTTCACCAGAAAAGTCTTTCCAACGCGCCGTCTTCCATAGACAACAACAAACTCTGATTTTCCGGAATCATACAACTTCCGGATTTGCCCAATCTCTGATTTTCTGCCTATTACCTTCATGATATTTATTGATAACCTTGCGCAAAGTTAAAAAAAAATCGACTTTCCGCAAGGTTTATTATGAATAACTCTGCGGTAAGTCGATAAAAAAATGGGCTTACCGCAGAGTTTGCTTCAATCGGCTTATAGATGAAATATCTAACTCAACTAAACGTTCTTGGATTCGACCGTCTCCGACAAGATCATCCGTGTCGTAGATCTGCCGAACATCCGACTCTGTCGGAGGACATCCTCTACAGATAATCGCTGCCGCCGTAAGGACTGTAGATCCTTTCGACAGGCCTGACTGTTGCGCTTGTGGAATTCGTTCAGATAATGCGGTGCCATCGTTAACCTGGCGTGTTAATGTTTCTAGTCTGCTGAGCGTCTGCGTCGTAAAACCAAGATTCAATATATCCTGATTCAAAGAATCAAACAGTGATGAATCATCGGTTATCATAATCTTACAATTCCAGCATTACCTGCAAACTTACATAAAATCTGCGATTTTTACGCCCGTCCCATAAGAAAGAAACATTTTTATAGAGGAAATATAACACATTCTCCATAATAATCAAATGGATAAAATCTCACACCAATCCAGGCGGCCTTCTGGAGATACCTCCGGTCTCCTCGATCCACTCAGGGAACTTCTGGAAGCCGCCGAAAGTACCACAATGAGAAAGCTTCCCTCGGATATGTGAGTATTCTCGCACACAGAACAGTGAGTTGCTGGTTATTAAGCAGATATGTTTTCAGGTGTGGAAGATTTTTCACTTTACAAATAGGCAACAGGATGCCTTGCGATGAAGGCAGCGACTTTTAGGTGTGCGAATATTCTCACACCTGGACTTGCAAGTTGGTTATTATTAGACTAATGCATTTCTAAGTGTGCGCGATTATTCACACTTGGGAGAATTAATGAGCCACAGAATGGCTTACAACGGTATCTATGACTTCTAAGTGTGCGAATATATTCATACCTGGAATAGCAAATGGCTGTTCGTCAATGATGTAGAGTTCTAGGTGCGAATGAAAATGAAACGATGTCTCACGTTGTGTGGGAAAGCAACGTATGTGAAAGGAAAAAACGGGCGGCCTATTGTGGCCGCCCGGATCGGGAATGTGGTGGGTTATCTGGTTTTGATTAGACAACACACGTTATGTCTCAGATTACTTTCTTGTGAAGAACTCGCCGACATTCCCCTTAGGGTTGCACTGGAAAACATTACTGTAAACTCCAATGCCTTTAGTGCTTACTGTGGAATGATTGAACACATTTGTGTCAGAAAGAACAACACTTATTGCACATATCTGATTCATCGTCTTGTTCGAGTACTGAGTCAAAGTCTGGAATTCGACTGGTGTTTTTTCAGTTCTGTTTGTGTACATAATGGTGTTGAAGTCTTCTGAGATAGTGAACCAGAACCAAACATAATCAGGGTCACCAAGCTCCGTCTCGGCATACTGCCATGGGGAAGCCCATGCCTTGTCGGTTCTTGTCGCAATACCTGGTATATATGCTGCATATTTTCCATTCACGGCCTGTCCCGAACCATCCCTTGCATCAAGGAAGAAGCCTATACGCGCGGTTTCAGCCTCATAATTGATGTCAACGCAAGCGTCAAGTATAGTGTCAAAGAACAAACCTTTCAGACCAATGTTATTTGTATGTTCCACACCATCAACATCCTTAAGAGTCGCTGGTTTAAGCGGATCAACAAATGTCACGGACATTACCCCTGGGTCGGCTGCTTTTGCGGATGCGCCAGCACCGGCAAAAATCTTTGTGGTAAATTTCCATCCACCCTTGAAGTCCGCCGGGGCAATCTGAGTGAGCTTGAAGGATGAACCGTTCTCGAAAGTAAGAGTGGAGGTACGAGGATGGCCGGTTGTATTGGCAGTCCATGAAACCTTGCCGTCAGCGTAGGTAAGCCAGCCGTCGCCGCCGGTAGGTGTGCCGGAGGCTGATATGGCCTGACTGCCAGCGGCATCGTCAACCCACTTGTCAACCTTTTCCGAAGGGGTGACGTCACCGCAGTTGAAGGTCGCGGAAACAGGGGCGCTCTCAGCGTCCCAGGAATCTACGGCGACAACCGTGACGGTGTACTGACCGGACTCTGAAAGAGTACCGAAATCGACCGTCCAGCTGGACTTCATCTCGGAGGTCTTTGGATGGAGGTAGAAATCAGCGAGGATCTTCTTGGTCGCAACCACATTGCCAGCCTTGGAGAGGGTAACGATATAGTGGTGAACGAACTCATCGTCCTTTCCAGCGGCGAAGGTCACCGAAGCAGTCTCGGCTTCTTTTACATCCTTGACATCGATCGTACTCATTGTAGGAGCCTGGTTGGCGGCCTTGCGGGTCACGTTGTTGTACTTCGCAAGGTTCGCGCCAGCAGCGTCAGGGTATTGCATCACGTATGGCTCTCCGATGGTTCCGTTGTTGAAGAAGTCCATCTTGACAACACGCATATTGCCATTTACATCGAACTGCACCAGATAGCCTTGTGAGAAGTTGTTGGCATCGTTCATCACGGTAGGGGTGTTGCTGATTCCCTCCCAGCCAGCAGGCTCGATGGCCATATACCTTGTGGATCCACATCCGAGAGCCGTCCACTTACCCTGCCAGAGGGAACGCGGATCGTTGATCGGGAAGTGGAGGTGGCCGTGGAACGAGACAACCTGAGGATATTTCTCAAGCACGCCTGTAAGAACCCTTGTGGCCCAGTAGTTAGGCAGAGTGGAAGTCCAGACTCCGCCGTCCTCACCAAGGAGACTGCCGTAGATCGTGTTGTAGATCATAGGGTGCGTCAGCACGATCACGTACCTGTTAGGATCAGTCTTCGTGATGGCATCCAACTGCTGGTCAAGCCAAGTGATGACGTTTGGTGAATATGTGATCGGCTGGTCGCCGTTAGGAGTCACGGCGAGAATATGATAGCCTCCGATGACGCAGTGGCGAGCCTCGTAGTTGTTCCTCATCGTGTTGTCGATGTCTGTCTTGAAATATTCATCGCCGAATGTATTGGCCATAGCGACCGACTGGGCGACAGTGCTTGGAGTCCAATCATATTTAGGGTTCATGTCGTGGTTGCCGATCGTGTAGATCATCGGAACATCAGTCGGATTGAACACTTCTTCGTAAAGAGCCTTAAAGTTTTGCGCCATTGTCACTTCCGCCTTCTGAATAAGGTCTCCCGCCACAAGGACACCATCAATGCCATTAGCATCATTCTCGGCGGCCTTGGCCTTGAGCTGGTTGAGGGCTGCGGTGAACTTATTGGCATAGGCATCGCTCGACCCCTCGATGTGCACGTCGCTGATGGCGGCGAGGGAAAGGGCTATCTTGGACTCGTCAAATACGGGAGAGAGCTCACGTGGAGCCTCGATCTCTCCGGCGTTGTAAACCTTGCCTGGCTGAGTCTCAAGTGTCTCGTAGGAGGCGATCCTGCCGATGACGTTGTCGGAGGCATCGCAGGCCACGATTGTGTAGCCGCTGTTCAAGAGAAGGTCAGGGCGGAGACCGATATGGTAGGTGCCGGCTCCGTTGACATATTTCCTGATGGAAACTGTGCTTTCAAAGTCTGGTGACGGGTTGTCAGAAAGGGTGTAATCTGCGAAAGCGATGAAAGCGTTCTTGTTGATGACCTCACCGTTGTTGCCTGAGACCCTGACATACTTGGTGTCCGGGTTGGTGACTGTCACAGAAAGAAGAGAGAACATGTTCTGGAACTTCAGAGTCATGTCGTTCTTGTCGCATCCTGCCACGGTAACGGAAGGCACCGCATCGCGGCACCTGTCCATATTGTCCGTTGACCAGTACTGCTTGAGCTTGAAGCCCTTGACTCCGCAGTCCTTGAGCATTCCGTAGAAATATTCAGCTTCTTTGAGAAGCTTTCCGGAAGAGACGAATGTGGCGGTCTTGCCGTCAGAGGTAACGTCTGTGGCCTTCATTGTCTCCTTAGAGGTGAAGTTGCCCTTCACGCTGTAGACGACAATCTCGTCTCCTGCGCTCCAGGTCGTCTTGAATCCGGCGGGAGCGTCAGGGAGCTCGGCTTTGAACTTGATCTCGGTCAGAGTCGGCTTTTCAGGTTCTTTGTCCGAACCGCCTCCGTTGTCCTCCTTCACGTTGCAGGAAAGGAAAGTCGTAGCGGAGACCAATGCCGCCAGAAAGAATATTGACATTTTTTTGATGTTCATTTTTTCGGATAGTTTAATTATTAGTTGGCATCAGCCTCGATGTAGCCCCAGACAGTAAGCTCCCAAAGGTCGAGGTAACCCTGCTTGTTCCTGGAGTTGGTGAAGACAATCGCAATGTAACGTCCTGATTCCATCGTGCAGTTCCTGCTGCCGGGGTTGTCACCCCAGTACAGCAAGGAATTACATATCGGAGTTCCGAATACTGAAGCGAAATTCTTCTCATCCGGATTGAACGGTTCGTTGCCTGTGAAAATCTGGAAGTTGAAGATGTAACGGTAGCTCGTTTGAGGGTTACGAGCCATGGAGAAAGTCTTGTAAGTAGGCTCTTTTCCGGCTTCGCAATTGGTGTCAATTGACAATATCTTAGGGAAATTATTGCCTGCGGTACTGTGCCAACGATGATTGGCATCCGCGATTCCATCGAATATCTTGTCCGGAGTATTCTCTCCCATAGTGCCGCCAGTGGTTGCGGTAACAGTCCAATCCTTGGTGTCAAGCGGATAGACAATCGGGTAGGAGGACTTTGTCCACTCCATCCAGGCCGTGTCCCTACCGTCGCTTGGAAGGAATCCGGAGCTGAACTCGAAATACTTTCCGCGCATGGCGTTAGTGAGTTTGAAGTTGACTTCCCTCGGGGTCATCCTCGGACCGAACTCGACCCATTCGCCGTCAAGATTCTTGTAGCGGAACTTGGTGGCGACCATCTCCGATGTCGATTCTGTGAGCTGGACAGTAGCTGTGGTGCCGTCAACCCAAGCGTGTTTGAACTGCCTTTCCTCATGCGTGGAGAGCCAGTTCTTACCGTATGGAGTAGCGGTCAAATCGGATTCCATTGATTTGTTGCCAAACTTGTCGAAGTTGACTATAGTGAACGTGTAGCTTCTGTCGTCAAGATTAACGATTTTCACAGAAACAGTGTCTGTGAAATCAGAGTAGTTCAAGTCGATGGAGTCAGTCTTGTTGTCCCAGTAAATTCTGGCGCTTCTGACTGACGGATCCTTCGGGACTGGCCAGAACAAGGTCACCTTGTTGAATCCGGTCTCAGACTTGACATCAGCAGCCTTGGCCGGATATATTAAGCCACCGTCCTTGACAAATTCCTTGTAGATATCATCCTGCGAGGTGCATGAAACCAGCGCAGCCAAGGCAAATGTCGCAGCAAATATGCTTGTTTTCAATGTTTTCATATTCATCATAGTGTAGTTTGTTACCTATATTCATGAAGCACCTGACCATAAGGTGTGATCTCACCCATCTGGATCTTGAACGTGCTACCCTGATAGCCGTAGGATGCAAAAGTGTCCATGAAAACGATACGGAGGTAGCGAAGCTCATCATAGGCGTGAGGATATTCCTCATTGTTGAACTCGAAATCATTACCAGCGTTCCAATACTGGACATCATCCTGAGTTACAGTACCCACAGAGCCATCTGGCTCATAGCCGGAAGGCTTTGCCTGCTCGAAACGACCGAGGCAGAACCAAGTGTTGTCGAATCCATGCTCGTTACCTTCAACCTTCTCACCCGTCGGGTTCTTGCTACCCCAGAACTCAAACCTGCGGACCTGCGCGCCATCATAGCAGTAGTAGCTGCGTCCACGAGGAAGAGTCTGAACGTGGCTGAGTTTGGTCAAAACGCCAAGGTCAATGGTGACCCAGGCAGGCATTGGCACAGGGTTACTGTCAAAGAGGTTCGTACCCTTGCCGTTAGGGTCATTGAGATCGTCCCAAAGCTTGTCAATGCTGTAGGAAGCGGCGCTGGCGGTACAGTTATCATCCTTGATCTTGGCATCCCTGAATTTGGACTTCACAAGTTTTACTTCCTCAAGAGGAGTGATGATGGCCTTTACCGTATCAGAGACGTTACCCCACCTGTCACGAAGATAGGCCCCAAAGATGGCCTCCACAGGATCAATGTTACGCCTTGACAGGGTGATGCTCTCAGCGGCGGTGAACAAGGTTGTCACCTGCTCCCATTTCATCTGCCCTACTGGTTTGTCAAAGTCACTCAGATCGGTGTCCCTAAGGAGTACAACTGTAAGATTCTCCTTAGGGGTATTGCCGTCAATGCGCACCTTGACTCCACCAAAGGTCTGGTAAAGTGTTGCGGTTGCCAACGAGATTGCCGGCTCCAAAGGGGTTATCTCAACTTTTACAGGGGTTGACTCAACCTCATTTACATTGATCGCGGCCAATTCCACAACATGAGGTTTCGTGTCAAAAAATCCGACCACTGTAAGGCTGTCCACATAGCGGGAAATCTTGGCGTTAACCTCTTTTCCATTACGGGTGTATTTGGCGATGACACCTTTGATGTTGTCATCATCAGGGATGTTGACCTTGATGACCGCACCACCACTGATGCTCCTCACGCTCGCAACAGATATAGGACTCGGAGCGGGAATATTCTCGTCCTTCTGATCTATTCTCCCGAAATCGTTCGCTCCGTCGTTGCATGCCGCAAAAAGCAGAACGGAACAGAGAATGGAGAATGTTGTTTTAAGTATGTGATTCATTCTTTATGACATTAAAATAATTACCAACCCAGATTCTGAACAAGATTAGGGTTTCTCTCAATGTAGTAAGTGTAGATTGGCCAGAAATAGTCCCTGAGACCGAAGTTCTGGTTCGCAATCAACGTCTTCTGATAGTAGTCCTTTGGAGCAGGAGCCGACACACGGAAGCCGTAAATACCCTTCTGGTACTCTGTTGACGCCTCCTTCCAGCGGCGGAGATCCCAGTATCTCTGGCTCTCGAACGACAACTCGATCAAACGCTCTCGATGGATGATCTCACGCATTCCTGCCTGTGACTTGTAAAGGTCTGGCCGAGTGCTGAAATTATCCCAAGACTCCTTTACGCTCGGGATACCAGCGCGTTCACGCACTGCATCAAGCGCATTGAAAAGCTCTTCACTGTAAGCCCCATTCGGACCCTCAACCTCATTAATAGCCTCGGCATAAAGCAGATAGAGGTCCGACAGGCGGATCATCGGCCAAGGGAACCAATAAGCGGAACAAGATGCATAAGAAGCATTCCCGGACCAGATTAGCCTGTACGGAGCAAGCTTTTTAGCGAAATAGCCTGTCACAGGACCGGCCTCCTTGTTGTTTGTCTTTCCGTTTGAGGAACCTCCGCGGGCCTCAAGCGTATGAACGTCTTCCGGCTGCAAGTCGTTGTAGTTACCAAGAGCGCCAAGCCACTTACCACCATCGAATCCAAGATCAGCATAGAATCTTGGTTCGCGGTCAAAATTAAGCTGAACAGTCTGGTAGCCTTGCTTGATGTAATACTTGTGCGCGGCATCTCCGGATCTAAGCTGGAATTGATCGACACTTGCAAATTCCTTATCGTAATTGATAGGAAGTCCGTTTTTCGTGTAGAACTCCTCGGCTATCTTAAGAGGAACTCCAACAAAATCAGTACCGCCGATACCTCCGAGTTTCGCGCCATTGGCGTCCATTTGGAGAATAGGCACGCACCATTGCTGGAAAGAAACCGAGGACATCTGGGTGTTTCCCCAGATAAGTTCACTGTTCCACCTCTCGCAGAAAGCATTGCGAATGGTAAGGTCAGTCACGAGAGTGTCGCACATTCTGTATTCCTGACGCACATAAGTCTTGTCATACAGTTTAATGTTGGCCTCTTCACAGACTTCAAGGGCATCCTCACAAGCCTCAAGAGCGTCTTCCCAGCGCTTAAGTTTTTCAGCATCTGATTTGGCTGGGAAAAGTCTCGTGCCACGTCCATCTACTAAAGAAGCCTGCTCGTCATTGCCGTTGAACAGAGGACTGGCCGCATACACTGCAACCTTTGCCTTAAGAGATGCGCAGACAGGCTTGGTGATACGTCCGTACTCATCCTGAGACGGGTTCACAAGAGGAAGATAAGGCTCAGCCTCATCAAGAAGATCGATTACAAAATCGAAACAATCATCGATGTTGTCACGATAAACACGTACTTCCTCGACTGAAGAGTCGATCGGAAGACTCTCGCGGATCACAGGGATAGGTCCCCACTTACGGATAAGATTGAAATGATAATAGGCCTTGAGGAATGAAGCCTCGGCTTTCCACTGAGCCTTTTCATCTTCAGTCATATCCGGAACTTCGTCGATGTTCTCGACAAGTATGTCGCAGCAACGGATTCCCTCGTACATACTCTTCCAGTCGCTGTTGTAGCAGATAGCCGCACTCTGGAGACCCTTCGCGATCGGGAATGAAGCCTTGTTCTTGTCGTACATATATGAAGTTACACGGCTGTCCAGATCCCAAAGATCATCTCCGGTAAGCATTCCGCTGTCATAGCCGGCCTGACCGTCCTTGGTCATGTACGAATAGCATGTGGCCAGATACCTGATGGCAGTAGATCTAAGGTTGAAGGCGGTCTCGATGGATGCCAGCCCGTCATCAGGGACAACATCAAGGAAACTGTTGCAGCCATTGACCATAGGCAGAGAAGCCACCACTAACAGAGATATTGTAATATTCTTAAATAACTTTTTCATAATTCGCATACATTATTTGGTGTCAAGCGTAACATTCACACCAAAGTTGAATGTCCTCTGAATAGGGTAATTAAGGCCGTTTCCGGCAAGCTCAGGATCCCAAAGCTTGAATTTGCTCCAGCAGAAGAGGTTGTTACCCTGGAAGTAGACACGGAGGCTATTGATGTGAAGCTTGCGTGTCAACTTCTGCGGAAGTGTATAACCAAGTTCCAGCTGCTTCAGACGAAGGAAAGAGCCATCCCTCATCCACCAGGTGCTGGTGGCGGTGTTGTTCTTGTTCTCGTAGGCGCTATATCGCGGATAAAGAGCATAGATGTCACGGTTATCCTCGCTCCAATGGCTGTCGGAATAAGCCTTGAGCAACTGAGTGCTGTTCACGAACGGAGCGGTACCGTACCTGTTGTTCTTGGTGTCGTACCTTGCGGATGCATCAATCCAGAAAGACTCACGGCCTAGTCCCTGGAAGAACACTGAAAGGTCTACGCCCTTGTAACCAAGGGACACGCCAAATCCATAGATGATCTCAGGAGATGTAGGGTAGCCGATAGGTACCATGTCGGCAGTCGTGATCTTACCGTCACCGTTGACATCGGTGTACTTAATGTCACCTCCTCCGTACTGCGAACCGAACGAAGTCTGGTCAGGGCTGTTGGCCGCCTCTTCGTCATCGATGAAAAGACGCTCGGCAATGTAGCCCCAAGTCTGCTTGATGGAGTAGCCGGCATGCTGACGATACTTCTCAGGATACGTAGGCTCCTCATAAACATCATACTTACCGGTGGACCAAGTGAAGTTGGCTCTTGCGGATGTCCAGAAATCCTTATTCCAAACCTTCTGATACTCTGCCTGAAGATCGACACCATGAGCTCTCGCCTCACCGATGTTGGCGGAGATCCCAGCCTGAAGACCCATTGTCTCAGGAACGTCCGCACGTGTCATGAAAATGTCCTTACGCCTCTCGGTGAAGTACTCGGCAATGAGGTCGAAGTTGTCGAAAAGGCCAAGTTCCACGGCATAGTTGGTCTTATATGACCTTTCCCACGTGATTGCCTCGTTGGCGTAACGAACCACATCAATACCTTTGTAAGTGTGACCGCGAAGCTCACCAAAAGAGGCCGCTAGATTCTTACTCTCCATATTCATTTCAGAAAGGTAGTAGAAACGGTTCTTCTCGCTGCCGATCTTGTCGTTTCCGACGAGACCGTAGGAAACACGGAATTTGAGATTATCCACAGTCTTCTTCAAAGACTTGAACCAAGGTTCATTGGACATCACCCAAGCAGCACCTGCTGAAGGGAAGAATCCCCAGCGGTGGGATTTGTGGAAACGCTCCGAGCCATTGTAGCCAAAGTTGAACTCTGTGAAATACCTTTTGTCCCAACCGTAGGTGAAACGCCCTGAAAGACCGGCGTTACGCGAAGGAAGGGAAAGCTGGAGGGATCCCGCATTCGCTCTTCGAGACTCATAGGCCGTGAGAACCAACAGACCGGTCACCTCACTGCGTCCGAAGTCCCTGGCATAGTTAAGGCGGGTTTCCGAGTACAATGTATTCTGAACTGTCTTGTTGCCCTCATTGTAAGTGAGATAGTCAGTACCGTCGTCATTGATACGTGCAAGGTGGTACTCCCCCGTGTAGGAATCGTAGGTGTTGAGCGTGTACCAATAAGGACTGAACTGACGGTTGACGCTGAAGTCGGAAAGACGGGTCAGGTTGAACAACGTCATCGCGCTGAGCCCCTTTGTGATAAAATCAAGGTTCTGGTTGACCTCTACGGCAGCGATCATCTGGGAACGCTGATAGTCCCTGTAACCTTTCACCATGTTGGCGTAAGGGTTGGTGTACTGTCCCTGGTCATAGTTACCGAACATGATGTGTTTGATGCCAATGTGCTCATCGTCCATAGGGTAGTACGCCGGGAAGAGAACAGGATCTGAGTGGACAACATCCACATAGACCTTGTTACCTCCGTCAAGCGGTCCGCGGTAGTCGGTGAAGTTACCGGTAAGGCGGATAGCCAGCTTCGTGGTAGGGGTCACATTGATGTCGATGTTGGAACGCAAGGTGTAGGTTTTCTGGTCGATGTTGTTGTTGAAACTATTCCTCTTATCGACGTTCAGGATACCAGTGTCCTCGGTGAACGCGCCGGACACATAATAGGTCGCAACCTTGCCTCCACCGCGAACGGAAACGTTTGCGCGGTATGCCGTGGAATAATCCTTGAAGAGCATCTTGTACCAGTCGTTGGCAGGGTAGATGTATGGATTCGCACCCGGTTTTCCAGTGTTCTCGATCTTGTCGTAAGAGTACATCAGGTCTCCAAGAGGGTCGCGGGTCGATATGGCCTCGTTATAAGACTTCATGTAGGTGATAGGGTCGGCAAGCTCGACAACGTCAGTCGGCTGGGAGATTGAGGTCTCGACACGGGCGAAGATCTTCGCCGGACCTTCCTGACCGCGCTTGGTGGTCACGAAGATCACACCGTTGGCTCCGCGGGCTCCGTAGAGGGCCGTCGCCGTGGCGTCCTTCATGATCGAGAAGCTCTCGATGTCGTCCGGCTGAAGGCGGGCGAGGTCTGTGGAGGTAAGCTCGATGTTGTCAATGAGGATCAAAGGACTGGTGTTCGCGCCGAACGTGGTGATACCACGCACGAAGAAGTCGGCGTTGTCCTGTCCAGGCTCACCAGAGCGCTGATAGGCGATAACACCCGCGACATTTCCGGCGAGAGCTGTTGTCAAGTTGCTAGAAGGCACCTTGAGGGTTCCGACATCAACTGTCGTGATGGCGGCAACCGTGCTTTCTTTCCTCTGCTTACCAAAGGCAACGATGGTTACCTCGTCAAGTTCGTTGGCTGCATTTTTCAGCTTAACGATGAAGTTGGTCATACTTCCGACCTCCAAAATCTGAGTTTCTTTTCCAAGACACTCAAACTTAAGTTTGTCAGTCGGCTTGACTCCGGACAGTTCGAAGGAACCGTCAAGGTCAGTCATCACACCCTTAGTGGATCCGACGACCGACACTGTCGCTCCCGGCATGGTCTCGCCGGTTTCCTCCTCGTAAATCACACCCTTGATGGTCTTGGTCTGAGCCAGAACCGCCAACGGAGCGAGTACAAAGATTAGAGACAATACGATCTTTTTAAAGGACATAAATACTGAATTTGTAGTTAATTAAAGTGCTATTGCTTTTTTTTACCAAGTCCGTCTCCACCTCAAATCGATTTAACAACCAAAAACCAATCTACCAAAAACATGAGGAGGGAGTACAAATTTAGCCACAATTTAACAAAAAACAATAGTTTTACGTATATTTGACCTATGAAATTTAAATTGTTTAACGCAGGATTGTTCCTGCTTCTCTGCGTAGGCGCGTCCGCGCAGCAGCCTTCCTCCAAGGCAAGTTATGTAGATCCGTTCATCGGCACCGACGGAATGGGACACACTTTTCCGGGGGCGTGCGTGCCTTTCGGCGGAGTCCAGCTTAGTCCTGACACGGACACCATCCCTCACAATGTGAACGGGAAATACCAGCCGAGGGCTTATGAATATTGCGCCGGCTACCGTTACTCAGACCCTACGATCGTCGGGTTCAGCCACACGCATTTCAGCGGCACTGGACACTCCGACCTGGGCGACATCCTCCTGATGCCGACCACGGGAGCGCTGAGACTTAACCCCGGCACGGCGGACAACCCGGACAGCGGCTACCGCAGCCGCTTCTCGCACTCCACGGAGAAAGCCTCGGCGGGCTACTACGAGGTGACCCTCGGCGACTACGGGGTGAAGGCCCAGCTGACCGCCACCACCAGGGTTGGAATCCATAAATATTCATACCCTAAAGGCACTGACGGCCAAGTGATTCTGGATCTCATCCACGGAATCTACAACTACGACGGCAAGACCCTCTGGGCGGAGGTTCAGGTGCGGAACGACACCCTCCTGACCGGCTACCGCATCACCAACGGCTGGGCCCGCACGAACTACACCTACTTCGCGATCTCCTTCTCGCAGCCTATTTCTGAATATGGCTACGCGGACCGGGAGAAGATCAATTATAAAGGAGGCTGGAGCAAGTTCGACCAGTACCACAACTTCCCGGCGATGGCCGGACGCAAGCTGGTGGCCTGGTTCAAGTTCGCCACTTCCAGGAACCCGGAGCTGACCGTGAAGGTGGCCCTGTCGGCGACCGGTGCGGAGGGCGCACTGAAGAACCTTGCGGCGGAGGCCTCCGGGAAGTCTTTCGACCAGATCGCCGCCGAGGCGACATCCGCTTGGGAGAAAGAGCTTTCCCAGATTGAGATCCAGGGAACCGAGGACGAGAAGAGGATGTTCTACACTTCCCTCTACCACACGATGATCAACCCGTCAGTCTACATGGACGTGGACGGGAAGTACAGAGGCCTCGACCACGAGATCCATCAGGCCGACGGCTTCACGAACTACACAGTGTTCTCACTTTGGGACACCTACCGTGCCGAGCATCCGTTCCTGGCCCTGTTCAAGCCGGACCGTGACAGGGACATGGTGGAGTCGATGCTGGCCCACTACGACCAGAACGTGCTGCACTTCCTTCCTGTCTGGAGCCATTGTGCCAACGAGAACTGGTGCATGAGCGGCTACCATGCCGTCCCTGTGCTGGCCGACGCCATCACCAAAGGGCTGGACATCGACCGTGACCGCGCCCTTGAGGCGATGGTAACCACCTCAAAGGCAGACTGGTACGCCGGGCTTGGGGAATATATGAGGCTCGGCTACGTGCCTTACGACAAGATCTCCACCGCCGCCAGCAACACGCTGGAATATTCCTACGACGACTGGACCATCTGGCACACCGCCCGGCTCGCGGGTAATGACAAGGTGGCCGATGAATATCTCGCACGCGCGCAATATTACAGGAATGTCTTTGACACGGAACTCGGTTTCGCCCGTCCGAAATACGCTGACGGCTCCTTCAAGAAGGATTTCGACATCATGCAGACGATGGGCGAGGGCTTCATCGAGGGCAACTCGCTGAACTTCTCTTTCCACGCCCCGCAGGACGTTTTCGGCGTGATGGCGCTGATGGGCGGCGAGAAGAGGTTCATCTCCGCGCTGGACGAACTCTTCTACCACGATCTTCCTGAATATGCCTACGCAACCAACGAGGACATCACGAAAGACTGCCTGATCGGTGGCTATGTACACGGCAACGAGCCGAGCCATCATATTCCTTATCTCTATGCCTGGACAAGTCAGCCGTGGAAGACACAGTACTGGATGAGGGAAATCATCAACAGGATGTATCGTCCTGATATTCACGGATTGGGAGGGAATGACGACTGCGGTCAGATGTCCGCTTGGTACATCTTCGGCGTGCTTGGATTCTATCCTGTCTGCCCCGGAAGCGACCAGTACGTGTTCGGCGCTCCGTACCTTCCGTACGCCCGTATCGCCCTTCCTAACGGCAAGACCCTTGAGGTGAAGGCCGACGGCGTGAGCGACACGAACCGCTATGTCAAGAAGGTACTGCGCGACGGCGTTGAGTTCAAGAAACTCTACATCACCCACGATGACCTCCTCCAAGGAGGCACCCTCGAGTTCGTCATGGCCTCCAAGCCGAACAAGGCCCGCGGCCGGAAGCCTGCCGACAAGCCGTACTCGCTTTCCGCAAAAGCAAAGTAACTTCCCGCGGAGGGTAAGCCTCTGTTTCACAGTATATTAAGCGAAGTCCTTCAGCTGATATCAGCTGAAGGGCTTCGCTTTTATAATTGATTTTCAATCGCTTACTCCCCACTGCGTTCGGAGAAAGTTTTTGGGCGCCGTGCAGCTCTTCGGTTCTGATACGCTGGTGGTCGCTGAGCTCGTCAAAGCGTCTGCCAGCGTACGGCAACAGAGTCTGCCGAACCATGGTTTGTGAGCCCGAACCATCGGGCTAGCCGCTTAGATAGGTTCCAAGTGGTATTTAGTAACCTTCAAAAAATAACCTGCATCATCTTAAGGAATCTTTTCGGTATATATCTCTTTTCTCATCAGTCATGTGCCACCGGCACACTCCTTCTTCAAAAAAAGAT
>ERZ772820.259-NODE-259-length-53873-cov-19.042402_pt1 | contig 53873 bp, 58 predicted proteins | sample MGYA00511377_ERZ772820 | MGnify/ENA primary metagenome ERZ772820 (study PRJEB29015, sample SAMEA2737684) | human gut metagenome | biome: human gut; feature: human-associated habitat; material: faeces | place: China | collected 2012 ... | reverse complement strand
GTGGAAGGTTCTTTTCCTGGTGTCATCGTGACAGGGAGCTGGTGTCACTGCATGGTTAGACTCCCCCCTTGGCGGTGGATTTATTTCGAAGCAGCTCCCCACCTCCCCGCTTTTCTGCATATACTTCCTATATTTATATGCAGAAAATTATGATATTCCCATTGATTTTCTGCATATAGAGTGGTATACTTATATGCAGAAAGGATGAGAGCATATGCGGAAATTTGATTACTCTTTCTTAAATAACGGTTTCCTTCCGGCATCTCTGGTAAATCTGACATCCAGCATTGCCGCCTTAAGAACTATGGCAGGCGTCCGCAGGGAAGAATATCTGCGGGTCTTTTCGGAACTGGAGGCGGTCGCGAAGATCCAGTCTGTCAAGAGTTCCAACGCGATTGAAGGGATCGTTACCAGCGATGCAAGAATTGCGGAAATCGTAAATCAAAACAGTGCGCCGCTAAACCACAGCGAGCGGGAAATTGCCGGGTATCGTGACGCTTTGAACGAGATTCATTTGAATTACGATTATATTGATTTCCGGGAATCGGATATTCTTCATCTTCACGAGATCATGATGTCTATGGCCGGATATGAGTTTGCCGGCAGATATAAAACCAGCGACAATTACATTCTGGAGGAGGATGCCCAGGGCAACCGGCGCATCCGGTTCCGTCCTACCCCTGCCGCGGAAACAAGACAGGCTATGGAGCAACTGGAGCTGGCCTATATGGCCGCGCGGAACGATGGAAACATCAACCAGCTTCTTCTCATCCCCTGCGTCATTCTGGACTTTCTTTGTATACACCCCTTCCGGGACGGCAACGGCAGAATGTCCAGGCTGCTTTCCCTGCTCCTGCTGTACAAAAGCGGTTACGACGTAGGAAAATATGTGTCCTTTGAGGAGCAGATCAACCGCTATAAGGGATACTACTATGACGCTTTGCAGCAGTCCTCTTCCGGATGGGAAAACGGTCAGAACGATTACTTCCCATTTATGGAGAACTTCCTTTCTACACTTTATATGTGCTATAAAGAGCTGGACAAGCGCTTTGCCGTAGTACACGGGAAGAAGGTCACCAAGAAAGCCCGAATTGAAGCAACCGTGCTGAACAGCCTGACGCCCCTGTCCAAAGCAGATATCTGCAAAATACTCCCGGATATCAGCCCGACTACGGTAGAAGCGGTTCTGGGAAATATGGTTCGTAACGGGAGCATTCGCAAAATCGGATCCAGCAGAGCGATTCGTTATATCAAGGCATAACCCGATAAGCAGGCTGTAGGCATTCAATCCCGAATGCCCATAGTCTGCTTCTTCTCGTCGATCTGACGGCGCTGCTTACGGTCAGGCTGTTGGTGCTGGACTCTATCCTGCTGTTCCTTCTCCTGAAATATCCGTCCGAGCTGAGCGATCAGAGAGGCTGCACCCCTTATGTGCTGCTGCCGGATCACCCGCAGCAAATTTTCCGCATACACATTGCGATGGGCAGCAGATCGCGCCAAGTATTCCAGTCCCTTTTCCCGGTCAGCACGGATACCGTCTCCGAAAAAGTAGATCTTACCCAGCTGGTATTCCGCATAAGAATTGCCGTCCTCCGCCGCCATATGGAAGCAGCGGATGGCTTTTTGCACATCCTTCCAGCCTTCTTCCTTGAGGTAGACCTTACCGGCAAGATAGGCCGCAAATGTGACACCCGCTTCCGCGAGTTCCTCCAGCAATGGCAGTCCTCTGGCAATATCCTTCTGCACCAATTTTCCCTGACAAAACAGCTTTCCAAGCTGGTACTTGGCAAAGGCATTGTCTTTTGCCGCCGCCAGTTCCAGATATTCCACCGCTTTTTCAGGGTCATATTCTGAAAACTCCGGCTTTAGATACAGCTTGCCAAGACCATACAGGGCATCCACGCTGCCCAGCTCCACCGCTTTTTCAAAATAGTACCGGCTCTTTTCCAAATCCACTTCGGTGCCGGTTCCGGTCATATTCATGGAACCAAGGCGATAGCAGAGCTTATCATCTGCCATAGTCGCTTCCATGGCGAGAAATCCTGCGTATGCTTTGGCATACCATCGCTTGGATTCTTCCAAATCAGCCTCTGTCCCGATACCATCCCGGTACATCCTTCCAAGCTGGTACTGTGCATATGCATTGCCCCGGATTGCCGCCATGGTGTACAGTCTATACGCTTCCGTACCGCTCTGCTCCACCCCCTGCCCCCGGAGGTATTGACCTCCCAACGAGTAGGCGGCAAAAGGGTTATTTTCTTCCACCGCCTGACGAAACCACCGGGCAGATTCCTCATAATTCTGTTCTGTCCCGTGACCAAGGGCATGGCATTTTCCTATCCGGTATCGCAGATAGCCTTTCTTTTCAGCCGTCTGTTCTGCTTTCTGGAAGGCTTCCAGCGCATTCCGGAACCAAGTCTGTGCTTCTTCCTCATCCGCGTCACAGCCCAGCCCAAGCAGGTACATTCGTCCCAGATCATAGCAGGCATAGCCGTTTCCCCCGCGTGCCTCCGTATCCAGTAGAGGCATCGCTTTCTGAAAATCCGGCTTTTCTTCCTCCGTCCCGTATAGGAATCTGCGAGCCTGTTTGTAGTTGTCAGACCACCAATCCCTGCCATCAGAAGCACGGCGAACAGGCGCACTCTCTGCGGCACAGTTCTCACAGGTATCAGCTTTCCCCCCGGTTTCTTTCTGAATAAACCGGGGGTGGTCGTGATCGCTCCACCAGTCAGGATCCTCTATTGGCACAGGGTCAGGCTCCTCTACTGACGGGAATTCCGTTTCCATCACATCCTGCTGCGGTTCCGGCTCCACCGCCTGCCGGATCAGATTGTTGATTTTCAGCGATTTCTGTATCACAGCGTTGCGGATGGACTTGAATTCCTTATTCTGTTCCAGCGGCACACGTTCCGGGAAATGGTCTGTATAGGTGCGAAGCACATTCTCCCGCTGCTCGTACCACAGATCGTACAGCTCCCGGATATTCTCGTCCCTGGCAAGCTCCGCTACAATTTGGTCGACGATAGCCTTCACATCCGATTTGAGATAGCCATACACCTTCTTCCCCGTGGTGCGGGAAAGGCGGTCACTGAGCTGTACCAGTAACTCCCCAATCCTGGGATTCAGATACTCCCCCGCATTGATTTTCGCCACGATCTCCGAGACACGTTCCCGTCCCTGCTCCCGCAGGCGGTCACGGTATTCCGTCTGCTGTTGGTAGGTAAACATCAGCTCCTGAGAAAAGATTTCTCTGGCAAAGGCAGACCGCATTTTCTCCACGCCTTGGGTACTGAGGTGTCCCTCTCCCGGCACCGTGGAGTAGGCAATGAGATGGACATGGGGATGGTGTCCCTCGTTATGAAAAGCCGCATACCACCGCAGATGGTTCATTGGAATCTTGAGATTTTCGGAAAGGGTCAGTGTCTGTCCCCGGAGGGAATCCCGCCAACGGCCCCCGTGGTCGAAGCCCAACCGGGCGGCATCTTCCCGTTTTAGAGACAGAATCGCCGTATACACATTGCCTTGATAGGCATTCAGCTCTTTTGAGACTTCGCTCAGCTGCACCTCTACGCCATCGTCCGTAAACAGCCCATGGCTCCCAAACCGCTCCGCTCTGGGTCGGGTGGCGATGTAATCGGCATAGGTTTTCGTATTGGCAACCGCATCCAGATTTTCCTCCATCGCCATGGAGATAAATTCCGAGGCATTTTCGACCGTCTGCTCCTGTTGGAAATCCCGGTATTCATGGCTCTGCTTTGTGTCCGGAAAGTCCCGGAGAATTTTTTCAATCAGCGCCTGCTGCTTTTTGGTTGCGGGGGCATGACGGTGGGAATCATCTATCCTTTCCACCCCTTCCCGGGTGGCAATATACCGGGCATATCCCCCCACGGATCTGCCGCCCGCTCCCGGCTTCAGGTACTTGAATTTTGTCACCAGTCTTGGCATTTATCTATCTCTTTTGAAAGTCAAAGGCATCCTCAAAGGAGTAAACGCCGTTGCTGCGCTTGACCTGAGCAACGCAGGTACCCCGGAGCTTTTCCAGCTGCTCCCGGCCAATGTTGCATGTAGCGGCCACCACATTCATGGTGATCGCCTGCTCCACCGCCAGCTTGAACAGGATGCGGCTGATCCGGTTGTCACTGTCATTCACGATACCCTTGACCGTGGACGTGATGATCCTGGGCAGATAATCGCTGCCATTCTCCGAGGAAATATACCCGATATAAAAATGGATTGCTTTCTCGATGAACTCACTCTGGCTGGAACAGTCATCCGCCTTATACCACTTGCGCACCTGCTCCAGCGAGGATTCCCGTATCCAGAGCGCAAATTTTCGTTTTCCCTCTGTATTCTCTGCCATATCAGGCCAAACACCTCCTGTTCTGGGCGCAACCCACAGTCTGACCCACGCGAATTCGCTGCAGCACCAAGGACTTTTCGCTGTTCTGACCCACAGGTTGACCCCACCCGCATCCAACCGACCCACACTTTCTGAATCCGAAAACCTGTGGTGGGGCGGGCATTGCCCGCCCCCGTAGGCTTGCTGTGGGGCGTTTACGACCCACAGTCTTTCTCCTGCTTGTTTTTCGACCCACCGGCTTTATCGCTTCCAATGAAGAAAACCGGCCACCGCGGTGCCAATCACCGCCAGAGCGGCCAGTGCCGCGATCCACTTCTTTTTCAAAATTCTCACCTCCAAACGTCAAAATATTCCCTTGCTTGGTCACTCACTTTCGCTTCCCGCTGCTGCCGTCCAGCTTGGGGAACCGGCACTCTGTGAAGCTCAGATCGTACTTTTTTACAGCCCTGTCCAGCACCTGAAACATCTCCCGCTCCAGATTCCGGACATCGTAGCGCACCGGGTCAGGCAGGTTCTCATAGCAGATCCAATCCGGACTGAACGGCGTGTCCTTCACCAGAAGGTCATACCCCAGAGAGTATTTCCCATTGTCCCAGTACACCACCGCTTCCAGCCGCACGGCTCCCGCAGACAGGATCGCCGCAACACGAAAATGATTGCTCCCCTCCAGCCGCCGCAGCATCCGCGCCAGATTCTTTGCGGAAAACCGCTGCTCAAACTGGTAGCCTGTCCCCAGCTGCTTTTTCAGGCGTTTTTGCTTCGACACACAGATCCCTCCTAGCAAAACCGCAGTCCCTCACGCTCCATCCTGTGCTGTGCCAGATCCATGCTGTCGCTCACCGCTCGATTCAGCACAGCCGTGTCCAGTCCGCAATCCTCATACCCTCTGTGGACAATGTCGTAGTACCCCGCGCTGGGATTTCCGAAATCCATTCTGGGATCCATGATGTAGACCATGCCGGTGATGGTACTGCCATCGTCCATCTTCACGGCTATCTGCTCCTTATCGTAAAAGCTGTGTCCATGCTCATGGTAACCCTCATAGAGATCCAGACGTTTTTCATCCGGCTTCTGGATCGTCCAGATCCCCACCGGAACAGCAGTGCCTTCCTTTGGCGCGATGGTGGCACAGGCGCCATGGAGCGCTCCTTTGAATTGCAGCTCATAGCCTTCAATGATTCCTGTCCCCACAAATTTTGCCGTGGGGCAGCGGTAACGCATCTGCTCCTTGTTCAGATTGCTGCCATAGGCAACATACAATTTTGCCATAGTTCCTCCTAACCATATTCCATCATAATTTCCTGTCGTGCTTCCTGTACCGTATTGGAAGCGGAAGCGTGGCCCTGCTCCAGCCGCTGCTGCATCAGCCGCTCCCGCTGACGCTCTGCCTGCGCCGGGTCTTTCCATGCGATATTGCCCTCCAGATTTTTCAGCAGATGCTGGCGGGCGGTTTTGAACTCATCGCCTATCAGCCCCAGCCGCAGAAGCCAGGTGCGGAAGGTGTACTTTTCGTTTTCCGAGTGGGTTCTGGTGCGCATCGCCCGCTGCTGTACCAGCGCCTGATGGGAAATTGCCAGACACAGCTGGATATAGCTCTTGACCTCCCCGGCGTGGAGGGTGGAATTGAACATCCGGAACTCAACAGTTCCCTTGCTGAACACGCTGTGCAAATTCAGCGCGTGATACCGGGAGTAGTCATAATGTACATTCCGCCGGGAATCGCCGTTGTACCACAGGGTCTCAAATTCAGCCATGGACTTGGGGTGCTTCAGGTTCACATCCTCCAGAAACCGCAGGTCTGCCTTCTGACAATAGCACTCCCGGTCGATCTGCACATTCAACGCCTTGTACAGCAGATCCTCCTTGGACGCCATGATATTGACGATGTTGCGCAGGGTCTTGGGATCGTGCCGGGACGCGTCCACGTGGATGTGGATTCCGCAGCTGTCGTTTACTCTGGCTCCGCCCCGGCGCAGCTCCCGCACCAGCTGCTGGATCGTCTCGATGTCCTCATACTTGCAGATGGGCGTCACCATCTCCACCGCGTACAGGCGGCTGGCTGTCCGCTCCCCCCGGGACTGACACTTGATACTGGCATCGGAAACCACCTTCCATTTCCGTCCGGTGTTATCCTCCACCGTATAGGTGTCGTAGGTACCGCCTACATGAACAGCAGAAGAACGAAAATGTCCGGCGATGATCCTCGCCGCCGCGCTCCGGGTAATGCCCGTCATTTCGATCTCAACACCAAAGTTCTGATCTCTCAGGCAGGATCACCACCTGACTGCGGCGCAAAAGGGGTTTGATACGTCGGATTTTTCTGCGCATGCCCGTGTTTTCATGTCGCCTGTCCTCCCGGATGGGCAGGAACTTCACCCACATTCTCCGCCGCAAAAAACCGCGCATCCTCCGTGGATTCCCGTCCCATGCGAAACCGCCAGAGCGGGCATTTCCTGCACTCACACAAGCGAACCTCCATGGCGCTTCCACAGCAGCAATCCAGACACTTCAGCCGGATTGCTTTCCCCCGGGTGATTCGTTCCTCCACACTCAGTCCCCAACAGCAGAGGCGGAAGCATCCTTACCCTTTCTTTTTGGCTTCTGGCTCTCCACCTTCATGTCCACAAAGGCGCGGACGTTGGCAGGGACGACCTTCTGATACATGGCCTCCGCCGCCTGCGCCAGCTCCTCCTCAACAGATACCCCACGCTGCTCCGCATACATCCGCAGTGCCAGCAGCTTTTCTTCCTCATATCCGACCATAATGCACTTTTTCATATTGTCCTCCAAAAAATTGTGCCGCCGGGATGATCTCCCGGCGGCATGTGTGATGTTCCACTACGCAGTGGTACCCACTGCTTCATAGGCGTCCAGCGCCTGCTCAATCAGCCCGACGATGAACTCCCGCTGACTGACCTTTTTCCCGGTGCGCTCCTTCTCCGAGGCAAGATGCTTCTTGATCCGCATATCCAGCTCCTCCGGGATCTGAAACGCCAGTGTCTTGGTTGCTGTCATGATGGGTTTTCCTCCTTCAAAATGTTCTCTGAGAATTCGGGTAACGTATTCGCTGAGGGACTGCCCCAGCGATTCCCTTTCTTCCCTCACCCTGTCGTGCAGGGAGATGGGGATCTGGGCGCAGAGGTTGCGGGTTGCCTCCATAGGTGCTTCTCCTTTCCTGATTTGCAATGCAAGCATACCCCAAGCAGCGGAAAATAGCTATTCACAGTAAGCAACAAAAATTTCAGCGAAAAGGAAGCAAAAGCAACCAATCACCCCATAGACATACAAGGGCTGCCGTTTCCCTCCCAGTCCGGTTCCGCTGTCAGGTTTTCCGGTTCCTCGCGCACCAGCAGATTCTGTTCCCGCAAAGTCATGTAGCTTCTGGCTCCCAGAAAGGGGGCGGTGTACCGGGCATAGCCGTAGCCGCTGCTGTCCACCAGCACACCGTCCTCAGAGGTTTCCCCCATAACCAGAACGCACTGCCGGATGCCATTGCGAAAGCCCATCCCATCCGCATTCTTACGGAGGAAGTCATAGTCGTACATCAAGTGCTTTTTGAAAAATGCATACTCCTTATCTGTCAGGCAGATGACCTTGCAGACTTCACAGGGCGCTTCTTCCACAGCAGGCTGTTTACTCTGAAAGTTTGCATTCAATTTCATGTGTCTTCCTCCGTTTCCTCAATGTAGTTGATGTACGGGATTTTCAGCCAGTGTGTCCAGCTGCGGGCAGCTACCCGTGTCTTCACCACACCGTAGCGGGTTCCCATGGCTTCAATGGCATAGCCGTTTCCGATGTAGATGCCGATATGTCCCTGATGCCACACAGCAAGTCCCGGAATCTCCGGCATAGTGGATATGGGGCCTTTTTCCGCTGCCGTGCGGTACATCTGGTCAGCGCCGATATCCGGCATGCCATTGGTGGCGTAGTTCACAGAATCCGTTTCCGGGTCGTACCAGCAGTACCCCTTGATAAAGCCCACGCAGTCGGCAGTACGCCTGCCCAGATAGTGACTGCGGATGTACTCCTCGTAGGCGCCCACATTGTCCGGATACTGTGCTGCCTTTGCCGCCAGCGTGTCCCGTGTCAGCACCTGCCCAAAGGTCCCCCATACATAACCCCAGCCCGCCGCTTCCGCCGAGATCGCCCATTGCACCAGATCCAGATTATTCTTGGTGGTGGGATAAACATAGTTGGAGGTGTCCACATACTGAGAGCGCACGTTACCAACCAGCTTTGTAAAATCCTCAGCGACAATACTGGTTCCGAAGGCATTGTTGACGGCGGCGATCAGCTGGTCATCCGTCTGCTCCGGCTGAAAGCAGCCGACCAGCCGGGGCACAAATCCCGGTTGGTCGGAATGGTCATACAGGGCAAGGATGTACAGCATCTGAGCTTCCCGGACACGGCTGGGCATATCCGCATCCCGCAAAGCGGTCTGGATGGCGTTCATGTTGTCCTCTACCTGCTGAAGCATCTGCCGGTCGCCGTCAGACATCTCCTCCGCGATCTGCTCCTGGAGCGCGCCAACATCCAGTTTCAGCGTCCCGCTGAACACGGTGATGATAGCAGCCATGGGCATGAACAGGGCAACGATCACAACCAGAATCGCCATTGCCGCTTTCTTCAGCGTCTTTTTGTCCGACAGCAGCGCAACCGCTATCTTTTTGAGTGCCGCGCCGACGGTTATGCTCGTCATCGGCCTCCCGCTTTCCCGAACAGCGCTTCCTTATAGTCCGGCACCTGCACCTGCAGATAGTACCGTTCTCCGCCGCAGCGATACAGGCATACGCCGCGGTCAGGATTGCGGATCAGCTCATACTCCGCCTCATCCACCTGCAGGGCATCCATATAGTCCTTTGGGTTGATGGCGCCGGGATAGAACAGGAACTGGTGGGTGGGAATGGAGAACATGGGCTTTGTGAACTCCCGGATGGAGGGAATCAGGAAATCCTCAATGTTCTGAGATGCCAGCACCACACAGGAATCCTTTTTCCGGACACGCTTCATGGAATTGCGGATATACTCAATGGCAGTCTGGTTGGTCAGGAACAGGTACAGCTCGTCGATAGCAGCTACGCTGTCGCCAATGCCTATCAGCCGATTGCTCATATACGACAGGATGTTGAACAGGATAGCGTCCTTCAGGCGTTTGTTGGTGTCCATAAGCCCTTTTACGCCGAAGCACAGGAACTTGTCGTCCACGATGTTGGTGTGGCCGTTGAAGTACCGGCTTTCCGAGCCGACGCACATGGAGTGGATACCGAGGCAGATCTCCCGGAGCATCTCCTGGGTGTACAGGTGCTTTTCGCCAGGGTCGTATTCCAGATACTCCTTCTGGCACAGCCAATAGAATTCCGCCATGACAGGATAGTGAATAGGGCTGAGGGCGGAAAAGTCCGTGCTGTCCGTAATGCCCCGCTGGGCATACAGCTTTTCCAGCAGGATCTCCATGGTGTCCACCTGAGCATCCGTAAAATCCTTGTAGCTGCGGAAAAAGTCCTTAAGGAAGGCAATGTGCTGGCTCAGCCGGGTGACCTTCCGGAAGGCTTCAGGACTCTCCCCATCTGTGTCAGGTTCTTCCGCATCCACAGACCACACCTTCGGCTCCAATGGGTTGATGATGTACTCTCCGGTCATATAGTCCACATAACAGCCGCCCAGATTCCGGGACAGATCTTCATATTCCGCCTCCACATCCAGACAGATCACCGCCTTGCCGGACTCCCGGAAATTGGTCAGCAGCAGCTTCATCAGGTAGGATTTTCCCTGTCCGGAGTTGCCCAGAATCAGGGCGCTGCCGTTGGTCTTGTCATTGCTGCGGCGGTCAAGATCCACAAGAATGTTGGTGCCGTACTTGTCCCTGCCTACATAGAAGCCCTTGGGATCGGTCTTACCGGAAAAGCTCAGAGGATACATATTGGCGACGGAACCAGCAGGCAGCACCCGCTCATACTGGTCGCCAAACTGGTTCCGGCCAAAGGGCAGCACGGACAGAAAGCCCTCCTGCTGCCGCAGGGTCAGCTTGTCCACTGTGATCTTGGCGCGGGTCAGCTCCATGGCGATCTGGGACTGAAGCTGCTCCAGCGTTTCCATGCTTCTGGCCTTCAGTTCCATGTACACACTGCAATGAAGCAGAATTTCCCGGTTGTTGCGCATGGTAGCAAGAAGGGTCTGCACGTCCTGCAAATTTCCCTCCGCCTCCATGGCCTGGGTGATGTCGTGGTCTCCCGCCATGAGCCGGTTTTTCCGGGCAGCGTTGTTCACGATCTGCTTTTCCTCCACCGGCGTGACCCGGCGGTGGTACAGCCGCAGGGTGACCCCGGTACGGTCGGCAAGCTGCGCCAGAATCGCCTGTTCCTCGGTCGTAGGCGGATACTCCCGGATGACCCAGACGCAGCGGTAGGTGTCGCCGACAATGTAATAATTGGCGAAGAATTTCATGGTTCCCGGCAGAATGCAGTCAAAAAAATCCTTGGTACGGACTTCCGTATCCCCATTCTGCACCTTCTTTTTTCGTCCGAACAGGCTCATGCTTTCTTCCCTCCCCGCACATACTGCGCCCCGTCCACATCCGGCATCCGGTCGCCGTCCATGGAAGCGCCGAAATAGATGGCAAGAAAACGTTTGATATCCGCCTTCTTCATCCGCTGCACCTCAAAGCCCGCCCCTGCCAGCTGCTTGTGGGTCTCATTCGCCAGACTCAGCACCTGTTCAGGCTTCCAGCCGGAGCAGCGGCGGAGGAACACGAACTGCCGGGCAGTGGACATCTCCGCCTGTAGCTCGGTCAGCATCTCTCCATCCTGATGCAGAAGCCGCCGGACACAGGCGTTGCGCTCCTCCCGCTCCCGCTGGCGAAGGTACGCCTTGTTTGCGTCAAAGCATTCACAGGAATCCGTACAGACGATCTCCAGATCCGGCATCACCGTCAGGGCGGTTTGCAGGTTGTGAATCTTCACGTCGATATTGGATGCGGACAGCACCGAAATATTGACGGGGGATACCCGGAAAAACAGCAGCTCCCCGGCTGTAGTGGCAAGGCCATACCGGGTAAAGCCGTAAATACTCATAAGCTCCTGTACGGAACGCCCCCGCTGCCGCTTTTTCTCCTTTCGCTTTTTGTCTTTCATTTTTCATCTCCATTCGTAGTATTTCTGGCTGGTCACAAAATGCCGGACGGCGTAGCCCAGATAGTCCATGACGGTGGTATCCTCCATGCGGATGGTCATGAATGCAAAGCACAGCGCCCCCGCCAGAGGGAACAGCAGTCCCGAATGCACCAGCAGCACCACCGACAGCAGAGCCGCGATGGCCAGAATCACAAAATCCCGCATCCCCCAAAGCCACAGGTGGGGCTTGGCCTTCAGGTTCTGCGGGTAGATATAGGTTTTCATAGGTGTCCTCACTTTCTCATCAGGTTCTTCGCCAGATTGATCGCCGAGGAGGTACTGTACACCATGCTGGATACATTTACCCGGACGCTGGAATCCAGGCCAAACTGCTGAGCGATCCGCGGTACCTCATTGGCGGTTAACATAATCCCAAGCCCCATCAGCATACTGTCCTGCAAGGTCAGCATCCCCAGGAACAGCAGAGTCGTCTGCAAAAAGGCCGTCAGGCAGATGGCCATAACCTGCTTGCACCACTGGTTGAAGCCATCTGTATACCCACGGGGTACGCTGAACATATACAGCGACCCCACCGCGATCTGGATCAGCAGGATACCACCCCGCTTGATATTGGCGAAAAAACCTTGATGGTACAGTAAGAAAAGGCCAGCAAAAAGAACAGCAGCTTCAGCACAGGCTCCGACGGCGTTCCCAGCCGAAACACCGCGCGCAGAATAAACACTGCGATCTCCCCGATTGTGGCCCCCTGGGCGCTGGAGAAGATTCGGGTCAGGTCACCGGCGAAGCTGTTTTGCAGGGAAACACAGAACTTATACAACTCCACCGGGAGTACGCCTATCAGCGCGCAGGCAAAGAAACCTTTCAGCACATTCAGCGCAGCGCCCTTGATACTGACCCTGCCGGACTGCGACTCTATAGCCACCTCGAACACAGCGCCGACCACCCCCACCGTGAAAAGTGCCCAGCCGAAGAGGGTGAACAGCCGCACCACAGCGTTCACCCAGCTGAGGCTGAAAATCTCAGCGCCCATATTGTTCATGCTGGTGAACAGGTCTGCCACCGCATCAAAGACCGTGTTGTAGATCCACTCTACCAGTGCGTTCCAAATACCCACGGCGATGTCCGCGCCGACCCCTTCGAACACCACGCTCAGGGCATCTCCCAGCCCCGAGAGGATATCTCCTAACCAGTCAAACAAAGGCTGTCACCGTTTTCCCTTTCTCAGCCAAGGATACTCCAGATATAACTGGGTGCCGTCAGGGCGAACAGCAGACAGGCAAACAAAATCGCCGGTGCGGTGAACTCAAATTGTCCGTGTTTTCTATAGTCCATATACGCCGTTGCGATCTTGACGAACAACAGAACCGCCAGAATCATGTCGATGACGGGGAACACTACGTTGTTGACAATGGTCTGCACCTGTCCTTTGGCCGCATTCCAGGTGCCTTCAATGGCGCCGGACACATTGCTTGCGGCGGCGCTGGCGGGAATGGCCATAAACGCCGCAAGCAGGGTCAGGACACAGAACATGGTGAACAGTCTTACAATTCCTTTCTTCTTCATGAAACCTCCATTTCGAAGCGCAGGGCGCTTCACCCCAATTCGTTGCGACCATAAACCAGTATTTAAGGTTTCTGCTCGGTAACGAGCAGATGCGAAGTCCCTTATGTCATAAATTTACAGATAGGTTCTTTCACAAAACACCAGATACCGCTGCTTTCCTCCGGAAGCGGGCGGATGGCAGGTGAGCAGAGTTAATAATTCATGCCCCGGCTGGATGAGAATGGCTTCCACATCATTGGGATCAATGATCCTGGTCTCCTTGACCTGATAGTTCAGGGTTTCCCAGAGATTGGTAACGGTGACGGTATCTCCCGGTTCCAGCTGGTTGATGTACAGAAAATATGCCGCGCCGTTCCACCCCCGGTGTCCGGCAAGGACACAGTTGGTATCGCTGCCGCCTATGGGCAGACTGGTCTGCCCCATGACCGCCGCACCGGCTGCCATATTTTCTTTTGCAGCACCCATATAGATTGGCATTTGCAAATTCAGCTTTGGAATGGAGAGAACACCAAACACTTCGCTGTTCAGACCATAGTCGGAAAGCCGGAAACAGGCGTCTTCATAAGCAGAAGGATCGGACAGCCCTTTCTGCCCCTCCCGGAAGATGGCTTTGTTGTAGACTTTCATATCCAGCCAGAGTTGGGTGTGCTCCAAGGGCATCTGTGGTTCCGCGGTCTCGCGAGTACCCGGATCCCCCGGAATGACGTGGGAGTTCTCCTCCGCTGTTCTCTCCGCGTCTTCCTCCAGCAGAAGCAGGAAATCTTCTGAATCCCTGTGCATGGTTCGTTCAACCCATAATCCGTTGAGAGCTGGGTAAAACATCGTCATGCCGCCGAACAGCAGAAGCAAAATTGCCAAAATCACAAAAAGGATCTTTCCCTTACTTTCTGACATAACGCCCTCCTTTCCTATGGACTGTCCTTTCTCTGTTTCTCCGGATATACAGCACCGCGCCTGCCACCAGCGTCAGGAAAACCATCGCTGCCAGCCCCAGACGAACACCAAGCCAATACTGTTTCTCCCAGTTGGAATCCGTATTTTCCTCATGCGGAACAGCAGAAGCATCTGTTTCTTCCGTCGGGACATACGGGATGCGGCTTCCCTGTACCAGCAGGCGGTGGGTATTTACGCCGGTAGGCGTACAGGTCACCAGCGTACACAGATCCTCACCGGGTTCAATTCCCAGATAGGTGGTATCATGGGGCAGAACCGTATGAATTTCCCTCACCTCATAGGCAAGGGTTTCATCCAGAACATGCAGGTAGAAAATATCCCCCTCCCGCAGCTGCTCCAGATCCGTGAACATCTTCTGGGAAGCCATGCCGCTGTGACCGGTAATGATGGTATGGGTGCTTTCTCCGCCCACCGGCAAGGAGGAACCCAGCAGGTGTCCCGTTCCTCTGTCCAGAGAATCCGCGCCTGTTCCATGGTAGATGGGAAGGTCCACGCCGATTTTCGGTATTTCCACATACCCCATTATTCCGCTTCCACTTACATTCAGTTGGTTAACATAATCTTCAGATGCTGCACGAATGGATGCCTGCGAGTAGGCTTCCTCCGCAGCCCCGGGGGTAATGGTTTTGTTGTACGCCACCGCACTTTCCCGGATGCTTTCTATTTCTGCGGAATCCGTCTGTTCCAGCACTTCCCGGTATTCGGCCTGTATCCGGGATTGGTGCCGCCCGATATACCAGTTGCTGACAACGGGGTACAGCGTCAGCCCCAATGCCAGCAGAAACAGCACAGCCGCCAGAAGTATCTGCAAATATCCCCGCTTCACGTTCTTCCTCCCCGACATGACACTGCCCCGGAAGGATTTTCCGGGGCAGTACAATTTACTTGAATCTCTTCCGGGCAATGATGATGCAGGCAGCGGAGGCGGTCATGAGCAGAATACCGGCCAGACCATACATCCACACACCCCGGTCGCCGGTGGCCGGAAGGTCAAAACCGCTGGTGTTCACTACGCTGAGGGGTACAAGGGCATTGGCGCTTCCATTGTCTGCCAGCATCGCGGCCTGTTTCCCATCCACGGTGGCAGAGGCGGAAGCGTCCTTCCGGGAAATCACCACGGCAATTCCCTTTTTCAGCAGGGTGTAGCCGTCCGCGGTCTTGATTTCGGTGACGGTATATTCGTCATCCTCCAACCCCTTTATGAGAATCTTGCCTTTTCCATCCTTGGCAGTCGGAACAAACCGGGTGGCGTCCTTCTTGTCCGCGACATGATCTGTGACGTAGTAAACGCCGGTGGCTTCATCCAGCTTGGCCTTCACATAATAGCCGTCAGTCTTATTCTGCATGATGAACTGCACCTTGGAGAAATCCCCCTTGCCGTCGGAGAACAGCTTCGTCAGTTCCAGACCATAGGTGAAGACCTTGGCGTCATCCTTCAGGGTATCATAGGAATTCTGGGAGGTGCGTTTCCAGGTCAGCACCACCTCGTTGGGGTTGCCGTTGTCGCCGTAGACCACATCGGCGCTGCTGTTCACGGTTGCGGCATAGGTGATCCGCAGGGTGCAATCCGAATAGCCGGAGTTGACCATGGATGCGTTGGAATACACCGCCGTGTTCATTTCCTTCAGGCCGTCCGCCGTCATTTCAATGGTCATTCCGGACTCGCCGGTATCCGTGGAACTGTAGGTGACGGTGAACTTCCCGTCCGTTTCCGCCCATCTGGCAACGGAATCGGTGCATGCCGCGTCTGTAAAGAATTCCAGCACCACATCGTGTTTGTTGTAGGTGATACCTTTGCTCAGGGTGTCGGTGAAAGTGTAGCAGGTCAGATAAGTAGAGGCGGAAGTAATACTGGGCAGTGTGCTGATGATCTGGTAGTCAACGCTGTCCCCGTCAGAAGCCGTACCGGTTTCTGCGTAGCCGTCGGTGATGTCGTTGGTGCCGTTATGCTTGCCGGTATCGTCCTTGCTCTCCCGCAGGGTCTTGTCCAGCGTCGGATTACCGGTCAGGTTCTTGGGGTACACAGTCACATCATAAATCCAGCTGCCGCCGCTAGACGTCATGGGCAGGCAGATGAAGAAGGGATTGCAGGTACTGGTGACCATTTCCGGCACTTTGGTTTCCACCACAAGATACAGTCCCAGCTCCAGATCTTCAGCTCTGGTCTTGCCGTAAGTATCTGTCAGGGGCATGGCAGTGCCGCTCTCAGTGACGTAGGCTTCCAGAGCGTTCTTCACTGTGGTGGCATTGGCTTTCAGCGCGGTACTCAGGGCAGAGATAAGGGTGTCAGACTGATAGTAGTAATTGGAATCGTCCAGCTGGTCGGAACCATCCGTCTTCTCATAACGCTTGGCGCCATTTCCCAGTCCCAGTGCGTTCAGGAGGTCTGCTCCCGCGGTCTTGCTGATGCCGTAGAGGGTCTCCACATGGTCAAAGTCCCCGCCGTCCGCCGTGGATTCCGTAACCTGAACAACATCCGCGACCCGGAGATAGGTAAATTCCACATCCTTCAAGGCATAGCTGTTGAGGGTATCATTCACGTTCTGGTCGTAGACGCCGGTGGACACGTAGCTGGAGTCCCATGCGCCGTCCTTCTCGGCGTTGGTCAGATCCACCTTGTAGATGGTCAGGGAGCCTTTGGCGGCGGTATCGGCGCCGGTATCTTCCGGCTCAGCGGCGGAAACGCCGATGGGGAAGCAGAGAAGCAGCGTCAGGGAGAGGATCAGGGCGATCACTTTGGTAAACTTTTTCATTAGAAGCATTTCCTTTCATAATGTCAGTGTATTATTCAGCCATGGCGTATCCACAGGCAGCGGCCTGTCCCTTGCTCTAAAGGGCGGGTTCATGGAGCTATTTCCGTTTCTTTGCCAGCCAAATCAGGATAAACAGCAGAACGACGCCGGTTCCGACCTGTATGGCAGTCATGGCGGTATAGCCTGTAGAGCCGGTCATGGGCAGTTCAAACACAGGCGCATTCACCACGGTCAGCCGGATGAAATTCCCGTCATCCTTCTGGATGCTCCCCTCATAGACAAGTTCCGTCAGGAGCTGATATCCCTTGGGCGCTTTCGTTTCCGTCACGCGGTAGAGACTGCCGGAGTACAAGCCGGCGAACCGTACCACGCCGTCCGCTCTGCTGGTGAGCTTTCCGTCGGTAAGCCCTTCCGCGGTGCAGGTTCCCTCCACGGCATCCGGAGAATCCGTATAGGTCACCGTCTGCCACTGCCGGCCGTCCTTTGACCATTCCAGCAGAAACTCTGCCCCGGCAAGCGACTCGCCGTGGGTATCCGTCTTCTGAATCCGGATCTCTCCGGGCTTCATACGGTTGGTGAAAGTCACCTCCGCCGTCTGGCCTGCCAAGATCGTAACGGTTTTGGGATTGGGCGCATCGCAGGTGTAGGGGCTGTTCTCCGGGATGATTTCCTTGACTGTGTAGGTTCCGGGAAGAAGATGGTCGGTAAAAACAGTACCATCTTCCCCGGTAGTGAAGACTCCCACCAGCTCATTATCGCTGCCATAGACTTCAAATTTCCAGCCGGCGGTGCTGCCGCCGTCCGGCATAGTCTTTATGATCTTTACGCCGCCGGTATTCCGCTTGTTTGTAAAGCTGACCGTCGCCGCCGCGCCAGCCGTTACCGTCACCTTCTGCGGATTTGCACCGGAACAGTAATACATCTCACCGATAGCGCTGTCCGTATGTCCCAGCTCCTTGACGTAGTAAGTCCCCGCCGACAGACCGGCAGCGGAAATCTTGCCGCCATTGTCAGTGGTATGAGGGCCGGATACCAGCTTCGTACAGGCGGCATCCGAATAGATACCGAATTTCCATCCGGAGAGGTTCTTCCCATCCTCGGTGGTTTTGGTCAGGCGGATACTTCCCGGCCGTGGGGCGGCTTTCAGCTTGAAGTAGGCATTGAGACTCCCCGCGGACGCGGTGTCCAGAGATACCGTTGTCTGGTAGCTGGAACCGGACATATACCAGATTCGGTATGTGGAGTCGGACGCGGAAGGCAGATTCCGGGCTGCCTCATATACCGTGGACTCGGAGATATCTCCGGTCTGGGTGATATACAGCGTATTCCCACTCTTGTAAAATTTCGCGCCATTCCCATCCGTAAAGGAAAAGTTGGACAGGACGCCGTTGCTGTCCGTCACCGAGGTTTCCTCCCCTGTCAGGGTGATGGTGGGCGCGCTGCTGACGGAAGCGCCGGTAAAGCTGGGTATCTTCTTCGCCGCCTGAATTGCGTCCACCAGAGCGTTATACTTGGGCGCAAAATACGGCACGCTGGCTTCCCCTGCGTTGTAGAAAATATCCCCGGAGGTGCCGCACGAATTCACGGAATTGCTTTGGAATGTGGCAGGGTCGCGCAGACCGCAGACGATCTCGTAAATGAGGAACTGGGTAGCGATCCGCAGGGGGACATTGGGGTTGCTGTCTTTTTTCGTGGTGGTCACGCTGACAGAGTGATCCCACATCCGGTCACTGTACAGGAGAATCAGGCCAATGGCCTCCCGGTAATCTTCCGGCATGGCGTACCACACATTGCTGCCCGCCGTGCTGCCGCTGCCATCCAGAGTCACGCCCCGGTCAACGGAGTTTCCGGAGGTGCTTGCGCCGTAGTTTCGCCAGGGTTCAATGCAGTACAGCGGTTCGTCCGGATAGGCAACACCGCCATACCGAGCGAAATGCCAGCCCAGGTTTTTGATATAGGCTGTCCGGGCAGCGCCGGTTCTATTGGGTTTGTATTCGCAGGAAACCTGTGACTTCAGGACGGTGGTGTAATTGCCATTGTCCGCGTAGTCAAACAGCAGGATGCTTTTCTGGGTACTGCCGACAGACATTACCGCATAATCGTCCTGCGGGTTAGCAATATCTGGTGATTCTGTCGGCTCTGTGGGTTCAGTAGGGTCAATACTAGCTGTCCCCTCGGAGACTGTTTTCTCGCGCTGGGTGCTGTCTGCACCTGATTCCACGGCGTAGGCAGCGGGGATGATGCCGATGAGAAGCATCATTACAAGAAGAATTGAGAGGCAGCGTTTCAGGTTTACTATCATTGGGTCTTCCTTTCCATAAAAAAATAGCCCCTGCTTTCGCAGAGGCAAGTTACCAACGTCTGGCTACATTCCACCCATTTCCATGGGAAGCATCCCGTCGTCACAGTCATTCACCCAGTCCGGGTACTGAGGCTCGGGATATGGAGGCTGGGGATAATACTCCCGCTGGTGCTGGACTTCCTGCAAAATCCCATACTCCTCATAACTCTGCTTTGGTGTATAGTTGGGATCGATCTGCTGCTGGTATGCCTGCAGAACCGTCTCCTGCAGCTCCAGCTTCGCGGAGTTGGTCAGAGCGAAAAACAGATTGCTGTACTTCTTCTGCCCGTCCTTCCCGGAATAGGTTTCCTGGGGCATGGAGACAAACAGTCCTTTCCTTCCGTCCATGATTTTCAGGTTTTTGACCACAAACATCCCGTCCAGGGAGACGGAGGCAATCGCCTTCACATTGCCGGAATTCACCATCCGGTCGATTTTTGCTTTGATCTTCATATCGCACCTCAGAAACAGTAGAATATCATACCCATGTCCGCCCGAACTTCCCGCTGGGAAATCTGCTGGGGTTCCGCGTACACTTGCAGATAGCGATTTACCTCCGCATCTGTCAGCGAGCGGAAGTTCTCCCCCGCGTCGCCAATGACGAAAAATGCCCCCGCAATGACGGAACCACCGTCCAACCGGCGGTTGCCCTCCATACCCAGCAGCTTAGCTTCATCGTTTGACACAATGAGGGTTCCGTCACGGTGGCAATAAATGCATTCGATCAGCCCTCCAACTTCCGCCTGCAGGTCTTCCAGCTTCGTGCCGATCTTCTTCTCCACAGCAGGCTTTCCCGGCTCCACATACACGACCCGATATTGGTTCATTCAAGCTCCCCCCTCTTAGGGTTATCATGGCTCTGCGCCCGGAGGACGGAAAGATGCACCAGCGCGCTGTAACGCTGCTTTTCATCTAGACTGTCCAGAAATGCCGTAATGGCAGCATCCCGTCCAGCGCCGGGGTTCTTCTCTTTCCCGCAGGTACTCTCCCGCCGCACCAGCACACTGTCATCCTCCATGAGTTGGAAGGACACCACATCATCCGGCCGAAAGCCGACCTTCCGTCGGATTGCCCATGGAATGGTGATTCTGCTTTCTCTGCCGATGATCCGGAAAATTTTCATTCCCGGCACCCCTCACAGCAGCAGTCACAGGGACAGTACCGGCTGCCGCCGCATGCCTCCTCGTCCACTGCCTGAATGATGATACGTCCCCGGGATACATGCATCTGGACAGTGGAACAGGGTCCAATCCCCACTTCCTCCAGCATGTCCGCCGGAATGGCCATAAGGACGGTTTCTACAAATTCGTTGTTCGGTTTTTGCATGGTATAATTCGCTCCTTCAAAATTTGTTCTACCGGGATGGTCTCTCCCAGCAGTTCATTCAGGGACATCTGTAGGGGAACCTCCCGCTCCCGTTCCAGAAGATCGTAGTTTCCGATGAGCAGCTCCCCAAACTGCTTGCCGGGGGCGTACTTCTGCACCATGGGGTGAATGCGCTTGAAGTCCAGAATCTGATACTCCCTGAAAAGATACCGGATCTCCTGACAGTCCACCTGAGAAACCAGCCACTTACCCTTGCATTTTGCCAGCGTGTCCCGGAGCAGGACATGGTGATCCCAGCCGAACTCCGCGTCATAGACATACTCGCTGTCATAATAGGGCGGGTCGCCGTAGAAGAAGCTGTCATCCCGGTCGTAGTGAGGAATCAGCACCTCAAAGCTCTGCTGCTCGATAATGACATTTTCCAGCCGCCGGGACATCTCCCAAATCTGCGTAAACAGGGTGCGCACGCTGAAGGGCTGACAGGCGAAGCTCCGTCCGGAGCTGGAGTAGCTGTTGCGCACGCGCATCAGGTAAGCCGCCGCCTGCCGGACATCCCGGTAGTCCGAGCGCTTCCGGAGGGATGTTTTCAGCTTCTCTGCTTCTTCCGTCAGAGAGGTGGGTGTTGTTCTGTCAATGATCTCCAGCTGATCCGCCAAATGGATGGTGGGTTCATTGCCGCCGTCGTGGAAGTGGAGCCAGCTGGTAAACTCCTCTCTTGAATTCAGGGGCAGCAGATCCAACTCCAGCAGCAACTCTGCCGGACGGTTCTTCACTACCCGGAAGAAATTCACCAGTTCCCCCTCGATGTCGTTGTAGACCTCAAATTTGCTGGGTTCCTTCCCCAGCAGCACAGCCCCGCTGCCGCCGAATATTTCAATATAGCGTCCGAATTCCCTCGGGAACACGGACAGGATGATCGGCAGCAGGTTCGTCTTATTTCCAATGCGGGTTATAGGTGTTCTGATAGGTCATCTCACGCTCCATTCATAATAGAAAAGGCCGGTACAGCGCCTGCGGTCAGGCTGCTGTATCGGCCGTTAAGTTTGCACTTCTTCCTGTATTCAGGACACCTGTCCCTAAATTTGCGTCGGTCTCTCATATTCATCACCCCCTTCATGGTTTTGAAGCATCGCACCTCGATAGCAAGATTTTAGAAAAAGTCAAGTCTTGTTCTTTCACTTATTTCATGGTATCATCTCAACCAGTGCGCACAGCAAAAGGAGAGACTTACAATGGGTACTACAGCCATTTCTCACACAATGCAGGAGCTTCTGCAGCGACAGGATGCATTTTTCCGCCGCATTCCCGGCATCAGCGCCCTGCGCCATGCCGCGCCTGAAAGCATTCCCGAACTGGAAGCCAAATACCCGGACGCTGCCTTTGCCCTGATGATCTCTGACAACCTTTTTGTCGGTGACCGGGAGCTTAATGAAATCCACCAAAAGGCATACACTGCCATTCTCCGCGGCGAGTCAATTTCTGGAGTTCGCTTCCGATATGACTATGATACGGAATCCTACCTGAGAAGGCATATGTGGGACTGATATCTTCTGCAGAAAGCAAAAAAGCCGTTATGGTCTCCTCTCGGATTCCATAACGGCCTTAATTCATTTCCATGGACAGTTCTTCAGCCTGCTCTTTGGCTGTGATATTCACATAATCCCCAATAATGCTCAGGGCGGAATCATAGCTCTGGCATTGAAAGATCCTGCTGCACATTTCCTCCGCCTGTTCCTGCATTCCATTCTCCCGGAGTGCCTCTGAGGCAATTCCCATAATATGGAATATGTTGCCGTCCTCACCTATGAGCGGGCAGTCGGGTTTAGCACCTTCGAGCGAGGACTTCTGTTCCTGAATAAAACCGCCCAGTCGGTTAGGTACATAGTCAGACAGCCATGTTCCGCCGAAGGTGGAATAGGATGCCAAACGCCATGCGGCAAGCCTTCCCACATCCAGTTCCATATCCTCTTTGAAGGGGAACAGCATACAGGTCAGCCCGTCATGCCGGAAGGTATAGGCTTCTTCGAAGCCAGCGCCCTTTTTGAGAATGCACTCCTGAGCAAGAATCTCATTGATGCCATCCAGCCACTCCTGTGGGTCGCCGCCGCAGCCTTGAAGAATCAGGCCTTCCTGATCTCCCATACGGCGGAGCTGCTCTGTTGAAATCAGCCGTATGCTCACAGCTCCATCTCCCCCATTTTCATTCCCTGCTCCTGGATAATTTCCTGTTGGGTAAGTTTGCGGAAGCTGTCTTCACCGGGAATGAGAGAAAGGCTGCGCCCATTGTCCCATGCAACGCCGAGCTGACCGCAATCGTCCACGTACCGCACAGTACCACGGGTTCCGGATTCTATCGGGGAGTATGGGTCATTCATGTTGTTCAGCATAACGCGTGTGCCGAGTGGATAATTCTTTCGGATAGCCTCCACCTGACTGCGGCTGGGAAATGGCATATTCATTTGCTTTTTTCCTCCCTATCAGATAATTTCATTACTCGTGTGCGCATACACTCCCCGTCTCCGCCCTGACACAGAAAACCGTGACCGGGAAAAGGGCACCCCTCACACAGTGGGGATGCCCTACAGATGGGTTTCTCTGCAAAACCGGGAGGGCCGGTATGGTCACGGTATTCCGGGACGGTTCTCATAGGTTTGGAACTCATTTGATTTTTCACTTTTAACCTCCATATTCTCCGGCGCCCTTTTTTCAGACGCAGGTAATTTACTCCGAAAACGAAAAAAGCCGCCCTTCCCGCTTAAGGAAGAACGACTGATAATCAGGAGCTGGAAGCCAGCGCCCTTTTTGAAAATGGAAAAAGCCGGGATTCTTATGGCTTCACACCACAAAAATCCCGGCAGGTTTAAAAATGATAACTTTCTGAAAACTCTATACAAAATCAGCGCCCTTTTTCAAATTTCCTCCGAAAACAAAAAGGGTACTGCTCATACTACGCATAAATCACGCAAAACCGTTTCCAACAGGCTTCAAAGATGAGAGGAGATCAATGGAAACTCAAAAATTTGTGTTAACATTTTACCCTAAAATTTCAAACATCGCAGGTGCTAAAATGGCAAATAAAAAAGAAATGTTCACTTTTGTCCGAACTTTTTGCGCCCGAGATCAAAAGTGAACATCACTTCTGGAGGTACCGGCCAGATTTGAACTGGCGAATGAAGGTTTTGCAGACCTTTGCCTTACCACTTGGCCACGGTACCATATGAAATAAGGAACGCTGCGCGTTCCTTATCTTTTTCTGGAGCGGGCGACGAGGCTCGAACTCGCTACCTCCACCTTGGCAAGGTGGCGCTCTACCGGATGAGCTACGCCCGCATCTGGTGCCGACCGTCGGAATCGAATTGCTTCGATTCCGGGGCCAGTAGAATGGTGCCTCCGGTCGGAATCGAACCAACGACACGAGGATTTTCAGTCCTCTGCTCTACCTACTGAGCTACAGAGGCATATTGAGCAGAATTCTCTGCTCAACTGCACCATAGATGCTTTTCATTTGGCGACCCGGAACGGACTCGAACCGTCGACCTCCAGCGTGACAGGCTGGCGTGCTAACCGACTGCACCACCGGGCCAGATAGTGGTGGGAACAACAGGGCTCGAACCTGTGACCCCATGCTTGTAAGGCATGTGCTCTCCCAGCTGAGCTATGCTCCCAAACAACGCCGCCGTCGGTTCTTCACCTCAGCGACGTGGTTTATTATACACAGAAACCCCTTTTTTGTCAAGCATTTTTTCCGTTTTTTTCTATGGAATTTTGCTTAGGGGCAATCACCGTTTCCCACCATTTTTCCGTCAAATATCAAATTTTTTCCAGCAGTTTTCCAATATCCTCCGGCGTGAAGCTGTAAACCGCGTCACAGAACTGGCACTCTACCGGGAAGGTCTTGCCCTCCTGCCGGATCTCCTCCAATTCCTTCCTGCCAAGGCTTATCAGGGCGCGCTCCACCCGCTCACGGGTACAGTAGCACTTGTACGTCACCTCGGTGGTTTCCAGAAACGCCACGCCGAGACTTCCGCAGACCTGCCCCAGAATGTCCTCCGGGGTCATGCCCGCTTCCAGCATGGGCGTCACCGCCCCAGCCCGGGAAATGCCCTTTTCCAGCGCGTCGATCACTTCGTCCGGTGCGCCGGGCAGCAGCTGCAGCAGATAACCACCTGCCACCTTTACGCTCTGGTCGCGGTCAACCAGCACGCCAAGGGCGCAGGCCGTGGGCGTCTGCTCGCTTTGGGCGAAATAGGCGGTCACGTCGTCCCCGATCTCGCCGGAGACCAGCTGGGTCGAGCCGATATACGGCTCCTTCATTTGCAGGTCGCGGATGACCGTCAGCGTGCCGTCAGTGCCGACGGCCGCGCCTACATCCAGCTTTCCCGGGTATTTCTCCACCAGCGGCACCCGCGGCTCGGTGACGCAGCCCCGGACATTGCCCACGGAATCGGACACCACGGTGATGGTGCCGATGGGGCCGCCGCCCCGCACCTGCAGCGTCATGGAGCCGTCCTCCACCTTCTGCATGTTGCCCATCATGGAAGCCGCCGTCAGGCAGCGTCCAAAGGCCGCAGTGGCGTTGGGAGTCGTTTTCTGAATCTGGGCACCCCGGCGCACAAGCTCCGTGGAGCGGATGGCCACGGCCTTCACAAAGCCGTCCATGCTCATGCCCCGGACTAAGTAATCCTTCATTTTATTTTTCCCTTTCTTGCCTTAAAATATACCCTCTGCTCCCCTGCCCCCGGCGCTTCAAAGCGGCGGTCGGCGTAGACCGCGATGTGGGTAAAGCCCGCAGCTTTTAAGTAGGCCGTCAGCTGCTCCTGAGAATAGGCATACTCCCTGTGTTCTTCAAAAGAACGAACCCACGTTTCCCCCCGGCGCTGGAACAAATCCATGCCGTAGGAGCAGATATTGCTTTCTTCGTCAAATTCGCCCCGCCATACGCAGTAGACATCATCGTCCTCGTCCAGAAACACCTGCCCGTCCATGGCGCGGAGTTTTTCCGGGGTGTTCACGTCGAAAATGAAAATTCCGCCGGGGTTCAGCGCCTTCCAGACACGCCGGATGGCCTCTTTGCAGTCCCCCGGGTTCGTGATATAGTCCAGGCTGTCCAGTGCGCAGACGGCAAGGTCAACGCCTCTGGGAAGGCACAGCCTTTGCAGACTCTGACGGACAAACCGGGGCGGGTTTTGGAGGTCTGCGCATTTCTGCTGGGCGGCGGTGAGCATTTCCTCGGACATATCCACGCCGATGACGGAAAGCCCCTTCCCGGCAAGGATTGCCGACACCGAACCGGTGCCGCAGGCAAGATCGACTGCCGTCCGGGGCTTTAACCCCTCTTTTTTCAAAATTTCCTCATAAAAGGTCACTATTGCCCCATAGTCCACATCGTTGGTCAGGCGGTCGTAGCTGGCCGCCAGCGCTTCATAGGCACCCATAGCTTTCCTCCCCGCTACAGCAAACATCCCGTCCCGAAAGGGACGGGATGCAATACATTATCCCAATTTTATCAGCGCTTGAAAATGCTGAAAATCTCGTCGATGTCGCTCATGTCCGCCGGCTTGGTGGGCTGCTTGGAAGCGGCCACGGGGGTATCAATGTCGTCGGGGACAAAGCTGGGCTTGCCGGGGCGGGCGGTCTTGTCCGCGCCGGCGCTGGGGGCGAAGCTCTCGGGCTTCATCTCGAAGCCGGTGGCGATTACGGTCACGCGCATTTCATCCTGGAATTCGTCGGAAATGGTAGCGCCGAAGATGATGTTGGCGTCTGGGTTGGCAGCTTCCTGCACGATCCCGGCGGCGGTCTCCACGTCGTCCAAAGTCATCTCGTTGGAGCCGGTGACGTTCACCAGCACGCCGGTGGCGCCGTTAATGGAGGTCTCCAGCAGCGGGCTGGAAACGGCGGCCGTGGCGGCCTGCTCGGCCTTCTCCCTGCCGGAAGCGGTGCCGACGCCCATGTGGGCGCGTCCGGCGTTCTTCATGACGGCGGACACGTCGGCAAAGTCCAGATTGATGATGACGTTCTTGCAGAAGCCCACCAGCTCGGAAATGGAGGTCACAGCCTGCTTCAGCACATCGTCGGCGATGCCGAAGGCGTTGGCGAAGGTGATCTTCTGGTCGGTGACGTATTTCAGACGATCGTTGGGAATGATGATCAGAGAATCGACCTTGCCGCTGAGATCGGTGATGCCCTGCTCAGCCTGACGCATCCGGTTCGCGCCCTCGAACTTGAAGGGTTTGGTGACGACGCCGACCGTGAGGATACCGGCCTCGTGAGCCAGATCGGCCACGATGGGAGCCGCGCCGGTGCCGGTGCCGCCGCCCATACCGGCGGTGATAAAGACCATGTCCGTGCCTTCCAGTGCCTTGGAAATGGCAGCCCGGGACTCCTCGGCGGACTTCTTGCCAATCTCGGGCTTGGAGCCTGCGCCCATGCCGCCGGTCAGCTTCTCGCCGATCTGGATCTTGTTCTTGCAGACGGATTTATTCAGATCCTGCTTATCGGTGTTGACCACGACGAAGTCCACGCCGCCTACACCGGCATCGATCATGCGGTTGATAACATTGTTGCCGGCACCGCCGACACCGATCACCTTGATTTTCACAACGCGATCCTGTATAGTTTCGGACATAATCTCTTCCTCCTATGTATCTTTCGCAGACACGGCGGAGCCGCTGCTGCCTGAATTTTGCATCTGTACTTTCCCATTCTATCCCGAAAACCCGATTTGGTCAATAGAAAATCTGGCATTTCGGCAAATTATTTACAAAATAATAACATCATGCGAAAGGCGTATAGCCCACCTGATTCGGCCAGATGGTGAAGCTGATGTCCAGAACGCCGCTCTGGTAGTCGCTCATCTGCAAAATGGCGTCGTTCATGCAGTCAACCTTGTAATCGAGGCGGGATGTATCGCCCAGATTGACCTGATACCGGGTGCCGTACCAGAGGATAATATCCTCGGTGCTGGTCACGTCCACGCTGGCGGCTTCGCCCACGATGTCGTTGTTTTCCAGCGCCTTGAGGATCTGCAGCGCGGCAGTCAGGCGCTGGGCACCGGTGGTCGTCACCGGGATCAGCTCTCCCAGTTCGTTGGTCTCACTAGGGGTCATCTCCGTGGCGACGCCCTTTTCGTTGACCGTGGGGGCTTCCAGCGTGACGCCCAGAACCTGCGTGGCCGTGGCCGCCTTGGCATTATTCGCCTGCTCCACGACCCTGCCGTCGGAGTCCATCATCCACCACTGTCCGTCGCTGGACTTGATGGCATAGACCACGCTCTCTTCTTCGATCATAATATTGACCGTATCTGGCAATTTTATACCAATCCGCACGCCCTTGACATAGGGCAAATTTGCCATAATCTGGCTGGCGGCGCGGATTTTGCTGAAGGTCAGGAGCTTGTCTCCCTCGGAAATGCCCGAGGCTTCCCGCACTGCCCACGCACTGTAGGTATCCGCGCCGGTGACCGTGATGGTCTCCACCTTGAAGAATACCGACAGTCCCATGACGATGGCCAGAACCACCGCCGTCACCGTTATCAGCTGGACGATCAGCCGGTCGCGGTTGAAGGGCAGGGGCTGGGTATAGATCACGGCGGGTGTAGGCGTTTTCGGGCGGCTGCTTTCAGTTCGCCGGGAGGTTCGCTTCTTCGGGCGGTTCTTTGCGCTCATGAGCGTCTCGGCAAGCATGGTCAGCGCCGATTTCTTTTTGGGCTTGCTGTTTCCATAGGCGCGCTTCCTGTTGGGGACATCATCGTCCACGGGCTTGCGGCGGGGTGCGCCCCTCCGGGAATCGGCGGGGTGCTTTGCACGCTGACGTGCTGCGGCTTCTTCTCCGGCTCTTTGACGGGGCTGCGCTTCCCTTTTGGCCGGACGGTCAGGCTCTTCCTGCCGGGCGGGGCGTCTCTGAGCGTCCCGTTCCGCCGGGCGGCGGGGTCGCCCTTGGGCATTTTGCTCTGGCGCACGGCGGCGCTGTTCTGGGGCGGTTTGTTCTGCTGCACGGCGAGAACGCTCCTGCGTGCTTTGCTCTACCGGGCGGCGGGGGCGTTCCTGTGCGCTTTGCTCTGGTGCGCGACGGGGCCGCTCCTGAGTGCTCTGTTCCGCTGCGCGGCGGCGCTGTTCCGGGGCGTTCTGCTCTGGTGCGCGGCGCGGGCGTTCCTGAGTCCCCTGCTCCGGTGCGCGACGCGGGCGCTCCTGAGTCCCCTGCTCTGGTGCGCGACGCGGGCGCTCCTGAGCGCTTTGTTCCGCTGCGCGGCGGGGGCGCTGCTCCGGGGCGCTTTGTCCGGGGCGCTGGGAAGCGCGATTCTGCCCGCCTGTCTGCGGACGGCGCTTTCCGCCGTTTTCCCGGCTATCCTGTGTTGTATCCATAGTGTTCCTCCTGGGGTAAGGCGGGTTATTTTTCGCTTTGGGTCAGCTGCTCCACAATATCACATATCCGTTCCGCGGAATCCAACCGAACCATCGTGTGCAGCTTCCGGGACATTTCCCTGCGGCGGTCTTCGTCCGCCAGCAGCGAACGGATCAGCTCATACAGCTTCCCGGGCGTGCAGTCCTTTTCCAGCACCACCACCGCGCCGCCCGCCGCTTCCAGCACACGGGCGTTCTTTTCCTGATGGTTGTTCGTCACATTGGGCGAGGGAATCAGAATGCAGGGCGTGCCGGAAGCGCCGATCTCATTGCAGGTGGCGCTGCCCGCCCGGCCGATGACGATATCCGCCGCCGCCATGACAGTGGGCATGTCGTAAATATACTCCCGGATATCCAGCGCCGGACAGTTCTTCCAGTCCACGCCGTTGTCCATGACACGCTTAGGCATCCACTCTTTGCCGAAGCTGCCGGTGGCGTGAATGTGGTGGAAGGGGAAGCCGTCGGCCTGCTCCAGAGGTATCATGTCCGCGATGGTCTCGTTCATGACCTTTGCGCCCTGACTGCCGAAAGCAGAAACGACCACGAAGCCGCTTAAGCCCAGCTCCTTCCGCGCGCCCTCTTTGGTGTCGAAAATGAACTCTCTGCGCACAGGCATCCCCACAACCTCCACCTTTTCCGGGTGCTTGTAGTGGCGGACGCTTTCCTCAAAGGCCACCAGCACCCGGCTGGCCTTGTTCGCCGCCAGACGGGTGGTGACGCCGGGGACGGCGTTGCTCTCGTGGACGCAGGTGGGAATGCCCATGGACTGGGCGGCGTACAGCGCCGGGAAGCTGGCATAGCCGCCGGTGCCGATGACCACGTCGGGCTTGAATTCCCGGAAAATCTTCTTACACGCCTTCACGCCCTCCCGCACGCATTTCACTGCGTGGAGGTTCTTTTTCACTGCGGTCAGGTTCTTTCCCCGGCTGAGGCCGGAACCTTCCAGACATTTCAGGTCATACCCCGCCTGCGGCACCAGTTTTTCCTCCATGTGCCCCTTTGCGCCGATAAAGAGGATATTGCAGTCCGGGTGGCGTTCCCGCATCATATTGGCAACCGCGATGGCCGGGTTGATGTGTCCCGCCGTGCCGCCGCAGGTAAAAATCAGATTCATAGGTCATGCCTCCTGTATTTTTCTCCGGTTTCGCCCTCTGGAAATGCCCAGAACAATGCCCATTTCCCCCAGATTCACCGCCAGCGCCGTGCCGCCATAGGAAAAAAACGGCAGCGCAATGCCGGTGGAGGGAAGCAGATTGGTGACCACGCACAGGTTCAGAATGGTCTGCACCGCGATCAGCGTCACCAGTCCCGCCGCAAGGACGGTGGAAAACCGGTCACGGGCGTTCAGCGCGATCCAGTAGCCCCGCAGGATGGTGACGGCAAACAGCGCAACGATTGCCATTGCCCCCACCAGTCCCAGCTCCTCGCAGATCACCGCAAAAATATAGTCATTATATTGAAAAGGCAGGTACAGATATTTCTGCCGGGACTTGCCGTAGCCCAGCCCGAACAGCCCGCCGGAGCCGATGGCGTACAGCGACTGCAAGATCTGGTATCCGGTGTCTCCCGGGTCAAGCTCCGGGTGGAGCCACGCGGTGACCCGGTCGCCGGCGTAGCCCATAAAGCTGATGTAGACGACCACGAACACGGCGGCAGCCCCCGCCCCGGCCAGAAGCCATCTGGTTCGGGTGCCCGCCACGAACATCATCACCACCGCCACCATGCCCATGAGCATAATGGCCGACAGGTGCTTTTCCAGTGCCAGCGGAACCAGAATTCCCATCAGCGCCAGACCGAAGCCCAGAACACCGTGACGGAAGGTTTTCGCGTCCTGCCCGTACAGCCGGGTCAGCCGGGCGAACAACAGGATCATAGTGAATTTCGCGATCTCGGAGGGCTGAAACTGAATGCCCGCCAGATTGATCCAGCGCCGCGCGCCGTTGACCTCCTCGCCGATGACAAGGACGCTCAGCAGCAGCGCGATACTCATGCCGTACAGCGGCCATGCGAACCGGTACCAGACGCCCGTGGGTATCCGGCTGAAAAAGAACATGGCGGCAAGACCGATCGCGGCGCAGACCGCCTGTTTCTGGAGATATTTTGTGGAAATTTCGTAGCTGGTGTCGTATTCGCTCTGGGCGTAGCTTGCCGAATACAGCATAGCCAGTCCCACCGTCAGCAGCAGAAGCACCAGCAGCAAAAAGGGGTAATCGACGCTTTCCCCCGTCCGGGAAAGTCCCGGGCGGCGTTTCTCTTTGGCATGGAGGTCACGCTCCGACGCCATAAGATACTTCCTTTCAGGAGTGGATAATTAACCGACGAGACCGGCGATGCCGAACCAGGCCAGCACGCACATGGCTGCCGTCACACCGGCGAATACCAGCACGATTTTTTCTTCCTTCCAGCCGCTCATTTCAAAATGGTGGTGGATGGGCGCCATCTTGAACAGGCGCTTGCCGTGGGTCGCCTTGAAATAGGAGACCTGCAAAATATCGGACATGGCTTCACAAACATACACGAAGCCGATCAGAATCAGAATCAGGGGCATCTCCAGCGCGAAGGCCATGGCGCACACCACGCCGCCTAAGAACAGCGAGCCGGTGTCTCCCATGAAGACCTTGGCCGGATGCCAGTTATAAAAGAGGTACGCGACCAGCCCGCCCGACAGAGCCGCGGGCAGCAGTGCCAGATCGTATTTGCCCATGGCGGCGGCCGCAGCGGTAAAGAATATCATCACAGGCAGGGTGATGCTGGCGCACAGGCCGTCCACACCGTCGGTGAGGTTCACCGCGTTGTCCGTCCCCACCATGACGAACATGGCAAAGAAAATATAGACGATGGGGTGCAGCTGGAAGCTCACATTCATGAAGGGAATGTACAGATGGGTATCCATAAAGCCGGAACGGTACATGGCGTACAGGAACAGCGCCGATACCGCCATTTGCAGCATGGCCTTCTGGAGCGTCGTCAGGCCCAGATTCCGGTGGAATTTGACCTTGGTAAAATCGTCCAGAAACCCGATGAGGCCGAAGCACAGGGCAAGCGCCAGCACATAAAACGGGGAATCATCGCTCATGGCGGGGAAATTGCCCACCAGGCAGAGAATTGTCCCGAAAATGAACATCAGTCCGCCCATCATGGGGGTGCCGGCCTTGCTGTTGTGCCATGTGGGGCCGATCTCCCGAATGGACTGTCCGGCTTTCAGCGCCCGCAGCACCGGCAGCAGCAGATACCCAATGCCGCCGGTCAGGATGCAGCCCGCCGCCGCCGTAATCAAGATTCTTGTCATGACTTCTTCCTCCGTTACTTCTCTTCGCCTAAGAACGCATCGATAACCTGTTCCAGATGGATACCGTGGCTGGCCTTGAACAGCAGCACGTCGCCGGGCTTTGCCGTGCGTTTCAGCGCCGCGACCAGCTCCTCCCGGTTCGTAAAGGCTCTTCCCCGGGTCTCCGGCATACCGCCGGTGATGGTTCCGCTGATAATGCGCCCGGAATTGGGGCCGTAGGCAAAGACAAAATCCGCTTTCTCCGCGGCGATCCTGCCCACCCGGTAGTGCTCCGCCTGCGTGCAGTCCCCCAGTTCCAGCATGTCACCCAGCACCGCGATCCGCCGCCCCTGCTTCTTTCCAAGGACGGCCAGCGCCGCCGCCATGGATTCGGGGCCTGCGTTGTAGCAGTCCTTGATGATGGTCATGCCGCCGGCCTGGATGATCTCCTGACGGCCGGAAATGTTCCGGAACTGGGAAAGCCCCGCCTGAATCTTTTCGGGCAGCACCCCCAGCTTCAGGCCGACCGTCACCGCCGCCAGCGCGTCGTTGACGTAGTGCTCGCCTTCCAGCAGCATCTTCACCGGGAAGGACAGCCGCCCGGCCTCCACCCGGAAGCGCAGATAGTCGCCGTCCTGATTGACGTCAAACGCCCGGACGGCACAGCCTTCGGAGGAACCGAAGTATGTAACCCGCTGCTGCGGCTCCTTGTCCAGATTGCGCAGGAGAAAATCGTCGCCGTTCAGCAGGAGCATCCCGTGAGGGGTCATGCCCTCCACGATCTCCATTTTCGCCTGCCGAATTCCCTCCTGCGTGCCCAGAAATTCAATGTGGGCGGTGCCGATGTTGATGATAACGGCCACGTCCGGTCTTGCGATCTGGGACAGGTAGGCAATTTCGCCGAAATGGTTCATGCCCATTTCCAGCACCGCGACCTCGGTATTCTCCGGCATGGCAAGCACCGCCATGGGCATTCCGATGTCGTTATTGTGGTTGGCCGGGGTCTTACTGGTGACGAAAGCCTGTTCCAGCACGGCAGCGACCATTTCCTTCGTGGTGCTCTTGCCCACGGAGCCGGTGACCGCCACCACCTTTGCGCCGATGCGTTTCAGTTCTTCCCGGGCGATTCTCCCCAAAGCAATGCGGGGGTCGTCCACATAGATCGCGGGGTAGTCCCCCACCTTGCGGCTGCACAGAGCCGCCGCAGCGCCCCTGTCCATAGCCTTTTTGATGAAGTCGTGACCGTCCCGCGCGCCCTGAAGCGCGATAAACAGCTGCCCCGGCTGCATGACCCGGGTGTCATTGGCCGCGCCTAAAAATTCGACGTCCGCGTATTTTTCTTCCACCACACCGCCGCACCACTCGGCGGCCTGTCTGAGCGTTAATTTTCCCATGCCGTTTCCTCTTTTTCCCGCAGGTGGGCGGCAACCTCTTCCCGTTCATCCAAGTGGCGCTTTACGCCGCCGATGTCCTGATAGGTCTCATGACCCTTTCCTGCCAGAATAATTATATCATCTTTTTTCCCAATGTCCATAGCATATCTGATGGCCGCGCGCCGGTCTTCGATAACAATATATTCCCCGTCTTCCTGTTTTACCCCTGTCAGGATGTCCTCGATGATGGCCATGGGGTCTTCCGTGCGGGGGTTATCCGAGGTGATGACGGCAAAATCCGACAGCTTCACGCCGATATGTCCCATAATGGGCCGCTTCATGGGGTCCCGGTCGCCGCCGCAGCCAAATACCGCGATGACCCGGCCTTTGCAGAAATCCTTCACGGAGGAAAGCACGTTTTCCAGTCCGTCGGGGGTGTGGGCATAGTCAATGAGGATGCTGTAGGGCTTTCCGGGGGTGGGGACTACCTCCACCCTGCCCTTGACGCCGGAGGCCGTTTTCAGTGCGGCGGCGCAGTCCGTCAGGGAAATGCCCAGCTGCTTTGCGATACCCATAACCGTCAGCGCGTTGTAGACGGTGAACTTTCCGGGGATGGGCAGAGACACCGCCGCCCGTTCCTCGCCGGATACGGCCGTAAAGCGAATGCCCTGCGCCAGAAGCTCCAGATCTTCGCCCCGCAGGTCGGCAGGGTTGTGTACGCCCGTAGTCAGCACCGGACAGGCGGCCGCCGCGAGAATCCTGTCCGAATAGCTGTCGTCCGCATTGACGACCGCCAGACGGCAGCGGCGGAACAGCTCAGCCTTGGCTTCGCAGTAAGCGTCCATGGTCTTGTGGAAGTCCAGATGGTCTTCCGTCAGGTTGGTAAAGGCGGCGATGTCAAAATGAATGCCGCCGATGCGCTCCAAGGAAATGGCATGGCTGGAAACCTCCATCACCACATGGGTGCAGCCCGCGTCCCGCATTTTTGCGAACAGCGCCTGCAATTCAAAGCTCTCCGGGGTGGTTCGCTCGGTGGGGATGGTCTCCTGCCCGATCATATTGGCCATGGTGCCGATCAGCCCCACCTTCGCCCCCAGACAGGTTTCCAGAACCTGCTTTAATAGAAGCGTGGAGGACGTTTTTCCGTTGGTGCCGGTAATGCCGATCATGGTCATATGCTCCGCCGGGCGGTCAAAGAAATTACACCCCAGCAGCGCCAGCGCCAGCCGGTCGGATTCCACCAGAACATAGGGAATATCCGTCTCCGGCTTCTTCGCTGTGACCACCGCCGCCGCGCCCTTTTCCGCTGCCATGGGAATAAATTTATTTCCGTCGGCAGCAAAGCCGGACACGGCCACAAACAGGCTGCCCGGGGTCACCTTCCGGGAATCGTAGAAAATCTCTTTGATTTCAAGCTCCGGGTCCGCGGTGCATTCCAGAACGGAAATGCCCGTCAAAAGTTCCTTCAGCTTCATATTCATCCTCCGTTGTCAGTCTCTGGCCGCGGTATCCGCGAATACCAGCGTGATCGTCGTTCCCGCGGGAACCTCGGTATCCTTGGCCACGTTCTGCGCCGTCACGGTCACGCCGGTGGAAATTTCATCGTTCCCCGTCACCAGAATGTACAGCCCCAGCGCGCCCGCGGCGTCGCTGGCCTGCTGACGGTTCATGCCGTAAAAATCGGGGACCTTCACCGTTTCCGGCTCCGGGGTCTGCCCCAGAAACAGAAGCACCTGGCTTCCCCCGGGAACGGTCTGTCCGGGAGACGGGATCTGCCCCGTCACCGTTTCGCCGCTGCCGGAAATTGCCGCCGTCAGCCCTTCTTTTTTCAGAAGCGACTGGGCTTCCTTCGCCGTCATGCCGGTCAGATCCTCCATGACGATCTGCTTTCCCGCAAGATCGTCCTCGGAAAAGGACTGCTTCACGCCTAAGTATGGCAGCACGTCCGCCATCACCGCGCCCACAGTAGGCGCCGCCATGACGCCGCCGGAAATGTAAATTCCCGTTGTCCGGGACGGTGTATCCAACGCGGCAAGTATAATATACTCCGGATCGTCCATAGGCGCAATCCCCACAAAAGATACGATTTTATCCTGCACGCGCTGGCCATTCTCGTCAAAAACGTCAATTTTTTCACTGGTTCCGGTCTTTCCGCCGATGGAAAAGCCGGCAACTTTGGCATTTTTTGCCGTTCCCTCCGTAACGACGGACTCAATGAGGGTGCGCATGGTGTCGGAGGTCTCCTTGGAAATGGTTCTGCGCACCACCGTCGGCTCCGCCTTCATCACCGTGCTGCCGTCGGCGTCCAGAATCTCCGAGACGATGTACGGCTCCATCAGCTGCCCGCCGTTGACCACGGACGAAATCGCCCGCACCAGCTGCAGGGGGGTGATCTTGAAGGTCTGGCCGAAGGAGCCGGAGGTCAGGGACGCCGTCCCCCATTTGTCTGTGTCCGTGACCAGCGCCTTGTCGAAAAAGACGCCCTTGCTCTCTCCCGCGAGGTCGATGCCGGTTTTTTCCAGCACCCCAAAGTTTTTGACGTATTCATAAAACCGCTCCCCGCCCAGCTTCAGGGCGATGTGGGCGAAGGCGATGTTGCAGGAATTTTGCAGCGCTTGAGGCGTTTTTTCCGCCCCGTGTCCCGTGGAGCGCCAGCAGTGGAGCCGCTGGGCACGTCCCGGAATCTGCTCAGAACCGGAGCAGTGGAAAGGGGTATTCAGGTCGATCGCGCCGCAGTCCAGCGCCGCCGACATGGTCAGCACCTTGAAGGTTGACCCCGGCTCATAGCCGTCGGAGATCACCCGGTTGCGCCACTGCTTCAATCGGGCGGCGGAGAGGGTTTCCCCGTAGGCCGTCTTCCCAGCCTCGTAGGCTTCGCTCCCCTCCGGCTCAGAAAGGTACGACCGTTTCATTTCTTCCAGCTGCGCCGCCGTTCCCTCGTCGGCGATTTCCAGATAGTTGTTGGGGTCATAGCTGCCCAGCGTAGCCATGGCGAGGATTTCTCCCGTCTTGCAGTTCATCACCAGCCCGAAGGCGCCGTTCTGGACGTCATAGCGGGCGATGGCGGCGGAAAGCTGCTTTTCAAGGCACGCCTGCACCGTGGCGTCCAGCGTTAAGATCACGCTGTCCCCCTGCCGGGAGGAAACGTAGTTTTCATAGGAAAAGGGCATATCCATTTCGTTATTGCCCTTTGTGGTGATGACTCTGCCCGTGCTGCCCGCGAGAAAGCTGTTGTAAGCGGCCTCCACTCCTTCGCAGCCCTCGTTGGATGCGTTGGTGAAGCCGACGACTTGGGCCGCAAGGGTCTCATAGGGGTAGACCCGCCGGGAGGTGGGTTCCAGATGAATGCCGGAAATGCCCTTTTCATTGATGTAGTCCCGGATGATTCCGGCGGTTTCCTCGTCAATGCGGGTGCCAACCTGCTTGTAGCGCCGCCTGATGTCCGCCGCCTGTTCCTCGATCCAGACGGGGTCTTTTCCCAGGATTTCTCCCAGCGTCCGGGCAATTTCGGGAATATCCGCCTTGGACTGCTTCAGCTCGTGGGGGTCGAGATACACATTTTCCACGCTGACGGAGGTCGCCAGAATATTCATATTCCGGTCGAAGATGTCCCCGCGGTCGGCGGTCACCGTCGTCGTGCGGGTCTGGTTGCGCAGAGCGAGGGAGGAATAATAATCGTAGTTCGTCACCATCAGGCTGTACAGCCGCAGCCCCACCGGCAGGAAGGCCAGCGCCCCCAGCAGCGCGGATACCAGCATGATGCGCCTGTGCTGGCCGCTGTCCAGCCGCAGGCGATTAAATTCCCGCTTCTTCCTCCCCATAAGCCACCGGCCTTTCCGTCAAGATACAACTTTGGGCAGCAAGGGAATCCCTCGCCGCCCAGTGCAGCTGCTATCTTACTTTATGAGGAAGGGCGGACTTTATGCAGGGAAAGCCATACATTTGCCGCTCAGCCGAAAGAAGCTTCCGCGTCCCCGAACAGGCCGCCAAAGAACCAGACGATGTCGTCCCAGAGCGTCCGTTCCGGCTTCGGCTGGGAGAGTGTGACGGTGATGGTTCTGCTCTGCACTTCCTCCACCGGCACCATGCCAAGCGCCAGCGCCTTGTCCCGGATGTCCTCCAGATCGTAGCCGTCCCGATAGGTGCGCTCCAGCTCGGCGTTGTTTTGGTTCAGCCGGGAGACGTAGTTGGACATCTGCTCATACTGCGCCCAGTCGCTGCGCAGCTGCAATGCTCCCACCACCATGACCGCCAGCATCACCACCGCCACCGTGATGCCAATCAGCGCCACGGGGTCGATATAGATCGCCTTTACCTGCTCCTCCTTGGCAATCGGGAGCTTTGTTTTGGCCTTTTTCTTCTTTTTCTTCGGCGCAAGCACCTGCGCCTCGCTGCCGGGGACATAGAACTGACCAATGTACTGAATTTTGGGCTTTTCCGTCATCATTCTATCCCCTTTCCGGCAATTTGCCTGTTATAATTTATAGTTTTTCGCAGATACGCAGTTTGGCACTGCGTGCTCTGGGATTCCGTTCCAGTTCTTCTTCCCCGGAAACGATGGGCTTGCGGGTCACGATCCGCACCTGAGGCTTCTTGCCGCAGACGCAGACCGGGAAACTGGGCGGGCACGTGCAGCCCTTCGCCGCCTCCGCCATGGCGTTTTTCACAATGCGGTCTTCCAGAGAATGGAAGGTGATCACCGCCAGCCGTCCGCCGGGATTCAGCAGCGGAACGGCCTTTTCCATCACCGTTTCCACCGCCCCCAGCTCGTCGTTGACGGCGATGCGGATGGCCTGAAAGCTTCGCTTGGCCGGGTGCTGCTTCTCCCGCAGAGCGGAAGCGGGCATGGCGCTTTTGATCACGTCCACCAGCTCCAGCGTCGTCTCGATAGGCGCCTGCTCCCTGCGGCGGCAAATGGCCGCGGCGATCCGGGGCGCAAAACGCTCCTCGCCGTAATCATACAAAATACGCTTGAGTTCCTCGTAAGACCATGTGTTCACGATCTGACGGGCGTCCCGGACGTCCTCGCCGTTCATGCGCATATCCAGCGGCGCGTCCGTCATATAGGAAAAGCCCCGCTGCCCGTCGTCCAGCTGGGGAGAGGAAACCCCCAAATCCAACAGAATGCCGTCCACCTTGTCGATGCCCAGTTTCTCGAGCGCCTCATCCATGTCGCAGAAATTGGCGTGAACCAGCGTGACCCGGTCTTCATAGGGCTTCAACCGTTCCGCCGCCGCTTCCAGCGCCACGTTGTCCCGGTCGATGCCGATGAGCCGCCCGGTTGTGAGCTTCGCGGCAATGCGGCTGGAATGTCCCGCGCCGCCTAACGTTCCGTCCACATAAATGCCGTCGGGCTTGATGGCAAGCCCCTGGATGCACTCTTCCAGAAGCACGGAAACATGATGAAATTCACTCATAGGCCGATCGCCTCCAGGGATGCCAACAGCTTCTCCGGGGTCAGGTTCTCCCGCTCAAAGTCGGCGAATTCCTTAGCGTCCCAGATCTCCGCCTGTCCCGCCCGGCCGACGATCATGACCTCCCGGTCAATTCCGGCGTAGCTGAGAAGAAACTGCGTCAGGCTGAAACGGTACTGCTTATCCGGGCTGCATTCGGCGGCGTTCATAAAAATCAGGCTGGTTGCGCCGGAGCGCTGGGAAATGCTCATGGCATTGTAGTTATCCGAAAGGCGCTTCCATTCCTCGGCAGTGTAGACGGTGAGACAACGGTGACCGCAGTTGACGCCGAGGGTGACAAAAAAGGTGTCCCCCAGCTCCGCCCTCAGCTTGGATGGCACGAACAGGCGGCTCTTTTCGTCCAGCTTCGCAGGATATTTCCCGATCACGGCGCTCACCTCCCTTTCGCTCCACTTTACTGCCCTTTTGCTCCATGTAGAGACAGTATACTACCCGCAAGGGAAAAAATCAATCTTTTTCTCAGGGATTTTTCGATTTCCGCCAGAAATCGGGGAATATTCGCATATTTGTTCTAATAAAACAGGCGTTTTCTCAGCTTCATTTCAGATAACCACGCCTTCACCGCGCCCCAGAGCGTCAAAAAACCAGCTTTCCGTCCTCCAGTTTTGGCTTGACCCGTGCGGGTTTCTTCCCGCAGCGCAGCAGGTAGCTCGCCAGTGGCCCCTCCACCTCGGTCTGCACAAGGCGGCGGATCTGTCGGGCGCCATCCTTTCCGGGGCGCTTTTTCAACAGCTCCGTCGCCAGTTCCGGGGGCAGCAGAAGCTGGGTCCCCAGCGCCGCCGTCCGCTCCTGAAGCTGCCGCAGGTATTTCCACGTGATGGCTTCCAGAGCACCGGCTCCCAGCGGCTCGAAGCACACCGTCTGGTCGATTCGTCCCAGAAATTCCGGGGAAAACGCCTGCTGCAGCGCTTCGCCGATCTCCGCGCTTCGTCCCCCGGCGCAGAAGCCCAGTCCGTCACCCCGAATCTGACCGCCTACGTTGGAGGTCATGACCACAATGGCGTTCTTGAAACTGACGTGCCGCCCCGTGGAATCCGTCAGCGTTCCTTCCTCCATGATTTGCAGCAGAATGCCCAACACGTCCGGATGGGCTTTTTCCAGCTCATCCATCAGCACCAGACAATAGGGGCGGCGGCGAACCGCCTCCGTCAGCTTGCCGCCTTCCTCATAGCCGACGTACCCGGGAGGCGCGCCGATCAGGCGGGAGACCGACTGCTTTTCCATATATTCCGTCATGTCCAGCCGGATCATGGCGTCCCGGCTGCCGTAGACCTCCTGCGCCAACGCCCGGCACAGCTCCGTCTTTCCCACGCCGGTGGGTCCCGTGAACAGCAGGCACGCAATGGGCCGCGACCCGTCCCGGATGCCGCAGTAGCCCCGGCGCACCGCCTCGGCCACGGCGCTGACAGCTTTGCTCTGCCCCACCACCTGCGCGGACAGTAATCCTTCCAGCCCCAGCAGCCGTTCCCGTTCCCCGGCGGTGAGCCGCCCCACGGGAATTCCCGTCCGGGCGGAGACCACCCACGCAATGTCCGCCCCGGTGACGCACCGGGCGCGTTTTCCGTCGGCGGGCTTCGACAGGTGCTGCATTTTGTCCCGCAGCTCGGCGGCCTTTTCAAATTTCCGTTCCCGTACCGCTTCGTTCAGCTCCTGTTCCAGCTCTTTTCTGGCGGGGCCTCCCCGGGACAGCTGCATTTCCTCCATCCGCGCCCGGGCAGCGCCTTCGTCCAACAGATCGATGGCTTTGTCGGGAAGATACAGGTCTGGCAGATACCGCCGGGACAGGCGCACCGCCTCCTTCACCGCTTCCTCGGAAATCCGCAGATGGTGGTGCCGTTCCAGCCCCGGCTTCAGCGCCCGGAGGATCGCCAGCGTTGCCTCCTCCCCCGGCTCCTCCACCACCACCGGGCGGAACCGGCGCTCCAGCGCGGCGTCCTTCTCAATATATTTCCGGTATTCCTCCCGGGTCGTCGCGCCCAGCATTTGCAGCTCGCCCCGTCCCAGAGCGGGCTTGAAGATGTTCGCCGCGTCAATGGCGCCCTCGGCCGCGCCCGCGCCGACGATGGTGTGCATTTCATCGACGAAAAGAATCACGTCTCCGCTGCGGCGGATTTCCCCCAGCACGTCCCGCAGTCGTTCCTCGAATTCGCCCCGGTACTTGGTTCCGGCAACCAGAGACGCCATGTTCAGACTCACCAGCCGTTTGTCCTTCAACTGGGGCGGCACGTTGCCCACCGCCATCCGCTGGGCAAGCCCTTCGGCAATGGCGGTTTTTCCCACCCCCGGCTCGCCGACCAGTGCGGGGTTATTCTTGTTTTTCCGGCACAGAATGCCGATGACCGTGTCGATCTCCCGTTCTCTCCCGATCACCGGGTCCATGCCTGACGCCTTGAGAATCAGATCTTCACTGAACTGCTCCAGAAGTTTCGTTGTGACCGCCTCCTTTTTTCCTCTCACGGGAGCGCCCTGCTCCCAGTGCAGATAGTCCACCGCATGGGTAAACAGCTCGTCGGTGCTGATGCCGTTGAGCTTCAAAAGCTCATATGCGTCGCTGTTTTCCCGTCTTGCCATCGCCAGCAGCAGATGCTGTGGCGTAATTTCCCGGCTGCCCAGATGCTTTGCCTCCCGCGCCGCCCCACGAAGAAGCTCCCGCGACTCCCCGGTCAGTCCCTGAGGCAGGGGCAGTTCCGGCGTCCCCTGCCCGTAGAGCAGCCGGGCCATTGCCTCCGTCAGGTCCGGGTCCATGCCCAGAAGCCGGAGGGTCTGCCCCACCGCCCCGGGTTCCCGCGCCATCACCAGCAGCAGATGGGCAGAGCCGACGTAGCTGTGTCCCAGACTTCTCGCCAGTTGGGCGGCACGCTGGATCAGGTCGGACGTCAGTATATCGTAATGCACGGTATCCCTCCCGAGTTAATGGTTTTTCCCTTTCCTTTTCCGGAAAATTCTCACCACCCAAGGCAGAAATTATTCAAAAATTTTTTATAAAAAAGGAATTGCTTTTTGGGAAAACCATGTTACAATGGGGATACGCTAGTTGTGTGGCGTGCAATACATATTAGATAAATGGAGGTAACACCATGGCTTACACGATTACTGACCGCTGCGTCGCCTGCGGCTCCTGCGCCGAGCAGTGCCCTGTCGAGGCTATTTCCGAGGGTGACGGCAAGTACGAGATCAACCCCGATATCTGCGTTTCCTGCGGTTCCTGCGCCGATCAGTGCCCCGCCGACGCTATCGAGGAAGGCTAATCTTTCTCAGACCCGAATTGGCCTGCGCAAGTGCTTGCGCAGGCCGATTTTTTGTTGTATAATAGCGTAAATATCACCACGGGAGGCATTCATGGAGCAGTTACCCAACGGATTTACCCTGAACCTGCCGGAAGGCGCTTTTCCCTTGAGCACCGATTCCATGGTGCTGTCCCATTTTGTCAGGCTCCCCAAAAACGCCCGGGTGCTGGATCTCGGCTCCGGCTGCGGCACACTGGGGCTGCTTCTGTGCGCCGTGAATGAAAGCTGCCGCGTCACCGGCGTGGAGCTGTCTCAAAGTGCCCACCTCGCCGCCATCAACAACATCCGCCGCAACGGCCTGACGACCCGCATGGAAAGTATATGCGTCGATGTGCGGCAAGTTCCCGGCAGTTTTCCTCCGGGAAGCTTTGATGTCTGCGTCTCCAATCCCCCCTATTTTTCCGGCGGCCCCGCCAGCCGCACCGCCGCCCTTGCCCGCCGGGAGGACGCCTGCTCCCCCGCCGACCTGTTCAGAGCCGCCGCTTGGGCGCTGAAATACGGCGGCGACTTTTTCCTCGTCCACCGTCCGGAACGGCTGGCCGAGCTGATCGTCCGGGGTTCGGAGGTCAATCTGGAAGCCAAGCGGCTGTGCCTTGTGCGCCATCAGGCGGATTCCCCGGTGAATCTTGTCCTGCTTCAGCTGCGCAAGGGCGGAAAGCCCGGTCTTAAATGGGAGGAGATCGTTCTCCACGACTTGAGCGGTGCCCCCACCGAGCAATACCGCCGAATTTACCATCTCTAGGAGGTTTCACATGGCTGGAATGCTGTATCTTGTCCCGACCCCCATCGGCAATCTGGGGGATATCTCCCTGCGCTGCCGGGAGACGCTGGAAAGCGCCGACTTCATCGCCGCCGAGGATACGCGGGTGACGCTGAAACTACTCAACCATCTGGGCATCAAAAAAAGCCTTGTCAGCTACTACGAGCATAACAAGGCCACGAAGGGCGACCGGATCGTTGACCGCATTCTCGCCGGGGAAACCTGCGCGCTGGTCTCCGACGCGGGCAGTCCCGCCATCTCCGACCCCGGCGAAGACCTGGTCAAGCAGTGCGCTGAAGCCGGCATCATCGTTTGCGCCATCCCCGGTCCCTGCGCCGCCATCACGGCGCTGAGCATTTCCGGGCAGTCCACCGGCCGGTTCTGCTTTGAGGGCTTCCTCTCCACGGCGAAAAAAAGCCGCCGGGAGCATCTGGACGCCCTGCGAACCGAGACCCGGACGATGATCTTCTACGAAGCCCCCCACAAGCTGGTGTCCACGCTGGCGGATATGTCGGAAGTCTTCGGCGCTGACCGCCCCGTCAGTCTGTGCCGGGAGCTGACAAAGCTTCATGAAGAAGTCGTCCGCACCACACTGGGGGAAGCCCTGACAAAGTACACCGGAACGCCGCCGAAGGGGGAATTCGTTCTCATCGTCGCGGGCGCGCCGGAAACGGTAAAGGAATCCGCCTCAGAGGACGACGCCGCCGCCCGTGTCGCCCAGCTGATTTCTCAGGGGCTCAGCCGCAAGGATGCGGTCAAGCAGACCGCCGCAGAGCTGGGACTTCCCAAAAATGTGGTTTACGATATTGCGTTAAAAGACCCCGAATGACTTTTGAAGTCATTCGGGGTCTTTTTCAAAATTCCGTCATGTTTCTGATGCATTCCTGACAGATGTTCTTCTGCCGGTAGGAGATCAGCCCTCGGGAAGAACCACAGAAAACGCACGCCGGCTCGAACTTTTGCAGGATGATGCGATCACTTTCCATGTAGATCTCCAGCTCATCCCGCTCCGCGATGTCCAGTGTGCGGCGCAGTTCAATGGGCAGCACGATTCTGCCAAGCTCATCTACCTTTCGGATAATGCCCGTAGACTTCATTGCGGTCAGCTCCCTTCCTTCGTTTTCCAGCGGCTTATTTGCATTATCATTATACTAATTTTATTTACTATAGTCAAATACTTTTTACAACAAACTGAAATTTTTGTCGAAACATTTCCATTCTGTTCCATTTCTTATCCGCATACCATGGCTCAAGGAAGCTCTGATTCAATCGGCAAGAGCTGGCGGCAGAAGATTTTGGCTCAGCCGAAAGTTCTGGAAGCGGAGGAATACTGTATGTACCCGCAAGGGGTATGCCGCATCCGTAAGCCAGCTTACGCTGGCAACGGCTGCGCAATATTTCCCGCTTTCAGAACTGCACGGATGGGGCAAAAGATTCGCCGCCAGCCGAAGACGATTGATTCAGAGATTCCTTAAAGGAGGAATGCGCATGGTCATGAGCTGGATATGGACGGGCATCGTTCTGATAAGCATTCTCTGTGCGCTGGTTCTGGGCAACGGCAGCGCGCTGGCGGCGGCCACGGTCAGCGGCGCACAGGCCGGGATACAGCTTGCCCTGTCCATGGCGGGGAGCCTGTGCCTGTGGACGGGCGCGGGGCGGCTGATGGAGCACGCCGGAATCACCCGGATGCTCTCCCGGCTTCTGCGCCCCCTGCTGCACCGGGTGTTTCCCAGCACAAAGGAGGACGCTGCCCTCGCGGAAAGTCTGAGCGCCAACATCTGTGCGAATTTTCTCGGCCTCGGCAATGCCGCCACGCCCATGGGCATTCAGGCGGCGCAGCGGATGAAGCGTGGCGGCACCGCCACGGACGAGCTTTGCCGTCTGATCGTGCTGAACACCGCCTCCATCCAGCTGATCCCGGCGAATGTGGCGGCTGTCCGCAGCGCCTTGGGATGCGCGACTCCCTTTGATATTCTCCCGGCAGTGTGGGTCACAAGCCTGTGCTCTGCCGGACTGGGGGTCACGGCGGCGTGGGTACTGGGAAAGGTCTGGCGGAAATGAGGGATTACATTGTTCCGGTGCTTCTGTTTCTGGCGGCGGCGCTGGCTCTCGGGAAGCGGGAAAACGCCTACGACCTTCTCCTTCAGGGCGGCGCGGACGGGCTGAAACTCCTTGTGACCATTCTTCCGGCGCTGGTTCTGCTGCTGACCGCCGTCCATATGCTTCGCGCTTCCGGGGCGGTGGCGCTTCTGAGCGATTTCTTTGCCCCGGTCTTTTCCTTTTTCGGCATTCCGCCGGAGACTGCCATGCTCGTGCTCATCCGTCCCATCAGCGGCAGCGCCGCCCTTGCGGTGGGGGCAGAACTGATGGCGCAGTACGGCGTGGATTCTCAAATCGGCCGCACGGCAGCGGTGATGCTGGGTTCCACGGAGACGACCTTTTACACCATCAGCGTCTACTTTGGCGCGGCGGGCATCAAAAAAACCCGCTACACCCTTCCGGCGGCGCTGTTCGCGGACTTTGTCGGCTTTCTCATGGCATCGTGGACGGTGAAATGGTTCTTCTGAAAATGTTCAGGCGCACCCAAAGCGGGTGCGCCTGTTCGTTATTCTTCCTTACTTTCCTGCTTTGCGGCGCTGCTTCTTCTGCGGCGGCGGCGGGGACGGGGCGTTTCTTCCGGGTCGGCTTTTTCCGCGCGGCGGGCATAGGCTTCCGCCGCTTCGGAGGTGGCCTCATAGGTCAGCCGGCTGACACGGGTCAGGCCGTCGGGCTGCTGGGAAAGCCGCACCCGAATGAGGAATTTTCCATGCTCCGGGCAGGCAGCCAAGTCCATATACCGGTGTCCGGGCTGGGAAAACCACCGGGAACCCAGCATCCGCCCGCCGCAGACGGGACACTTGTTCTCCTCCCCGGACATGGCGGCCAGCGCTTCCCGCTTGTCAGCGTAGTCGTAGAACACCTTCCGGGCAATGCAGCCGGGAAGTTCCGCACCGTGGAAGCCGTTTTCGTGGCTTTTCAGCGCCGCGTCATACTCCCGCGCGCCTTTCTTCAAGTCCAGCATGGCGCAGATCAACGCCGTGTGATAGGCGTCGCCCAGGGCGTCGTGGGCGGGACGGGTCGCCTCGATGCTGAACATTTCCATGGCGGTTTTCAGTGCTTTCTGGGAGGTGGAGCCGTCGGTCTGGGCGTTGAAGATCATCTGGGCGTTGTACCACTTCTCCGTGAAACGCTCATCCAGACCGAAAAGCCGCAGATTTTCCCGCAGAATGCCGATATCGTCAAAGCCCCATGTGAGGAACACCACGTCGTCGCCGCACCATTCCCGGAACTTTTCGATTGCCTCGGGGAACGGCACGCCCTCATCCCGCAGGCGGGCTTCCTTGATACCGGTGAGCTTGCTGACCCGGCGGTTCAGGTGCCGGTAATACTTGGGCTTCACCATGATCTGGAATTCATCCTGAACGAACTGCTCCTCCGACACCCGGACGGCGCCGATCTGGATGATCTCCCCCCGGATGTCCACGGGCAGCACCTTTTTGGAGGAAGGAGACCCCGGCCAAGGCTGGTTCCATTCCATATCCAATACAATATAATCCATCGCGCGTAACCTCTGCTATCTTATGATACTACGCGATATCATAACACACAAACCCGGCATCTGTAAACAGGAAGTTGCAAAAGTTCTGACATTATCCTATGTAACCCCCGTTTTCAGGGGGCAGGAAACATTTCAGGTGCGCATTTCCTTTTTATCCAGCTCGCCCTCCTGCCATCCGGCACTTTTGCCGCAGACGGGGCAGGGGTCGCAGGCGCGGATACCCTCGTAGGTGTAACCGCAGTTCAGGCAGCGCCAGCGAATCGGCTCCTGCTTTTCCGTCAGCTCGCCTTTGGTGAGCTGCTGCTCGAGAGACTGGAACTCGTTGTGGTGGACGCCCTCGATCCGGGCGATCTGCATCCACAGACGCGCCGCGTCGTTGTAGCCCTCCCGCCGCGCCATTTCCGCGAAGCCGGGGTAAACGTCGTCATGCTCGTCCTTTTCCCCGTTGGCGGCGAATGCCAGATTTTCCGCCGTTGTCCCCAGCTGGAAGGGATAGCCGGCGCTCAGGTCCACGTTTTCGGCGCAGCCGCCCAGGCGTTTCAGCATTTCCAGGAATTCCTCCGCGTGGACGGTTTCGTTTGCCGCCGTTTCTTCAAAAATTCTCGCGATCCACTCGAAGTTTTCCTTCCGCGCCACCCCGGCGTAGACGGTGTAGCGTGTCCGCGCCTGAGATTCCCCGGCGAAGGAACGGACCAGATTTTTCCTGGTTTCCGAATTCAAAAAGTCCATAATCAGAAGCCCCTTTCTCTGGAAAGGATACCCTGTTTTGCGGTATAATATGCAAAGAAACGTCCCGGAACGGCAAGCCGTTCCGGGACAAACTATTTAACGATTACAGCAGATCCTTCACCAGAGACAGGGCAGCCTCGTCCGCCACCAGCGTGAAGTCGGGGTGCAGCTGGAGGATGGAGCCGGGCGCCTGAGGCTTGATGGGGCCAAAGAAGCAGTCCTTCACGGCCTGTGCCTTCTTTTCGCCGTTGACCACCAGCAGAACGCGCTTTGCCTTCATGATGGAGCCGATACCCATGGTGTAAGCGTGGGTGGGAACGTCGTCCCGGGAAGCAAAGAAGCGGGCGTTGGCGTCAATAGTGGAAGCGGTCAGCGCAACCTTGTTGGTGCCCTTGACGAAAGCGTCCGCAGGCTCGTTGAAGCCGATGTGGCCGTTGGGGCCGAGGCCCAGCAGCTGGAGATCAGCGCCGCCGAAGGCGTCGATGACGGCATCGTACCGGGCGCACTCCGCTTCGGCGTCGGGGTTCATGCCGTTGGGGATGTTGCAGTTATTTTGATCGATGTTCACATGGTCGAACAGGTTGGAGCGCATAAAGTAAGCATAGCTCTGGTCGTGATCCTTGGTCAGGCCCACGTACTCGTCCAGATTCACGGTTCTGACCTTGGAGAAGTCCAGATCGCCGGCTTCATACTTGGCGATCAGTTCCTTGTAAGTACCCACGGGGCTGCTGCCGGTTGCCAGACCCAGCACACAGTCGGGCTTCAGATAAATCTGGGCAGCGATAATATTGGCGGCCTTGCGGCTCACGTCGTTATAATCTTTGGCGCGAATCAGTCTCATTGATAAAGTTCCCCTTTCGTAATTGGCTGACGGTATTATACCATCCTTTTCATTTTCTGTACAGTGCTTTCGGGGATTTTAGTTTATTTTGGTAAATCCATTCGTATTTCGTGACCATGTTTTATATGGGGAGTATCTGGCCTTATTTTATATCATAATTTTGGCACTATATTTATAGCCAGAACTTGCTATACTACTTTCATACCAATTCGGGAGGTAATTCAAATGGAAAAGAAAAACACCCTGACCACACGGAAAATCGTATTCACGGCGCTGATGGCGGCCTTGACCGTAGCCGGTTCCGCGCTTCGCGTCACCCTGCCTCTGGATATCGCGGGAACCACGTCTTTCCATCTGGGCAACATCATGTGCGCCCTCAGCGGCATTCTGCTTGGCCCATGGCTGGGCGGTCTGGCCTCCGGCCTCGGCTCTGCCATTTATGATATCATGAACCCGCTGTACATCTCCGAGTGCTGGATTACCTTCCTGACCAAAGGTGCTTACGGCCTTGTCGCAGGTCTCATCATCCGGGCGGGCGGAAAGAAATTCGGCTATGTCAAGGCGCTTCTCGCTACTCTGGCCGGAGCGCTGACCTACGCGGTACTGTACCTTGCCAAGAGCTATTTCTACAGCGGTCTGCTCATCAAAGGTCTGACCCCCGACGCAGCGCTGCTTACCGTCGTCGCCAAACTCCCCGCCACTGCGTTCAATGCCGTGGTTGCCCTCGTCTTCGCCCCCATCCTCGCGGTCGCCATCCAGAAGGCGCTGGAGGAAAACCATCTGACGATGGAATAACGTCAAAATATGCGGGATGCAGAACTCTCTGCATCCCGTTTTTTATGGCTGCACCTTGGGATATTCTTCCCAGTCCAAATCCTGATAGGGATATACCCTACCCCAGCCGCTTTCTGTCCGCTGAATGCTGCTCCTGTGACCGGACAGCAGCCGGACAATGTCGTAGACATTGATCCATATCTCCGAATTACATTCCTTCTGGCTCTCGTCGAATACCAGTTCCAGACCAAAATGCAGATGCACCGTCTCGATGTTGTTGACATTTTCCCGGTCGGAATAGCCGGTTCTGCCCATAAAGCCGATGACATCCCCCGCCTGCACGGTGTCCCCCTCGGCAAGCCCCGGGGCAAAGGGCGTATCCTTCTGCAAATGGGCGTAATAATAGTAGCGGCGGCTGTCAAAGCTGCGGATTCCCACCCGCCAGCCGCCGTACCGGTTCCAGCCCATGGCCTCTACCACGCCGCCTTCCACCGCCACGACGGGCGTTCCCAGAGCGCCCATCAGGTCGTTGCCTAAATGCTTTCGCCGGAATCCAAAGGAACGGGCCACGCCGAAGTCGTCGCAATGGCTGTAGCCGTACCCCGCCGCGATTGGCGAGAACGCTTTCAGGCCGTAGGTCGCCGCCCACTGCCCGTCCTTTTCGATGGCGTAGCTGCCCACAAGACCGCCCAGAGCAGCCGTGTACGCCCGGTGGTAGTAGTCATAATATTTGTACAGGTCGCCCAGCAGCTGTTCCGGCTGTTTGTCCTTTTTCAAATCGGAAACTGCCTGCTTCACCGAAGCAAGAGCGCACTTTCCCCCGGTGCGGCAGGCCGCCAGCGCCAATATGTCGATCCATGAAATGTGCTTTTCCTGTTCAAAGGTCGCGATGTCCTGATCCAGCGCGTACTTCATGGACTCATAGGGCACGTTAAAATCCACCCACTTAATGGTCTCCGCTTGAACCGGCAGCACCAGCATGGGCAGGATCAATATGGACGCCAAAAGCCGCTTCATATTCTCACCTCTTGGGTTAGAATATGAAGCGGCCGATTTTTTATCAATGGAAATAAATGGACGTTACGTTAAATCCCGCACTACGTCCTTCGCCACCCGGTAAATATCCTCCATGGTGGTCAGGGACGAGATCTGATTTTTATAGTATCCGCTGTGGGGAACGCCCTTTAAGTACCACGCAAAGTGCTTCCGGGCTTCCAGACAGGCTATGTGTTCGCCGTGGTCTTCCTCGGCAAGCTGGAATTGCCGCACCGCCACCGCCACCCGGTCTTTGAGACAGGGGCGTCCGGCATAAACTTTTCCGGCAAGGGCGGCGTTGACCTCCTGAAAAATCCATGGGTCGCCGAACACACTCCGGCCGATCATCACCCCATCCGCCCCGGTTCGTTTCAGGCATCGCACCGCCGCCTCGCCGCCGGTGATATCGCCGTTGGCAATGACGGGGATGGTCAGCTGCTCCTTGACCTTGTGGATGGCGTCCCAATCGGCGGTGCCGCTGTAGAGCATACTCCGGGTGCGCCCGTGAACGGCCACCATGGCCGCGCCGCTGTCCTCCATGCGCCGGGTAAAGTCCAGCACATTGATGCTGCCCTTGTCCCAGCCAAGGCGGCACTTGACGGTGACGGGCACGTCCACCGCTTTGACTACGGCTTCCACGATCTTCCCCGCCAGCTCCGGCGTGCGCATCAGGCCGCAGCCGTCGCCGTTGTTCGCCACTTTCGGCATGGGACAGCCCATGTTGATGTCCAGAAAGTCGCAGCCGGAAATTTCCAGCGCCAGCCGTGCTCCCTCTGCCATGGTGTCCGGGTCGTTGCCGAAAATCTGCGCGCCGCAGACGCTGCCCGGATTTTTCCGGAGCAGCTTCGCGCTTTTCTGATCCCGGTACACCAGCGCCCGGGAGGACACCATTTCCGTCACGGTAACGCCTGCCCCCAGCTCGGCACAGACGGTGCGGAAAGCCCAGTCCGTGACCCCGGCCATGGGCGCAAGGAACACGGGATTTTTCACTTCGATCGTTCCGATTCGCAATACCCTCACCTCATCCGCAGGGAAAATCCCTCTTGGGCGGCACCCCGCCGCCCGCAGCAATATGGGGAATTGTATCACAAATCGGGCAGTTACGCAACCTTAAAACAGCACTGTAATCAACCATGTCAGCCCGGTCAGCAGCGCGCCGCCAGCCGCCCACACCGCGCCGTAAAGGTACAGGTGCCGCCTCTTTTTCGTCCGGTCGCCGGTGTGGATGGCTTTTTGGGCTTCCTTCAAAAGCGCCTCGTCGGTGATCCCCTCCCCCACCGCGTTGTCCTTGAGGATGAAAATCGCCTGTTCAAACAGCTTCGGGTCGGGAGAATGCACCACGATCACCTGACGGGAAATGCCTTTTACCATAATTTACCGCCTCCTTATGGAAAAGTTTTCCCACAAGGAGGCGATTTATACCATCACGGTTTATTCTTCGTCCTTCGGCCGCTTATACCGCCCCTTCGGCTCCCACGCCGCCAGCGGGTAACGCTGCATCGCGCCAAAAATCCGCTCCTTCAGCTCGGGATAGGTCTTGCTCAGCTCGAAAATCAGCTGCTTGACCTCTCCCCGCTTCGTGACCTTGTCCACAGGACAGCGGTTTTGCAGCACCGGCAGGTTCATCCGCGCCGCGAAATTGTCCAGCGTCTTTTCGTGAATGTACAGCATGGGGCGGATCTGCACGATGCCGGTTCTGTCGAGGTTCGTCACCGGCTGGAAGCAGTTGATGCGCCCCTCGAACAGCAGCGACATAAGAAACGTCTCCACCGCGTCGTCATAGTGATGTCCCAGCGCCAGCTTGTTGAATCCTTTGTCCAGAATCGCCTGATTCAGCGCCCCCCGGCGCATTTTGGCGCACATCGAGCAGGGATTTTTCTCCTTGCGGTGGTCAAAAATAATGGGCGCGATCTCCGTTTTCACCACGGTATAGGGCACCTTCCACTCCTCGCACAGCGCCGCGATCTGGGAATAGTCCATCCCCAGCCCCATATCAATGGTGATTGCTTCCAGCTCGTATGGCTTATTAAAGTATTCCCGCAGCCCCGCCAGCAAAATCAGCAGGGCGAGAGAATCCTTCCCTCCGGACACGCCCACGGCAATGCGGTCCCCCGCCTCGATCATATGATAGTCATCCACGCACCGCCGAACCAGTCCCATCAGCTTTTGCATAGTTGTTTTTCCTCCGAAATCCGCTTAAAATAGGACGTTAGAAAACGAGAGCATTCGCGATTATTTTCGAGCATTTGGAAGATCATTCGGTATTTCATAAAATTTCTCAAAAATGCTGTTGACATTTGATTTTTAATGTGGTATAAAGTTCAAGCGTCCTGAAGGCATTATACTTCAGGCATCTGAGAATGTCAAAATATTTTAATCCAAATTGGAGGAAATCATAATGTCCACTACTCTGCTGAAAAAGGAGACCCTGGAGCGCAAGTGGTATGTGATCGACGCTGCCGGCAAGCCTCTGGGCCGTACCGCTGTCGCCGCCGCTAACCTGCTTCGCGGCAAGCACAAGGTCGACTTCACCCCCAACGTTGACTGCGGCGATAACGTCATCATCATCAACACCGACAAGGCTGTTCTGACCGGCAAGAAGGCCGAGCAGAAGAAGTACTACCGGGTGTCCGGCTGGATCGGCGGTCTGAAGGAGACCAAGGCCCGCGACATGATGGCTGCCCGCTCCGACTACGCCGTTGAGCTGGCTGTCAAGGGCATGCTGCCCAAGAACACCCTGGGCAAGAACGCTCTGACCCGTCTGCACCTGTACAAGGGCGCCGAGCATCCCCACGCTGCCCAGAAGCCCGAAGTTTGGAATCTGGACTAATTTGGAGGTAACTTAGTATGTACGAGAGCAAGAAGAAGTATTTTTACGGCACCGGCCGTCGTAAGTCCTCCGTTGCCCGTGTTCGCGTTTACGAGAACGGCACCGGTTCCATCATCGTCAACGGCCGTGACATCGACGAGTATTTCGGTCTGGACACCCTGAAGCTGATCGTCCGTCAGCCTCTGGTCACCACCGATCTGCTGGGCAAGGTTGACATTGTCGTCTCCGTCGCTGGCGGCGGCGTATCCGGTCAGGCCGGTGCTATCCGCCACGGCATTTCCCGCGCTCTGGTCACCCTGAACCCTGAGTACCGCGCTTCTCTGAAGGCCGCCGGTTTCATGACCCGCGACCCCAGAATGAAGGAAAGAAAGAAGTACGGTCTCAAAGCAGCTCGTCGCGCTCCGCAGTTCAGCAAGCGATAATCGACTGCTCAGACTATATCAAAATGGTTCAAAAAGCCCGGAAAATCAAGGTTTTCCGGGCTTTTGCTATATCTAAACGGGCTGATATGGTTTGACCAAATTTGGCAAAACGAGAGCCGATTTCACCCAAGTTTTAGTGGTTAAATATAGGACAACCGGCAAAAATGGGGTCAAAAAACGGCCTTAGTGGTTAAAAAATAGGACAACCAGAGAGCAATTTCGGGGGTATTTTTGAGGGTGATTTGGCACTCTCAGACACCGGATTTTTCGCTGGAGGGTTTGGCATAATCTGACCAAATCTGAACAATTAAATACGATTCTAATGCAGGCACTCAGTAACAAATAACTGGGTGCTTTTTTGTTTCAGAGATTCCGGCATTAGAAAGGGCCGTCACTTTATGATTTTGAAGTGGCGGCTTTTTCTATTTCCAGAAACAACAGCAACAATCAGAAATGAGGTGAAGTCATGAACACACAAATCATCGCCATCGCCAACCAGAAAGGCGGCGTTGGCAAAACAACAACCTGTGCGAACTTGGGAATAGGTCTGGCACAGGCCGGAAAGAAAGTGCTTCTGATCGACGGGGACCCACAAGGAAGCCTGACAATCAGCTTGGGAAATCCGCAACCGGACAAGCTGCCATTTACACTGTCGG
>ERZ772820.241-NODE-241-length-57536-cov-40.893443_pt1 | contig 57536 bp, 54 predicted proteins | sample MGYA00511377_ERZ772820 | MGnify/ENA primary metagenome ERZ772820 (study PRJEB29015, sample SAMEA2737684) | human gut metagenome | biome: human gut; feature: human-associated habitat; material: faeces | place: China | collected 2012 ... | reverse complement strand
AGGTGGAGCACGCCATCGAGGAGGGCGTCATCTTCAAGACGCTGAACAACCCCGTGCAGATCAACGGCGACGAGCAGGACTGCGTGAAGTCCATGACCTGCATCGAGATGGAGCTGGGTGAGCCGGACGCCTCCGGCCGCCGCCGCCCCGTGGAGAAGAAGGGCAGCGAGTTCGATCTGCCCGTGGACGCCGTCATCATGTCGCTGGGCACCAGCCCCAACCCCCTCATCAAGTCCACCACCAAGGGCTTGGAGGTCAACAGGAAGGGCGGCATCATCGTCAACGAGGAGGGCCTCACCTCCCGTCAGGCGGTGTACGCCGGCGGCGACGCCGTGACCGGCGCGGCTACCGTCATTCTGGCCATGGGCGCCGGCAAGCTGGGCGCCAAGTCCATTGACGAGTACCTGAGCGCCAAATAAAAAGGACTACATACGGCCCGCCCTCGGCGAACAGCCGTAGGGCGGGCTTTGTACTACAGAAAACAGGAGGAGTATCATGGCGAACTTTACGAAACAGGCCATCAAGGCGTCGTTTATGAAGCTGCTGAGCCAGAAGCCGCTGAATAAGATCAGCGTCCGCGATATCGTGGAGGACTGCGGCATCAACCGAAACTCCTTCTACTACCATTTTCAGGACATCCCCTCTCTGCTGGGCGAGATCGTGACGGAGCAGACGGATCAGCTCATCCGCCAGTATCCCACCATCTCCTCCATGGAGGAGTGCTTTTCCGTGGCGTTCCGCACGGCGCGGGAGAACCGCCGGGCTGTCATGCACATCTTCAACTCCTCCAACCGGGATATGTTTTTGCAGGACACCATGCGGCTGTGCGAATATGTGGTCAAGACCTATATCGCCACGGCATTTGCCAACACCGCCATTACGGAGGACGACCGGCGGGTGGTGGTGCAGTTCATGAAGTGCCAGCTGTTCGGCGTGTGGATCGACTGGGTCAGCGGCGGCATGAAGGAGGAGTCCTTTGCCGACCTGCAGCGGATGATCCAGCTGTGCCGCGGCGTGCCGGAGCTGATCGTGGCCCACAGCAACGGGCAGGCGTAAGCACGGTAGACAAACCGGCGAAAATGTCTGAAAATCAGACGCATACAGACAGATGTCCGGATTTCGGGCATCTGTTTTTTCTGCCTGTACCGCCCTGCGCCCCGCTGCGCTATGATACGGAAGATAAAAGACGTTGCGGCGTGGAAGGGAGACGCAGGTGTATGCGTAATGTGAGGTCTACCGGTCCCTTGTGGGCGGTGAAAACGGGGTATATCGTGGTATCGGCACTGTTCTGTGTGCTGGGCGTGGTGCTGTTCATCACAGCGGAGCGGTGCGTGCCGTGGATCGGCAGGGCGCTGGGTATCGGCATGGTGATCTGCGGCGCCATCAAGCTGGGCGGCTATTTCTCCAAGGATCTGTTCCGGCTGGCATTTCAGTACGATCTGGCGTTCGGCATCCTGCTCATCGCCGTGGGGATCATCACGCTGTGTCATCCCGGCGAGGCTATGACGTTCCTGTGCGTCATGTTCGGCATTCCGGTGCTGGCGGACGGCCTGTTCAAGATCCAGGTGGCGGTGGAGGCAAAGCGCTTCGGTATCGGTCAGTGGTGGCTGGTGCTGCTGCTGGCGGTGCTGACCGGTGTGATCGGGCTGCTGCTGGTGCTGCGTCCGGCGGAGGGCGCACAGGTCATGGTGATGCTGATGGGCGCGTCGCTGCTGCTGGACGGCGCGCTGAACCTCAGTGTGGCGCTGTGCGCCGTGAAGGTCGTGGATCACCAGCGGCCGGACGTCATCGAGACGGACGATTTCGAGATCGAGTAAACGAGCGAAAAGAGAGACGGTGCAGCCAAACTGCACCGTCTCTCTTTTTTTACGGCGGCGGGAATTGCAAATCGTGGGGCGGTTTGGTATACTGAAACCAGCAAACGAAAGGAGACACGCCATGGAGGAGCTTACAAAGATCTTACAGACCTCACTGGGCGGGTACAGCCTGAGCCGCATTCTGTCGGCGCTGCTGACGCTGCTGGTCTGTCTGGTGGCGGCGCGGCTGCTGCTGAAGCTGGCGAAAAAGCTGCTGAACCGCAGCAAGAAGTTGACGGCACGGCTGCGGCAGATCATTCTGACGACGCTCAAGGTGGTTTTCTACACGCTGGCCGGTATCATCACGGCGGAGGCGCTGGGCCTGAACACCTCATCCCTGACGGCGCTGGTGTCGGTGCTGACATTAGGTGTCACGCTGGCGGCGGAGGACATTCTGGGCAACGTGGCGGGCGGGCTGGTGATCCTGTCGTCTCACCCCTTCAATATCGGCGACGAGATCGAGGTGGCCGGTACGTCGGGCGTGGTACGGGAGATCACGCTGAACCACACGAAGCTGGAGACGTTCAACGGCCAGGTCATCATGCAGCCCAACAAAGAGCTGTCCTCCTCCCGCATCGTCAACTATACCGCCATGGGGCGCCGCCGTGTGGTGCGCACGGTGACGGCGTCCTACGACGCGCCCACCGAGGTGGTGAAGGCTGCCTGTCTGGAGGCGGTGGCCGCCACGCCGAATGTATTGACGGAGCCGGCGCCCAGCGTCTACCTCACCGACTACGGCAGCAGCGCCATCGAATACAGTGTGCGGTGCTGGGCGGAGACCAAGGACTACTGGGATGTCTACTACGCCCTGAACGAGAATCTGCGTACCGCCTTTGCCGCCCACGGTGTGGAAATGACCTACGACCACCTGAACGTCCATGTGCTGGAACGGAAATAAAACGCGAAGGAACGGAGAATGGATATGAGAGGATTACTGGAGGTATCATGGCTCTGGCAGATGCTGGGCATCTCGCTGCTGGTCGCCGGCATCGGCATTGCCTGCGCCGCGCTGATACAAAAGCGGAGGGGGAAAAGGCTGCGTGCAGGGGTCGCGGTGCTCATCGCAGTCATCACCTTTGTGGTCTGCAATCTGCTGATGGTGCTGCTTTCCCAGCGCCCCGCCCTTCTCTGAACGGCGGGCGCGGCGTGAGAAGATAGGCAATACGAAAAACAGGAGCCGTCATTCGGGAACGAATGGCGGCTCCTGTTTCTTGTGGGTTACTGTGCGGTGTTCTTCAGGAACTCCCGGATACGGGCCACGCCCGCGTACAGCACCGGCGGGTCGCTATGCACCACCAGTGTGGGCGCCTGTGTCAGCCCCAGCGCCGCGGCCTCCTCCTGATGCTGCGCCACATCCCGCTCTTCGTAGGCGACGCCCGCTCTTTGCAGCAGGGGCTTTACGACACGGCAGTTGGGGCAGGTGGCGGTGACGAACAGGGTACAGGGGGCGTCGGCGGTGCAGGCGGACGCAGGCTGTGCCGGGGTCTCCACCGGGCAGGTGGCTGCCGCGCTCTGCGCGCCGCCGCCTACCTGATACGTCCGGCGATCCTTGTACTCCTGACTCTTACCGTCGTTCCAGTTCTGCACCGGGCGGTAGTAGCCGGTGATACGGCTGTACACCTCCGCCTTTTTGCCGCACACCGGGCAGGTGAAATGCTCGCCTGCCAGATAGCCGTGGTCGGCGCAGACGGAGTAGGTGGGGGAGATGGTGTAGTAGGGCAGCTCGTAGTTCTCCGCGATCTTCCGCACCAGCGCGGCGGCGGACTGCCAGCTGGGCAGCTTTTCGCCCAGGAAGGCGTGGAACACCGTGCCGCTGGTATACAGCGTCTGGAGCTTGTCCTGCACATCCAGCGCCGCGAAGATATCCTCCGTATAGCCCACCGGCAGGTGGCTGGAGTTGGTGTAGTAGGGCGTTGCGCCCTCGTGGGCGGTGATGATATCGGGATAGCGCTGCTTGTCGTGCTTGGCCAGACGGTAGGAGGTGGACTCGGCGGGGGTGGCCTCCAGATTGTAGAGGTCGCCGTACTGCTCCTGATAGTCGCTGAGCCGCTCACGCATATGGTTGAGGACGCGGACGGCGAAATCCTGCGTCTCCTCGTGGGTCAGATCCTTCCGCAGCCACGCGGCGTTCAGACCGGCCTCGTTCATGCCCACCAGACCGATGGTGGAGAAGTGGTTGTCGAAGCTGCCCAGATACCGCTTGGTGTAGGGGTACAGCCCCTCGTCCATCAGGCGGCCGATGGTGGTGCGCTTGATCTTCAGACTCCGCGCCGCCACATCCATCATGTGGTCAAGGCGGGAGAAGAACTCCGCCTCATTCCGGGAGAGGTAGGCGATACGGGGCAGGTTGATGGTCACCACGCCCACCGAGCCGGTGGACTCGCCGCTGCCGAAGAAGCCGCCGCTCTTTTTCCGCAGCTCCCGCAGGTCCAGCCGCAGACGGCAGCACATGGAGCGGACATCGCTGGGCTCCATATCGGAGTTGATGTAGTTGGAGAAGTAGGGCGTGCCGAATTTGGCGGTCATCTCAAAGAGCAGGCGGTTGTTCTCCGTCTCACCCCAGTCGAAGTCCTTGGTGATGGAGTAGGTGGGGATGGGGTACTGGAAGCCGCGGCCGTTGGCGTCGCCCTCAATCATGACCTCAATGAACGCCCGGTTGACCATGTCCATCTCCGCCTGACAGTCGCCGTAGGTAAAGTTCATGGCCTTGCCGCCCACGATGCAGGGCTGGTCGGCTAAGTCGGCGGGAACAGTCCAGTCCAGTGTGATGTTGGAGAACGGCGCCTGCGTACCCCAACGGCTGGGGGTGTTGACACCGTAGACAAAGCTCTCGATGCAGTGCTTAACCTCCTCGAAGTCCAGCTTGTCCGTGCGGACGAAGGGGGCGAGGTAGGTGTCGAAGCTGGAGAAGGCCTGTGCGCCCGCCCACTCGTTCTGCATGATGCCCAGGAAGTTCACCATCTGGTTGCACAGGGTAGCCAGATGCTTGGCGGGGGCGCTGGTGATCTTGCCGGGGATGCCGCCCAGACCCTCCTGAATGAGCTGCTTCAGGCTCCAGCCGGCGCAGTAGCCGGTGAGCATGGACAGATCGTGGATGTGGATATCCGCGTTGCGGTGGGCGTCGCCGATCTCCTCGTCGTAGATCTCGCTGAGCCAGTAGTTGGCGGTAATGGCGCCGGAGTTGGACAAGATCAGGCCGCCCACAGAGTAGGTGACGGTGGAGTTCTCCTTCACGCGCCAGTCAGACACCTTCAGGTAGCCGTCCACCAGGCCCTTGTAGTCCAGAATGGTGGAGCTCATATTCCGCAGCTTTTCCCGGTTCTTGCGGTAGAGGATATAGGCCTTGGCCACCTCCGCGTAGCCCGCCCGCTGCAAAACGGCCTCCACACTGTCCTGAATGGCCTCCACACCGATCCGGTCGTCCTTGATCTTCCCGGCATAGTCCGCCGTGACCTGCAAGGACAGCAGATCGATCACATCCGAATTGTAGGGGATGCCGGTGGCGTCAAAGGCCTTCATGATGGCGCTGGAGATGCGGCTGATGTTGAATTCGGCGGCGTGGCCGTCTCTTTTTATCACTTGATACATGGTCGTGTCTCCTTTATAGCATTATTCTCCGCGTATCTGCGTGGAGGGGATGTATGGCAAAACGCTGCATCGCAGCGCGGAAACAGCCTCATGGGACAGAGAGGTGACGCCGCTGCCCAGCAGCGCGCCGGGGTCGACGAAGGGCTGGAGGAAGTACCGCTTGGCGCCTTGCAGCCATTGGCCGATCTCGACCATGCCCTCCGGCGTGTGCAGCGGCGCACAGACGGTGGTGCGGAACTCGTAGTCCACGTTGCCGCCCAGCAGCAGCGCCGCGCTTTCCCGCACCTGCGCCAGACGGTCGATGCCGCCGCAGGTCTGCGCGTACAGCGCGGGGGCGTTTTTGATGTCCATGGCCACATAGTCCAGCAGCCCCTCCCGCAAAAGCGCCGACAGCATGGCGGGATTCGTGCCGTTGGTGTCCAGCTTGGTGAGAAAGCCCCGCTCCCGGATACACCGGAGCAGCTGGGGCAGCTCCTTGTGGAGCGTCGGCTCGCCGCCGGAGATACACACGCCGTCCAGCTTGCCGCGCCGCGTGTCCAGAAAGGCCAGCAGCGCCTGCTGCGAGAGAGCCTCCGGCCCGTCCGACGGCAGCACGAGGGAGGGATTATGGCAGTAGGGACAGCGCAGGTTGCATCCAGAGAGGAACACCGTGCAGGCGACCCGACCGGGGAAGTCCAGCAGCGAAAGCTGCCGCAGCCCGCCTATTTTCATGGAGATCCGCTCCTTTCAGACACCGTAAACTACTCCCAGTATACAATGCGGTATGGCCGGTGTCAAGACGAGGCACAAGATATTGTGGCATTCTCCAAAAAAGACCCCCGTATTTCGTGGGAACGACGAGGACTCGCCGCAAGACAGCAAAAGCAGGGCGAACGGTTTACCCGCCTGCCCTGCTGAAAGCCTCACAACAATATCAGTATACCGCAGAACCGACTGTGAGTCAATGCGAAAGTGCGTAAATTATGATTTTTTGAAGCATTATACAAACAAAAACGGTGAATTTCGTGGGTTTTGTGGATTGCAAAACGGGCAAAATCTGCTATACTGAAAGTACCCCAAGAGAAACAGAAAGAGGTGGCTCCAATGACCTGAAGCGTTCCCCTTTACCACCGAAGTAAAGGGAAGATGGCATCCCCAGAATGTTCGGCACTCTCTAATGGCGGTCCATTTAGACCGGTGGCCCACCGCAACAGCGGTGTTTCAAGATAGAGCGAGAGTGAAACCAGAAACGGCGGCAGATGCCATGAGTCTGCAGAAACAAGAGGTAGCCAAAGATGACCGAGCCCAAGAGGGATCAATAACCCTTGATCGCAAGACACGGAAGCGATCAAGGGTTATTGCATTGTATGGGAAGGCCGACGGCTGCCGCCGCGTATAACGAAATAAGGAGAACGCCGCTGCCCGCACAGAAAAGGGTGGGGGCGTTTTTTTCACAGTTTGTTTACAGACAATTCTTCAAATGCGCTTGTTATTCCCTCTGCGTCTGCTATAATATCCCTAAAAGATGGTGGACGTTTGTGCGCCTGGCGAGGACGGCGAAAGACGCAGTCTCGGGCGGCGCGGAGGGTTGTCACCGTCTGTGCAAAGGAGCTTCGGGAGGTGAAGCGTATGTTTGATATGTATTTGGTGACCGGTGCTACCGGCTTCCTCGGCCGGACGATCGTGGAGGAGCTGGTGCGGCGGGGAAGCAGGGTGCGGGCGCTGGTGCTGCATGGCGACCCCTGCACCAAGCTGCTGCCGCCGGAGGCGGACACGGTGGAGGGAGATGTGAGCGAAAGGGACTCTCTGGCCGCGTTCTTTGATGGAGCCGGTGAAAGCACCTGCGTGCTGCACTGTGCGGGGATCATCTCCGTGGCGTCCCGTCCGGGACAGCGGATCTATCAGGTCAACGTGGAGGGGACACGGAACATCGTGGCGCTGTGCCGGGAGCACGGCGTGGGGCGGCTGGTCCATGTAAGCTCTGTCCATGCCATCCCGGAGCAGCCCAAGGGGACGGTCATCACGGAGCAATGCACGTTCTCCCCGGAGCTGGTGCGGGGCGACTACGCGAAAACCAAGGCGACCGCTACCGCCTACGTCCTGCAAGCGGCGCAGGAGGGACTGAACGCCAGCGTGGTCTTTCCCTCCGGCCTCATCGGGCCGGGTGACGTGCTGGGCGGCAGCTTCACCTCCATGGTGCGGGCGTTTATGACGGGGAAGCTCCCACTCGCCGTCAACGGCGGCTACGACTTTGTGGACGTGCGGGATGTGGCGCGGGGCGTGCTGGACTGCGCGGCCCGCGGCGCTGCCGGGAAGGGCTATATCCTGTCCGGCGAATACATGACCATCCCCCGTATCCTGCAATGTGTGGGGCAGGCCGCGGGCATCTCCGGAAAGCCGCTGTGCCTGCCGCTGTGGATGGCACGGCTGGCGGCGCCCTGCTACGAGCGGTATTGCCTGAAGCGGCGTCTCCCGCTGTTCTTCACCCCCTACTCGGTGGAGGTGCTGGCGTCCAACGGCTGCTTCAGCCGCGCCGCGGCGGCGGAGGACTTCGACTACGCGCCGCGTCCGCTGGAGGAGAGCCTGCGGGATATGGCGGCGTGGATCCGACAGACCAACGCGACAGCATAGAAAAAACGAAAGAAGCGCCGGGGAACTTTGAAGTTCCCCGGCGCTTTTGCGTCGGTGGATATGCCGCATTGCGGAGGGGTGGAGCGGGTCACTGCACCGGAAGCTGCACCGCAATGGTCGTCCCCGCCTCCGAACTGTCCTCCACGCAGACGCTGCCGCCGTGTAGCTCGGCGATGGCCCATACCAGTGACAGACCCAGCCCCACGCCGCCGTACTCTCTGCTGCGGGATTTGTCCACCCGGAAGAAGGGCTGGAAGATGCTCTCCCGGTAGGGCTCCGGTATGCCGCAGCCGGTGTCCGCGACGCGGATGACCAGCTGCGCCGCCGCCTCCTGTACGGTGAGGCGCACCGTGCCGCCGGGGTGATTGTACTTGATGGCGTTCTCGGTCAGGTTGAACAGCAGCCGGTAGATCAGCCCGTCGCTGCCGGTCATGGCACCGTCGCCGTCACAGGTCAGCGTAATGCCGTTTTTCTCCGCCAGCGGCGCAAGGTCGGTGAGGATCTCTTCCATCATGGGGGCGAGCTGGATGCGGTCGTTCCGCGGCACGCTTTGCAGGGCGCTCATCTCCAGCAGCGTCTTTGTCATCTGGGTCAGGCGCTCCGTCTGCTCCCGCAGCAGGGTCAGGAACTCCGTCGTCTCCGGCGGCATAGCCGGATGCTCGTCGGCGAACAGCTCGATGCGCGCCTGCATCAGCGCCAGCGGCGTGCGCAGCTCGTGGGCGGCGTTGCCGGTGAACTGCCGCTGGGCGGTGAAGCCCTCGTCCAGCCGATCCAGCATCTGATTAAAGGAGCGGCTGAACTGCCGGAATTCCGGCAGCACCTCCTCGGTGATTTTCATGTCGGTCAGGTTGTTGGGCTCCACCTTCTCCACCTGCGCGGCAAAGGAGTGCAGGGGCTTGAGGGCGTGGCCGCTGACGAAGTACGCCAGCACGCCGCCCAGCACCATCACCGCGGCGGTGATGTACCAGTTGGTGGTGATGAAGGATGCCTGCGCGCCGTGGACGATGATGGTCAGCTCCTGATCGTCCTCCGCCAGCTCCGGGTCGAAGAAGGCCGGCTCACCCCCGGCGGCGTCGGAGAACAGGATAGAGGTGCCGATGGCGTCCATGTAGTGCCGCCCGGAACAGCCCAGCAGATAATTCATGGCCACGCAGGTGACACCGATGAGCAGGGCGGTCATCAGCGTGATACGCCACTGGAGAGACAGCTTTTTCATTGCGCCGCACCTCCCAGCAGATACCCCTCGCCGATGCGGTTGCAGATGGGGTCATAGCCCAGCGCGATGCGCAGCTTCTTCCGCAGCGCGGAGATATGCACGCGGATGGAGTTGCTGAAGCTGTCCACGCTGTTGTCCCAGACGTGCTCCATCAGCTCCTCCTGACTGACGGGGCGGCCCTGATGGAGCATCAGATACTCCAGAATACCCGTCTCCTTCCGGGTGAGGGTCAGCGCCTGCCCGTCGGCGCAGGCCGTCCGGGCGCGGGTGTCGAAGGTCAGGCTGCCGCAGGTGAGCAGCACGCCCTGCTGGGTGAACTGCCGCAGGGTCAGACTACGGATGCGGGCCTCCAGCTCCGCCAGATGGAAGGGCTTTGCCAGATAGTCGTTGGCGCCGGCGTCCAGTCCCTCCACCTTGTCCGCCACCTCACTGCGGGCGGAGAGGATCAGCACCGGCGTCTCCCTGTCCGTCTGCCGCAGCGTCCGCAGCACCGTCATGCCATCCTTTTTCGGCAGGTTCAGATCCAGCAGCACCAGATCGTACCGCTCCGTATCTAATAGCTCCAGTGCTTTTTCACCGTCGAAGCAGCAGTCCACGCTGTAGGCCGAGCGCCGCAGACTGCGGGCGATGGTATCGCACAGGGCGCGCTCATCCTCTACAATTAAAAGGTGCATAAAAGCCCTCCTTATACTTGCATTGTGATTCTTCTGTGGCTATTATAGCAGAGACAGATAAGGTTTGTGTTAAATTTTCGTTCTTAACAGGGAATTTAACTGCGCTGTGCTATGATAACCGCAGAAAAAGGAAAGGGTGATGAGATGAGCCATGGGAAAAAAGCGGCCGTGCAGGTTGCGCTGCTGCTGGTCGGCGTCGCCATGCTGTGCTACGGCGTCTGGCGCGGCGAGGCGGATACCGTACTGAGCAAGGCGATCAGATTATGTTTGGAGTGTGTGGGCATTGGATAAGAAGACTTCGGGCGTGTCCCATCTTTTGGCCCGCTTTCGGGGCTGGATACAGGCGGGAGCGACGCTGCTGACAAACATCCACCTGCCCAACTTCCTCAAGGGCGGCCTGTATCAGGGAAAGGGAAAGGCCGTCTGCGTGCCGGGACTGAACTGCTACTCCTGTCCGGCGGCCTCGGGTGCTTGCCCCATCGGGTCGTTTCAGGCGGTGGTCGGCTCGTCCAAATTCCGCTTCTCCTATTATATTACGGGCTTCCTTATTTTGCTGGGTGTGCTGCTGGGGCGCGTGATCTGCGGTTTCCTCTGCCCCTTCGGATGGTTTCAGGAGCTGCTGCACAAGATCCCTACGAAGAAGTTCTCCACCAAAAAGCTGAAGCCGCTGACGTATCTCAAGTATGTGGTGCTGCTGGTGATGGTGGTGCTGCTGCCGGTGCTGGTGACCAACCAGCTTGGCATGGGAGACCCCTTCTTCTGCAAGTACCTCTGTCCCCAGGGCGTGCTGGAGGGGGCGATCCCACTGTCTCTTGCCAACTCTGGCATCCGGTCGGCGCTGGGCAGCCTGTTCACATGGAAGTTCATCGTGCTGCTGATGGTGATCGTCCTGAGCATCGTGTTCTACCGTCCCTTCTGCAAGTGGCTGTGCCCCTTGGGCGCGTTTTACGCCCTGCTGAACAAGGTGTCCCTGTTCCAGATGCAGGTGGATCAGAGCAAGTGCGTCTCCTGCGGGAAGTGTGCCAAGGTCTGCAAGATGGATGTGGACGTGACCAAGAGCCCCAATCATACCGAGTGTATCCGCTGCGGCATGTGCATCCGCGCCTGCCCCACCGACGCCGTTTCTTTCCGCTACGGCTTCGGCAGCGGCAAACAGAAAAGCAAAAACGAACAAACAACAACTGAAGTAAAAACGGAGGAATCAAAATGAACGTGAAAAAGATCCTGTCCCTGCTGCTGGCCCTCTTGCTGGTGGGCAGCATGGCCGCCTGCGGCAAAAAGCCCGCGGTGAATCAGAACAACAACGACGGCGAGCCCCAGACCGTGGAGGAGGCCAAGGCCCTCTACGACCAGCTGATGGCGCAGGAGACCGAGATCCTGACGAACAATTCCGAGCTGTGGGAGAAGGTCTTCCTGTCCGCGGACAAGGGCATGGCCATGATGGAATCCGGCAACAACTACGGCGATTTCCTGCTCAAGACCATTGAGGCCGCCAAGGATAAGTTCGACGAGAAGGAGCTGACGCTGCTGACGACGGGCGCCACGGAGATCAAGGACCTGGAGGACCAGATGGCTGCGCTGGAGGAGAAATTCCCCGGCCTGCTGGATGTCCCCTCCGACGGCATGAGCGTTCCCTCGGAGGATGTCCCCTCTGACGGCATCGTCTCCGGCGGAACCACCGCCGACAGCAATGCCACCAAGTTCCCCGCCTTCACCGGCAAGGATCTGGACGGCAACGATGTCAGCAGTGACAAGCTGTTCAGCGGCAACGCCTTCACCGTGGTGAATTTCTGGTTCACCACCTGCAAGCCCTGCGTGGGTGAGCTGGGCGATCTGGACGCGCTGCACAAGGAAGCGGCCGGCAAGGGCGGCGCCGTGGTGGGCATCAACGCCTTCACACTGGGCGGCGACGCGGCGGCCATCGCAGATGCCAAGGATGTGCTGACCAAGAGCGGCGCTACCTATCAGAACGTGTATTTCGACGCCGACAGCGAGGCGGGCAAGTTTACGGAGAACGTCTACGCCTATCCCACCACCTATGTGGTGGACCGGAATGGCAATATCGTGGGCGATCCCATTGTGGGCGCCATCACCGGCGACGGCCAGATGGAGGCGCTGCAGGCGCTGATCGACACGGCGCTGGCCAACGACAAGGGCTGAGCAATACCATAAAAATAAAGCGGCTCGCCGCATCGGACTGCATGGCATCCGATGCGGCGAGCCGCTTATTATCGTTTGTATGGGGGCGACTTACCGGCTCTCCGCCAGATACTCCGCCGCGTAATGGGCAGCCATCGCGCCGTCGGCCGCGGCGGTGACCACCTGCCGCAGCGCCTTGGTACGCACATCCCCGGCGGCGAATACGCCGGGGAGGTTGCTGCGGGTGGATTCGTCCGCCGCGATGTACCCGGCGTCGTCCAGCGTCAGCTCCTCCCGGAAAAGCGCCGTGGCAGGGGAGCGTCCCACACTGACGAACACGCCGTCGCAGGCAAGCTCCCGCTCCGCGCCTGTCTCCGTGTTCCGCAGGCGCAGTCCCGTCAGATGCTCACCGTGGAGCAGCGCGGCAACGGTGCTGTTCCAGCAGAGCTCCACATTGGGCGCGTCCAGCAGCGGCTGGTGATAGACCTTGGTGGCCCGCAGGCTGTCCCGCCGGTGGATGAGATAGACCTTTTGGGCGATGCGGGACAGGGTGAGGGCGTCTGCTGCGGCGGAGTTGCCGCCGCCCACCACCGCCACGGTCTTGTCCTGATAGAACGCGCCGTCGCAGGCGGCGCAGTAGTGGACGCCCCGACCCACCAGCGCGTCCTCGTCGGGGAGGCCCAGCGTGCGGGGGGAGGCGCCGGCGGCGATGACCACCGTGCGGCCACGAAAGACGCCTGCGTCCGTCTCCAGCGTTTTGACCCTTTCGGAAAGGCGGGCCGCATAGACCTCCGCGTACTCCGTCACCGCGCCGAACCGCTCCGCGCCCTGCTGCATCCTTTCGCCCAGCGTGAAGCCGTCGATGCCCTCTGCAAAGCCGGGGTAGTTGTCGATCCGCTCCGTCAGCGCCATCTGTCCGCCGGCGGTGAGCTTCTCCAGCACCAGTGTGGAAAGCCCGGCGCGGGCGGCGTAGAGGGCGGCGGTATATCCGGCGGGGCCGCCGCCAATGACGATCATATCATATATCTGCTCCATCTCCGCCTCCTTGCAGCGGCGGGCTTTCCGGGAAAAAGCCGGGGCCGCTGCCTCCTTACAGTTGATGTTGTCACTATATCGGACGTCGCCCGCCTTGTCAAGCCGACGGCTCCCGGACGGCGCGCCCGCCGCGGTATAAAATGCGGGCTTGGCGGAAAAAACTGGGAAAATTTCCGCTGAACCGTCGGAAGTTCATGAGATTTTTCCTATAACAGTGAAGTTTTTTCTATCGCCTTTTGGAATGAGAGCCGATACAATAGGGCCATACTGGCAAGGTGAGCGCATCACCTTGACCAGACAATCTTTTAGGAGGAACTAAGATGAAAAAGACTCTTGCTATTCTCCTGTCCGCCGTGATGGTGCTGGCCCTGCTGGCCGGCTGCGGCGAGCAGAAGCAGCCCGATACCAACGACCAGGGCAACACCGACGCTTCCGAGCTGAACGTGGGCGTGTTCTACTATGACTTCTCCGACGTGTACATCTCCAGCGTCCGCAACTTCATGAACAGCCAGCTGGATGCCATGGGCGTCAAGTACACCAACTTCGACGGCGCCGGCAACCAGGCCCAGCAGACCGACCAGATCAACACCGCCATCGCCAACGGCGCCAACCTGCTGATCGTCAACATCGTGGAGACTTCCTCTCCCGACGCTGCGCAGAACGCTGTTGAGGCTGCCCGTACCGCCGGTATCCCCATCATTTTCTTTAACCGCGAGGTTGCTGACGAAGTGGTGAACAGCTACGACAAGTGCGCCTTTGTCGGCACCAACGCTCCCGAGGCCGGCCATATGCAGGGTCAGCTGGTGGGTGAGTACCTGCTGGCTCACTATGACGAGGTCGACCTGAACGGCGACGGCCAGATCACCTATGTGATGTTCAAGGGCCAGGAGGGCAACGCTGAGGCCGAGGCCCGCACCCAGTTCGGCGTCGAGGATGCCAACGCTGTTCTGACCGCTGCCGGCAAGCCCGAGCTGGTCTACTACAACGCTTCCGCCACCGATAAGTATCTGGTCGACCAGAACGGCAAGTGGTCCGCTCAGGCTGCCAACGACTACATGGCTACCATCCTGCCCGAGTACTCCGAGGCCAACGGCAACATGGTCGAGCTGATCATCTGCAACAACGACGGCATGGCCGAGGGCGCTGTCTCTGCTCTGCAGGGCGCCGGCTACAACAACGGCGAGGGCAAGACCATCCCCGTGTTCGGCGTGGATGCCACCGATTCCGCCAAGCAGCTCATCAACGAGGGCAAGATGACCGGTACCATCAAGCAGGACGCTGAGGGCATGGCCTCCACCATCCTGAACCTGGTCAGCAGCGTGAAGGACGGCGGCAACCTGATGGACAACACCGCTTCCTTCAACGTCGATGAGGGTGTTGCCAAGATCCGCGTGCCTTACGCCACCTACACCGGCGAATAAGCCAAAGGCTTAGTCTCTCGCCCCATTTGAAGCACCAAGGAAAGCGGGGCTGTCGGTTCGACAGCCCCGCTTTACATCACAGGCGGTTCGTTTACCGAGCCGCTTTTGACCCGCAGAGGAGCGGACTGTGCAGCGCAGTGTAGCGCTGCGGAAATAATGCAGACAGGAGGAAAACGCATATGGAGCAGCCGGCATTACTGGAAATGCGGGATATCACAAAGGAATTCCCGGGTGTCAAGGCGCTGGACGGCGTTTCCCTTACCGTCCGGCCCGGTACCGTCCATGCGTTGATGGGCGAGAACGGCGCGGGAAAATCCACGCTGATGAAGTGCCTGTTTGGCATCTATGCCAAAAACAGCGGCACCATCATTTTGGACGGCAAGGAAGTTGATTTCAAAAATTCGAAGGAGGCGCTGGAAAACGGCGTCGCCATGGTCCATCAGGAGCTGAATCAGGCGCTGACCCGCAGCGTGATGGACAACCTGTGGCTGGGCCGCTACCCCAAGACGGGCGGCATTATGGTCAGCGAGTCCACCATGCGTAAGCGCACGCGGGAGGTCTTTGAGGAGCTGGACGTGCATGTGGACCCCAAGGCCATCATGTCCACGCTGCCCGTCTCCCAGCGGCAGATGGTGGAGATCGCCAAGGCCGTCAGCTACAACGCCAAGGTCATCGTGTTCGACGAGCCGACCTCCTCTCTGACGGAGGCCGAGGTGGAGCACCTGTTCCGCATCATCAATATGCTGCGCCAGCGCGGCTGCGGCATTATCTATATCAGTCACAAGATGGATGAGATCCTCCGCATCAGCGACGAGGTCACCATCATGCGCGACGGTCAGTGGGTGGCCACCCGCCGCGCCAAGGACCTGACCATGGGCGAGATCATCAAGCTGATGGTGGGCCGTGAGCTGACCAACCGCTTCCCGCCCAAGGACAATGTACCCGGCGACGTGATCCTGGAGGTAGAAAACCTGTCCGGTAAGTATACCCGTCTGAAGGAGGCCAGCTTCCAGCTCCGCAAGGGCGAGGTGCTGGGCATCGCCGGGCTGGACGGCTCCGGCCGCACCGAGGTGCTGGAGAACCTGTTCGGCGCCATGACCAAGGGAAGCGGCACCATCCGCCTCCACGGCAAGGAGATCAAGAACAAGTCCCCCCGGGAGGCCATCAAGAACGGCTTCGCCCTGCTGACGGAGGAGCGCCGTGCCACGGGTATTTTCGGCATCCGTGACATCAAGGAGAACACGGTGATCTCCAGCCTGAATAACTATCTGCGCGGCGGCATCTGCCTCAGCGAGAAGGCCATGAAGAAGGATACCGACTGGTCCATTCAAGCTATGCACATCAAGACTCCCAGTCAGTCCACGCAGATCCGCTCGCTCTCCGGCGGCAACCAGCAGAAGGTCATTATCGGCCGCTGGCTTCTGACGAAGCCGGAGATCCTGCTGCTGGACGAGCCCACCCGCGGTATCGACGTGGGCGCTAAATACGAAATTTACCAGCTTATCCTCGACCTCGCCAAGGAGGGGAAGGGTGTCATCGTGGTGTCCTCCGAGATGCCGGAGCTGCTGGGCATTTGTGACCGTATTCTGGTCATGTCCAACGGCATTCTGGCCGGCGAGGTGGATGCACGCAGCACCAGTCAGGAGGAGATCCTGACGCTGGCGGCCAAATATGTGTAAGGAGGAGCGACTACCGTGAACAACGAAACGAAAGCGCAGGCAAAGGAAGCCAAAGTCCGCCAGCCGTGGACGGCCAAGCGGGTGGGCGACCTCCTGCTGAACAACGCACTGCTCATCATCATGGCCATCGCGGTCATCTATATCGCCATCAAGAACCCCAACTTCATCAAGCCCGCATCCCTCATCAACATCCTCTCCCAGACGGCGGCCTATCTGCCCGCCGCACTGGGTATCGCCGGCTGTATCGTGCTGACCGGCACCGACCTGTCCGCGGGCCGCGTGGTGGGTCTGACCGCCTGCATCTCCGCGTCTCTGCTGCAGAATGCCGCCAACCTTGCCAACAAGATGTGGCCCGAGATCGGCACGCTGCCCATCATCGTGGTGATCCTGCTGGCGATGCTCATCGGCGCCGCCGTGGGCTGCTTCAACGGCTTCTTCGTGGCAAAGTTCAAGCTGCACCCCTTCATCGTGACGCTGGGTACGCAGCTGATCCTGTACACCTGCCTGCTGCTGTATGTCCAGATGGGCAACAACAAGGGCATGGCCATCTCCAACCTTGACCCGTCCTACACCAACTTCGTCAAGGGAAGCCTCTTCAAGATCGGCGGCGTTCCCATCCCCAACTATGTGCTGTTCGCCATCGTGCTGACGGCGGTGATGTGGTTCATCTGGAACAAGACCACCTTCGGCAAGAATATGTTCGCACTGGGCTCCAACGAGGAGGCCGCCCGTGTCTCCGGCGTCAACGTGTTCGCCGTGACGGTGGGCGTCTTTGCGCTGGCAGGCGCCATGTACGGCTTTACCGGTTTTATCGAGGGCGCCCGTATCGGCTCCAATACCGCCAACACCGGCCTGAACTATGAGCTGGACGCCATCGCGGCCTGCGTCATCGGCGGTGTGTCCTTCGTGGGCGGCATCGGTAAGATCAGAGGTATCGTCATCGGCGTTCTGATGCTGCGTCTGATCTTCGTGGGTCTGGCCATGGTAGGCGTGCCGCAGGATCTGCAGTACCTCATCAAGGGCGGCATCATCCTGTTTGCCTGTGCGCTGGATATGCGGAAATACCTGGTGAAAAAGTGATCTTACACAAAGATGGCGCGCATCTGCGAGCCATCTTTGTTTTTGGGAAAATATATGGTATACTGAACGCAAAAGCGCGATGATACCGCATGGAAACTGAGAGGGGGGTCGGAGCCGTGGAGCTGTACCGTGTGCTGCTGGTGGACGATGAGGAGGATATCCGCGAGGGTATCAGCCGCAAAATGGACTGGCTGGGGCTGGGCTTCTCGCTGGTGGGCGAGGCCGCCAACGGACAGGACGCGCTGGAGCTGGCAGAGGCCTTGCGGCCGGACGTGATCCTGACGGATATCAAGATGCCGTTTATGGACGGGCTGGAGCTGTGCCGGATCCTGACAGACCGGCTGCCCGCCTCCCGGTTCGTGGTATTCTCCGGCTTTGACGCCTTTGAATATGCCAAGCAGGCCATCCAGATGAACGTGGTGGAGTATATCCTAAAGCCCATCAATGCCGATGAGCTGTCCGCCGTGCTGCGGCGGCTGAAGGAGGAACTGGATCGGGAGCGTGCGGAGCGGCGGAACATGGAGCTTCTCCGCAGCCGGTACACGGAGAACCTGCCCATCCTGCGGGAGCTGTTCTACACCAACCTGCTGGACGGCCACATCGAGCCGGGAACGGAGCGTGACCGGGCGGCGCGTCTGGACATCGACCTGCGGGGCGAGGAGTGGACGGTGGGCCTTGCCTACATCGGCAGCGACAACAGCCGGGATGCCCTGTCCACCCTGTCGGTGCAGAACCTGCTGGAGGAGACGCTGACGGCGGATCGGTGCAGGCTCTCCCTGTACAACGACTGGGTGGCGCTGATCGTCAGCCTGACGGAGACATTTACCATCTATGACCTGATCCGCAGCTTAGACCGCGCCTGTACGCTGGCGGCCTCCTATCTGGGGCTGCCGCTGACGGTGGGCGTGGGCGCACCCTGCCGGGAGCTGTCCGGTATGGCGCGCTCCGCCGCCGAGGCGCGGACGGCACTGGAATACCGCTCCATGGTGGGCCGGGGACAGGTCATCTACATCGGCGACCTGGAGCCGGACGGCGGCCCTATTCTCTCCTTTGAGGAGGCGGACGAGCGGGCGCTGACCGCGGCGATCAAGCTGGGGAACGAGGAGGAGATCCGGCAGGCGGCTGCCGCGCTGGCGGGAAAGATCCGGCAGGCCAACCCCGCCGCCGGGCAGTACCACCTGTTCCTCATGGAGCTGGTGACCCACCTTCTGAAGATGACCCGCCGCTCCGGCGTAGGGGTGGAGGAGGTTTTTGGTACCGATTTTTCCCTCCCCATGCAGGAGCCTGAGCTTCCCGCACTGGCGGAGCTAGAGGGCTGGTGCGCCGAGCGCTGCCTGCGCCTCCACACCCTGATCCGCCGCCGCCAGACGGATACGGCGGGCCACACGGTGGAGACGGCCAAGGAGTATATCCGCCAGCACTATGCCGAGAGCGACCTGTCGGTGGAAAAGCTGTGCGCCTATCTGCATCTCAGCTCCACCTATTTTTCCACGCTGTTCAAGCGGGAGACAGGCACCAGCTTTACCGCCTACGTCACCAAGGTGCGGATGGAGGCGGCGGCCGAGGCCATCCGCAGCACGGAGGACAAGACGTACCTCATCGCCCAGCGGTGCGGGTACGACGACCCCAACTACTTCAGCTATGTGTTCAAGCGGCACTTCGGGGCGACGCCCACCAAGTACCGCAGTGAGGGGAAATAACAGACAGAGAGGGGAGCCGCCTGTGGAGAAAATAGCGTCCGGCTGGAAAGCAAGGTGGAAGGCGCTGTACCACCGCTCCGGCATCCAGATGATCCTGTCTATCGCCTTCACCGCCGTGGCGGTGGTGGGTATGCTGTTTCTGGGCATAGCGCTGCTGCTGCGCTTCTCCTCCTCCGCCAACGAGGTGGCGGCAGAGAACAGCCAGCGGGTGCTGGCGCAGGTGAACTGGAGTCTGGACGGCTACCTGCGCAACATGATGCGCGTATCGGACACGGTGTATTACCGGGTCATCAAGAACGCGGATCTGGACCAGGACGGCACGGCGCAGGAGCTGCACGACGCGCTGGAGCTGCTGTACGCCAAGGACAGGGACGTGCTGGTGTCGCTGGCGGTATTCGACGAGAACGGCGGACTGATCTCCGCCACACCGCTGACGGAGCTGAAAAACAGCGTGACGCCCAGCCGCGAGGGGTGGTTCACCACCGCCATGGAGCGCATTGAGAATCTGCATTTTTCCACGCCCCATGTACAGAATCTGTTTGAGGATCCGGACTCGCGGTATCACTGGGTGGTCTCCCTCAGCCGCCATGTGGAGCTGACACGCGGGGGCAATATGGAGAGCGGTGTGCTGCTGGTGGACATGAACTTCAGCGGCATCGAGCAGATTTGTAAGGACGTGTCCTTCTCCAACGGGCAGGGCTACCTCTACCTCATCGACGGGAACGGAGAGGTCATCTACCACCCCCGCCAGCAGCTTCTCTACGCAGGCTTGCAGGAGGAGAACAATCTGACGGCCGCCGGGTATGCCGACGGTACCCATGCGGAGGTGTTTCAGTCCCAGAAGCGGCAGGTGACGGTGAAGACCGTGGGCTACACCGGCTGGAAGCTGGTGGGCGTGGTGCCGACGGAGACGCTGCGGGACAATTACAGCCAGCTTCTGCTGTTTGCCCTGTTTGTGGTGTCCTTCTCCATCTTTCTGCTGGTGTTCGTGAACCTGCGGCTTTCGGAGTGGATCACCGCGCCCATGAAAAAGCTGGATCATGCGGTGAAGGAGCTGGAAAAGGGGGCGGAGTCCGTGGACTTCAACGTGGACGGCCCCTACGAGGTGGAGCATCTGAGCCGCTCAGTGCAGTCCATGGTGTCCACCATGCGCCACCTGATGGAGGATATCCTCCAGCAGGAGGAGGAAAAACGCCGCAGTGAGCTGGACGTGCTGCAATCCCAGATCAACCCGCACTTCCTGTACAACACGCTGGACAGCGTGGTGTGGATGACGGAGAATGGCCGGACGCAGGAGGCGGTGGTCATGCTGACGGCGCTGGCGCGATTCTTCCGGATCTCCCTGAGCAAGGGCAGCAACATCATCCCCATCGGGGACGAGATCGAGCACGCACGGAACTATCTGACCATCCAGAAGATGCGTTACAAGAATAAATTCTCCGCCGATATCACTGTGGAGCCGGGGGTCGAAAAGCTGTACACCATCAAGCTGATCGTCCAGCCCGTTCTGGAAAACGCCATCTACCACGGCATGGAGTATGCCGACGGCGAGGGCGAGATCCACATCCGCGCCTTCCGCGAGGGAGCGCAGGTGATCATCGAGGTGGAGGACAACGGGCCGGGTATGTCGGAGGAGGTCGTGGAGCAGCTTCTGACACCCGGCAGGGAGCGGAGCGCCGCCAAGGCCAAGGGCTCCGGCATCGGCTTCCGCAACGTACACCAGCGCATCCGGCTGACCTTCGGCGGAGAATACGGCCTGACCATCCACAGTGAGCCGGACAACGGGACGCTGGTGCGGATCTGTCTGCCCGCGCTGACGGAGGACGATGCGCGGAAATATCGGAAGGAGGGGGAGCAGTGAGTCGAAAAGCATGGTTGCAGCTGGTGCTTCCCCTGATCGGGCTGAGTATACTGTTCTGGCTGCTGGCCTTCGCCCCCGGCGAAAAGCACCACCAGCCGCCGCTGCTGGAGATGTCCGTCATCCTGCGGGATGGGGACGGCGCCGTGTCCACCATGCGCAAGGGCATGGAGCAGGCGGCGCAGGATCTGAATGTGGAGCTGCGCTTTCTGATTCCCGCCGAGGATAACAGCGCCGTCCAGCAGGCACAGCTGCTGGAGCGCGAGGTGGCGGGGGCGGCGTCTGCCGTCCTGCTGATACCGGCGGATCGGGAGGCGCTGGGCGACGCGGTATCCGCTGCCGCCGGGAAGACCACGCTGGTCACAGTGGAGACGGACATGACCGCATGGGGGGCGGCAGCCTCCATCACCATGGACCATCAGGAGCTGGGCGCGGCACTGGGCACGGCGGCGCTCAACGGCGTACCCGAGGGAGGTACGGTGCTGCTGCTGGACAGCCTACCCGGTGACAACGGCATACGAGAGCGGATGGAGGCAGCCAAGGCCGTTCTGGAGCGGGGGAGGCGGCAGGCCCGCGTGTACAAGTGGGACCCCGACACCACCTCCCTGCCGGATATCCTGCGGATCGAGCGGCCCCGGGCGATCATCGCCTTTGAGGCGGCGGCGCTGGCGGATGTGGCGGAGCTGTCCCGGGGGGAGGACGCCTTTCCACTGCTCTACGGCTGCGGCTCCACAGCGAGCATTGCCGCCGCGCTGGAAAAGGGGCGTGTGACGGCCATCACCGCAGTGAACGTATTCTCCGCCGGGTATCTGGCGGTGGAGGCCGCGGCGGCGCTGGCGCGGCACGAGGACTGGACAGCCGCCGCACCGGTGGCATTTTCCATCGTCCGGCAGGAGACCATGTACGACAGCGATAACCAGAAGCTGTTGTTCCCCGTGACGTAACGCGGGGCGGAGAGGAGACGGTATGAAAAGGATCGGCTGCATCATAGCCGCGCTGACGCTGCTGCTGACGCTGCCCGCCTGCCGTGCAGGCGGAGAGAGCAGCCCCACCCTCCGGATCGGAGTGGCGCTGTACCAGCAGGAGGACACCTTCATCGACACGGTAGCCCGGGAATTGCAGCGGGTGGCGCTGGAGGAGGAGCAGGCGCGGAACGTCAAGATCAACCTGTATATCACCGACGGCAAGGAGAGCCAGACCACCCAGAACGAGCAGGTGGATCGCTTTCTGGAGCGGGGATATGACGTGATCTGCGTCAACATCGTGGACCGCACGGCGGCGGCTGTCATCATCGACAAGGCGCAGGCGGCGGGCGTACCGGTGATCTTCTTCAACCGCGAGCCGGTGGAGGAGGATCTGCGCCGCTGGAAGCACGCCTATTATGTGGGACTCCCCGCAGGCGACGCCGGCATATTGCAGGGCGAGTTGGTGCTGGACGCATGGCGAAGCCATGAGGAGGCGCTGGATCGGAACGGCGACGGCGTGATCCAGTATGTGATGCTGGAGGGCGAGCCGGGACATCAGGACGCTCTGCTGCGGACGGAATACTGCATCTCCACCCTGACGGGGGCGGGGGTCGCCACGGAGAAGCTGGCCAGAGATGCCGCCAACTGGCAGCGCGGACAGGCCGCCGTTCGGATGCGCCAATGGCTGCGGGAATACGGCGCGGACATCGAGGTGGTCTTTGCCAACAACGACGATATGGCACTGGGCGCCATCGACGCCTGTACGGAGGCCGGTCTGGACAAGGATACCATGCCCTTTATCGTGGGCGTGGACGCCACGCCGCCGGCGCTGGAGGCGCTGCGGGAGGGAACGCTGAAGGGCACCGTCCGCAACGACGCCACCGGCTTGGCAGAGAATATCATGCATCTGGCCGCCTCTCTTTCGGCAGGCGGCGAGCCCTCCCGGGATGTGACGCTGACAGACGGCAGCTATGTGTGGCTGCGGTATGAGGCGGTCACGGCGGAGAGTCTGGAGGACTGAGCCGCCTTGCAGGAGCGGCATGGACAGGAAAAAAGCCCGTAAGGGCAGGAAATACCCGAAGAAACAAGGAGACGTAGGCAATGATGCATACAGGGCTGGAAAACTATTTGCAGCAGGAGGCGTTTGCCAAAACGCTGCTCCGCCTTTACGGTACGGAGGGCGCGGAAAAGGCACGCGCCCGCTGCGTGCAGGTAATGGAGGGCTTTTACAAGACCTTTGACCGTCCGGCGGAGGCGCTGTTCAGCGCGCCCGGCCGCACAGAGATCGGCGGCAACCACACGGACCATCAGCACGGCTGTGTGCTGGCGGCCGCCGTGGATCTGGACATTCTGGCGGCGGCGGCGCCCAACGACAGCGGCGTTATCCGCGTGCTGTCGCAGGGCTACCCCATGACGGAGGTGGCGCTCTGCCAGCTGACGCCGCAGGCGGAGGAGGTCAACACCTCCGCGGCGCTGATCCGGGGCGTAGCCGCCCGCATGAGCGAGCTGGGCTGCGATCTGGCGGGCAAGGGCCTGGATGTCTACATGACCTCCACTGTCCCCAAGGGCAGCGGTCTCAGCTCCTCTGCCGCCTATGAGGTGCTGATCGGCACCATGCTCAACGAACTGTTCTGGGAGGGGCGTTGCACGGCGGTGGAGCTGGCCCAGATCGGCCAGTACGCGGAGAACGTGTTCTTTGGAAAGCCCTGCGGCCTGATGGATCAGATGGCGTCCTCGGTGGGCGGCGTGGTATCCATCGACTTTGCGGATACGGCCCGGCCGGTGGTGGAGAAGCTGGACGTGGATCTCCACGCCTACGGCTACGCCCTGTGCATTCTGGACTCCGGCGCCGGTCACGAGGGACTGACCGACGAGTACCGCGCCATCACCGATGAGCTGCGGGCGGTGTGCCGCGTGTTCGGCAGGGATGTGCTGCGGGAGGTGCCGGAGGCGGACTTCCTGACGCGGCTGCCTCAGGTCAGAGCGGCGGCGGGCGACCGCGCCGTGAACCGCGCCTTCCACGTCTATGCGGAGAACCGCCGCGCCAAGGCGGAAAAAGAGGCGCTGGAGCAGGGCGACTTTGACCGGTTTTTGGCACTGGTGCGGGAGTCCGGGCGCTCCTCCGCCATGTATTTGCAGAACATCATCCCCACCGGCAGCACCGCCGCGCAGGAGCTGATGGTGACCATCGCTCTGTGCGAGGCGCTGCTGGCTGACCGGGGCGCCGTGCGCGTTCACGGCGGCGGCTTCGGCGGTACGGCGCAGGCCTTTGTGCCGCTGGAGCAGCTGGACAGCTTCAAGGAAAAAACGGAGGCGGTGCTGGGGCAGGGCCGCTGCCACACGGTGATGATCCGTCCCGCCGGCGGTGTCAGATTGGGATAAGGAGAACGGAGCATGAGAGACCAAGCCATCAAGGATCTGGTGGGCTACGCAGTCCGCACAGGACTGATCGAGGAAAGCGACCGCACATGGGCGGTAAACGCCCTGCTGGAGGCCATGCGGCTGGACAGCTGGGAGGAGCCGCAGGAGGCACAGGAGCGGCCGCTGGAGGATATCCTGCGGGTGCTGCTGGACGACGCGGCGGCGCGGGGGCTGATCCACGACGACGTTACCAGCCGCGACCTGTTCGACACGGCGCTGATGGGGCGCTTGACGCCCCGGCCCTCGCAGGTCATACAGGCGTTTTTCCAACGGTATCAGGCGTCCCCGAAGGAGGCCACAGACTGGCTGTACCGGTTCAGCCAGGACACCGACTATATCCGGCGCTACCGCATCGCACGGGATGTGAAGTGGCAGGCCGCCACCGCCTACGGCGATATGGATATCACCATCAATCTCTCCAAACCGGAGAAGGACCCCCGCGCCATCGCCGCGGCCAAGGCAACGCCCCAGAGCGGCTACCCCAAGTGCCTGCTCTGCAAGGAGAACGAGGGGTATGCGGGACGGATCAACCACCCCGCCCGGCAGAATCACCGGGTCATTCCCGTCACCATCAACGGGGAGGACTGGTCCCTCCAGTACAGCCCCTACGTCTACTACAACGAGCATTGCATCGTCTTTAACGGCCGTCACACCCCCATGAAGATCGAGAAGGCCACCTTCCGCAAGCTGCTGGACTTCGTCAAGCAGTTCCCTCACTACTTCGTGGGCAGCAACGCCGATCTTCCCATCGTGGGCGGCTCCATCCTGAGCCACGACCACTTTCAGGGCGGCTGCTACACCTTCGCCATGGAGCGGGCGCCGATTGAGCAGGCGGTGGCCTTCCGGGACTTCCCGGATGTGGAGGCGGGCATCGTCAAGTGGCCCATGTCCGTGATCCGTCTGCGCTGCGCCGACGACCAACGTCTGGTGGAGCTGGCGGACCGCATCCTCGCCGCGTGGCGGGGCTATACGGACGAGGCGGCCTTCATTTTCGCGGAGACGGACGGCGAGATGCATAACACCATCACCCCCATCGCCCGTATGCGGGAGGGACAGTTCGAGCTGGATCTGGTGCTGCGCAACAACATCACCACGGAGGAGTATCCTCTCGGCGTCTACCATCCCCATCAGGAGCTGCATCACATCAAGAAAGAGAACATCGGCCTCATCGAGGTCATGGGTCTTGCGGTGCTGCCCGCCCGGCTGAAGGACGAGCTGCACGGTGTGGCGCAGGCTCTGGTGCGCGGCGACGATCTGCGGCAGGACGAAACGCTGCGCAAGCACGCGGATTGGGTGGACGAGCTGAAGACCCGCTATACCTTCGCGGCGGACAACGCCGAGGAACTCCTGCGGCGGGAGGTAGGCGCGGTATTTGCCGCCGTGCTGGAGCACGCCGGTGTCTACAAGTGTACGCCGGAGGGCCGCGAGGCGTTTTTGAGATTTATCCACAGCGTATAAAACGAGGAGGATGTGTATATGAAAACCATTTTGGTGGCCGGCGGCGCCGGCTATATCGGCAGCCACATGGTGGCCATGCTGGTCAAACGCGGCTATGAGGTGGTGGTGGCGGACAACCTGCGCACCGGCCACTGGCAGGCCGTCAAGGGCGCACGGAAGCTCTATGTCGGCGACCTGCGGGACGCCGCGTTCCTCGACCGCCTGTTCACGGAGAACAAGATCGACGGCGTCATCAACTTCGCCGCCTTCTCACTGGTGGGCGAGAGCGTGACCGACCCCCTGAAATACTACGGCAACAACGTGGAGGGCGCGGTGTCCCTGCTGAACGCCATGAAGGCCCACGGCGTGGACAAGATCGTGTTTTCCTCCACGGCGGCCACCTACGGCGAGCCGGAGAAGCAGCCCATCGAGGAGTGCGACCGCACCGAGCCTACCAACCCCTACGGCGCCACCAAGCTGGCCATTGAGAATATGCTCAAGTGGTGCGACGGCGCCTACGGCATTCGCTACGCGGCGCTGCGCTACTTCAACGCCGCCGGCTCCGACACCGAGGCGGGCATCGGCGAGGATCATAACCCCGAGTCCCACCTGATCCCGCTGGTGATGAAGACGGCGCTGGGGCAGCGCGGCCATATCGGCATTTTCGGCGAGGACTATCCCACGCCGGACGGCACCTGCGTGCGGGACTACATCCATGTGAAGGATCTGGCGGAGGCACACCTGCTGGCGCTGGAGTATCTGGATCGGGGCGGCAAGAGCGACGTGTTCAATCTGGGCAGCGGCAACGGCTACTCCGTCCGGGAGATCATCGACACCGCCCGCCGCGTCACCGGCCGGGAGATCCCGGCCAAGGTGGAGCCCCGCCGTGCCGGCGACCCCTCCGTGCTGATCGCCTCCCACAAGAAGGCGGTGGAGGTGCTGGGCTGGCAGCCTGTCCGCGGTCTGGAGGAGATCATCTCCGACGCGTGGGCGTGGCACAGCGGCCACCCCAACGGCTATGAGGGCTGAGGTATGTGCCGACTGATACCCTTTGGCATGCTGGACGGCAGGGATGTCCCCCTCATCGAGCTTTCCGACGGCAGGTGTGCCGTGGAGCTGCTGCCCTACGGCGCGGCCATCCGCACCCTCCGCGTGCCGGATAGAGAGGGCCGCATGACGGATATCTGCTTGGGCTATGACGATGTGGAGAGCTACCGGGTGCTGGACGCCTGTCTGGGCGGCACCATTGGCCGCTGCGCCAACCGCATCGGCGGGGCGCAGTTCACCATCGACGGCACAACGTACCATGTGACGGCCAACGAGGGGGAGAACTGCCTCCATGGCGGCGTTGAGGGCTTCCACAAGAAGCTGTGGGACTTCACCTGCGCCGAGAACGCGGTCACGTTTACCTACACCTCCCCTGACGGGGAGGAGGGCTTCCCCGGTATCGTCCGTGTGGAGGTCACCTACCGCCTGGCAGACAGTACGCTCACTATAGAGTACCGGGCGGCGGCGGAGAAGGACACCGTGGTCAACCTGACGAACCACGCCTATTTCAATCTGGGTGGCCACGACAGCGGCGAGGTGGGCGGCCATGTGCTGACAGTGCGGGCTGACCGCTATACCCCTACCGACAGCGGCAACGTCCCCACAGGGACGCTGGCAAGCGTGGAAGGGACGCTGTTGGATCTCCGCACACCCACCGCGCTGGAGAGCCGCCTCCACGATGAGGCCTTCAACGGCGGCAGGGGGTATGACCACAACTATGTACTCTCCGGCGGGGAACAGCCTGCGGCGGAGCTGTGGTGTCCCGCCACCGGCATCGGTCTGGCGATGACCACCTCCATGGAGGGGATGCAGCTCTACACCGCGGGCTGGCTGACGGAGCGCGTCGGAAAAGACGGCGCGGTCTACGGCCCGGCGCAGGGCGTGTGTCTGGAGACCCAGCATTTCCCCAACGCGGTGAACTGCCCGGCGTTCCCCAGCCCCATTCTGCGGGCGGGCGAGACGCTGCGCCAGTGGACGACCTTCCGCTTTTTCGCCCGGTAACGGGGCTTACGATGAAAAAAGAACGACAGTGCTTTAGCACTGTCGTTCTTTTTTGGATAGAAACCGGTGACGCGGGGATTTACTTGGCCTCCGTCTCGCAGTAGATGCAGCGGTAGGTGTGCTTTTCCCGGTCGGTCAGCACGAACTCCTGGGGCAGCTCCTGCTCCACGGAGGTGATGCAGCGGGGGTTGTGGCAGGTGAGGACACCCCGGATGCGCTCGGGCAGCTTCAGGGTGCGCTTTTCCGCCAGTTGGCCGTTGCGGATGATATTCACGGTGATGGAGGGATCCACAAAGCCGATGAGATCCCAGTCCAGATCCATCTCACGGTCGATCTTGATGATGTCCTTGCGGCCCAGCTTGTCGCTGGTCACGTTCTTCAGAATGGCAACGGTGCAGTTCAGGTCGGCCAGACCCAGAATATTATACAGCTCCATGGACTTGCCGGAGGTGATATGGTCAATCACGATACCGTTCTGGATAGAGTCAATAATCATATCGGTACACGTCCTTTCTCAGTTGATATGCAGCAGCTTGAGGATCAGCGCCATACGGATGTACTTGCCGTTCTGCACCTGCTTGAAGTAGCAGGCGCGGGGATCGTCGTCCACCGCCACGGAGATCTCGTTGACACGGGGCAGCGGGTGCAGGATGCACAGATCATCCTTGGCGTTGTGCAGCTTCTCCGGGGTCAGGATATAGCTGTCCTTCAGCCGGAGGTAATCCTCCTCATTGAAGAAGCGCTCACGCTGCACGCGGGTCATGTACAGGATGTCCAGCTCCGGCATGACCGCCTCCAGAGAGGTGGACTGGGTGTAGGGGATGTTGTTCTTCTTGATGTACTGCTCCTTCACGTAGCGGGGGAGCTTCAGCTCCTCCGGGGAGATCAGCACGAAGCGCACGTTCTCATAGCGGCTCATGGCGGCCACCAGAGAGTGGACGGTGCGGCCGAACTTCAGGTCGCCGCACAGGCCGATGGTCAGCCCGTCGAAGCGGCCCTTCTCCTTGTGGATGGTCAAAAGGTCGGTCAGCGTCTGGGTGGGGTGGTTGTGACCGCCGTCACCGGCATTGATGATAGGCACCATGGAGCGCTTGGTCGCCACCAGCGGCGCGCCCTCCTTGGGGTGGCGCATGGCGATGATGTCGCTGTAGCAGCTGACGGTACGGATGGTATCCGACACGCTCTCGCCCTTGGCGGCGGAGGAGCTGTTGGCGGAGGAAAAGCCCAGCACCTTGCCGCCCAGAGACAGCATGGCGCTCTCGAAGCTCAGGCGCGTGCGGGTAGAGGGCTCGAAGAACAGGGTGGCCAGAATACGCCCGTCGCACTTGTGGGCGTACTTGGCGGGGTTTTCGATGATGTCGGTGGCGGTGCTCACCAGCTCGTCGATCTCCTGGGTGGAGAGCTGCATAATGTCAATAAGATGTTCCATATCAGTTGGTACCTCCTTTAGTGATCCATGTTTCATCGGACGGGTCGTCGCGGAAGGCCAGCAGCCGTGCAACGTCCGTCTCCGCAATATAGCCGGCGTCAGCGCCCTCACGGGCGATAGTGTCCAGATCGGTCAGACTCACGTTCCGGATGCCGGCAGCGGCCAGACGCTCGAGACCCTTCTTCATGCCGTAGGTGAAGATGCTCACGATGCCCAGCACCTCGGCGCCTGCGGTGCGCAGCGCCTCCACGGCGTCCAGCGCGCTGCCGGCGGTGGAGATGAGATCCTCGATGACCACCACCTTCTGCCCCTTCTCCAAACGGCCCTCGATCTGGTTCTTGCGGCCGTGATCCTTGCTGCCGGAGCGGACATAGCCCATGGGCATCCCCAGCAGGTGGGCGGCGATGGCGGCGTGGGCGATGCCCGCCGTGGCGGTACCCATCAGCACCTCCGCCTCGGGGAACTCCCGCTTGACGGTGTCGGCAATGGCGTTCTCCACCAGCGTCCGCACCTCGGGCGCGGTGAGGATCAGACGGTTGTCACAGTAGATGGGGCTCTTGATGCCGCTGGCCCATGTGAAGGGCTCCTGCGGACGCAGGAACACGGCGCTGATCGACAGCAGCCCTCTGGCGACTTGACGGTTCATTTCCATAGTGATCGTGTCTCCTTTCCTACAGCTCAGTCCACAAATTCCGCTTTGCAGCGCGTATAGGCGGCCACCGGGTCATTCGCCTGGGTGATGGGGCGGCCCACCACAATGTAGTCCGCGCCGATGGCCTTGGCCTCGGCGGGGGTGGTGACGCGCTTCTGGTCGTCACCGGCGGCGTCGGCAAAGCGCACGCCGGGGGTCACGGTCAAAAAGCCTGCGCCGCAGCGCTCATGGATGATCCCGGCCTCACGGGGGGAGCAGACTACGCCGTCCAGACCGGCCTTGGCCGCGTTTTCCGCGTAGTGCAGCACCACCTGCTCCATGGGCTCGTGGATCAGCAGCTCCTGCCCCATGCGCGCCTGCTCCGTGGAGGTCAGCTGCGTCACGGCGATGAGCAGCGGGCGGGTGCCGTCGGGACGGGTCAGACCCTCCAGCGCGGCGGTCATCATGGCCTGCGTCCCCGCGGCGTGGAGGTTCACGATGTCTACATCCAGCGCGGACAGGGCGGCCATGGCCTTTTTCACGGTGTTGGGGATGTCGTGGAGCTTCAGGTCGAGGAAGATCTTATGTCCGCGAGCGCGGATATCCCGCACCACCTGCGGCCCCTCGGCGTAGAAAAGCTCCATGCCGATCTTGACAAAGGGCTTTTCGCCGGTAAAGCGATCCAGAAAAGCCAGCGTCTTTTCCTTGCTGTCGAAATCCAATGCGATGATAACGTCCTTACCCATGGTGGGCACCTCCTATGATATCTTTGATGTCCTGTATGCCGTAAGCCGCCAAGGTGGATGGCAGCGCTTCGATGATGCTTTTGCAGGCGTAGGGATCCACCAGATTGGCAGCGCCCACACCTACCGCCGTGGCACCCGCCAGCATCAGCTCCACCACGTCCTCCGCGCAGGAGACGCCGCCCATGCCCACGATGGGGATGCGTACCGCCTCGTAGACCTGATACACCATCCGGACGGCCAGCGGGAAGATCCCCGGCCCGGACATACCGCCGGTGCCGTTGGCCAGCAGGGGACGGCGGCGCTTCAGGTCGATGCGCATACCCGGCAGGGTGTTGATCAGGCTGACGCCGTCGGCACCGGCCTCCTCACAGGCCTTGGCCACGGCGGCGATATCCGCCGCAGCGGGGGAGAGCTTCATGATAATGGGCTTTTTCGTCACAGCCCGCACCGCCCGCGTCACCGCGGCGGCGGTCTCCGGCGCCGCGCCGAAGGCGGCGCCGCCGCCATGGACGTTGGGGCAGGAGATATTGACCTCGATCCAGCCCACCTGCGCCTCATCGTCCAGCCGGCGGCAGACCTCGGTGTACTCGTCAATGGAGAAGCCGCTGACATTGGCCATCACCGGCTTGTGGAAGATCTCCCGGAGCTGGGGCAGCTCGTGGGCGATCACCGCGTCAATGCCGGGATTTTGCAGACCCACCGCGTTCAGCAGGCCGCCGGCATACTCCGCGATGCGGGGCGTGGGGTTTCCGAACCGGGGCTTGCGGGTCGTTCCCTTGAAGGAGAACGTACCCAGTATATTGATGTCGTAGAGCTTGGCAAATTCCTGCCCGAAGCCGAAGGTGCCGCTGGCGGGGATGATGGGGTTGTCCAGCGTGATGCCGCAGAGGTTCACCGATGTCGTTACCATATGATCTCCTCCTTTACCAGCACGGGGCCGTCGGTGCAGATGCGCTTGCTGCCGTATTTCGTCTGGCAGGAGCAGCCCATGCACGCGCCGAAGCCGCAGCCCATGCGCTCCTCAAAGCTGAACTGCCCGGAGGTGACGCAGCGGTCATACACTGCCCGGAGCATGGCCTCCGGCCCGCAGGTGTACAGGTAGCTGTAACCCTGCGCCAGCGCCATGCCGTCGGTGACGAGGCCACGCACACCGGCGCTGCCGTCGGCTGTCAGGACGATCACCTTTACACCCAGCGCCCGGAAATCCTCCACGAGGAACTGTTCCGCGGCGCAGTTGAAGCCCAGCACCGCCGTGACGCGCTTGCCCTGCGCCGTCAGGCGCTTGGCAAGGCCGTACAGGGGCGGGATGCCCACGCCGCCGCCCACCAGCAGGGGGGCTTCCCCGGCGGGGGACAGGTCGTAGCCGTTGCCAAGGCCGGTGAGTACATCCAGCGCTGCGCCGACGGGCAGCGTGGCCATCTGCGCCGTACCCCGGCCCAGTACCTTATAGATCAGCGTCAGCTCCCCCTCCTGCCAGTCGCACACGGAGATGGGGCGGCGGAGAAAGAAGCCGTCCAGCTTGATGTTGACGAACTGGCCGGGGGCGGTGACAGCGGAGACGTCGCCGCCCAGCCGCAGGCGGTAGATGCCCTGTGCCAGCGCCGTATTTTCTAAAATGTGCAGTGATACCTGCTTCATGTGTGGGATCCTCCTGTGCAGAGTGTTTCGTCGCGCCAGGCGACCTTGCCGCCCGCCACGGTCAGCAGGCAGCGGCCCTGTACCGTCCAGCCGGCAAAGGGCGTGGCACGTCCCATGGACTGGAATTCCTCCGGGTCGATGGTGTATGCCGCGTGCAGATCGAATACCGTAAAGTCGCGGGCTGTGCAGGCCGTTCCGCCGGTGGGGATACCGAAGCGGCGGCAGGGATTGGTGTGCAGCAGCGCCACCAGCTTGTCGAGGGAGAGGACGCCGGGCTTGACAAGGTAGGTGTACAGCAGGGGGAAGGCCGTCTCAAGGCCCACGATGCCCATGGCGCTTTTCTCAAGACCGCGGCTCTTTTCCTCTGCGCTGTGGGGCGCGTGGTCGGTGGCGATCATGTCGATGGTGCCGTCCGCCAGCCCCGCCAGCAGTGCCTCCCGGTCGGACTTGTCCCGCAGCGGGGGGTTCATCTTAAAGCGGCCGTCCTCCTCCAGCATGGCGTCGTCCAGCAGCAGATAGTGGGGGGCGGTCTCGCAGGTCACGTCCAGCCCCTCCGCCTTGGCGCGCCGGATCAGATCCACGCTCTCCTTGGTGGAGATGTGGCAGACGTGGTAGCCGCAGCCTGTCTCCCGCACCAGCGCCAGATCCCGCTGGATCTGCCGCCACTCGCTCTCCGAGCAGATGCCCCGGTGACCGTGGGCGCGGGCATACGCCCCATCGTGGATGTAGCCGCCCCGCAGCAGCGAGTTGTCCTCGCAGTGAGCCACGATGAGCTTGCCCAGCTCCTTGGCCTTCCGCATGGCGCGGCGCATCATGTCGCCGTTCTGCACCCCTCGTCCGTCGTCGGAGAAGGCGACCACATACGGCGCCAGCTCCTCCAGCGCGGCCAGCTCCGCGCCCTGCTGTCCCACGGTGATCGCGCCGTAGGGCAGAACGCGGATGGCGGCGCCTGCGCGGATAAGGTCGAGTTGCGCCTGTAAGTGCGCCGCACTGTCCGGCACGGGGTTCAGGTTGGGCATAGCGCAGACGGTGGTGTAGCCGCCCCGCGCCGCCGCCAGCGTGCCGGTACGGATCGTCTCCTTATAAGAAAAACCCGGCTCCCGAAGATGTACGTGTACATCAACAAAGCCAGGTAAAACAACAAAATCGGAAAGATCATGCCCGCTGATAGAAACACCATCCCCAGCGGAAATAGGAAAATCATTGCCGGAAAAGGTGTCCCGCTGTACGGCAAAAGCATCCCCGAAAACCAACGACAATTTCCTCACACTCCTCCAGAATTCCAGAATTTTTGACATGATACCATGCAAAGCTCTCGTTGTCAAGGGGAGAATACCAGGCATTAGGGATTTGCGTAGCGCGTGGAGCTTTGCTGCGGCGCGGGAAACGGGGATACCTGCTTTACCGGGGGCATTTGCAGACGGACTGCCCCTTGTAAGCGCCGTAAAACAGGCTCTCCGGCAACGCCGGAGAGCCTGTGTATGTTGTTTTCTCAGAACTTGTCCTTGTTGAAGATCCGCAGGATCTCATCGAAGGACTTGTCCATCTCGTCCTGCGCCCGCTCTCCCTGCACCTCGTCCAGAGGCTGCAGCGCGGGCTTTTTCTCCGCCTCCGCAGCGGGAGTGGAGAGGATGCGCGCCTCCTGCTGCTCCTCGTCGAAGCCGGTGGCGATGACGGTGACGCGGATCTCGTCATCCAGCGTCTCGTCGAAGGTGGCGCCGAAGATGGTAAGTGCGTCGGGATGCACGGCCTGCTGCACCAGCGTGGCGGCCTGCTCCACCTCCTCCAAACCGATGTCCATGGAGCCGGTGACATTGATGAGCACACCCTTTGCGCCGTTGATGGAGGTCTCCAGCAGGGGGGAGGAGATGGCCATACGGGCGGCCTCCTCGGCCTTGCCCTTACCGGCAGCGCGGCCCACGCCCATGTGGGCCAGACCGGCGTCCTTCATGATGGCGGTCACGTCGGCAAAGTCCAGATTGATAAAGCCGGTGTCGCGGATCAGATCGGAGATGGACTGCACCGCCTGACGCAGCACGTCGTCGGCGATCTCAAAGGCGTTGGCGAACGTGATCTTCTGGTCGGTGGCGTACTTCAGACGCTCGTTGGGGATGATGACCAGCGAGTCCACCTTGCTGCGCAGCTCCTCGATGCCCTGTTCTGCCTGGGTCATGCGCCGCCGCCCCTCAAAGCCGAAGGGCTTCGTCACCACGCCCACGGTGAGGATGCCCGCCTCGCGGGCGATCTCCGCCACCACCGGCGCTGCGCCGGTGCCGGTGCCGCCGCCCATACCGGCGGTGATGAACACCATGTCGGTGCTCTCCAGCGCCTTGGCGATCTGATTGCGGCTCTCCTCGGCGGCCTTGCGGCCCACCTCGGGGTTGGAGCCGGCGCCCTTGCCGCCGGTGAGCTTCTCGCCGATCTGAATTTTATAGTTCGCACTGGAGGCGTTCAGCGCCTGCTTGTCCGTGTTGACTGCCACAAAGTCCACGCCCTGTGCGCCGGAGCGCACCATGCGGTTGACCACGTTATTGCCGCCGCCGCCAACGCCGACTACCTTGATGCTGACGACGTTTTCCGGCCCGGTTTCCAATCCAAAAGCCATGTTGGTTCCTCCTGCCACAATTTGTATCGAAAAGACAGTTTCTCTGTGCGTGAATGCTATATCTTGTATTGTATTACGGAATCAAAGACCCGTCAAGTGTTCCCGCGGAATTTGCTTATCTTTTTCCCGTTACCCGGGGATAAAGCTGGCTTTTCCCTCCTGCGTCATGTCGATGGAGCCCTTTTCGTTGTCCTCCAGCCTGTCCACCACCGCCTCCAGATAATCCAGCTTGTAGTCGAAGTCCGCGTCCCACAAAAACTGCACATCGAACCGGCTCATATACCGCATGGTGATGCGGGATGCGTCGGACAGGTCAATGACCTGCACCTGATGCAGCATCCCCTTTTCCTCCAGCAGCGTCAGTATCTCCAGCAGCCGCTCCAGCACCATCTGCTGGGTGGCGGAGGCCCGTGCCTTGCTGCCCACCTGCGGGTCCAGCAGCGTCAGCCCCTCGATCTGGATGTACTGGCTCCACTTGGCGGCGCTGACGGTGTCCACGATGTTCCCCTTGTTGCACAGCAGGTACACTGTGCCGTCCTGCTTGATGGCCACCGGATCCCGGCACTCCGTGACCTGCACCACCAGCCTGTTGGGCAGCACCCGCCGGAACTGCACCGTCTCCACATAGGGGAGCTGTTGGCGGATGCGGGCCGCGGCGTCGTACTTGTTCAGCAGGAACAGGTTGTCCCCAGGCTTGACCTCCGCCGCCGCCACGATCTGCTCCTTGGAGTAGCGGCTGTTGCCATTGACCTCGATATCCTCGACCTTGAAAAACATGGCCAGTGCAAGGCCGATGGCGCCGCAGATCAGCACAAAGGCCAGCAGCTTATAGAGGAAGGCAAAGCTTCCCCGCCGCCGTTTGCGATTGTACCGTCTGCGTCGTGCCATGACCTGAAGCTCCTTACTTGCCGTCTGCCCGGATACGGGCGCCCAACCGCGCCAGATCGCCGGTGAGATCCGCGTAGCCGCGCTGGATGTGATGTGTCCGATGTATGGAGGACTGTCCCTCCGCCTGCAGGGCCGCGATGACCAGCGCCGCCCCGCCCCGCAGGTCGGCGGACAATACGTCCGCCCCGTGGAGCCGCTCCACGCCGCACACCACCGCCACCCGGCCCTCTACCCGGATGTCCGCGCCCATGCGCTGCAGCTCCGCCACATGGCGGTAGCGGCTCTCGAAAATATTCTCCACAAAGACTGTGGTCCCGCGGCTTCGCAGCAGCGCCGCCATCAGAATGGCCTGACAGTCGGTGGGGAACCCCGGATAGGGGGCGGTGCGTACCGGTGTTACCGCCTGCAAGCGCCCCTCGCTGCGCAGCCGGATACCCTCCTCGCCGCAGTCGATGCGGCAGCCCGCCTGCTGCAAGGCGGTGGTCATGGTGGCCAGATGCCGGCAGTCTGCCTGCCGCAGCAGGATATCGCCGCCGGCCGCCGCTCCCGCGCACAGGTAGGTGGCGGCCACGATCCGATCTGCAATGACCCGGTGGCTGCACCCGTGGAGCGGCCGTTTGCCCTCCACGGTGATGACCGAGCCGCCTGCGCCCCGCACCTCTGCGCCGCAGGCACACAGAAAATCCTGTAGGTCCACGATCTCCGGCTCCCGCGCTGCGTTGGTGATGACGGTGACGCCCTCCGCGCCGCAGGCCGCCAGCATGGCGTTCTCCGTGGCGCCGACGCTGGGGATGGCCAGCACGATCTGCCCGCCGGTCAGATGCCGCGCCTGACAGTACAGCTTGCCGCCGCGCTCCTCAATGGACGCGCCCAGCGTCCGCAGCGCCGCCAGATGCAGATCAATAGGCCGCGGCCCCAGCTCGCAGCCGCCGGGATAGCTCAGCTCCGCCCAGCCGCAGCGTGCCAGGATCGCCCCCAAAAAGATGACCGATGAGCGCATCCGCCGCATCAGCGTCTGGGGGATATCGCACCGTGCCAGCACCCGGCTGTCCACCAGTAGGTCGCCGTCCGACCAGTCCACCTTGCACCCTAAGTACCGCAGGATATCCGCCGCCGCGTCCACATCGCTCAGATGCGGACACCGCCGGATGCGGCATTCGCCGCCGCACAGCAGCGTGGCCGCCAGAATAGGCAGCACGCTGTTCTTGGCTCCCTGCACCGTTACGTCGCCGCCCAGCCGGTGGCCTCCCTCTATGGTGATAGACCCCATAAAACCCCTCCCGCCCTTCATAGTCGCTGTACGACATTGTATGAGGGGACAGGGGCAGGGTGTGAATATGCTTTACTTGACCAGCGCCATGACCGTCTCGTAGATCCGTTCCGTGGCGTCGGGGATGCCCAGCGAGAGCATACCCTGCTTCATCCGCGCCTGCTTGTCGGGGGAGCGCAGGATGTCCGCTGCGGCACGGTACAGCGCCGCGCCGTTGGCCTCGCGCTCCAGCAGCACCTCCGCGCCGCCGTGGGCCTCCAGCAGGCGGGCGTTCTTCTCCTGATGGTTGTTGGTGACGTAGGGGGACGGCACCATGATGGCGGGCATCCCCAGCGCCGTCAGCTCACTGATGGTGGAGGCGCCCGCCCGGCAGATCACCAGATCGGCGCCGCGCATCACCGTGGCCATGTTGTAGATATACTGCCGCACATCCAGCGCGGGGCAGTCGTTCAGCCCGCGCTGCTGTAAAGCACTTTCCATTGCCGGCCAGCCACCCTTGCCGACGGCGTGGATATGGTGGAAGGGGAAGCCATTTTTCCGCTCCTCCTCGAAGAAGTCCAGCATGGCCTCATTCATATGGCTGGCGCCCAGACTACCCCAAAAGGATACCACAACAGGCCGCCCGTCGTCAAAGCCCAACTCCTGCCGGGCCTCCTCCGGCGTTTTGGTGAAGAAGTCGCCCCGCACCGGGGTGCCGGTGACCATGATGCGCTCCGGGTGGCGGTAGTGCTGCCGGCAGTCCTCAAAACCCACCATGATGACGTCTGCGAACTCCTCCAGCATCTTGGTGGTCAAGCCGGGCACAGAATTGCTCTCATGCACCGCCGTGGGGATGTGAGCCAGCGACGCCGCCCGCACCATGGGGAAGCTGGCGTAGCCGCCGGTACCCACCACCAGATCGGGCTTGAACTCCCGCAGGATGGCCTTGGCGGTCTTCCGCGAGCGAACCAGCGCACCTACTGCGTGGAGGTTGTGGCGCACCGCCTCCGGCTTCATGGAGCGGCGGAAGCTGCTGACCTCTACGGCGGCGTAGTCGTAGCCTGCCTTGGCCGCCAGCTCCCGTTCCATGCCGTCGGGCGTACCCACGAACAGCACGGCGGTCTGGGGGTCGCGCTGCCGCATAAGCCCTGCCAGCGCCAGCGCCGGATTGACGTGTCCCGCGGTGCCTCCGCAGGTGAAAATGACTCTCATTGCAAACTCCTCTTGCTGTTTTTATATACGTTCCGTAATTTTCTTGGAAAAAGATACGGTTTGTTGTCGGATTTTGCCGTGGCGCGCGTCACCCCGCCTTGGGCGCGGGGATCTGCCGGGATACGCTGAGTACGATGCCCATTTCCACCAGCTGCAAGCACAGTGCCGTGCCGCCGTAGCTGAAGAAGGGCAGGGAGATACCGGTGGTGGGCACGAAGCCGGACACCACCGCGATATTCAGGAAGGTCTGCAAGGCAAGGTGGGTCATGATGCCCACCACCAGCAGCGCGCCGAACCGGTCGCGTGCGTGGAGGGCGATCCAGAAGCCCCGCAGGATCAGCAGGGCGAAGATGAGCATGATGACGCAGGCACCGATCAGCCCCAGCTCCTCGCACACCACGGAGAAGATAAAGTCGTTGTACTGCTCGGGCAGGTACAGGAATTTCTGGCGGCTGCGTCCCAATCCCACGCCCAGCAGACCGCCGGAGCCGATGGTGATCAGGCTCTGCGCCAGCTGGTAGCCGTCGCCGGAGTAGTCCAGCCACGGGTCGTGCCACATGGCAATACGGGCGGAGCCGTACTTGATGATGCCCTTTTCCGCCAGCTTGACAAACAGAAAGCCTACAGCGCCCACGCCGCCGATGCCGACGGCTACCAGCCAGGCCTGAATGCCGCCGACGATCATCAGCACCGCGCCGGTACACAGGATCAGCACCGTGCCGGACAGGTGGGGCTCCAGCATCATCAGCACGGAGATGACGCCCAGCAGCGCCGCATAGGGCAGGATGCCCTGCCGCCACGTCAGCATTTTCTCCCGTTTCTTTGAGATGGTGTCGGAGAAGTAGACGATGACCGCCAGCTTGGCGATCTCCGACGGCTGGAACTGGAACACGCCCTTGATGCCCAGCCAGCGGGTGGCTCTGTTGGCGGTGATGGCCAGCGGGTTGTGGGGGATAATGACCAGGATCAGCAGGAAAAGCGCCAGACCCACCAGTATGCGGGATGCACCCCGCCAGCGCTGGTAGTTGATCTTGCCCACCACGAACATGGCCACCAGACCCACCGCGGCGAACAGTGCCTGCCGCTTGAAGTAGAAGGTGCCGTCCCCCGTGTCGTAGTAGGCGCGGGGAAAGCTGGCGGAGAACAGCATGATCAGGCCGACCACCGTCAGCAGCAGCGTCAGGATGAGGAAGGGGATGTCCATGGAGCCCTTGGCAGCCTGCTTGTGCTTTTGCTCCGTCCGGCGCATCCGCTCCTTGGCGGCCTTCTGCGCCCGGTATTCGTCGCGGGTCACGGCTGTCCCTCCTCTCCCGACTGCGTAGTGTTTTTTTAGAAGCTGAAGCGCTGGTACACGGCGAAGTAGGCCAGCAGGCAGAACAGGGCGCTGACGGTAGAGAACACCGCCACGATCTTCGTCTCCTTCCAGCCGCACATCTCGAAGTGATGGTGCAGCGGCGCCATCTTGAAGATGCGCTTGCCGTGGGTCAGCTTGAAGTATGTCACCTGAATGATATCCGACAGGGTCTCGCAGATATAGACGATACCCACCAGCAGCAGCACCAGCGGCATATCGTAGGCAAATGCCAGCGCCGCCACCGCGCCGCCCAGAAACAGGGAGCCGGTGTCGCCCATGAACACCTTGGCGGGGTAGTGGTTATACAGCAGGAAGCCTGCCAGACCGCCCACCATAGCGGCGGAAAACGTGCCAAGCTGGGCAAAGCCCGGCCAGACCACCGCCATGACCGTGAAGAAGACCGCCACGGGGATGGTGACGCTGGTGCTGAGACCGTCCAGACCGTCGGTGATGTTGACGGCGTTCACCGTACCCACGATGACGAAGGCGGCGAAGATGAGGTACACCGGCCACGGCAGCACCAGATGGGTGTTCCAGAAGGGAATATAGAGATTGGGGGTCAGCAGTCCCTCAAGCCGCATCAGACACAGAAACGCCACCGCCGCCGCCAGCTGCAAGGCGAACTTTTGCAGCGCCGTCAAGCCGGTGTTGTGGTGGTGCTTCACCTTCTGATAGTCGTCGATAAATCCGATGGCGCCGAACACCAGCGCGAAGAGATAGACGTACAGATGGGCAAACTCACCTGCCATCATGTGCCGCCACCCCAGCGCCAGAATGGTGATGCCGATGCCGATGATGAACATCACACCGCCCATGGTGGGGGTACCCTGCTTCGTCATGTGCCATGTGGGGCCGATCTCCTTGATGGACTGCCCGGCCTTCAGCCGCCGCAGCGCCGGGATCAGCAGCCGGCCCGCCGCGGCGGTGATGACAAAGCTGACCACCAGCGGCAGCACGATCTCCATAAAACCCATACTTACTCGCTCCTTCCCTCCGCGCTCCGCGGAGGTCTTTTCTTTATTTCTGCATTTCCTTCAGGTGCTCCGCCACGATGACCCGCTCATCCATGGGATAGTGGACGTGGTTGATCTCCTGATAGTCCTCGTGGCCCTTGCCGGCCAGAATGATGACGTCGCCGCTCTGGGCGTGATCCATGGCGTAGTGGATGGCCTCCACCCGGTCAGGGATAGCCACATAGGGCGTGTCGGTGTCCTGCATACCCACCAGAATGTCGTTGATGATCGCCTGCGGCTCCTCGGTGCGGGGGTTGTCGCTGGTGACGATGACAAAGTCCGCCAGCCGTGCGGCGATGCCGCCCATGACGGGGCGCTTCGTCTTATCCCGGTCGCCGCCGCAGCCGAACAGCACCACGGTGCGGCCCTTGGCAAAGCCGTTCACCGACTCCAGCACGTTCTCCAGCGCGTCGGGCTTGTGGGAGTAGTCGTTGAGGATGGTGTAGTCCTTGCCGGGGGTGGGGATGATCTCCATGCGGCCCTTGACGCCGTGGTTCCGGGCCAGCGCGTCGGCGCACTCCGCCAGCGGCACACCCAGATTCCAGCAGCACGCCATGGCGTCCAGCGCATTGTAGACGGTGAACTGGGCGGGGACCCCCACCTGCACGTGGGCCCACTCCGTGTCCGCCTCGACATCGAACGCCACGCTGCCGGGGTGGAGCTGTACGGACTTGGCCTTCAGATCCGCGTCGGTGTGGATGGCGTAGGAGAATTTCCGGGGGCAGGTGGCATTTTGCAGCAGACGGGTATGCCACGGATCATCGGCATTATACACGCCGATGTCGCAGCGGTCAAACAAAATAGCCTTGGCGTCGCAATATTCCTCCATGGTGCGGTGGAAATCCAGATGATCCTGACTGAGGTTGGTAAAAATACCCACGGCAAAGCGGATGCCGTAGACCCGGTCCAGCACCAGCGCGTGAGAGGATACCTCCATGACGGCGTGGGTGCAGCCGGCGTCGGACATCCGGCGCAGCAGCTTTTGCAGCTCGAAGGACTCCGGCGTGGTACGCTCCGTGTGGAGCACCTCGCTGCCGATCATGTTCTGGATGGTGCCGATGAGCCCCACCTTGGCACCGGCCTTCTGCTCCAGAATGCTCTTGATGAGGTAGGTGGAGGTGGTCTTGCCGCTGGTGCCGGTGACGCCGACCATGGTCATCTCCCGGGAGGGGTGGTCAAACCAGTTGCAGGCGATGACCGCCAGCGCCCGGCGGGAGTCCTCCACCAGCACATAGGGGATGCCGCAGTCCGGCACCTGCTGGCAGACCACGCAGACGGCGCCCTTTTCCTGCACCATGGGGATATACTTGTGGCCGTCGGTGGCCGCGCCGGCGATGGCGACAAACAGGCCGCCCTCCACGGCTTGCCGGGAGTCGTAGCAGACATCGGTGATGTCGGCGTTCAGGTCGGCGGTGGCCTCCAGAATGGTCAGGCCGTTGAGAATGTCGTTGAGTTTCATAGAAATAGTCTCCTTTGCAGCATTTTGCCCCATTATAGCAGGCAGAAATTGCGTAGAAAAGGGAATTCTGTGCGGTGCTGTGTGAATTTCGTGCGCTTTAGTCCGTAACGGAGGTATCGCCCAGCTGGACGGTGATGACCGTACCGGCCTCCACCTCCGTGCCGGCCTCGATGGTCTGGGACAGCACCCGGACGGCGGAGGACTCGCTGGCGGTGGCGCCGGAGAAGCGGATGAACAGTCCCGCGCCGGTGGCGGCGGTATTGGCCTCGGAGGGCGTCTTGCCGATGAGGTAGGGAACCTTGCACTTGGCGGTGGATTTATCCGTACCGGCGTACAGGATCACGGCGGACTTGCCGGGGATGATAGCGCCGCCGGCGGGGGTCTGGTCGGTGATGGTCTGCCCGTCGCCGTGGAGCTTGCAGGCAAGACCCCGCTCGGAGAGCTTGCTCTTGGCCTCCTCCACGGACATACCGATGACATTGGGAACGGTGGTGTCCATACCCAGCAGCTCCTCGGCGGAGTAGCTGGGCTCCACGCCCAGATAGGGCAGGACCTCGGACATGATGGAGCTGGCGATGGGCGCCGCCATGTTGCCGCCGGAGACGTAGGTGCCGGTATAGCGGCTGGGGGTATCCATGGTCAGCAGCATAATGACCTGCGGGTCATCCGCCGGTGCAAAGCACAGGAAGGACACCACCACGTCGCCGCTCTGCCCCTTATCGGCCGTACCGGTCTTGCCGCCGATGCGGTAGCCCGCCACCTGCCCGTTTTTGCCGGTGCCGTGGGCCACCACATACTCCAGACACTCCCGGACGGTGGCGGAGGTCTCCTCGCTGATGACCTGCCGGACGGGGGTGCTGTCGTGCTGGTAGGTGACGCTGCCGTTGGAGTCGGTGATGCGCTCCACCAGATAGGGCGTGTGGAGATAGCCGCCGTTGATGCAGGCGGCCTGCGCCGTGATGAGGGCGAGAGGCGTAACGTTGAAGTTCTGACCGAAGGAGTAGCAGGCCAGATCCAGCTGGGTGAAGCTGGAGGGGTCGGCGAAGATGCCGGTGGCCTCGCCGCCCAGATCGATGCCGGTGCCGTCCATCAGGCCGAAGGATCTCATGTAGTCGTAGAATTTGGTGTTGCCCAGCTTCAGTCCATAGGAGATGAAGGCGGGGTTGCAGGAATTTCCCACAGACTGGACCAGTGTTTGCAGACCGTGTCCCGCCTTGTTGGAGCAGTGGATGGTGTAGTTGGAGATATTCACGTAGCCGTTGCAGTTGACGGTGGTGTTCTTGTCGATGACACCCTCCTCCAGCGCGGCGGCCAGCGTCAGGATCTTGAAGGTGGAGCCGGGCTCGTAGGTATCGTTCAGCGCCTTGTTGCGCCACTGGAGCAGCTGCATCTCCGCCAGCGTGCTCTCGCCCCGCTCCATCCGCTCCCGCAGGGTCTTGTCCTGTACGGCGGCGAAGTCGTTCAGGTCGTAGCTGGGGGAGGAGGCCATGGCCAGAATGCCCCCGGTCTTTGCATCCATGATGATGCCGGTGGCGCCGTTGGCGGCGGCAAACTTATCCGTCATGGTGTCCAGACCCTTTTCCAGATAATACTGGATGGTGGTGTCCAGCGTCAGTGTCAGATCGCTGCCGTTCTGGGCGGCAAAATACTGCTCGTAGGCGTACATCATGTCGTTGCCGGCGTTGTCCTTGGTGGACACCACCATCCCGCTCTGCCCCTCCAGTTCCTGCTCGTAGCGGGCCTCCAGCCCGTACAGGCCGGTGTTGTCGTCGCCCACGAAGCCGATGACGTGGGAGGCCAGCGAGCCGTAGGGGTAGTAGCGCTTGGCGTCCGCCACCAGATGGACGCCCACGATCTTATTCTCGTTGATGTAGGCGCGGACGGCGTTGGCGGTGTCCTCCTCGGCGCGGAGCTTGATCACCTCGTACTGGGACTTGGTGTTGTCCATACGCTTGCGGATGGCGGCGGCGTCACCGTCCAGCAGCTCGGCAAGGCCGGCGGCCAGCGTGTCCTTTGTCCACGACACGGGAGCGTCCTTGTCGTTGACGGCTCTGTCGATCTCCAGCGGGGAGAGGATGATGGTCTCGGCACTGGCGGAGATGGCCATGATATTGCCGGTGCGGTCGTAGATGGTGCCGCGGGAGGCGGTGACCACCGTGCGGCGGGTCTGCTGGTTCACCGCCTTGCTCTGCAGCTCCTCGTGGCGGACGATCTGCAGGTCGAACAGCTGGAAAAACAGCAGCACGAACATACCGACGCCCATGAGGAGCATCAGCACGAAGGACCGGGTCTGGATGACCCGGTTGGCACGGCGGATATTTTCATCTTTACGATTGGGATTTGACACGTTTTCTGCCTCCGAAGGTAGGGCGCGGCACGGTTTATTAGACGCCGCGCGGGTTCTCGAATACCAAGCAAGGAGCAAGAAGTCGCCTTCTTACTCCTCACTGCCTCATGATATGGCCGCTGTCAGCGGAAATATTCCAGCACATAGCTCCAGCCCCGCTCCAGTGAATCCAGCAGCCCGTCCAGTGCGCCGCTGCTATCGGCCTTGTAGAGCGTGACGCTGTCGCTGCCGGACAGGTCGATATACTGGATCTGACCGCTGGTGGGCTTGGACATACCGGCGGCCTCGGCCGCCGCCTTGACGGTGGCCAGATCGAAGGTCTTTTCATACTCCGTCAGCAGGGCAATGTGCTGCTCGTCCAGATCGGCGATCTCCCGCTTGATGGACGACACGCTGCCGGATACGTCGGTGAGCGTGACATAGCCCAGCATCAGCGCTACCACCATGACCAGCAGCACCACGATGCCGCCCACCACCAGCGGGGAGGGGCGTGCCGCCGTGCGGCTCTGGGTCTGACGGCGGGGGAGAGGTTGCTCCTGCACGGCGGGCTGCTTCTTCTGGGGCAGCTTGCCGGCTTCCTCTAACTGCCGTTCCCGTACCAGGGCGTCCAGATCGTATGCCAGGTTGCCATAGACGGCGTTTTTGCGGTGGGGACTTGCCATGGGACGGTCACTCCTCTCCTAAGAATGTGGCGCTCGGTCAGAGCTTTTCCGCGACGCGCAGCTTGGCGCTGCGGGCCCGGGGATTTTCAGCCAGCTCCGCCTCACCGGATACGATGGGCTTGCGGCTGACCAGACGGATCTTCGGCTTTTTGCCGCAGACACAGACGGGGAATTCGGGCGGGCAGGTGCAGCCGGTGGCCAGCTCCTGCATGGTCTTTTTGATGATGCGATCCTCCAGCGAGTGGAAGGAGATGACAGCCAGCCGTCCGCCTGCGTTCAGGTGGGACACGGCGGCCTCCAGCATGGGGGGCAGGGCGTCCAGCTCGCCGTTGACGGCGATGCGGATGGCCTGAAAGCTCCGCTTGGCGGGGTGCTGCTTCTCCCGCAGGGCGGCGGGGGGCATGGCAGACTTGATGATGTCCACCAGCTGGAGCGTTGTTTCAATGGGAGCCTGCTCCCGGGCCTGCACGATGCGGCGGGCGATGGCGGGGGCGCAGCGCTCCTCGCCGAAGTCGTAGAGGATGCGGCGCAGCTCCTCATAGGGCCAGTCGTTCACCACGTCCCGCGCGGTGAGAGACGCCGTGCGGTCCATACGCATATCCAGCGGGGCGTCGTGCATATAGGAAAAGCCCCGTGCGGCGTCGTCCAGCTGGGGGGAGGAGACGCCCAGATCAAAGAGCATCCCGTCCACGCCGGGGATATGGAGGTCGGCGAGGATATCGCCGATGCGGTCGAAGTTGCTGTGGACAAGGGTCACGCGGTCCAGATAGGGCACCAGACGCTCCTGAGCGGCGTCGATGGCGGTCTGATCCCGGTCGATGCCGATGAGCCGCCCGCCCGCAGTCAGGCGGCGGACGATCTCCAGCGAGTGACCGGCGCGGCCCAGCGTACCGTCCACATAGACGCCGTCCGGCCGGATGGCCAGCGCGTCCAGACATTCGTGCAGGAGAACGGGCTTGTGGCCGTAGTCCTTTTCGTGGATGTGGTCACACATGGTTTACAGCCCCATTTCCGCCATGGCCTGCTCCAGCGCGCCGGTGGAGAAGGCCTCGTTTTCGATGGCGGCCCAGCGCTCGGCGCTCCAGATCTCGGCGCGGTCGAAGCTGCCCACCACCACGACCTCCTTGGTCAGTCCCGCATACTCCCGCAGCTTGGCGGGGATGAGGATGCGGCCCTGCGAGTCCGGCTCGCAGTCCGCCGCGTAGGCGAACAGGGCGCGGAGCTTTTTCACCTCGTTGTAGGACAGCTCCTTCAGCTTGGCCATGAAGGCTGCCCAGCTTTCATCGGAGTAGACGGACAGGCAGTGATCCTGTCCCACGGTGACGTGGAAGGTCTGCCCCAGCTCCTTGCGGAGGGAGGCGGGGATAAACAGGCGGCCCTTGGCGTCGATATTATGGCTGAATTGACCGGTCATGGGGCCGCCTCCTCTCATGGAAAAATCAGGGGGAATGTGGAAAACCGTGGGACGATCCCCCACAAATGGGGGCACTACCCCCACAATTCACCACTCACACGGTTAGTATACATAATACGTTATGAAATTGCAAGAAGAAGTTTCCCCCCAAATCCATCCAAAAAGCGGAAAAAACTTCCAAAAAACAGGCAAAAAGGCACATTTATTAAAACGTATGTTCGAGAGGTGGGCGCACAAAAACCCGGTAGACACAATATTTTGTGTCTACCGGGTTTGCTCGCCACAAGATACTATTGATTTGTGAAAATCGTAGAAATACGGTGGAGAAATTTGTCGATTTTTCCACAAGAGGACAGGTGTGTTACTGGGCGTCCTCCGGCGCCTTGGGGGATTCCTCGGCGGCGCTGGTGCGGTTCAGCTCGGCACGCTGGGCCTGCATCTGCTCCTGACTGGCGGCGCGGAAGCGCACGCGGGATTCCTGCACCTCGCTGAGCGCCATCTGGATGGCCTCCTCCGTGCGGCGCAGAGCGTCCTCCGTATAGGTGTTGGCCACATGATACAGCTCACGGGTGCGCTCCTCGGCGCGGCGGAGGATCTCGCTGCTCTTCTGGCGGGCCATCTGGATCGTCTCGCTCTCGGAGACAATGACCTTGGCGTCCAGCTCCGCCTGACGCAGCATCTTTTCTACCTCTTTCTTGGCGCCCGCCACATACTCACTGCGGGCGGCGATCAGCTCGCGGGCCTTCTTCAGCTCCAGCGGGAGCTTGGCGCGGATCTCGTCCAGCAGATCCAGGGCTTCGTCGCGGTTGATGATGCATTTGTCGGAGCTGAAAGCGGCGCTCTTGGCCTCGTCGATCATGCCGTAGAGCATATCCAGCAGGCGCTGTACATCCTTTTCTTCCATAGATCCCTCGTTCCTTTCTCTGTTTTTGGCAGGACGTCAGCCCCGCATTTTTTCCAATTCCTCGGCGATGGGCGCCGGTACATATTTTTCCAGAGGCTGGCCGTAACGGATCATCTCCCGGGCCATGGTGGAGCTGAAATGCTCATAGTCCGCACTGGCGGGCAGCAGCAGCGTCTCCAGCCCCGGCAGAATGCCCTGATTGATGCGGGACATTTGCAGCTCCATGTCCCAGTCGGTGGCGTTGCGCACACCCTTGAGCAGGATATGGGCGCCCTTTTCCCGGGCGTAGTCCGCCAGCAGGCCGCTCCAGTTCTCCACTTCCACGTTGGGGATGTCCGCCACGCTGCGGCGGATCAGCTCCAGCCGGCGCTCCGGCGTGAACATGGGCAGCTTTTTCTCGCAGTTGACCATGACGCAGACATACAGCTTGTCAAAGCAGGCCGCACCCCGGCGGATGATGTCCAGATGCCCCAGTGTGATGGGGTCAAAGCTGCCGGGATAAATGGCGATCTTCATGGGTCAGTCCTCATTTCCGCCGCGATGGAACACCGTCAGCTTGATTTTGCCGTACCGGTACTCGCGGTACAGCTGATAGGGTGGCGGAAGTGCGGGCAAAACTGTTTCCACGGCACTTTCCGCCACAATTATACCATGCTGACGGCAAATGTCAAACGCTGCGATATCCGTCAGCGCCTGCTCCAGCAGGCCGGAGGCATAGGGCGGGTCCAGAAAGACCAGATCGAACTTCTCTCCGCTGCGGAGATAGGCGAGGGCGTCGCCCTGCCGGACATGGGCGCGGTCGGCCAGCTTGCAGAGGGCCAGATTCTCCTGAACGAGATGGACAGCGTCGCTGCGCCGCTCCACAAACACACACTCCGCCGCGCCCCGGCTCAGGGCCTCGATGCCCAGCTGACCGGTGCCGGCAAACAGATCCAGCACACGGCGGCCCTCAATGTCGAATTGGATGATGGAGAACAGGCTCTCCTTCACCTTGCCGGTGGTGGGGCGGGTCTCCATGCCCATCAATTCATTCAATACTCTGCCGCGGGCAGTACCGGTGATGACTCTCATCGACGGTCACCCCCTCGGATCGAAGCACTCGAAGATGACCAGCGCGCCGTCCTTCTCGGCGGCGTCCATGGTCTCCTTGGAGCGGATGGTCCAGCTGAACTCCTGTGCGCCGTACAGACTGCGGCACAGTCGGAGGGACAGACATTTCCGATCCTCATAGCGGTAGGCGATGAAGTCAGGCCGGGTGCGGGCGTTGAGCAGCAGGTTGCTCAGTACCCAGCGCACCACGCCGGGCAGGTTTGTCCCGTCGCCGTGACGCCGGAAGTTTTCGGAGAGCTGACCGCGCACCACGTCGGGACGGTTGGCCCACAGCCACATGAGGCAGCGGGGGTCGAAGGACTCGATGCAATAGGTGACGCGGTGCTTGTCCAGCAGCTTGCAGGCGGCGGCGGCCAGCGCCTCGGCGTTGCCCCGCTCGGCCTTCAGCTCTACAATCAAGGGCGCCTTGCCCGCGAAGATGGGCAGCACCTCGTCCAGCAGGGGGATGTGGTGCTCCGTACCCTCCAGCTTGTAGTTTTTCAGCTCCTCCGCCGTCAGATCCTCAATCTGCACGTCCACACCGGCGGTGCGCAGCAGGGAGGCGTCGTGGATGACCGCCAGACGGCCGTCCTTCATGAGATGGACGTCCAGCTCCGCGCCGAAACCGCACTGGACGGCGCGGCGGAAGGCGGGCAGGGAGTTTTCGGGGATACGGGGCTTATCGTGGAAGCCGCGGTGGGCGAAGCGCCACTTGCGGAAGCGCTCCCAGTCCTTGCGGCGGCGGCAGCGCAGGCACAGCACATACAGCAGGCACAGCAGTACCAAAAGTCCCAACAGAATATATACAGCTATCATATCAATCCGCCTCCAGATCTTCCAGAACTTCAATGCCGACCGTAGCCTCGGGCTTGCTGTCACCATGCTTTACCATGAGCATGGTGAAGAACGCCAGCGCCGTGAACGCGGCGGCATAGGGGAACAGAACGTGCATACCGAACTGATCCATCAGCAGGCCGGACACCATGGGGGTGGCCACCTGCGCCGCCATGGAGGCGGTGTAGTAAAAGCCGGTGTACTTGCCCACGTCGCCGCCGGAGGCCAGCTCCACCACCATGGGGAAGGAATTGACGTTGATGGTGGCCCAGCCGATGCCGGCCAGCGCGAACATGGCGTTCATCAGCACGGTGGGGCTGTCGGCGTTCAGGAAGGCAGCCACGGTGAAGGAGGTGGTAAGCATCACCACACCCGCCAGAATGGTCTTCTTGCGGCCCACCTTGCTGGCGATAAAGCCCACGGGCAGATAGGCCACGATGGCGGCGGCCTGCGCGATGATGAGGGTCAGGTTATAGTCCTTGTGCAGGATGTTGCTGGCGTAGACGGAGTACTTGCTGGTAACGGCGTTGTAGCCGAAGAACCACAGCACGATGCTCAGCAGGATGAAGATCAGGCTCTTGACCTCGTCGGCGGACAGCTTGCGGCTGGCGGTGGGGTCGTCGGCCTCGGCCTGCTCCTCCAGACCGGCAGCCACAGCCTGCTCCTGCATCTCTCTGGCCCACTCCGGCTCCCGGACGGTGAGCAGGAAGATCACCAACGCCGCCAGCATCAGCGCCGCGATGACGCCGAAATAGCCGGTATAGCTCATCAGGCTGTTGCGGACGGCGGAGGTGGCGAACACCATGCCCAGCGCCAGCACCAGAATGCCGCCGGCGGAGCCCATCAGGTTGATGATGGCGTTGGCCTTGGAGCGCAGGGGCTTGAGGGTCACGTCGGGCATCAGCGCCACGGCGGGGGAGCGGAATGTGGCCATGGATACGAGGATGATAAGCAGCAGCACCACGAAGAAAATCAGCGTGGAGGGATGCTCCGCCGTCATCTGCCACGCGCAGGCCTGCCGGGCGGGCACCACATAGTTGGTGTAGTCCGGATTGGTGACGGTGGAATCACCGTTGACGATCTGGCTGCGGATGGCGGTGAACTCCTCCTCCGTGAACCTCTGGCCGAGAATGAACTTCTCGCCGGAGGGGGTCAGCAGCGTGGCGTCCTTTTCCTCCCGGTAGATGGCGGTCAGGGCGGCGGGGTCGTCAATGGCGGACACGTCCCGCAGGTTCTTCAGCTGGGCGTTGTCCACGAAGGACAGGCAGACCAGCGCCACCGCGGCGATGAGGGTGCCGATGACGATAAAGGGCGTCCGGCGTCCGTGGCGGCTGGTGCATTTGTCGGAGATGTGGCCGAACAAGGGCAGCATAAACAGCGCCAGCACGTTGTCCAGCGCCATGATGACGCCCGACCATGTCTGGCTCATGCCGAACTTGTTGGTCAGGATCAGGGGAATGGTGTTGTCGTAGGCCTGCCAGAAGGAGCAGATCAGGAAGAAGGCAAAGCCTACCATGATGGTGCGTTTGTAGTTGAGTTTCATAGCGTTTCCTCCAATTGGCGGTACAGAGCCGCGATATCAGAAAAGATCCACGTGGGATGGATGCCGTATTGGGCGATGTCCGCCTCCGTGCCCTCGCCGGACAGCACGAAGATGCTGTCGATCCCGGCGTTGACGCCGCAGGCTATGTCGGTGTAGAGCCGGTCACCGATGATGACGGCCTGCTCCGGCGCAAAGCCGGTGTGCCGCAGCGCCAGCTCCACCATGGCGGGCTTGGGCTTGCCCAGAAACAGCGGCTCCCGGCCGGTGGCGGTGGTCAGCATCCGGCAGACGCTGCCGCAGTCGGGAACGGAGCCATACCATGTGGGGCAGACCCAGTCCGGGTTGGTGGCCAGCCACAGGACACCCCGGTTCAGCAGAATGCAGGCGTCCTCCAGCTTCTGGAAGGTCAGCTCCCGGTCGAAGCCGCACAGCAGAATATCGATGTCGTCCTCCAGCCGGTCGGTGACGGGGATGCCGGCATCCCGGAGCTGGCCGAGAAATGACCGCGTGCCGAACACATAGCACTTTTTGCCGGGGTGGCAGCGGCGCAGGTGGTCGATGGCGGCATCCACAGATGTCAGGTAATCCTCCGTTCCGGAGGGGATGCCCATGCCGGAGAGCTTGTCGATGTAGCCCTCCACACCGCGGGAGGAGTTGTTGGTCAGGAACAGGTACCGTCCGCCGGTGCGGCGGATGTAGGACAGAAATTCCGGCACCTTGTCAAACAGCCGGTCATCCAGATAGAGCGTACCGTCCATGTCCAGCAGGAACAGGCGTTTTTCCGACAAAGACATTTTTTGCCTCCCTCCGTTTACATACCAGAATAGAATACCACAAAGACCTGCGGCTGACAAGCGCAGCCGCAGGATAAAGCAAAATTTTCGCGGAGAACGCCGTCGGACATGGGCGGACCGGGACGAAAACGGGAAAAGGTGTTAATTGTGTGTAAAATTTACAAGTTTAGAGGAAAAATTTCCTTAAAACATGGAAATTATCGACAAGAAACCCTTGCATATGATGTCTCATTGTGCTAATTTTGATAGCGGGTCACCGATAAATGTTGTATTGACATGAAACGGCGGCTCCAATGTGAATCAAGGAAGGGACGGGGGAAGAAACATGGAGGCGAAAATTAGCGTATTGCTGGCGGATGCCGGTGCGGATTTCCGGCTGTTGCTGCGGGAGGCGCTGGAGCGCACAGGCGAGTTTCAGATCGTGGGCGAGACGGGAGACGGCGGACAGGTGCTGACACTGGTGGAGGAGACGCATCCGCAGATCCTGCTGCTGGACACCATGCTGCCGGTGCTGGACGGCATGGGCGTGCTGCGCCAGCTTCGGGAGAGGGAGGAGCGACCGCGCACCATTATGCTGTCGGCGTTCTACAACGACCGGATGGTGGCGGAGGCGGTGAGCATGGGAGCATATATCTTCCTGCCTAAGCCGGTGAGCGAAAGCTCTCTGATGGAGCATATGCGCCGGGCTGTGGCGCCGCCGCAGGAGCGGGAGCCTGCGCCGCAGCTGGAGAGCATGGTCACCGCCATCATCCACGAGATCGGCGTGCCTGCCCACATCAAGGGCTACCAGTACCTGCGGGAGGCGATCATCATCACCGTGGGAAACATGGAGGTCATCAACGCCGTGACCAAGGTGCTGTACCCGGAGGTGGCGGAGCGCTTCAGCACCACGCCCAGCCGGGTGGAGCGGGCCATCCGCCACGCCATTGAGGTGGCGTGGGACAGAGGGGATCTGGAGACGCTGCAAAAATACTTCGGCTACACGGTGAACTCCGCCAAGGGGAAGCCCACCAACAGCGAATTCATCGCCATGATCGCCGACCGTCTCCAGCTAAAGCTGAAGAAGCGGCAGGCATGAGCAAGGTGAACCGCCTGAAAAATAAGAGAGGCACGCAGGAAGCGTGCCTCTCTTATTTTTTTGCGGGGCGGGTGGGGTCAGCGAATATCCGTGACCTGATACCCGGCGTCGGCCACGGCCTTTTTCAAGGCCTCGTCGCCGGCGTCGCCGGTGACAACGGCGGTCTTGGCCGCCAGATCCACCACGGCGGTGACGCCGGGCAGCGCGTTCAGCGCCTTCTCCACATGGGCGGCGCAGTGGGCGCACATCATACCCTCGATGGTCAGTGTTTTCTGCATAGTCGGTTCCTCCTGCTGCGCCGCGGATGCGGCGGTATTCGTATGGTCTGTATGGACGGTATCATTGTCCGTCAGGTCGGCGGACTTGTCAAGGGAAACATGGCTGTCCGTCGGGGCGGCCTTCCAGCCCCGGAGCCGCAGGGCGTTGGATACCACGCACACGGAGCTGAGGCTCATGGCCGCTGCCGCGAGCATGGGGTCCAGCGTGAGTTGGAGGGCAGGGTACAGCACACCGGCTGCCACGGGAATGCCGATGGCGTTGTAGAAAAACGCCCAGAACAGGTTCTGGCGTATGTTCCGCAGGGTGGCGCGGGACAGCGCCGCCGCGTCCACGATGTCCATAAGGCTGCTGTGCATCAGTACCACGTCCGCCGACTCGATGGCCACGTCGGTACCGGCGCCGATGGCAAGCCCTACGTCCGCCGTTACCAGCGCCGGGGCGTCGTTGACGCCGTCGCCCACCATAGCCACGAGCCTGCCGTCCTTTTGCAGCTCCTCAACACAGCGGGCCTTATCCTGCGGCAGCACCTGGGCGATGACCCGCTCCACCCCTACCTGACGGGCGATGGCCTCGGCGGTACGCCGGTCGTCGCCGGTGAGCAGCACCACCTCGCGCCCGCTGCGGCGCAGGGCGGCAATGGCGGCAGCGCTGTCGGGCTTCACCACATCCGCCACGGCGACGACGCCCAGCAGCTGCTGCTCCTCGGCGAAGTACAGGGGCGTTTTGCCCGCGGCGGCCAGCGCCTCCGCCGCGGCGCGGAGGGCGGCTGTTCCTGCGCCCACAAGGGTCATGTAGCGGTCATTTCCGGCGTAGAGGGTCTTGCCGTCCAGCACGGCCTGCACCCCACCGCCGGGAACGGCGGTGAAATCCGACACGGCGCACAGGGGGATGCTCCGCCGCGCCGCCTCCTGAACGATGGCGTCTGCCAGCGGGTGACCGGAGGGCTTTTCCAGCGAGGCGGCGGCGCACAGCAGCTCCTCCTCGGTGACGCCGGGGACACACAGCACATCCGTGACCTGCGGCGTGCCTGCGGTGACGGTGCCGGTCTTGTCCAGCACCACGGTGTCCACCTGTCCCAGCAGCTCCAGACTGGCGGCAGACTTGATGAGAATGCCCCTTTCGGCGGCCTTGCCGGTGGCTACGGTGATGGCCACCGGCGTGGCAAGCCCCAGCGCGCAGGGGCAGGAGATCACCAGCACGGCGATGCCGATGGACAAGCAGAACCGGATGCCCATGCCGCCCACAGTCGCCCACAGCACGGCGGCGAGGACGGCGATGGAGATCACCACCGGCACGAACACGGCGCTGATCTTATCCGCCAGACGGCTGATGGGAGCCTTGGAGGAGGCGGCCTGCTCCATGAGCTGGACGATCTGGGACAGGGTGGTATCCGCGCCCACCCGGTCGGCGGTCAGCTCCAGATAGCCGCTGGTGAGAACGGTGGCAGATACGGCGCTGCTGCCGGGGGTCTTCTCCACCGGCATACTCTCGCCGGTGAGGGCGGATTCGTCCACAGCGCCGCTGCCCTTGGTGACGGTACCGTCCACGGGGATGCGCCCGCCCTGCCGGATGATGACCGTCTCACCGGCTCTGATCTGGTCGGCGGCCACCGTGACCTCTGTCCCGTTCCGGCGCACCACCGCCGTCTCCGGCGCCAGAGCCAGCAGCGCTGTGATCGCGCCGGTGGTCTTACCCTTGGAGCGCTCCTCCAGATACTTGCCCACGGTGACGAGAGTCAGGATCATACCGGCGGACTCGAAATAGAGGTCGGGCATACCAGTGAGCTGTCCGGCGCACAGCAGACCCATTTCGATGAGACTGTACGTAAGGCCCGCCGCCGCGCCCAGCGCCACTAGCGAGTCCATGTTGGGGCTGCCCTTGAATAGGCGGGAGAAGCCCACGGTGAAGTAGGCGCGGTTCAAAAGCAGGATGGGCAGGCACAGCGCCAGCTGTACCGCCGCCGCCAGCAGGGGCTGGCGGTGCATGAACGCCGGGACGGGCAGCCCCAGCATATGCCCCATGCTGAGATAGAACAGGGGGACGAGGCACACCGCCGACCACAGGAGGCGGCGTCCCATGGCCTTGGCCGCGGCGTCCTGCTCCCGGCGTATATCGCGCTTGGCGTCGTCCGCCGGCGCCGCGCCGTAACCGGCAGCCTCCACGGCGGCGATGATGGCCTGCGGCGAGGCTTTATCCCGGTCATAGGAGCATACCAGCGTACCCAGCATCAGGTTTACGGCGGCGCTGTCCACGCCGGCCACCGCGCCTGCGGCCTTTTCCACATGGGCGGCGCAGGCGGCGCAGGTCATGCCCGTTACCACAAATTTTTCCGTCAAGGGGATCACCTTCTTTATTTCATCATCTTTTGCAGCGTGGTCACCAGCTCGTCAATGACAGCGTCATCGCCCTGCCGTATCCCGTCGGCCACGCAGGTGCGGATGTGGGTAGCCAGCAGCTCTTTGCTGAAGCTGTTCAGCGCGGCGCTGACGGCGGATACCTGCACCAGAATATCGGGACAGTAGGCGTCTGCCTGCAGCATATCCCGCAGACCTCGCACCTGCCCCTCTATGCGGCTGAGGCGGTTGGCCAGTTGCTTCTGCTCCTGCGGAGAGCGGTGTTTTGTCTTGTGACAACAGCATTCGTTCATGGCGAATACCTCCCGGGGGTATTTTGCGATGGTGATACTATATACCCCCAAGGGGTATTTGTCAACGTTTTTCTTTGGGTCGGAACAGCACCGCCATCAGAAGGCCGAATACCACGGCGGCGGCAATGCCCCCGGCAGCGGCGGTGAGCCCGCCGGTGATGACGCCCAGCAGCCCCTGCTCCGCCACGGCCTTCGCCACGCCCTTGGCCAGCGTATAGCCAAAACCGGTGAGAGGGACGGTGGCGCCTGCGCCGCCCCAGTCCACCACATATTGATACACGCCCACGGCTTGCAAAAAAACACCGGCCACCACATAGCCCGTCAGGATACGGGCGGGGGTGAGGTTGGTGCGGTCGAGGATGATCTGGCCCACGGCGCACAGCAGCCCGCCGCAGAGAAATGCGTTGAGGTATTCCATTTATCGTTGTGCCTCCTTCGTCCGGGAAAGTACCACCGCGTGGCAGATGCCGGGTATGCTCTCGCCCTGAAAGGTGCTGGTGGGGCTGAGCAGTGCGCCGGTGGGCGCAAAGACAAGACGCTGCCATTTGCCGGTGCGCAGCCCGTGGAGCAGATAGCCGTTGAGGACGGCGGCGGAGCAGCCGCAGCCGGAGCCGCCGGCGTGCATATCCTGCCGGACCCGGTCATACAGCAGGATGCCGCAGTCGGTGCAGTTTTCCCCCAGCACCACGCCGTCCCGCCGGAACAGCTCCGTCAGCAGGGCGTGTCCCAGATAGCCCAGATCGCCGGTGACCACCAGATCGTAGTCCGACGGCGCGGTGCCGGTGTCCCGGAACAGGGCGGCGAGGGTGTCGTAGGCGGCGGGGGCCATGGCCGCCCCCATATTGGCCGCGTCGGTGATGCCCCAGTCCACGATGCGCCCGCGGGTGACGTGGGTGATATAGGGTCCCTCGGACTGCGCGCCCACCACGCAGCAGCCGGCGGCGGTGGCCGTCCACTGGGCGGTGGGGGCCCGCTGGCTGCCGTATGGCACCGGGGCGCGGTACTGCCGCTCGGCGGTGCAGAAATGGGAGGAGGTCTGGGCGGCGGCGAGACGGGCAAAGCCCCCGGCCACCGCCATAGCCGCCAACGACAGGCTCTCTCCCATGGTGGAGCAGGCACCGTACACACCGTAGAAGGGGATGGCAAAGTCCCGCAGGGAGAAGGTTGCGCCGATGTTCTGGTTCAGCAGATCACCGGCGAAGACGCAGTCCACGTCCTCCGGCGTCAGGCCGCCCTTTTGCAGGGCGCGGCGCAGGGCGATGGCCTGCATCTCCGCCTCCCCCTGCTCCCACGTTTTTTTGCCGAAGAAGGAGTCGTCGTCCGTTACGTCAAAATAAGAACCCAGCGGGCCCTGCCGTTCCAGACGGCCGCCTACATTGGCCCAGCTCACCACGCCGGGCGGCCGGAGGAACCGGCAGGTCTGGCGGCTCAAGCGTTTGATATCCATGGCGTTCCACCTCATCCCAAGATTTGCGTTAGCTTGTGCCGGAAACGGAAAAATATGAAAAAGGACGCCCGGTGGGGCGTCCTTGGGGTGCGGTATGGACTTACACGAATACCAGTTGCACCAGCAGCATATACACGGCGGTGCCCGCCAGAATGGACAGCAGCGTGCTGCGCCTCCACAGGTGGAGCCCGGCGGTGACGGCCACGGCAATGGCCTCCGGCAGGCCATGACTGCCGGTGAAAAGGTCAGTGTTCCGCAGGCTGTATACCACCAGCAGACCCATCATGGCCGGGGGAAGCAGACGGCCCAGATCTTCCACCACCTTGGGGAGCTTCCGACCGCCGGAGAACACCAGAAACGGCGTCCAGCGGGTGATCTGGGTGGCCAGCGCCACCATGCAGACGATGATCAGGGACTGGATGAAATTCAGGCGCATAGCGTTTTCCTCCCCAGCAGAAGTGCGATGAGCGTCAGGACCATGGCCGGGATGACCATGCTGTCCGCACCAAACATGGCCAGACCCACCACGGAGCAGGCAAGGCCCAT
>ERZ772820.239-NODE-239-length-57875-cov-8.179298_pt1 | contig 57875 bp, 52 predicted proteins | sample MGYA00511377_ERZ772820 | MGnify/ENA primary metagenome ERZ772820 (study PRJEB29015, sample SAMEA2737684) | human gut metagenome | biome: human gut; feature: human-associated habitat; material: faeces | place: China | collected 2012 ... | reverse complement strand
AAGGGCAAGCGCATCGCGCTGCCGAACGCGGAGATCATGATCCACCAGCCCTCCGCCGGTACGCAGGGCAAGGTCACGGATATGGAGAGCGACGTGGAGCACTTCCTGCGCATCAAGCAGCGCTTGAATAAGATCCTGGCCGAGAACACCGGCAAGACGCCCGAGCAGGTCAAGCTCGACTCCGAGCGCGACCACTGGATGACGGCGGATGAGGCGCAGGCCTACGGCCTTGTGGACAAGGTCATTTACAAGAGATAAGGACAGTTTGACTTATGAGTGAAGATAGGAAAAAAGAGCTTCGCTGCTCGTTCTGCGGCAAGAGCGAGCACGAAGTGCACCGCATGATCCAGGGGCCTGGCGTGCGCATCTGCGATGAGTGCGTCCGCCTGTGCATGGACGTGCTGGAGGACGGCTATGAGCCGCACGACGAGCTGGAAGCGCCCGACTCCATCCCCACGCCGCGCGAAATTCGCGAGGTGCTCGACCAGTATATCATCGGGCAGGAGGCGGCCAAGGTCGCGCTGTCCGTGTCCGTCTACAACCACTATAAACGCATCTTCTTCGGCGGCGACGACGAGGTGGAGCTGCAAAAGAGCAACATCCTGCTCCTCGGCCCCACTGGCAGCGGCAAGACGCTCTTTGCCCAGACGCTCGCCCGCATTCTGAAGGTGCCGTTCGCCATCGCGGACGCGACGACCCTCACCGAGGCGGGCTACGTCGGCGACGATGTGGAAAACATTCTGCTCCGCTTGCTTCAGGCGGCGGATTACGACGTGGAGCTCGCCGAGCGCGGAATCATCTATGTCGACGAGATCGACAAGATCGCCCGCAAGAGCGAGAACACCTCCATCACGCGTGACGTCTCCGGCGAGGGCGTGCAGCAGGCATTGCTGAAAATCGTCGAGGGCACGGTCGCCAACGTCCCGCCGCAGGGCGGCCGCAAGCACCCGCATCAGGAGTTCATCCAGATCGACACGCACAACATCCTCTTCATCTGCGGCGGTGCGTTCGAGGGCATCGAGAAGATCATCGAGAGCCGTCTCGACCGCAAGTCGATGGGCTTCGGCGCGGAGCTCAAGAGCAAAAACGACGTGGATGAAAGCAAGATTTTACGCGAGGTGCAGCCGCACGATATCTTGAAGTTCGGCATCATCCCCGAGCTGGTCGGCAGACTGCCGGTCATCACGGCGCTCGACGCGCTGACGCGCGACGACCTTGTCAAGATCCTGACCCAGCCGAAAAACGCGCTCGTCAAGCAGTATCAAAAGCTGTTTTCTTACGACGACGCTGAGCTCACGTTCGAGCCCAAGGCACTCGAAGCGATTGCCGACAAGGCCATCGAGCGCAAGATCGGCGCGCGCGGCCTGCGCGCGGTAATGGAGGGTCTGCTGATGAACGTGATGTACGACATCCCGTCCGACCGCACGATCGACCGCGTGACCATCACGCCGGGCTGCGTGGAGGGGACGGAACAGCCGAAAATTTCCCACCGCACAGAGAAAGAAGGGGAGGAGCCGCAGCCGTCGCTGCCGGCAGACTCCGCTTCATAAGGAGAAACCCCATGGAACCTGTAACAAAAAATCTTCCGGTCATCGCCATGCGCGGGCTCAATGTGTTCCCTCGCATGAACACGAGCTTTGACCTCGAGCGTCCGATCTCCGTGCACGCGCTTGAGCGCGCCATGGAAAACGGGGAGGAGATTTTTCTCGTCACCCAGCGTGAGATCGGCGTGGAGCAGCCGGAGGAAAAAGACCTGTACGAGATCGGCACGGTCGCGCGCGTGACGCAGATCTTGCGCGTGTCTGACCGCGTGCTGCGCGTGATGATGGAGGGCGCGTGCCGCGCCCGCCTCAAGCGGCTGTGGCAGCGCGAGCCGTTTTTGCAGGCGCAGGTCGAGCTCATCGACGAGCCGGCCACCTCGTGCCATAGCAAGCGGACGGAAGCGATGCTGCGCCAGACCTACGCCAGCGTGACGGAATATGCCGAGCTCGCGCAGAAATTGCCGGACGATGTCTACGCCGCCATTTTATCGACGAACGATCCCGGCTATCTCGCTGACTTTATCGCCCAGCAGCTCAACCTGCGCTATCAGGACAAACAGGATATTCTCGACGAGCTGCGCCCGCTGCCGAGATTGCAGCGCATGAACGAGATTCTGCGCCGCGAGATCGAAGTTACCGCCATGGAGCAGGACATTGAAAGCAAGGTCCGCTCCCGCGTCGGAAAAATTCAGAAGGATTTTGTCCTGCGCGAGCAGATCAAGGTCTTACAGAACGAGATCGGTGAGGGCGGGGAGGACGAAGAACTCGACGAGTACCGCGAGAAGATCAGCAAGGCGCACCTGAGCGAAGAAGTGGAGCGCAAGCTGCTGAAAGATGTGGACAAGCTCGCCAAGCAGCCGTTCGGCAGCGCCGAGGCGAGTGTGCTGCGCAACTATCTCGACACCTGCATGGAAATGCCCTGGGGCGAGGAGACGAAGGAGCGCGCCAGCGTAGACGCCGCGCGCAAGATTCTTGACCGCGACCACTACGGCTTGCAGAAGGTCAAGGAGCGCATTTTAGAGTTCATCGCCGTGCGCCAGCTCAACCCCGAGGCGAAGGGGCAGATTTTATGTCTCGTCGGCCCTCCGGGCGTCGGCAAGACGTCGATCGCACTGTCGGTCGCCAAGGCGATGAACCGCAAGGTCGCGCGGCTGTCGCTCGGCGGCGTGCGTGACGAGGCGGATATCCGCGGCCATCGCAAGACCTACATCGGCGCGATGCCCGGCCGCATCATCGAGGCTATCTCCCGCAGCGGCTCGATGAATCCGCTGCTCGTGCTCGACGAGGTGGATAAGCTCGCGAGCGACCAGCGCGGCGATCCCGCGTCGGCGCTGCTCGAGGTGCTCGACAGCGAGCAGAACAGCGCCTTCCGCGACCACTATCTCGAAATCCCGGTCGACCTCAGCCGCGTCATGTTCCTCATGACCGCCAACACGACCGAGACCATTCCACGCCCGCTGCTTGACCGTATGGAGGTCATCGAGATCCCAAGCTACACGGACGAGGAGAAGCTACATATCGCTGTGGACTATCTGCTGCCCAAGCAGAAAAAAGCGAACGGCATCGCGCCCGCCGCGCTGCGCGTGGACGAGGGAGCGCTGCGGACGGTCATCGCGCGCTACACGCGCGAGAGCGGTGTGCGCAGTCTGGAGCGTGAGCTCGGCAGACTTTGCCGCAAGGCGGCAATGGCTTTTGCCACAACGGATGTAAAGCGTATTGCCATTACGGCAGAGAATGTAGAAGGCTATCTCGGCACGCCGCGTTATACGCGCGACGAGGTGGCAAAGACTGATCTGGTCGGCGTGGTCAACGGCCTTGCGTGGACGCAGGTCGGCGGCGAGATCCTGCCGGTCGAGGTCGGCGTGATGGACGGCAGCGGCAAGCTGGAGCTGACCGGCAACCTCGGCGAGGTCATGCAGGAGAGCTGCAAGGCCGCTATGTCCTGCCTGCGCCAGCGTGCGGCGGAGCTGGGCATTCCGACGGACTTTTATAAGACGAAGGATATTCACATCCACTTCCCCGAGGGGGCGGTCCCCAAGGACGGGCCGAGCGCGGGCATCGCCATCACGACGGCACTGCTCTCGGCGCTGACGGACCGCCCGGTGCGCCACGACGTCGCCATGACCGGCGAGGTCACGCTGCGCGGGCGCGTCATGCCCATCGGCGGGCTGCGGGAGAAGACCATGGGCGCGCTGCGCGCCGGCATCCGCACCGTCATCCTTCCGAAGGAGAATGAAAAGGACCTCGACGAGATCGACCCGAACGTGCGCGCAAAGCTGCGCTTTGTGCCAGTGGAGACGGTGGACGCCGTGTTCGCCGAAGCGCTGGTCTATCCCGAGGCGGCTTCCGCCGCGCGGCTCGACACCGTGCTGCCGGGGGCTGCGGAGGGCGGTAAGCTGCCCGCACTGCGGGTCTGAAAATCAACAGAAGCGGAGTGACCCCTTATGGCGATCAACTTCAACAAGGCGGAATTTATCCTGAGCGCGACCGTGCCCGCGCAGTTCGTCCATGACGGACTGCCGCAGGTCGCGTTCGCGGGACGCTCGAACGTCGGCAAATCGAGCGTCATCAACCGCGTGGTGAACCGCAAAAATTTTGCCCGCGTCGGCGCGAGTCCCGGCAAAACGACGCAGATCAACTACTTCAAGATCGACGGTAGGCTCTACCTCGTCGATCTGCCCGGCTACGGCTACGCGAAGGTCTCCAAGGCCGAGCGCGACCGCTGGGGCCGCCTGATGGAGAACTACTTCCAGAGCGCGGGGCTTATTGACCTCGGCGTGCTGATCGTCGATGCCCGCCACAAGCCGACAGCGGACGACGTGACGATGCGTGAGTGGTTCCGGGAAAGCGGCTGCCCGATGGTGGTCGTGGCGAACAAGCTCGACAAGCTCAAAAGGAGCGAGATCGAGCCGAACCTCGCGCTCATCCGCGAGACGCTTGACCTCGGACCAGACGATGTGCTCGTGCCGTTTTCCGCCGAGAAGGGCGAGGGAAAGGACGCGCTCATCACCGCCCTTGCCGGGCATCTCAAACGATAAAAGGAAGGTCTTCCCGCGGAGGCGCAGGGGAGACCTTCTGAATTTGAAGAAAGGGTCATGCATGGAGAGAAAGAATTACCGCATCATTGCGTTGGATATGGACGGAACGCTCCTGACATCGGACAAGACCATTGCCCCGGACACTGTGCGCGATATCCGCGCGGCAAGCGAGCGCGGCATTCATGTGGTGTACTGCACGGGCCGCGCCGTGCCGGAGCTGAAGCTGTATTTTGATATGGTGCCGATGATGCGCTACGCTGTGTGCAGCACGGGCGCGCTTGTCTATGACCGCGTGGAAAAGCACTGCATTGACCGCCGCCCGGTCAAATCGGAACTGGCTGCTGCGTTGGCTGAGACAGCAAAACGGTATTGCGCGATGCCGCATATCCTCACGGACGACGAGACCATTGTTGCCGCAGACGATGTAACGCATATGAAGGACTTTCACGCGGGGATCTATCAGCCTATGTTTGAGAGGATCACGCGCAAGGTCGCTGATATGGCTGAGGAGGCACGGCATCTTACATCCATCGGCAAGGTGAACATTTACTTCCGCTCATCGGAGGATTGCCATGCGTGTTATGAGGAGCTCAGGACACTTCCCTTGTCCTTTGCAATGCCGGAGGAGACTACATTGGAGATGACGGCGCAGGGCGTCACGAAGGGCAGCGGCCTGAAGGCGCTTGCGGACTATCTGCATATCCCGATGGAGCAGACCGTCGGCATCGGCGACTCCGATAACGACCGCGCGATGCTGCACGACGCCGGCCTGTCCGTTGCGATGGGCAATGCACAGGCGGATATCAAAGCGCAGTGCGATCTGATCACAGAGGACAACGACCACAACGGCGTAGGCGAGGCGATCCGCCGTATTTTGGCGTTCTGACGCAGGCGCGCAAGGAGAAAAAACAAGAACGGCATTGCATTCCGCAGGCGCGGCGTGCAATGCCATTTTTTACAGTTTCTTAACTTCCTCTTCTTATTTCTTAACTTTCACTTTGCTTTTGGAAAAACTATACTGAAATTACCGATTCATACGTTGCATTCGCACAGACAATTTTCCGGCAGAAAGAGGTTCTTTCATGAATACATATCGCGCAGGCATCGACATTGGCTCCACCACCGTGAAGCTCGTCCTTCTGGACGAGGAGGGAAAGCTGCTCTTCGGCGAGTACCGGCGGCATTGCGCGCGCACGCAGGAGGCGCTTTCGGCGCTTCTGCGTGAGGCGTGCGAGCAGGTGGGGGACTGTGCCCTGCGGGCGAAGATCACCGGCTCGGGCGCCATCAATCTCGCCAAGGCGCTCGGCATCCCATTCGTGCAGGAGGTCGTGGCTGTCGCGGACGCGCTGCGGCGCGAGGCTCCGCAGACCGATGTGGCCATCGAGCTCGGCGGCGAGGACGCGAAGATCATCTACTTCGGTACGACGCTTGAGGAGCGCATGAACGGCGTCTGCGCCGGCGGCACCGGCTCGTTCATCGACCAGATGGCGGCGCTTTTGCAGACCGACGCCGCGGGCCTTGACCGCGAGGCGGAGAAGTATCAGCAGATCTATCCCATCGCCGCGCGCTGCGGCGTGTTTGCCAAGACGGATATCCAGCCTCTCATCAACGAGGGGGCGACCAAGGCGGACCTTGCCGCCTCCATCTTTCAGGCAGTCGTCAACCAGACCATCTCGGGCCTTGCCTGCGGCAAGCCGATTCGCGGCCACGTCGCGTTCCTCGGCGGACCGCTGCACTTCCTGCCGCAGCTCAAGGCGGCGTTCATTCGCACGCTGAAGCTCACGGACGAGACTGCCATCGACCCGCCGAACTCGCACCTTTTCGCCGCGATGGGTGCGGCGCTCGACGAAACGGCGTGTGAGGCGCTGCCCATTGCCTCGCTCATTGACCGGCTCACGAGCGGCGTGGAGATGGCCTTCGAGCTCCACCGCCTGCCAGCGCTGTTTGCCTCGCAGGGGGACTATGACGCGTTCTGCGCGCGCCACGCGCGGGCGGTGGTGGAGAAGGGAGACCTGGCAAGCTATACGGGCGGCTGCTTCCTCGGTGTGGACGCCGGCTCGACCACGACAAAGCTTGCGCTCATCGGCGAACGCGGCGAGCTGCTGTGGTCGTACTACGCGAACAATCAGGGCAGTCCCATCGAGACGGCGAAGCGCGCCGTCTCCGCGCTCGCGCGTGAGTTGCCGGAGGGCGCGCACATCCTGCGCGAGTGCTCGACCGGCTACGGCGAGGCGCTGCTGAAGGCAGCCTTCTCGCTCGACGAGGGCGAGGTCGAGACCATTGCTCACTGCACCGCCGCCGCTTTCTTTGATCCGCAGGTGGACTGCGTGCTGGACATCGGCGGGCAGGACATGAAGTGCATCAAGCTGCACAACGGCAGCGTGGACAATGTGCTGCTCAACGAGGCGTGCTCGTCCGGCTGCGGCTCGTTCATCGAGAACTTTGCCGCCTCGCTCGGCTACAGCGCCGAGGACTTTGCCAAGGAAGCGCTGTTCGCGCCGCACCCGGTCGATCTCGGCACACGCTGCACGGTGTTCATGAACTCCAACGTCAAGCAGGCGCAGAAGGAGGGCGCGGGCGTGCCGGATATTTCGGCGGGGCTTGCCTATTCCGTCATCAAAAACGCGCTCTATAAGGTCATCAAGCTCGCCGACCCGAGCGAGCTGGGCGCGCACGTTGTCGTGCAGGGCGGCACCTTTTACAACAAGGCTGTGCTGCGCGCGTTTGAGAGGATCTCCGGCGCGGAGGCAGTCTGTCCCGACATTTCGGGACTCATGGGGGCGTTCGGCGCGGCGCTGATCGCCCGCAGCCACTACCATGGGCAGGAGACCGCGATGCTTCCGCTCGCGGAGATCGAAACGCTGGAGTACAAGACGCAGACGCTGCGCTGCGGCGGCTGCTCCAACCGCTGTATGCTGACGGTCACGCGCTTCCCCGGCGGGCGACGCTACACCACCGGCAACCGCTGCGAGAAGGGCGCGGGGAATACGGACGCGCACGAAAAGGGAGCGGACCTTTTCGCCTACAAGCGCGAGCGGCTGTTCCGCTATCCGCCGCTTGCGGCCGAGGCTGCGCCGCGCGGTGAGCTCGGCATCCCGCGTGTGCTGAATATGTACGAGAACTACCCCTTCTGGGCGACATTTTTCAAGGCCCTCGGCTTCCGCGTGATCCTCTCGCCGCTCTCCGACCGCAGGCTCTACGAGTGCGGCATGGAGTCCATTCCGTCCGAGTCCGAGTGCTATCCCGCGAAGCTCGCCCACGGCCATGTGCAATGGCTCATCGACGAGGGCGTGCATACCATCTTCCATCCCTGCGTGTTCTTCGAGCATCAGGAGACGCCGGACGCGCAGAATCATTTCAACTGCCCCATCGTGGTGTCCTACCCCGAGAATCTGAAGAACAACGTGGAGGCGGCCGCCGACGGCGAGGTGGAGTATCTCAAGCCCTTCCTTGCCTTCACGAGCGAGAAGACGGTCGCCGACCGCATGGCGCGCTTCTGCCGCGAGCAGTGGGGAATACCGGAGAAGGAAACGCGGCAGGCGGTTTCCCTTGCCTGGGCCGAGCAGCAAAGGGCCAAGGAGGATATTCGCGCCGAGGGCGCGCGGGTGCTCAAAAAAATGCGGCAGGAGGGACGCTGCGGCGTCGTTCTCGCGGGGCGGCCCTACCATCTTGATCCTGAGATCAACCACGGCATCCCCGAGCTGATCGCCTCCTACGGCCTTGACGTGCTGACCGAGGACAGCCTGCCCATCGACTTCACGCCCGAGCGCCCGCTGCGCGCGAACGACCAGTGGGTATACCATTCCCGCCTCTACACGGCGGCGGAATTCGTGCGCCGGTGCGACGGTCTCGAGCTCATTCAGCTCAACTCGTTCGGCTGCGGCCTTGACGCGGTGACTACCGACCAGGTCTCCGAAATTCTCGAGGGCAGCAACAAGCTCTACACCGTTCTCAAGATCGACGAGGTCAACAACCTCGGCGCGGTGCGTATCCGCATCCGCAGCCTGCTCGCCGCCATGAGGATCCGACGTGAGAAGGGCATCTACGCGCACCCGCAGAGCGCGGCCTACCACCGCGCGGCCTTCACGAAAAAAATGCGCGACGAGAAGTGGACGCTGCTCGCGCCCCAGATGAGCCCCATTCACTTTGATGTTCTCGAGCCGGTGTTCGCCAAGCACGGCTACAACGTGGTACTGCTCAAGAACGACGACCGAAGGGCCATCGATATGGGGCTCAAGTACGTCAACAACGACGCCTGCTTCCCGTCCATCACGGTGGTCGGCCAGCTTATGGAGGCGGTGACCTCGGGCCGCTATGACACCGATCACCTTGCCCTCATGATGACGCAGACGGGCGGCTGCTGCCGCGCGAGCAACTACGTCGGCTTCATTCGCCGCGCGCTGGAAAAGGCGGGCTATGGTCACATTCCGGTCGTCTCCGTCAACCTCAACGGCATGGAGAAGAACGAGGGCTTCACGCTCTCCAAGGGCCTCATCATGGACGCGGTCCACGCGCTGGTCTACGGCGACCTCTTCATGCGCTGCCTGTACCATGTGCGCCCCTATGAGCTGGAAAAGGGCAGCGCCGAGGCGATCCATCAGAAGTGGAAGGAGATCTGCGTCGATTCGCTCGTGAACCCCAAAACGAAGTGGCGCTATGCCGACGTCTGCCGCGGCATCGTGGCGGACTTTGACGCGCTGCCCATCGCCGAGACGCTGCGTAAGCCGCGTGTCGGCATCGTGGGCGAGATCCTGGTGAAGTATATGCCGCTCGCGAACAACCATTTGGTCGAGCTGCTGGAGGCCGAGGGGGCCGAGGCCGTCGTGCCTGACCTGCTGGACTTCTTTAACTACAGCATTTACGGGCGTGACTTCCGCCATAAGAACCTCGGCACCTCGTGGAAGGATTCCGTGGTCGCCAAGGCCGGCGTGGAGATGCTCCGCCGTCTCCGTGCGCCCGCGCTCGAGGCGCTGGAGAAAAGCCGCCGCTTTGAGGCCCCCATGCCCATTGAGGATGTTGCCAAGCTCGCCGAGCCGTTTCTTGCCATCGGCAATCAGTACGGCGAGGGTTGGTTCCTCACCGGCGAAATGGCGGAGCTGCTCACCTCCGGCACACCGAACATCGTCTGCATCCAGCCGTTCGCGTGCCTGCCGAACCATGTGGTCGGCAAGGGCGTCATCAAGGCGCTGCGCAAGTCGTACCCGTGGGCGAACATCGTTGCCGTGGACTACGACCCCGGTGCGAGCGAGGTCAATCAGCTCAACCGCATTAAGCTGATGCTTTCCTCCGCACGCCGCGCGATGCAGGGCGGCGCAGCGCAGGACGCGGAAGCGCTGCCGATAGCCCGCTGAGCACCGGATGCAGCAGAAAAAAATGACCGCTCTCCGACGGGAGAACGGTCATTTTTTGCGCGGTGCGTGAAGTGCATGCCGTATTCCTTGCAATTCTCGTGTATGCGTGGTAGAATCAATGCACTAATCGAAACGGAGACTATTATGGGCATTCTTTTTGAAAACTGCGATCTTCTGCTGCGCGGGGAGGACGGCGGGTACTCGACGCTGCACGGCTTCCTCGGGGTGCGCGGCGATACCATCGACTACATCGGCGCGGAAAAACCGATGGGGGAGTATGAGGAGCACAAAAGCATGGAGCATAAGCTGCTCATGCCCGGCCTCATTAACTGCCACAATCACTCGCCCATGGTGCTGCTGCGCGGCGTAGGCAGCGGCCTGCCTTTGCGTGAGTGGCTGTTCGACAAGGTCTTTCCCATCGAGGACCGGTTGGTGCCCGAGGACATCGCGGCGGGCAGCCGCCTTGCCATCCTCGAGATGCTGGCGAGCGGCACGACGAGTTTTTCCGATATGTACTTTTTCCCTGCCGAGACGGTCGCCGCCGTCGCGGAAGCGGGCATGAAGGCAAACATCAGCCGCTGCGTGCAGTGCTTTGATGAAAACCAGACCGTGGAGCAGAACACGCAGATCCCGCAGTCGGTGGAGCTGTTTGAGAAGTACCACAACGTCGAAAACGGGCGCATCCGCATCGATTTTTCCATTCATGCGGAGTATACCTGCAAGCCGCACATCGTCCGCGCCTACAGCGAGCTCTGTAAAGCACATGGTGGGCGGATGCACATTCATCTTTCCGAAACGCAGCGTGAGGTGGATGAGTGCATCGCGCGCTATGGCAAGTCCCCTGTCGCGTGGTTCGAGGAGCTGGGGACGCTGGACAGCCCCACCGCCGCAGCGCATTGCGTCGCCGTGAGCGACGAGGATATTGCCATTCTGAAGCGCCACGGCGTGAATGTTATCCATAATCCTACAAGCAACCTCAAACTCGGCAGCGGCTTTGCGCCGGTGCGGAAGCTGATGGATGCGGGCATCAACCTCGCCCTCGGCACGGACGGCGCGGCGAGCAACAACAACCTGGATATGTTTGAGGAAATGCACCTGGCCGATATCATGCCCTGCGGTTACCGCCACGACCCGACGGAGGTCAGCTCCGCCGAGGTGCTGGACATGGCGACAGTCAACGGTGCAGGACTGCAGGGCCGTGACGACACCGGCGTGCTGGCGGTGGGGAAGAAGGCGGATATTATTGCGCTCGATCTGGACAAGCCCCACCTCTATCCGAACTTCGATACCCCCGCGCTGCTGACCTGCGCGGCCCACTCGTCCGACGTGGTGCTGACGATGGTGGATGGGAAAATTCTGTACGAAAACGGCGAATACAAGACGCTCGACCGCGAGAAGGTATTTTATGAGGCCCGCGCGGCGGTCAAGCGGCTTTATGCGTAAGGAGGAGAACGATGCAGAGAGCGGATCACGATTTAGCCTTTATGCTGCAATATGAAAATATCGCATGGTACGAGGACGGTAAAGTGAAAATACTTGATCGCCGCATCTATCCCGCAAGGGTCGAATTTGTCACCTGCGGCACACATCAGGAGGTCGCGCAGGCCATCACCAACATGGTGACGCAAAGCGCGGGACCGTACACTGCTGTGCCGATGGGCATGGCGCTCGCGGCGCACGAGTGCCGCGGTAGGACCGCCGCGGAGCAGATGGAATATCTGCGAAAGGCGGCGCACACCATCTCCCACGCGCGGCCCACGACGGTCAAGCGCATGGCGCTTTTGTGCGACCTCTGTCTTGCCGAGGCGGAGCGTGCCCTCGCCGCGGGCGAGGACACGGCGCAGGCCATCGTGAATAAAACGGTCGAGCTGAACAACACCCGCTACGAGCGCGTGGCGAAGATCGGTAAGTACCTTGTCGATCTGTTCCCCGAGAACGGTACGGTGATGACGCATTGCTTTGCCGAGACCATCGTCGGCATGATGCTGCGCGAATGCAGCGAGAGAGGGAAGCATATCCGCCTCTTCTGCCCCGAGACGCGCCCCTATTTTCAGGGTGCGCGCCTGACCGCAACGGTCTGCCGCGACATGGGCTTTGATGTAACGGTCATCTCCGACAATATGCCGGCCTTCGTCATGCAGCGCGAGGGCGTGGACGTGTTCACCACCGCCGCCGACGCCATCTGCTGCGACGGCCATGTGGTCAACAAGGTCGGCACGTTCCAGAACGCCATCGTCGCCAAGTACATGGGCATCCCGTACTTTGTCACCGGCGCGCCCGATCAGGGGCATCCGACTGTGGACACGGTGCACATCGAGATGCGTGACCCGAACTTCACCCTGCAGGCCATGGGCGTGCGCACGGCGGCGGAGGGCGTGAAGGGCTACTATCCTGCCTTCGATATCACGCCGCCGCATCTGGTCTCCGGCGTGGTGACCGACCTCGGCATCTATTCGCCCTACGATCTGCACCGCTACTTCACCGACGGGCACATCGACGAGCACAACCTTGTTGTGTGAGGAGGGGAAGACGATGAAAACGATCACAGAGCTGCGGCAGGAGATCGTGGACCATTCCCTGCAGGCTTTTCATGAGGGACTGTTTTCCGGCACGAGCGGGAATATGAGCTGCTATCTGCGCGAGGAAGACCTCATGCTCATTACGCCGACCTCGGTGCGCTACGACGTGATGCGCGCGGAGGATATCGTGGTCCTGCGGCTTGACGGCACGGTGGTCGAGGGACATTTGAAGCCCTCGAGCGAGTGGCGGATGCACACGGCGGTGTATGAGGGCTGTCCCGATGTGAACGCCGTGTTCCATACCCATTCGCCCTACGCCACGGCCTTTGCCGTGAACCACCAGACCATCCCCGCCGTGCTGATCGAGGCGCTGGTGTTCCTCGGCGGCGACATCCGCTGCGCGGACTACGCGACGCCCGGCACAAAGGAGGTCGGGCTGAACGCAGTTCCGGCGCTTGAGGGACGCAGGGGCTGCACGCTCGCAAACCACGGCGTGCTCGCCGTGGGCGGCGACCTCGCGCAGGCGTATCTCAACGCCGAGTATATCGAGGATGTGGCGAAGATCTACACCATCGCCCGCTCCGTCGGCACACCGGTGGAGCTGAAAAGTCTATAAAAAGCAGGAGAGCCGTTCCGTTTGGAACGGCTCTCCTGACAGTCTGTCGGCGGGGAGAGGGATCCCGCCTTTTTTAGAGCTCAGGCCCCTGATTCTTCCTTGCTGTGGCGACCGCTTCCTGCGGCGCAAAATAGCGGGATAACGGGCGGTAGAGCAGCGCGGTGATGACGAGGCAGAGCACCATGTCGATGAACACATAGCTGCCGTTGTAGACGGCGGAATAAAGGTAGGGGTTGGTGAAGGTCGTATTAAAGACCTCGGTCGGCTCATAGATGCGGTAGATGGTCACGCCGCTGATGAAGTGAACGATGAAGCGGCACACACAGCCGACGACCGTGCCGACGAAGACGCCGCCCCTCTGCTTACGGAACAGGCAGGCTACGCCCAGTACGCCGAAGGCGAGCACATAGTCGAGCAGCATCGAGGTCGGGCCCCAAGCGTAAGCGCCGTCGAAAATGAGCTGCAGAAGACCGTAAGCGAAGGAGGCGAGGAAGCTCTCCTTGCAGCCCCAGCGGGCGCAGTAGAGGAAGATCGGCAGCATACCGATGCACACGCTGCCGCCCTGCGGCAGCTCAAGGAGCTTGACATAGCTCAGCGCGGTGGCGGCGGCCACCATCAGTGCGCCCTCGGTGAGGGCGCGGGTCTTGGTTTGGGTCATGGTTTTTCTCCTGCTTTCTGAAAAGATCAACCCCAATGGTCCGATGAAAAAAATGCCGCATTGCGGCGATCGCAATGCGGCATACCTCATCAATATCCTTCGCATTCCTACGCCGGCATTACCCGGATCAGGTTCGAGGGACTGGGACGGCGTTACGCCCCAATCTCAGCCGACTTGCGCCAGCGCCCCTTGGAATTGTCGAGTTTTATTATAGGTTTTTGAACGGGTTTGTCAAGGGGTAATCTGCACAATTTTTACGACTTGCCATCGTGCGCGGCTTACGGTACAATAAGGACCATAAACTATCCCGGGGAGGGAAAACCATGAAACGCTGCTTTATCTACGCCGCGGGCACCTTCTACGGTCTGCGGGAGCCGCCGCGCGAGGGCGATCTTCAGATCGCCGCAGACGCGGGACTGCATCTGTGCGAGCGCCTTGGCGTCCGACCGGACGTTGTGCTCGGCGACTTCGACTCGATGGACGTCCGTCAAGCGCCGGCGGACTGCATCCGCGTGCCGGTCGAGAAGGACGACACCGACACCATGCTCGCGCTCCGCGAGGGACTTCGCCGCGGCTGCGATACCTTCTATCTCTATGGCGCGACGGGCGGCGCGCGGCTCGACCACACGCTCGCCAACATCCAGTCGCTTGCCTTCCTTCTGCGTCATGGGGCAAGGGGTTATCTCTACGACCAAAATTTCGTCTACACAGCCATCGAAAATGAGACGCTTACGCTCACACGCGAGGTGGAATGGGGCATCGTTTCGCTCTTCAGCATTGGCGACCGCGCCGAGCACATCACGCTCAAGGGCTTGCAGTATCCGCTCACAGACGGGACGATCGACTGCGGCTTCCCACTCGGTGTGAGCAACCACATCGTCGCGCCGACGGCGCGCATCACCGTGGGGCGCGGGCCGCTGCTCGTCGGCTGGGAGCTGCCGAAATTGGCCGGGGAGGAGTAAAATTCTCGCACGGCGAGAGACAGTCCCGCTCCGTTGGGTGGAATTCTTTCTGACGCAGCGGTAGAATCGAGCCATCCAAAGACCAAAAGGAGGTCGCTTTTATGGAAAAGAAAACAATGGGCAGCTTCCTCGCGGCCCTGCGCCGCGCGAACGGCATGACGCAGAAGGAGTTGGCGGAGCGGTTGAACGTGTCGGACAAATCCGTTTCGCGCTGGGAGCGCGACGACGGTGCGCCGGACCTCTCGCTCATTCCGGTCATTGCGGAGGTATTCGGCGTGACCTGCGACGAGCTGCTGCGCGGCGAACGCGCCGCGGCGGGGGAGGAGCAGGGCGCGCAGTCCACGCCAAAGGGCGAGCAGCAGAAAAAGCACCTGCTCGCGGCGAGCCTTTCGCGCTTCCGCTCGCGCTGCTGTATCGCGCTCGCGCTTGCCGCCGCGGGCTTCCTTGTGGCGATGGCGTGCAACAGCGCCCTTGACCGCGCGCTGCTCGGCTTCTTCCTCGGCGCGGTGTTCTTTGTCGCGGCGGCCGCCGTTGAGACCGTGCAGCTCAATGCCGCGCTCCTTGCCATACACGACGAGGAGGGGGAGGATGTGGACGCCTTCCGCCGCGCGGTCGTCCGCGGCGCAGCGTGGACCTATGGCATCGCGTGGGTGTTCTTTGCCTGCACGCTGCCGCTGCTGTGGGCGTTTCATCCGGTCACGATAAACGGCTTCACCGCCAGCCGCACGGGCGTCGGCGTCTCGCTCACGTTCTGGCAGGCGGCGCTTGTGCTGCTCGCCGCGGTGCTGCTCGCTTTTTTTGCCGTATGGATCGCCGGGCGCCGGCTGGTGAAAAAGGGCTTTCTCCCGCCGGAGGAGAAACCGGAAGCGCAGCGTAAAAACAACAGGCTCCTGCGCACCACAGCGCTCGCGCTCTGCGCGGCGCTGGCGCTGAGCGCCTTTATCAACCGCGCGCTTGTCGGCTTCGGCGACACAATGCGGCTCGCCGAGGGAACGGAGTTCACGGACTTTGACTCGTTCAAGCGTTATATGCGAAAGCCCGTCAAGCCGACCTATGACAGCGGCGGAGGGTTTGCGACGGAGACCGCCGCTGCCGAAAGCCCGCTCTACTACGAGAATGACACGCCGATATACCGCTCGCAGACAGAGGGCGCGACCATTGAGGACGACAACGGAAATGTGCTCTGCTGCTTCATCTGGCGCAACCGCTCGGTCGTTTTGTGGCGGACAGGGCCAAAGGCAGACGGCTATCTGCCCGTCACCGTCTACACGCAGGAGGCGATGTCGCTGGCGCGGCAGAAGGCAAAGCACATCAACACCGTGTTCTACGGCGTCTATGCCGCCGAGGCTGTCGCCGCGCTGGCCATCTACCTCCGCAAGCGCGAAAAGTGAAGAGAGCAAAGAGAAAGCGCAGCCAAACGGCTGCGCTTTCCTTTTGCTGTTTTCAGATGTGAACGACCTTCAGCTCGCTCGCCTCAAAGAGGCCGAGACGCTTGCCGACGTTGACGTACACCTGCGGGTCGCCGCTGGTGCAGATGGTGAAGGTGCCCTTCTTCTGCGGGTTCAGGGCATTCTGCTCGGCGAGGTACGCCTTGACGGCATTCGCCTGCTCGAGCGCGGGGTTGATGAGGTGCAGCTGCGGATAGCACTCGTGGAAGTTTTCCTCCACGATGGGGTAGTGCGTGCAGCCGAGGATCAGGTCGTTGACCTTCTCGCGGGAGAGAATGTTGTCGACCTGCGTGGTGATCTCAAGATTGATGTCGTGTTGATTGAAGTCGCCGCGGTCCACGAGCGCAGCGAGCAGGGGAGAGCCCTTGCCGACCACATGGCAGTCGGGGTTGCCCTGATGGATGAGTTCGGCGTACTTGCCGGAGGCGACGGTGAATTCCGTGCCGATCAGGCCGACGCTGGAGAGTTTCTCGCGGATGACGTACTTGGCCGCCTCCTCCACGATGCTGATGATGCGGAAGTCGAAGCAGGGACGAAGGCGCTCGGCCATCGTGGAGATGGTGTTGCACGCCACGGCGGTGCACTTCACACCGTTGGAGCCGAGGAACTGGAGCATATGGCAGCTCAGCTCAAAGATCTGATCTGCGGTCTTGTTGCCGTAGGGGCAGTTGGCGCTGTCGCCGAAGTAGATGATGTCCTCACCGGGCAGGATGCGCTGCAGCTCGCGCACGACGGTCAGTCCGCCGATGCCGCTGTCCATCACGCCGATGGGATTGGACTTGTCAAGCATGGTAAAACCTCCTCAAAATGCAGTGGCATTTTCTTCCGATATTTTACCACAGGAAAGTCAAATTGCAAGCAGAAAGATATGGACGGAAATTATATGGGACTTTTCTGCGAAAATCCTTGCAATTCTGTAAATTTCTGCTACCATAATATTTGGTGGAGTTTGGCGCAGTATGCCATCTCTGCCGTGGGAACTGTAAAATACGGATCGGGAACACACAGAAGATTGGTGACGGTATGACGATTTTTAACTTTATTTCGCTCTTCGGCGGGCTGGCGCTGTTTCTCTACGGTATGCAGCTCATGGGCGACGGATTGAAGAAGGGCTCGTCCGGCGCGCTCAAGGCGGCGATGGAGAAGGTGACGAACAATCCGCTCGTCGGCTTCCTGCTCGGCCTTGCGGTCACGGCGGTCATTCAGAGCTCGACGGCGACCATCGTGCTCACCTCGGGCCTTGTCGGCGCGGGTGTGCTGACGCTGCACCAGTCCATCGGCATCATCCTCGGCGCGAACGTCGGCACGACCATCACGGGTCAGATCATCCGTCTGCTCGACCTCAACGCCGACGGCGGCGCGTGGCTCAATCTGTTCAAGCCCTCCACGCTTGCGCCCCTCGCCGCCATCGCGGGCATCCTCTTCATCATGGCCATCAAGACGCCGCACAGCGACACCGTCGGCAGCATCACGATGGGCTTCGGCATCCTCTTTACCGGCCTTCTGAACATGACCGCAGCGGTCAGTCCGCTGGGTGAGTCGCCCGCGTTTGCGCAGATGTTCTCCGGCCTTGCCGACGCGCCGGTGCTCGGCTTTCTCGCTGGTACGGGCGTAGCCTTTCTCATTCAGAGCTCGTCGGCGACCATCGGTATCCTGCAGGCGCTTTCCATGACGGGCGCGCTGACGTTCGGCTCGGTCTACGCCATCATCATCGGCGTGAACATCGGCGACTGCGTGACCACCGCCATCGTCTGCTCCATCGGCTCGAAGGCGGACGCCAAGCGCACGGGCGTCGTCCACATTATCTTCAACCTCTGCGCCTCCGTTATCATCATCACGGCGCTGACCGTCCTGCATCATGCGGGCGCGCTCGACGGCCTGTGGGGGCAGACGATGACCTCCGGCGCCATCGCGAACGTCCACACGATCTTCCGCCTTTCCACCGCGATCCTGCTCCTGCCGGTGTGCGGGCAGTTTGAAAAGCTCTCCCGCGTCCTCGTCAAGGACGATCAGCAGATCGGCGAGAACGTCGACCACGAGCTATCCCAGCTCGATGAAAAGTTCTTCGCTTCGCCCGCGCTGGCGCTCTCCGCCGCGTCGGACGCCATCGGCGCCATGGCGCGCCTTGCGCGCACAGGCGTGATGAGCGCGCTGGACGTTCTGCATCAATTCGACCGGCATACCATCGACGTGATCGACCGCAACGAGGACCACATCGACGCATTGGCCGACAGCGTGGACAATTATCTCATCAAGCTCTCCAGCCATGTCCCGCCGGGGCACGGCAACGACCTGCTGAACTACTACATCCAGTGCTTTTCCGAGTTTGAGCGCATCGGCGACTATGCCGTGAATCTCACGGAGAATGCCGAGGAGCTGCGCGGCAAGGGCATTGAATTTTCCGAGACCGCGCAGCAGGAGCTGCAGGTGCTCGGCGAGGCTCTGCGCGAGATCATGGACTATGCCTACCGCAGCTTCACCGCCGTGGACGCGCAGACCGCCCGCCGCATCGAGCCGGTGGAGGAGGTCGTGGACGATATGGTGGCAACGCTCCGCACCAACCACATCCGCCGCCTGCGCGATGGACAGTGCACGGTCTACGCGGGACTCGTGTTCCTCGATATTCTCATCAACGCCGAGCGTATCGCCGACCAGTGCTCCAACCTCGGCGTCTACACCATCTCGCAGTTCGATCCATCGGTCATGAACAGCCACCACGAGTATATCCACCGCCTGCATCAGGGCAACGATCCGGTGTTCAACCGCGAGTATCAGGAAAAGCACGAAAAATACTTCGGAATGCTCAGCGCCATCAACGACTGAGCAAAAAAAGACAGAGAAAAAAGCGCCGCGGCTGCGGCGCTTTTTTGCGTCCTTATTTCAGCGTATCGCTGTTGTTGAGCACTGGCACGCTGTAGAGAAACAGTACATCCGCGTCGGTGAAGTCCAGCAGCTTGCCCATCTGGGAGGAGGGAAGATAGCGGATATCCGCCAGCGTGATCTTTGCGTAGCCCTCGGCGAGCAGGGGAGCAAGGGAGCTGCCGAAGGAGTCGCGGAAGACGATCAGCTCGCGGTCGGTTTCGGCGTTCGGATTTTCGATCGACAGGAGAGAGATCGAGCCGGAGAGGAACAGCTCATAGGGATCGTTCCCCGCGCCCTTTTCCATATCGTACACCGCGCCGGGCTTGCCGGTCTCGTAGTTGTAGACCGTGCAGTCCTCCAGCGTTTCACTCGTGAGATAGCGCAGCTCGTCGGGCTGCATGGGCAGCGCCGCGTAGCCGTAGTACACGCCGTAGTAGGGGCGGTCGAGCACCTGCTCCGTGTACTCGTCCGTGAGCGTCACGCCCATCTCACGCGCGAGGTACGCTGCCACGGCTGGCAGCCTTTCCTGCCGCCAGTGGGAGTCCGTGCGGTAGTAATCGTCCAGTGTCAGCTGACCGAAGAGGTCGATATACTGCGCGAAGTCCGTCTGCTCCCGCAGGGCCTTGACGAAGGCTTCGTAGTCAATGGCGGGATAGCCGTTCGTCTCCGCGAGAAAGTAGTTCTTGTCGGGGATGACGGAGAGGTAGACCCTTGCGCCCGCGTCCGCCATGAAATTTTCGTAGAGGTAGCGGAAGCGCTCGGCGGCGTGGTCGATGGAGCTTTCGTTCATCGGATATTCGAGCTTTGCGGCATAGCCGTCCTTGATATAAACGCCGTTGTTGTCCTTCTGCCGGTAGACGTAGAGCCGGTTGAGCGCCTTGAGCGTGCGCCACTCGTCGCGCAGAGGGAACTGGTCGAGCGCATAGCCCTCAAAGTCGGACATGAATTTGCCGCTGAGCACGGCGTCCATGCGGATGGCGGGAAGCTGCTTGAGCCTGCGCCGCTCGCTGAGCGAGAGACTGTCGGCGGGCTTGAGCGCCGCCCACGCCCCGAAGCCGAAAAGAAACGCGGCAAGGAGCACGACGGTCACGATATTTTTGATGCGTTTGTTCATCCTCGCACCCCCTTAGAAGCGGAAATACAGGAACGGATTGAATGAGCCGTCTACAAGATAGCCGGTCGAGACCGCGAGCACGGAGACGAGCACGAGCGGCTCGAGCACATCGACGACCATTGCTCCGGCTCTGGTCGAGCCAAGCTGCTCCACGACCCGCTTCGGCATCGGCGTCGCGCCGACGATGCCGATGAGAAACACCACGGCAAAGCTCCGGAGGTAGTACAGGCTGATCGGGTTGACCGCGCTCACGCCCGCCGCGCCGAACAGTCCGCCGATGGTCGCAGCGGCTTCGCCGACGCTGTTCGCGTCGAAGAGCACGAAGCTCACGACCACGAGCAGCAGGACATAGATGTGCTTGAAAACGCGCGTTTTCGCAAGCGCCCTGCCGTACCAGAGCTTTTCCGCCGTCAGGAACACGGCGAAGAACAGCCCCCACAGCACAAAGTTCCACGCCGCGCCGTGCCAGAGACCGGTCAGCAGCCAGACGATCAGAATATTGCGCAGCCACATTGCTCTGCTCACGCGGTTGCCGCCGAGCGGGATATACACATAGTCGCGGAACCATGAGCCAAGGCTCATGTGCCAGCGCCGCCAGAACTCCGTGATGCTCGCGGAGATGTAGGGATAGTCGAAGTTCTCAAGATAGCGGAAGCCGAAGATGCGCCCAAGGCCGATGGCCATGTCGCTGTAGCCGGAGAAGTCGAAGTAAATGTTCAGCACGCAGGCGGCGGCGTAGAGCCAGTAAAAGAGTACGGAGCGGTCGTCGCTCGCCTTGAACGTCGTGATAAGCTCGTAAAAGACGTTCGCCAGCAGGACCTTTTTGCCCAGCCCCAGTACGAAGCGCCGCGCGCCGGCGGCGACGTCCGCGAGGGAATGGGTGCGATGCTCCAGCTGAGAGGCAATGTCCGAGTAGCGCACGATGGGGCCCGCGATGAGCTGCGGGAACATGGCGACGTAGGCGGCAAGGTCGATAAAATTACGCTGCGCCTTCACGTCGCCGCGGTAGACGTCCACCACATAGCTGAGGATCTGAAAGGTGTAGAAGCTGATGCCGATGGGCAGCGCCACGCGGAGCAGCGGAATATGCAGCCCTGTGAGCGCGTTAAAGCCGGAGAGGAAGAAGTCCGCGTACTTGCAGTAGCCCAGAAGTCCCAGACTGAACACGAGCGAGAGCGTCAGAAAGAGCTTTGCGCGCCTGCGGTCCGCCCGGTATTTCTCCACCAGACGGGCAAGCACATAGCCCTGCACGATGGACGCGAGCATGAAAACAACGAATTTCGGCTCGCCCCAGGCGTAGAAGAACAGGCTTGCGAGCAGCAGCACGGTATTTTTCCAGCGCATCGGAACAAGGAAATAGAGCACGAACACGCAGGGCAGGAAATAGAAAAGGAAGGGGATACTGGAAAACAGCATACGGTTGGCTCCTCATTTGAAATGGACAGCGCCCGCACCAAAGCGGTTCGGGCGCTGCTGTATTATTGCGCGCTTAGGCGACAGGCGCTTCAAGGGCGGTGTCTTCGCCGTCGGAGAACTCACCTTCGCCGATCATCTCGTCATAGGCGATGGCAGCGTCGGAATACGCCGCCTGAAGCTTATCGCGGAAGGTGTTCACCAGCTCCTCGTCACCGTAGACGGAGACGACATAATTGCCCAGCGTGGCGATGACCAGCTTGTCGGGGAAGCCGCACATCCACTGCTTGTTCTGGATGGCGTCGCGCAGGTCCTCGGCGAGCTTCGCCGCGTCGTCGCCGTTCTTCACGCGCAGCGCGCCGCAGGTGAAGGTGTTGGCGTTCATCATGTGCATGAGGGAGGCGGCGTCGTCGATGAGAGAGGCGTCCTCAGTCGGCACGGTGAGCAGGAAGTTAAGGTTGTCCGCGTTGGAGGGGTCGAACGCGCCGGGGGCATCGTCAACGCTGGTTTCATAGTCGCCGCCGGCAGCGGGGAACTTCTCGTCGTCGGTGTAGCTGTCCCAAACCTTGGTGAGCAGGGCAAGGGAGTCGGCGGGAGCGTCGGCGTTGTTCTTGCCGTCGTCCTTTTTGCCGCAGGCCATCAGCGAAACGGCCATGACAAGCGCGAGCATGAGGGAAAGTGTTCTTTTCATCGTGTTGATTCTCCTTGGAAAATGTATTTTGCCGGTCACAAAAGTGACTTCGGGATGTATAGACGCAGAAAAACCGAAAAGGTTCCCATATTTTACAGGAAATTTTTGCTTTTGTCAAAGCCGCCGCACGCAGACGCTTGCATTGACGGGGAATCGTTGCTATAATACCCAAAAACCATTCTTTATAAAGGATAACGCAATGAAAGAGATTTTAAACACAATGCTTTCCGCTTTGACGCGCGGCGAGGGTGTGATGCTCTGCAGCATCCTGAAGGCCGACGGCTCCTCTCCGCGCGGCGAGGGCGCACACATGGCGGTCTTTGCCGACGGCACGGCGCTCGGCACGGTCGGCGGCGGCGCGGTGGAGCGGCAGTCCATTTTCCTCGCGCGCGAGCTGCTGGAGGGGAAACGGAACGCCCTGCGGGACTTTGCGCTCCACCCCGAGGCGGCGAACAGCACGGGCATGGTCTGCGGCGGCGACGTGACGGTTTGGTTCCAGTATATTTCGCCTGAGAACGCCGCGCAGATCGGAGTGCTGCGCGCCTGGCGCGACGCGCTCGGCAGCGGCAGAAACGTATGGCTCTGCCTCGTGCTCGACGGCGAGACGCTGCGCGAATTTCGCCTCCTTACGGCGGACGAGCTGCGCCACGGCACGGAGGGCTTCTTTACCTCCCGACCCTACTGGGACGGCAGCACCTTTGTCGAGCCCATCGTCCGCGCGGGGCGCGTCTACCTCTTCGGCGCGGGCCATGTCGGCCGCGCCCTCGCCCCGGTGCTGCACTATGTCGGCTTCGAGGTCACGGTGTACGACAACCGCGCGGAGCTGGCAAGCCCCACACATTTCCCCACGGCGCATGAGATCATCGTCGGCGATTTCCGCCGTATTTTTGACAAGGTCTCACTGACCGCCGACGACTACGCCGTGGTCATGACGCCGGGCCATCAGGCGGACTATGAGATCTTAGAGCAGGTGCTTCGCACGCCGGCGACCTACATCGGCTGCATCGGCAGCCGGAAGAAGGTCGCGCTCACGCGCGAAAGGCTCGCTGCGGCGGGCTTCTCGCAGCAGGACATCGACCGCGTTCACGCGCCCATCGGTCTGCCGATCCTGGCTGAAACGCCGGAGGAGATCGCCATCAGCGTCGCGGCCGAGATGATCCGCCACCGCGCGGAGCATCTGTAAAGGAGTATTGCTATGCAGATCGCGCCATTGCTGAATATCGGTCGCGGCGTCACCGCGCTCATCGGCGGCGGCGGAAAAACGACGCTGCTCTATACGCTCACGGAGGAGCTGCGGAAAAAGGGCACGGTCCTTCTCTGCACCTCGACCCACATCATGCGCCCGACGCAGTACGAGGTGCTGGAGCGGGCGAGTGAAGCGGAGGTCTCCGCCGCGCTTGCCGCGCACGGCGCGGTCTGCGTCGGGGAGCCGTCCGCCGAGGGAAAGCTCGGCCCGCCGTCGCTCTCCTTTGACGCGCTCGCGCGGCTCGCCGACTATGTGCTCGTTGAGGCCGACGGCTCCAGGCGTCTGCCGCTCAAGGCGCACGCGCCGCATGAGCCGGTCATTCCGGCAAATGCCCAGCGCGTCGTGCTGGTCGTCGGTGCGGACGGCTTCGGCAAGCCCATCCGCGCGGTCTGCCACCGCCCGGAATTATACGCCGCGCGCTGCGGCGCCTCAGAGGAGACGGACGTCACACCGGAGCTGGAAGCAGCGCTCATTCTCGCCGAGGGTCTCGGCGACCGCGTTTACATCAATAAGGTCGAGACGGCGGAGGACTACGACCGCGCCGCCGCGCTCGCGAACCGGCTCACCTGTCCGGTCACGGCGGGGAGCCTGCACAAGGGGGTATATCTATGCTTGCGCTGATCCGCGGGGCGGGCGATCTCGCCACCGGCATCGCGCTGCGCCTTTGGCGCAGCGGCATCCGGGTCGTGCTGACCGATCTGGAGCGTCCGACGGCCATCCGCCGCACGGTCGCCTTCTCCGAAGCCATCGTCTACGGCGAAACGACGGTCGAGGATGTGACCGCCCGTCTGGCTGCAAACGCGGACGAGGCGCGCGCCCTGCTCGCACAGGGCATCGTTCCCGTGCTTGCCGACCCCGGCTGCGCCTGCCGTGAAGCGCTCGCGCCCGACGCGCTGGTGGACGCTATCCTTGCCAAGCGCAACCTTGGCACAAGGATCACCGACGCGCCGGTCGTCGTCGGCGTCGGCCCCGGCTTCACAGCGGGGGAGGACTGCCGCGCGGTCATCGAGACCATGCGCGGCCACACGCTCGGCCGCGTCATTTACTCCGGCAGCGCCATTCCGAACACAAACGTCCCCGGGCTTATCGGCGGCTTTGCCGGCGAGCGTGTGCTCCGCGCGCCTGCGGACGGCGCGTTTCGCTCCGTGCACAGGATCGGCGACCTTGTGAAGGCCGGCGACGTCGCGGGCTATGTGTCCGGCGAGCCGATGGTCTGCACCATCGACGGCGTGCTCCGCGGCCTGATCGCCGACGGCATCCCCGTCCGCAAGGGCATGAAATCCGGCGACGTGGATCCGCGCGGCAATGTGGAAAATTGCTATACGGTCTCGGACAAGGCGACCGCCGTCGGCGGCGGCGTGCTCGAGGCGATCCTGCACCTGTCCGGTGCGCTTCTGGAGGACTGACATGAGAGAGCTGCTGCTCATCAACAACGAGCCGACGCCCGAAGACCGCGGCCGGATCGTTCGCGCGGGAGAGCTCGGTCTTACCGACCCGCTTTATAACATCGACGCGCTCTCCGCGAAGCTCTCTGCGTTCGGAACGGTCACCGTGCGGCACTATACACAGCTCAGGACGCTCGACTCTGCGCCGGATGCCATCTTTCTCTCCGGCTGCTTCATCGACTGGGACCGCAAACATCTGCGCGAGACCTTTGCCGACGAGCTTGCGCTGATCCGTGAAACGACGGTCCCGCTCTTCGGCATCTGCGCGGGCCTGCAGCTCATCGGCATCGCCTTCGGTGCGCCGCTCGTCTATCCGGGCGAGGGGTACGAGGAGTTCGGCTTTCTGCCGCAGACCGTCCTCGCGCAGCATCCGCTGCTCACCGGCCTGGGCGGTACGCTCCATTGTTTTGAGCATCATCGCGGCCAGCTCAGCGCTGTGCCGAGGGGCTTTCGCCTGCTCGCTTCCCGGGAAAATTGCCGTGTTCAGATGCTTGCGCACGAGTCGCGCCCCATCTTCGGCACGCAGTTCCACCCGGAGCTGCAGAATGACGCGCACCGAGACGGACAGCGCATTTTGGAGAATTTCTTTGCCCACTATGTCAAATGACTGCAAGAGCCGCCGGCGGGCGGCTCTTTTTCTGCGCGCGGGCATAAGCGGCGATGCCGCGGCATAGACTGTCCCAAAACGAAAGCCAAGGGAGGAAGAGCCTATGACCGTAAGAATGCGTCTGCGCCGCTGGGCGCGCGCACAGGGAAAACGCCGCGCCGCCGCGCGGACAAAGCGAAGCACCGCCGCAGGAAGCCGCCGCAGGGAACAGCAGACCTCCGGCGCGTCGCAGCTTCGCCTTCTGCGTCTGACCGTCTGCGGTGCGCTGTTTGTCTCGCTTGTGCTGCTCAAGCTCGTGCTGCCAGGGAATCTTTCGGCCTTCCGCGGCACGCTTGCCCAATGGCTCGTGCGCGACGCGGACTTTACCGAGGCGTTCTCCGCCATCGGCCACGCGGTCGCCGCGCCCGAACGATTCGCGGAGTCCCTCGGCAATGCCTACGTCGCCGTGTTTGGCGGCAGCGGTATGCAGGACGCCGCGGAGGTCGGCGGCGGGGCGGAGATCGCACAGCCGGACGGAGCAAACACGGAGGATGCCGCAGCCAAGCCCATGCCGGATTATGTGCTCGACGCGCAGCCGACACTGCCCTTTTCCTATGTGTCACCGCTCGACGGCGCGCTGACCTCAGGCTTCGGCTGGCGCGAGGACCCGAATACGGGTGAGGAGGCATTTCATACCGGCCTTGACCTAGCCGCCGATGAGGGCACGCTCTTTGCCTGCTTTGCCGACGGTACGGTCGGCGTGGTGGGGGAGAGCACCGTGCTCGGCAAATATCTGACCGTCCGCCACGCGGACGGCTATGAGACGCTTTACGCCCATTGCAGCAAAATAGCGGTCTCCTCTGGGCAGAGCGTTCTGCGCGGCGACACGCTCGGCGCGGTCGGCGCAACCGGCAATGCCACGGGCGCGCACCTGCACTTCGAGCTGCTCAGCGGCTCAAAATACCTCGATCCCATTGCCTATGCGGCAAAGACCGTTTAGCGCCGCTGTGCGCGTGAACGCGAGCTTCTGGCTGCTCGTGCTGCTCGCCGCCATCGTTTCTCCGCTCACGGTCGTTGCGGCGATCCTGACCGCCGCAGCGCTGCACGAGCTGGGGCATCTTGCCGCCATGCGCTACTACGGCGTATCCGTCAAGTACTTTCGCCTTACAGCACTCGGCGCGGAGCTGGATGCTCCGACACTCGCGCGGCTCTCCTATGGGCGCGAGCTGATCATCACGCTCGCGGGGGTGACAGTCAACCTTTTCTGCGCCATTCTCCTCGCGCTCCTCGGCCTGCGGACGTGGCGGGAGTGGTGCTTTGTCTTTGCCGGAGCGCACCTTGTGCTCGCGGCCTTCAACCTCCTGCCGGTCGTTCCGCTCGACGGCGCGCGGGCGCTCTGCCTTGCCCTGTCCTTTTTCCTTGGCCCCACGGCGGGGGAGCGCGTCACCGCGGCGGTCAGCCTTGCCTGCTCGCTCGCGCTTTGTGCGCTGGGGCTCAAGCTCTCGCTGGAGCTGCACAGCGGATGGCTCTTTGCTTTTGCTGCCTTCGGCCTTCTCTGGGGAACGCTGCGCCAACTGGGGCTTGCGCGCGGCGCAAAAAGCGTGTAAAATACGGTCAATGTCTCTTAATAGAAAAGGAGCTTGCCTGTGGACAAACGATTGGAACGCATCCTGCCCCGCGTGCAGAAGCCGGCGCGCTATGTGGGCGGCGAGTACAACGCGGTGATGAAAGACCTCTCGCAGGTGGATACCCGCGTGGCCTTCTGCTTCCCGGACACCTATGAGATCGGTATGTCGAACCTCGGTATGCGGATTCTCTACGGCATTATGAACAACATGGACGGCGTCTGGTGCGAGCGCGTTTTCGCCCCCTGGGGCGACATGGAGGAGGAGATGCGCCGTGCCGGCCTGCCGCTCTATGCGCTCGAGTCCGGTGATCCCATCCGCGATTTCGACATCATCGCCTTTTCCGTCGGCTACGAGATGGCGTTTCCCGCCATGCTGAATATGCTCGATCTGGCGGGCGTGCCGCTCCACGCGAGCGAGCGCACGGAGCTGACCCCGCTCGTCATCGCGGGCGGCACGGCGATGTTCAACTGCGAGCCGATCGCGGATTTTATTGACATTGCCGAGATCGGCGAGGGCGAGGAGATGAACGCCGAGCTGATCGAGCTGCACCGCAGGGCGCGGCGCGAGGGCTGGACGAAGCAGCAGTTTCTCCGTGCCGCCGCGCAGCTGGACGGCATTTATGTTCCCGGTCTCTACGAGGTGGACTACAACGCTGACGGCACGGTGAAGTCGATCACGCCGAAGGACGGCGCGCCGAAGGTCGTTACCAAGCGCATCATGCGCGACATGGACAAGGCATGGTATCCCGCCAAGACCATCGTGCCCTCCACCGAGATCGTGCAGGACCGCACCACACTCGAGCTTTTCCGCGGCTGCATCCGCGGCTGCCGCTTCTGCCAGGCGGGCTATGTCTACCGCCCCGTGCGCAACCGCTCGGAAAAGCTGCTGGTCGAATACGCCAAGGAGGCCATCGAGGATTCCGGCTACGAGGAGATGACGCTCTCCTCGCTCTCGACCTCGGATTTCCGCCCGCTTGTACAGCTCTGCGACGATCTGGAGGAGTTCTGCGCGCAGCGTCATGTGAATCTTTCGCTCCCGAGCCTGCGCGCCGACAACTTCTCCATGGCGCTCATGGAGCGGCTGCAAAAGGGAAGAAAGACCGGCCTGACCTTTGCGCCCGAGGCCGGCACGCAGCGCCTGCGCGACGCCATCAACAAGAATCTCACCGAGGAGGACCTGCTGGCCTCCTGCCGCCGCGCCTTTGCCGGCGGCTACAGCGCGGTCAAGCTCTACTTCATGCTGGGACTTCCGACCGAGACGGACGAGGACGTGCTCGGCATTGCCGAGGTCGCGTCCCACGTCATGCACGCCTGGCGCGAGAGCGCGAGCAGTAAGAACCGCGGCGTGCGCATCACGGTCTCGACCTCGTGGTTCGTGCCCAAGGCGCACACGGCGTTTCAGTGGGAGCCGCAGATCCCCAAGGAGGAATACGAGCGCCGCGTGAAGCTGCTGCGCGAGAATATGCTGACGAAATCCGTTACCTACAACTGGCACGATTCCGACACGAGCTATATGGAGGCCGTCATTTCCCGCGGCGACCGGCGCCTTTGCAGGGTGATCGAAACGGCGTGGCGCAAGGGCGAGCACCTCTCCGCGTGGGAGGAGTATTTCTCCCTCGACCGCTGGCTCGAGGCTTTTGAGGAATGCGGTCTTGACCCGCACTTTTACGCCAACCGCAAGCGCGAAAAGGACGAGCTGATGCCCTGGGCGATGATCTCGAGCGGCGTGACGGAGCAGTACCTCTGGCGCGAGCATGAGCGGTGCTACCAGTCCGTCACCACGCCGGACTGCCGCACACACTGCAACGGCTGCGGCGCGAATCTCTTATTGGGGAGGCCCTGCGATGGCTAAGCTGAGACTACTTTTCACCAAGGAGGCGCAGGCCTCCTACATCTCGCACCTCGACACGATGCGGACATTCCAGCGCGTGTTTCCCCGTGCGGAGCTGCACCTCAAGCACTCCAACGGCTTTCACCCGCACCCCATCATCTCCATCGTCCTGCCGCTGCCGGTGGGGCAGTCGAGCGACTGCGAGCTGCTCGACTTTGAAACGGTGGAGGAGACCGACGGCGCGGGCATCGCCGAAAAGCTCAACACGGGTCTGCCCGCGGGCTTGCGCGTGCGGGAGTGCTATCCGGTCACGCGCCCCGTGCGCGAGTTCACGTTCCTGCGCGCACGGCTAGAGCTACTCTATGATAACGGCGTGCCCGCCGGCACGGCGGACGCGCTGCGCGCGCTGTTCGCGCGCGAAACGCTGATGATCGAAAAGCGCACCAAGCACAAGGAGCTTGCGCAGATCGACATTGCGCCGCTGATCCGCGAAATGACCCTCACCGAGCAGGACGGCAGCATCCTTGCCGACGCCGTGGTCGCCGCGCAGAACCCGGGGCTGAACCCTGCCTATCTCGCACAGGCGATCGAGCGCGAGCTTCCGTCGCTCAAGCCGGACTTCGTCCGTGTGCGCCGCACGGAAATTTACGATACAGAGGGGAACGTTTTTCGCTGAAAATTGCACGCGCTGCGGCAACTTTTGATGATTTTATCGAAAAGTACAAAATTTGTGCTTGCAATTTGGCGAAAAGCGTGATATTATCCTTTTTGGCTTTTTGACGAAAGCACTATCGGATCGGAAAGAGGTGAACACGAGCAATGAAGGAAGGAATCCATCCCAATTATCAGCAGACTACTATTACTTGCGCCTGCGGTAATGTGATTGAGACAGGTTCCACCAAGGCGAACATCAAGGTGGAAGTGTGCTCAAAGTGTCACCCCTACTTCACGGGCAAGCAGAAGCTGGTCGATACCGGCGGCCGCGTTGCCAAGTTCAACAAGAAGTTCGGTCTGGACAAGTAAGAACTGCGAAAGAGGTCTGCGGAAGCAGACCTCTTTTTCTTTACATTTTTCGTTCCCTTGCGTATACTGAAGGAAAGAAACGCAGAAAAGGTGATTCCTATGGAAGAAAACAAACTCAAAACCGTGGAGCAGCCGCGCGACCGCGTGGTGCTTGTCGGTCTTTCCTCGCCGGTGCTCAAGGCGGACAGCGCGGACGAGGAGAGCATGGACGAGCTTGCCGCGCTCGTTGAGACCGCAGGCGCGGTGAGCGTTGCGACCGTGCTGCAAAACCTTCCGTCCCCGAATCCGCGCAGCTTCATCGGCGAGGGCAAGGTGGCGGAGATCAAGGAGCTTATCGGCTCGACCGAGGCGACGATGGCGATCTTCGACAACGACCTGTCGCCCTCGCAGATGCGCGTGCTGACGGAGGATCTGGGCGTGCAGGTGCTCGACCGCAGCGGGCTGATCCTTGATATTTTTGCCCAGCGTGCCAAAACAAAGGAGGGCCGCTTGCAGGTCGAGCTGGCGCAGTACCAATATCTGCTGCCGCGCCTGATCGGCATGTGGACGCATCTGGAGCGTCAGGCGGGCACGAGCGGCAAGGGGCCCATCGGCTCCAAGGGCCCCGGCGAAACGCAGCTCGAGACCGACCGCCGCCACATCCACCGCAAGATCGACAAGCTCAAGGAGGATCTGGACGAGGTGCGCCGCGTGCGCGGCACGCAGCGCGAGCGTCGGATGAAGAATGAGATCCCGGTCGTTGCCATCGTCGGCTATACGAACGCGGGCAAATCGACGCTGCTCAACGCCCTCACCGGCGCGGATATTCCGGCGAATAACCGGCTGTTCGATACGCTCGACACCACCACCCGGCTGCTGACCGTCTCCGACACGCTCGACGTCGTCATCTCCGACACGGTCGGCTTCATCCGCAAGCTGCCGCATCAGCTCATCGACGCCTTCAAGGCGACGCTTGAGGAGCTGGAGTATGCCGACCTTCTGCTGCACGTCATCGACATTTCCAACCCCGAGTGGATCGCGCAGGCGGAGGTGGTGGATCAGCTCATCCACGACCTCGGCGCGGAGGGCATCCCCTGCATCCGCGTGTACAACAAGTCCGACCTGTTCTACGGCGATATCCGCCCGCACGGCGAGCGCACGGTGAACCTCAGCGCCAGGACCGGCGAGGGGCTCGACGAGCTGCTGCGCGCCATCGACGCCGAGCTTGACAAGGGCACGCGCCGCGTGACCATCCATTTGCCCTACGACAAGGGCGGCTGGCTCGACAGCCTCTACCGCGAGGCCAAGGTCGAGAGCGTGGAGTACGGCGAGACCATCGACATTGTGGCGGTCTGCACGCCGCGCGTGCTCGGCCGGGTCAAGGACTACGTCGAGGGCTACACCGAGCCGAAGGAGGACTGGGAGTGAGCGCACCGCAGAGCTACTATGTTCCCGTGGACGCGGGGGAAGCGGAGTTCACCGAAAAGCGCTCGCGCTTTCTCGGCCACGTCCGCCGCGTGGAGACCGAGGCCGAGGCCCGCGCTTTCCTCGACGAAATGCGGAAAAAATACTACGACGCGCGCCACAACTGCTGGTGCTACGTCCTGCACGAGGGCGGCGTGGTGCGCTACGGCGACGACGGCGAGCCGCAGGGCACCGCCGGTCAGCCGATGCTGAACGTCTTTCAGCGCGAGGGCGTGGAGAACGTCGTCTGCGTCGTGACGCGCTATTTCGGCGGCGTGCTGCTCGGCGCGGGCGGGCTGACGCGCGCCTACGCAAAGTCCGCGAAGGACGCGCTTGACGCGGCGGGCAAGGCGCGGATGCGCCTGTGGTCTGCCGTGACGGTGGACTGCCCCTATCCGATGCTCGAGCGCCTGAAGCTGCTCGCCGCCGCCCACGGCGGCACGGTGGAGGGCACGGACTTCGGCGCGGCGGTGAGCGTCCGCATCCTGCTGCCGCAGGAGAATGCGGCGGGCTTTGACGCCGCGCTCACCGAGCTGTCCGCCGGCACCATGACCGCGCGGCGCGAGGGAGAGCGCTTTCTGCCCGGACCGCGCGAATAGAAACAAGAAAAAGCAAGGAGGAATGACCGATGAAAGAACCCGTTGCCCGCTCCGACCTGCGCCTCGCTCTCGGCGGGGCCTACTATGGGACTCTGCGCAAGCTCCTGTGGCTCAAGGAGCGAAGCTCCTTCACACGCGAGCGCTGTGAGGCGATCCTGCCTTACAGCATGGCGAGCCACAAAACGCCCCTGATGCGCAGACTGCGGGACGTGGATATGTGGATGCAGGAGAACAAGGTGACAAATCTCCGCCTTGCCTCCGCGCGGGTGAACGGCATTGTGCTCCGCCCAGGGCAGACCTTCAGCTACTGGTATCTCATCGGCCGCCCGACGGCGAGGAAGGGCTATCTGCCCGGTATGCTGCTGCGCAACGGCAGAGCCGTTGCGGGCGTCGGCGGGGGACTGTGCCAGCTTTCGAACCTCATTTTCTGGATGACGCTCCACACGCCGCTGACCGTCACCGAGCGCCACCGCCACGGCTACGACGTCTTTCCCGATTCGGACCGCACGCAGCCCTTCGGCAGCGGCGCGACCTGCTTTTATCCCTACGGCGACCTGATGATCCGCAATGACACGGCGGACGATTATCAGCTCCTCGTCACGGTCGGCGAGCACGACCTCATCGGTGAGTGGCGCTGCTCCACCGCACCGGAGTGCCGCTATGAGATCGTCGAGCGCGATCATGAGATGCGCGCGGAGTATTGGGGCGGCTACACGCGCCACAACGTGCTCTGGCAGCAGCGCTTCGACGCAGACGGCACGCTGCTCGACGAGAAGCCTGTTGTGCGCAACGACGCCATCATGATGTATTCGCCCTACCTCGAACAGGGAGGCACAAGCGAATAAACGAAAGCATCTGCCTTGCGGCAGATGCTTTTCTGCTATGCAGCGCGCTCGCCGTCCGTGCGCTCCAGCCAGCCGCTGCCCTCGGTGATGCGGGCGACGAGGAAGGAAGCGGCGTAGTCGCCCGCGGCGTTGACCATCGTGGCGGGCGGGTCGACCAGATTCCCGATGGTGACGGCGATGGGGTAGGCAACCGCCATCCGGTCGGGGAAGAAGAGCGAGCAGAGGATGAACTCGGCGATGTAGCCGCCGCCCGGGATGCCGCTCATGGCGACGGAGGAAAAGACCGCCACGGCCAGCACCTCGGCAAACAGTCCCGCGCCCTCAAACGGCAGGCCGAACACGCCGAAGAGAAACGCGACCTTGAGCACGCAGCTGAAGCACGAGCCGTCCATGTGCATCGTCGCGCCCAGCGGCAGCACAAGATCCGCGACCTCGTGCGGGATGCCGCTGTCCTCCGCGGCCTCCATATTCGCCGGAATGGTGGCGACGGACGAGCAGGTGCCGAGCGCGGTCACCGCGGGGCGCAGGATGTGCCGCCGCAGCCGCCGCACGCCCTCGCGCCCGCCGCCGAGATACGCCAGAAGCGGGAAGGCGAGCAGCGCATAGACGAAGCAGAGCGGGTAGTAGGCCAGCATCGCGCGGGCATAGGACGCCGTGATCTGCGCGCCGTAGCTTGCGACCATCGCGGCGAAAAAGCCGAAGAAGGCGATGGGGGCGTAGCAGCTCACGAGCGAGACCATCTTCAAAAGGCACTTCGTCGCGTCGTCCAGCACCCGCGCCGTTACGGTATCCGGCCCGCCGCAGGCGGAGACCGAGAAGCCGAAGAGCAGGGAAAAGACGATCAGCGGCAGCATCGCCCGCCGCGAGAGCAGCGCAGAGAAATCGTTGACGGTGAAGAAGTTGACGAGCAGTGTCGCAAGCGGCACCGGATCGTCCACCGTGCCCGCCACGGCATCGGTCCACGGCGTCAGCACCGGGGGAAAGACACGCACGATGACCAGCATGATAAAGGCCGCGAGCAGCCCGGTGACAACGAAGACGCCGAGCGTCGCGCCGAGGATGCGCCCCGCTCTGCGCCGCGAGCGCGTATTGGCGATGCTGCCCGCGAGCGAGCAGAACACCAGCGGCACGACGAGGCAGAACATCATGTTGATGAACACGGTGCCGAGCGGCTCAAGGCAGACAGCCCCGGGCCAGGCCGCGCCGACGGCGCAGCCGAGCACGATGCAGGCGAGCATCGCGGCAAGGAAGCCGTAGCTCCGATAGAAGGAATGGGTCATAAAAAGCCCTCCGATCTCCCAGATTTTTGTGTCTATCTCTATCCATAGCGGGAGACAGGCTCGAATATGACCGAAAAATTTGGAAAAAGGGCTTGACTGTCAAGTTGCTTTATGCCTTACAATGCGGTATCATAGCATTGGGAAGGATCGGCGCAGAGCGCAGAAGGAGAGCCTATGAACATCAAAGAGATCGAGGAGCGCAGCGGCCTGACGCGCGCGAACATCCGCTACTACGAGCAGGAGGGGCTGCTCGCTCCCGCGCGGCGGGAGAACAAATACCGCGATTATAGTGAAGAAGACCTTGAAACGCTGCTGCGCATCGCGCTGCTGCGAAATCTCGGCTTTTCGCTCGACGAGATCAGGCGGCTGCAATCCGGCGAGCTGGAGCTTGCCGCCGCCATGCGAGAGCGCAGTGCGGCGCTGGAGGCCGAGGGGCAGCGTCTGCTCACAGCCAAAAGCGTATGCGATGCCATTTCGCGAGAGGTGGCAAGCTATTCCGCATTACAGCCGGAGACCTATCTTCACAGCTTTGAGTCGGACAAGACGGCGGAGCGGCAGGACATCGCCGAGCCGCACCCGTGGCGGCGTTACTTCGCCCGTGCCATCGACCTTACGATTGTGGGACTCATGGTCTCATTCGTGCAGTTCGTGCTGCTGCACCATAACCTTGTGAATATTTCCAAAGGGGAGAATGTCCTCTGCGGTTTGGCCGGATGGGGACTGCTGGTTCTCATCGAGCCGCTGCTGCTCTCGCGCTTCGGCAAGACTGCGGGCAAATGGTGCATGGGCATCACCGTCACGCGGCCGGACGGCGGGAGGCTCAGCTACGGCGAGGCGCTCGAGCGCACCGCCGCCGTTTGGCTCTACGGCGCGGGCCTTGGCATTTCCATTGTGGAGCTTGTGTGCAACTACCGCAGCTACCGCCGCTATACGCGGGGCGAGGAGCTGGCATGGGAGAGCGGCAGCATCGAGCGCTTCGACGAGCGCGGCATGGGGAAGTCAGTACTGCTCTACGCGGCGAGCACCGCTCTGAGCCTTGCCCTGACCCTTGCTATGGGCTTGAGCGCCGCGCTGCCGCCGAACCGCGGCGAGCTGACGGTGGCGGAGTTTGCGGAGAATGTCAATTTCTACCGCGGCTACTTTGATTATGGTCAGCGCTGGACGCTCGACAGCAGCGGCGAGTGGGTCGAGAATGAGTATGAGAATGTGATCTATTTCGGCGGGGGCAGCGAGCCAACGCCGTTCAGCTACACGGTGGAGGACGGTGTGCTCCGCGCCGTGCATTGGGCATATTCGGAGACGGATGAGCAGCTATTCGGCGCGCGCGTGGACAACGCGCGCATGGCCTATCTCGCGCTTGCCGCGGCGCAAAAGGGCACGAGCCTTTTCAACATCCGCAGCGTGGTAAAGCAGATCAGCTCGAACAGCTGGGAGGGCGATGCCGACTATTCCGCCGCGTGGAAGAATGTCGAAATGCGCTACGACGCGCGGATCGAGGGGGAGTATTATTACAGCGAGGGCTTCTTCCTCTCCGTGCAGGACGGTCAGCCCATCACGGTCACGCTGACCTTTGACGCAAGGCTCGCGGAATAACGGGGAAAAGGGGAAGCGGCGGCACAGGGCTGTGCCGCCGCCTTCAAATTTTATCCCCGTGGGGCTTGCAGGGAGAGATTTTCTGTTGTAAACTAAAAGCATACCAAAGATAAGGGGAATCCGATCCATGCAAAAAGCAACGCAAATGACCGCTACCAAACGCCTTGTCCTCACCGCCGTGAACATCGCGCTGTGCCTTGTCCTGCCAATGGCATTCCATTCCATCCCGAACGGCGGCAAGATCATGCTGCCGATGCACATTCCCGTGCTGCTGTGCGGCATGGTCTGCGGCGCTCCCTACGGCGCGGTCTGCGGCCTGCTGGGCCCCATGCTTTCAAGCGTTCTCACCGGAATGCCGACAGCGGCCCTGATGCCTGCCATGATGGTCGAGTGCGCGGCCTACGGCTTGACGACCGGCCTGATGCTGCGCCTTGTACGCACGGGGAAGACCTATGCCGACCTCTACCTTTCGCTCGTCGCCGCAATGCTGGTCGGCCGCCTTGTCTCCGGTGTGACAAAGGCTCTCTTTTTCATGGCGGGACAGTATACCATGCAGGCATGGATCGCCGCGAGCTTCGTCACGGCACTGCCGGGCATCGTGCTCCAGCTCGCCGTCGTGCCGAGCATCGTTTACTATCTCATGCGCGCGGGACTGATCCCGCAGCGCTACCCGAGATGAGGAAAGAGCCGCGAGAGGACAGGCGCTTGCCGCCTTTTTCGAGCGCCGCAGACGGAAGACCAGTGCCCGCGTGTCGGTCGGGCGGCGCCTCCGGGCGGCAAGGCTCTTAACGGAAAATTAGCAAATATAGCGGCTTTCTTAATTTTCTGACGCAAAATCTTGTACTTTTTCGATTGCGGGACCTGCGCGGCAGACGTATAATACCCTCACTTGCATCTTGGAAATGGGGGCCTTTGCTATGCTTGCGCAGGTCATTGCGATCTGTATTTTTCTCGGTATGTTTCTGCTGATCATCCTCGACCAGTTTGAGCGCCATGTCATTACGCTCGTCAGCGGAGCGCTGGTACTTATTCTCGTCTTCGGCGTTTGTATGCACTCGCCCGCGGCGATCTGGGAGGCGCTCAATCTCCGCTCGTTCTTCACGGCGGGCTTCTGGTACGGAGCCGGTGAGGAGAGCACGGCGGGCATCAACTGGTCCACCATCCTCTTCATCGCGGGCATGATGATCATGGTCGAGGGGCTTGGCAAGGCGGGCTTCTTCCGCTGGCTGTGCCTGTCGCTCGCAAAGCTCGTTCACTACCATGTGGTGCCGCTGCTCATCTGCTTCATGTGCCTTTCGGCGGTGCTTTCGATGTTCATCGACAGCATCACGGTCGTGCTCTTTCTCGCCACCGTCACGCTCGAACTGGCGCAGACGATGAAGTTCGACCCCGTGCCGATGATCCTCTCGGAGATCTTCTGCGCGAACCTCGGCGGCGCGGCGACCATGTGCGGCGACCCGCCGAACATCATCATCGGCACCTCGCTCGGCTATACGTTCTTTGACTTCATCGAAAATACCGGCGCGATCGTCGCGGTCTGCTTCGCGGCTGTCGCCGTCTATTTCTGGCTGTGCTTCCGCAAGGAGCTGCTGCGTGAGGAGCGCGCGAACGGCGGGCCGGTCGTCTGCCCGGAGCCGTCGAGCGCCATCACGGACCGCAGAGCCTTCGGCGCGAGCGCTGCCGTATTCCTGCTGGCGGTCGTGCTGCTCGTGACGCACGCGCAGACGGGTCTGACGGTTGCCTGCATCGGCATGATCGTCGCGGCGCTGACGCTGCTTGTGATGGCGCTGTCGCACGGAAGGGCGACGGTGCTCGAGGTCATCCGCGGCGTGGACTACAAAACGCTGCTCTTCTTCATCGGCCTGTTCGTCTCGGTCTGCGGGCTGGAAAAGACGGGTGTGCTGGATATCATCGCGCGCTTTATCACCAACATCAGCGGCGGCCATGTGGCGACGATCGTCGTCATCATTCTCTGGCTCTCCGCCGTCACCAGCGCCTTTGTGGACAATATTCCCTTTGCCGCCACGATGATCCCGGTCATCCGCTCCATCGCCGCGGTCGAGGGCATGGACGTGGGCGTGCTGGCCTGGGCGCTGTCCCTCGGCACGGACCTCGGCGGCAACGCGACACCCATCGGTGCGAGCGCGAACGTGGTCGGCACCTCGGTATCCGCCAAGGGCGGCTATCCCATCGGCTGGGGGCGCTACTGCAAATACTGCGTGCCCGCCACGATCCTCGTGATGGCGGTGTCCACGGTGTGTCTGTTCCTGCGCTACCTCTGAGAGAAGAAAGGAGTATACCACGATGAAAGACCAGATCATCATTACCATGGGCCGTGAGCACGGCAGCGGCGGCCACTACATAGCCGACATGATCGCCCGTGAACTCGGCATCAAGCTCTACGATAAGGACTCCATCGAGTCGGAGATCGTCTCCGAGGGCTACAGCGAGGAGCTGATCCGCCGGATGGACGAGAAGCCGGTCAACTTCTTTGCCTCCCGCCGCATCGGGCGATTTTCCAATTCGCTCGAGGTCAACGTAGCGGAAAAGACCTTTGATATGATCCGCGCCAAGGCGGCGAGCGGGGAATCCTTCCTGCTCATCGGCCGCTGCGGCGAACAGGTGCTCAAGGACGATCCGCACCGCGTCAGCCTTTTCATCGGCGGCGATCCGCACGCCAAGCTCTGCCGCGTGATGGAGAAAAAGGGGCTCTCCGCAGAGGAGGCCATCGAGGAGATCCGCACGGTCGACCACCAGCGCAAGGCTTACCACAACTATTACTGCGAGATGAAGTGGGGCGACGCCCGCGCCTATGATCTCACGGTCAAGAGCGACGTGTTGGGCATGGAGGGCACGGCGGAGATGCTGATCCGCTACATCCGAGCCTTTCAGGAAAAGGACTGAACAAGAGAAAGAGGAAGCCGCGGCAATGCCGCGGCTTCCTTTGTTCGATTCCGATGTGCGCTTACAGCAGCAGAATGCCGGCGTCCGCGCAGGTCTTGAGGGTGTCGTCGTCCCAAAGGCTGACCTGCACCTCGCCGATGTGGGCGGTGCCGATCATCAGCATACAAAGACGGCTCTGACCGATACCGCCGCCCATGGTGAGGGGCAGCTCGCCGGCGAGCAGCATCTTGTGGAAGGGAAGCTCCCGGCGGTCGTCGCAGCCGGAGACGGTGAGCTGGTGGTCGAGGGACTCGGGGCTGACGCGGATGCCCATGGAGGAGATCTCAAACGCGCGGCCCAGGACGTCGTTCCAGAACAGCAGATCGCCGTTGAGCGTCCAGTCGTCGTAGTCGGGCGCGCGGCCGTCGTGTTTGATGCCGGAGTGCAGGGTAAGACCGATCTGCATCAGGAAGACGGTGCCGTGCTCACGGCAGATGGCGTCCTCGCGCTGCTTGGGGGTGAGGTCGGGGTACTTGTCCTCCAGCTCCTGCGTGGTGATGAAGAACACGTCGCGGGAGAGCTTGGTGTGCAGGCTCGGGAAGGCGATGCCGAGCGCGTCGTTCGTCTCGACGATGGCGCCGACAATGTCACGCACGGTGCGCTTGAGGTAGGAGACGTTGCGGTCGCCGGCGTCGATGACCTTTTCCCAGTCCCACTGGTCAACGTAGATGGAGTGGAGGTTGTCCACCTCTTCGTCGCGGCGGATGGCGTTCATATCGGTGAACAGGCCCTTGCCGACATTGAACTCGTAGCGCTTGAGCGCCAGACGCTTCCACTTGGCGAGGCTCTGCACGACCTGCGCGTTGTGGCCGACGTCGGGGATATCGAAGCTGACGGGACGCTCCACGCCGTTGAGGTTATCGTTCAGACCGGAATTTTCTTCCACGAAGAGGGGAGCGGAAACGCGGCGCAGATTGAGCGCGTTGCTCAGGTTGACCTGGAAATTACTCTTGATGAATTCAATGGCGCGCTGCATCTCGTAAACGTTCAGCGGCGTGTGATAGTGGGCGGGAATGTAGGTCTTGCTCATTGCCGGTTCACTCCTTCAAAATGTTTGTATGTTTGATATGGATAAAAAACGCAAATTTGATTATAGCAAGTTACACAAAAAAATCAAGAAGAAAATGTGTAGAAAGCGTAAAGTTTCTTTGGCCCGAAATCCCTTGACGCTGCGGGCGAAAAACGGTATCATAAGCGGAGTCTACAGAAGAAACAGCGGAGGGGATCGGATTTGGAAGAGAAGAAGTGGAACGCGGGCAGCATCGGCTTGACCTTTGCGGGCTCCTTTCTCGGCGCGGGCTATGTGTCGGGGCAGGAGCTGTGGCAGTTTTTCGGCTCGTTCGGCGGCGGGGGACTGCTCGGCGTGCTTGCGGCGATGGCGCTGCTTGCGGTGTTTGGGCTGGCGCTGATGTACATCATTTCCCGCACCGGCATCGCGGAGATGGACGCGGTGCTCGTGCCGTGGAAGAGGCTGGCGTGGCTGCGGAAGCTGTCGTCTGCGCTGCAGCTGATCTTGCTCTTCGGCGTCATAGCGATCATGTACGCCGGCGGCGGCGCGCTGCTCGAGCAGCTTTTCTCGCTGCCGACGTGGCTCGGCCGGACGCTGATGGCTGCGCTCGTGACGCTTGTGGCGCTGCGGGGTCTGCGCGGCGCGGTGGGAGCCTTTTCGCTCATCGTGCCGGTGATCGTCGCGCTCACGCTGCTCTTCGGCGGCATGGCGCTCGCGCGGTACGGCGTGAGCCTTCCGGCCTTCGGCGCAGCGGAGGGGAGCAATCCGCTCATGCGCAGCGCGGCCTTCGGCGCGGTGACCTTCGCCTTCTATAATTTCTTCGGCTCGGTCGGCATTTTAGCGCCGCTCGGCGAGGCGGCGTCCTCCAAAAAGGCGGCGCGCCGCGGCGTGCTCCTCGGCACGGCGCTGCTTCTGCTCATCGCTTACAGTGTGCTGCTTGCGGTGATGGCTGTGCCGGAGACTGCGGACGCGGAGCTGCCGATGCTGGCGCTCGCCTACGGCCTCAGCCGCCCGCTGGGCTATGTCTACGGCATCCTGCTCCTACTGTGTATGTACGGCTCGGCGCTGTCCATGACCGTCGCCATCACGACCTACGCCGCGGCGAGGTCGGAGCGCGTGGAGAAGCGGCGCGGATGGTTCATTCTCGCGCTGGGAGCGCTGGGCTACGCCGCGAGCAGCGTCGGCTTCGGCGACCTCATCAGCGTCGTCTATCCGGTCTTCGGCTACTGCAGCAGCGTGTTCATCGTCTGCCTGCTCGTCCATGCCGCGCAGGTGCGAAAAAAAGAGCAAAATTTTTTTGAAAATGCAGGAACAAAAGAGGACACAATTTCGTCTTAACTATAAGAGCGAAGAAATGGTTACAATTTGTATCCAAATTGTAACCATTTCGCAAAGACTTCTTAAGAAACCTGTGTTATACTGTATGAAGTGTATTACACACAGCAAATCCGGGAAAGGAAGAACAGCAACATGGAACAGACGATGGAACCCGTCGCGCAGACGACGCCGGCGCAGAGCGCCGTGGAAACGCCTACCCCTGCCGGCGCACCGGGCAGCGCTCCAACGCCGCCGAAGAGCAAGAAGAAGCGCAAAAAGACCACCCGCCGCATCATCGCACTCGTATTGGTGATCGCGCTTGGCTTCGGGCTTTACCGGCATTTCGGCAAGAAGGGCAGCACTGGCGAGCAGCAGGTCGTGACCGACACGGTGATGTACGGCTCGATCACCTCCACCGTGGAGGGCAGCGGCATGGTCAAGGCAAAGAACAGCGAGACCATCACGCTTGCCACGGCGGGCACCGTGACGGATGTATTTGTCACCGAGGGCCAGCAGGTCATGGCGGGGGACCCTCTTTTCACCTATAATTCTCCCGCTGCGGAGAAGGAGGTGCGTGATGCAAAAGCGGACATCGAGGGCTATCAGAAGAAGCTCAATGCGGCCTACAAGGATATCGCGGCGCTGACGCTGACGGCGCCCTACGCCGGTAAGCTGCTTGAGACCGTGCAGCTCACGGTGGGCGACGAGGTCAGCGGTCAGAAGGTCGCCACGCTCGTGGACGACACGCGGATGCGCCTGACACAGTATTTCAGCTATGCCTACAAGGGCGAGCTTTATGCCGGACAGACCGTGCAGGTCTCGATCCCCGCGCTGATGGCAACGGTCGAGGGCACGGTGGAAAAGGTACATATGGTCAAGCGCGTGACGAGCGAGGGCTCCGAGCTCTTCAGCGCGGAGATCGTGGTCCCGAACGCGGGCGTGCTCGCCAAGGACATGGAGGCCTCCGCCACGGTGGCCGTGAACGGTGAGACGGTCTATCCCTATGAGACCGGTAAGCTCGACTACTACCGCACAAGTGAGCTGAGCATTCCGTCCGGCACGGTCGTATCCACCAATCTGATCGACTATCTCTCCGTTTCCGCCGGTCAGCTGCTGGTGCAGGTCAACGGCGAGAACACCGAGAACACCATTTTCGACCTTGAGCAGAGCCTGCAGTCGGCACAGAAGAAGCTGGAGGAAGCCGAGAAGAACGCGGCCTACGCCAACGCGGTCGCGCCCATCGACGGCACGGTCATCGGACTGAGCATCTACGCGGGGCAGGAGGTCACCGGCAGCACTGCGGCGCTGACCATCTCCGATACGAGCACCGTTACCGTCAGCGCGACGGTCGACGAGCGCAACGTCAGCTATCTCAAGGTCGGCATGAGCGTCAACCTCTCACAGTGGAACGGTCAGAGCTTCGGCACGATCAGCTCCGTCAGCCTTTCGAGCAGCGCCAATAACGGCGTGGTGACGTATCCGTTCACCATCGAGGCGGACAACACGGAGGGCACGCTGCAGGTCAACAGCTATGTCGATTACAACCTGACCGCCAGCCAGAGCGACAACTGCCTGGTCCTGCCCATTCAGGCGGTCCGTACCGTCGGACTCGAGGACGGCACGAGCGCGACGGTCGTTTATGTGCAGGCGGACAGCGAGCCCGACAACATGGTCCAGATCCCGTATATGGACGAGGAGATCCCCGCGGGCTTCTACCCGGTGCAGGTGGAGATCGGCATTCAGGACAACTATAACGTTGAGATCAAGTCCGGCGTGGAGGAGGGCACCGTTGTCTTCACGCAGATCATGTCGGATAACGTCTGGGGTTAAGCGTATGGCAAAGCTGATCGAACTGCGAAACGTCTATAAAATATACTCCGAGGGCCTTGAGAGCGAGGTCCGCGCGCTCGATGGCGTTTCGCTTACCATCGACCGGGGCGAGTTCGTCGCCATCGTCGGTCAGTCCGGCTCGGGCAAATCGACGATGATGAACGTGCTCGGCTGTCTGGACGTCCCGACCTACGGCGAGTATCTGCTCGACGGAACGGATGTGAGCGAGCTGAGCGATACCCAGCTCTCGCGCATTCGCAACAAGGAGATCGGATTCATCTTCCAGCAGTACAACCTCATTCAAACGCTCTCCGTGCAGGAGAATGTCGAGCTGCCGCTGGTCTATCAGGGCTTCGGCATCGACGACCGGCACGAGATGGCCATCGAGGCCCTCGAGCGCGTCGGTCTGGCCGACCGCCGCAAAAATAAGCCCACGCAGATGTCCGGCGGCCAGCAGCAGCGCGTCGCCATCGCCCGCGCCATCTCGACGCACCCGCCCATCATCATGGCGGATGAGCCGACCGGCGCGCTGGACTCCAAAACGGGCCATGAGGTGCTGAAATTCCTCCAGCAGCTCAATAAGGAGGGCAGCACCGTCATTCTCATCACGCACGACAACGGCATCGCCGCCACGGCGCGGCGATGTGTCCGCCTCGCCGACGGCAAGATCATCGAGGACCATGAGCAGGAGGTGGATTGGCTGTGAACATTTTACAGGCGTTCAAAATGGCATGGAAATCCATCGCCGGCAAAAAGGGCCGCAGCGCGCTGACCATTCTCTCCATCTTCATCGGCATCGCCGCCGTCATGACCATCGTTTCGGTCATGGAGGGCATGAAGGAGGAGATGATGAAGCAGCTCAACGCGATGGGCTCGAACCGCCTTACCGTGTATATGTATTCGTGGATGTACGACGCGGACGGCAATAACATCAGCCCCGACTATTTTCCGGATCTCTATGACTACTGCCAGAGCATGAAGGAAACGGTCGTCGGCGTGACGCCGAACAGACAGGCAAATGCCACCGTGGTCTACGGCACGAAGAATAGCGCGAACATGGAGACCAAATACGATGAGCAGTGGAACCTCATCAGCGGTCCGCCGACCATCTATTTCGGCTCTGACCAATACAGCGCGTGCAGCAATCTGACGCTTGCCAAGGGTCGCGACCTTGCGTATCTCGATATGCAGAACTACAATCAGGTCTGCGTCATCGGTGCGGAGGCGGCAAAGATCTTCTTCGGCACGGTCAATCCGGTCGGGAAAGAGGTCAAGATCAACGGCAACAAGTTCACCGTGGTCGGCGTTTACGCTCCGCGCGGTGAAGAAGGGGAGAACCGCATCAACCAGATGGACAACATCTTTGTCATCCCCTACACAATGACCCGCCTGCTCGGCGGCAGCGTGGACCAGTACACGGTCAAGGTCCGCAGCAGCGAGGATATGACGGAGGCCACCTCCCGCCTCGGCGGCTTCCTCAAGGGCTTGATCCCGCAGGGGACCGGCGGCTATGATGTGTACAACGAGGGCCAGTGGCAGCAGTACCAGAATGAGACGATGAATACGATCTCCATGGTGCTCGGCGGCATTGCCGCCATCTCGCTGCTCGTCGGCGGCATCGGCATCATGAACATCATGCTCGTCACCGTGACCGAGCGCACGCGCGAGATCGGCATCCGCCGGGCCATCGGCGCGCAGCGCGCGAGCATCGTCACCCAGTTCCTGATCGAGGCCGGTATGCTCTGCGGCATGGGCGGCGTGGTCGGCATCGCGGTCGGCACGGTGGGAAGTGTGGTCGTCAGCCGATTGATGTACCAGATGACCGTTTACCCGCCGGTGTGGGTCGGCCTCGCGGCGTTCGCGCTGAGCGTCGCGCTGGGCGTGCTCTTCGGCAGCTACCCCGCCATCAAGGCATCCAAGCTCCAGCCGGTCGAAGCGCTGCGGGCGGAATGAGAGGAGAAAGAACATGAAAAAGAGAGTATTTTCCCTGCTGCTCGCGCTTGTGCTGACACTCTCGGCAGCGGCGATCCCCGCCTCGGCGGCGGGCAGCTTCTCCGATGTGTCGGACAAGAAGACGGCGCAGAATGTGGAGATCCTGAAGCTGCTCGGCGTGATCGAGGGCAACGGCGCGGGACAGTTCAACCCCTATGCCCAGCTTACCCGCGCAGAGTTCAGCAAGATGGTCGTAATGCTGATCGGAAAGGGAAGCGAGGCGATGCGTTATCGCACCGTGACCATTTTCCCCGATGTGCGCGCGAGCCATTGGGCGGCAGGGTACATCAACCTTGCCGTGCGGCAGACCGAGCCGAAGCTGCTTGCCGGAACACCTGACGGAACGTTTCAGCCGGAGCGCGCCATCACCTACGGCGAGGCCGTTACGATCCTGATGCGTGTGCTTGGCTACGCGGACAAGGACACCGGCGGCGTTTGGCCGGACAGCTACATTGACTTGGCGAAGTCTGCCGGTGTGAGCAACGGTGTGGAGTTGGCCGGCAATGCGGCGATCACGCGTGCGCAGGCGGCGCAGCTGTTTGTCAACGTGCTCTATGCCGACACAAAGGACGGTAAAAACTACATCGACCGAGGAGACAAGTATACGCTCGTCAGCGTGGACGGAGGTACCGGTGAGCTTCGCCTGATCGACGAAAAGGGAGTGATCGTGACCAAGACGCTGGAGAATCCCAGCTCCGCATCGGTGTTGATCGGCCTGAAGGGCTACCTGGTCGAGAGGACAAACGGCAAGGTGCGGACCTTCCTGCCCGAGAACGGCGAAACAGTCGGCACGATCTCCAACGCGGCGGTCATCGTATCCGCGGATCGCTCCACGGTCGGCTTCAGCGATCTGGCCGGCGGCCGCACGGATTACCGCATCTATAAGGACGGCCGTGAGATCTCCGCGTCGGCTCTCAAGAAGTACGATGTGGCGACTTACAATGCCTCCACGAATGTGATCAACATCTGCGACACGCGCGTGTCGGTTTATTACGAGGGCTGCGATCCCAAGCCTGCGGAGCCTACAGTCATTACCGTTCTGGGCGGCACGCGGCTGAATGTTCTGCCCTCCGCGCAGAGCAGCGTGGCGAAGTTCAAGCCAGGTCAGCAAATGACGATCCTGCTCACGGCAGACGGCCAGGTCGCCGGCGCGGACGACAGCGGCGCGCGCGGCAATGCCATCGGCATCGTGACGGACGGCAAGGTTCAGATGCTCTGCGGCATGACGCTCATCGAGCTTGTCTGCAAGTCTGAGACGGTCACCAACGGCGTGGTCCGCATCAGCGCGAGCGGAAAGGATAGGATCTACCTTTCCGAGGCCTCCGGCGGCAGCGTGAGCGGCGATCTGATCGTCAGCGAGCGCACCATCGGCAGCAAGAAGCTGGCCGACAACGCAATGATCTTTGAAAACGGCAAGCTCGTTGCCCTCAGCTCCTTCACGAATGACCGTGTGGCTCGTGAGCAGATCAGCTATGCCCGCACCAACGCCTCCGGTGAGATCGACCTTGTGGTCATCAACCGCTCGACCGGTGAACGCTATGGCCGCGTGTTCTGGGATGTTACGGCAAATAAAGATCCTGACACAGGGGAGATAACCTCTTATACCGAAAAGATCGGTGTTCAGATTGGCAAAGATGACAAGGCCGGCCCCTTCGAGATGAAGTACAATGTCAAGACCGGCGACTATGTGGCCTTCAAGATCAATCAGGGCGGCACCGGCTTCTCGCAGATGATCAAGCTCACCGAGCTGAGCAAGGTGACCTTCAGCTCCTGGATCGGCGACAATGCCGTGACCTTTGGCAGCCGCACCTATGAGGTGCCCTCCGATGTCCTGTGCTTCAATAAGGACAATGGTGAGTGGATCACGCTCGCGCAGGCAAAGACCTACGCTGACGCGGCAAACCTCTACGTCAAGGACGGTGTGGTCCGCGTGATCGAGGTCCGCAGCTGAACGAAGACCCAATAACGAAAAAAGCTCCCGCTGCCTTATGGCAGCGGGAGCTTTTTTACAAGTCGGAAGCGAAGTGGTCAGAGCACCATCGCCAGCAGACGAGGCGTTACATAGGTCTCGATGAGCGCCGCCGCGGCGAGCAGCGGCAGAATGACATAGAGGAAGAGCGTCGAGACCTCGGAGAGCGTCCGCAGGATGCGGACCTCCTTGTCTCCGCGCACGCGCGCGGTCACGCGCGAGCAGAGGTACAGTCCCGCCGCGCAGAAGAGCACGAGCGCGGGCAGCTCAAAGATGCCGTGGGGGAGAATGCCGACGAGGTAGGAGCCGAGACCGACGCCGCTGCGTACATAATACGCGCCCAGCGCGCCGATCAGGAAGAAGTTGAAGCCGAGCGGGAAGGCCGCAAGATAGGCAAAGGGGACAAGACCCCAGAGGATCGCCGAGAATGCGGCGGTGAGGTTGTTGGCGAAAATGGCGGCCGCCATGTCCCGCGTCTCGGTGACGGAGCTGAGACCGGCGCTGTCGATCGCCTGCTCGAGCACGCCCATGACGTGGTCGGTCAGCTGTGGAAAGAACCACGCGGCGGCGAAGCCGATGAGCGTGAGCAGCGGCGCGACGATGGCGGCACGGCGCGCCTCCTCGCCGTAACCGTTCCGCCACGCATCGCAGAGCATGCGCCGGAGGTAGGAGCTGAGTTCGTTCATCCGCCGAGCTTTTCAATGCCGCACTTCACGCGGCGGATCGTCTCGTCCTTGCCGAGAATTTTGCAGATCTCGACCGCACCGCCGGGGGTGACGAGCTTACCGGCGCAGGCGATGCGCAGGGGCCACATGAGCGTGGCGTTCTTCACGCCCAGCTCCTCCGCGAACGCGATGAGCATATCGTGGATGCCGTCGGTGGACCAGTCGTTCAGCGCCTCGAGCTTTGGGAGGACCTTCTGCAGCATCTCGAGCGACACCGCAGCGTCGGTCTTGGACTTCTTGTTCGTGTAGAACGCGAGGTCGTAGTCGGGGAGGGCGTCGAAGAAATCGACCTTCTCGGGAATGTCGGTGAGCTTCTCGCAGCGTGCCTGCAGCAGCGCCGCGATCTCGGAAGCGGAGTACGCCTCGTTCTTCACGCTCTGGCGGATGAACGGCTCGGCGGCTCTGGCGAAGTCCTCGGGCGCCATATTGCGGATATAGTTGGCGTTGAAGTAGGTGAGCTTTTCGATGTCGAAAATGGCGGGGGACTTGGAGATGCCCGCAATGTCAAAGGCCTCGGCCAGCTCGGACATGGTGAAGAACTCCTGCTCGGCGCGCTCGCCGCGCGGCGACCAGCCGAGGAGCGCCACATAGTTCAAAATGGCGGGCGTCAGGAAGCCCTGCGCCTTGAGGTCCTCATAGCTCGGGTCGCCGTGGCGCTTGGACATTTTGTGCTGGCTGTCGCGCATGACGGGGGAGCAGTGGACATAGGTCGGGACCTCCCAGCCGAACGCCTCGTAGAGCAGGTTGTACTTCGGCGCGGAGGAAAGGTACTCGCTGCCGCGGACTACATGGGTGATGCCCATGAGATGATCGTCGATGACGTTGGCGAAGTTGTAGGTCGGCAGGCCGTCGCGCTTCAAAAGCACCTGATCGTCAAGCGTTTTGTTCTCCACCGTGATATCGCCGAAGATGGCGTCGTGGAAGGTGGTGGCGCCCTCCTTGGGGATGCGCTGGCGGACGACGTAGGGCTCGCCGGCGGCGACGCGGGCCTTTGCTTCCTCAAGCGGCAGGTCGCGGCAGGGATCGTCCGCGCGGTCGAACTCGCCGGAATCCTCGGCGCTCTCCGTCTTTTCGCAGAAGCAGTAATAAGCGCCGCCGCGCTCGACGAGCAGCTCGGCGTATTTGCCGTAGGTGTCGCGGCGCTCGGACTGGATGTAGGGAGCCACGGGACCGCCGACGTCGGGGCCTTCGTCGTGGTCGAGTCCGCACTCGGCCAGCGTGCGGTAGATGACGTCGGTCGCGCCCTCGATGAGGCGGCCCTGGTCGGTATCCTCGATGCGGAGGATGAAGGTGCCGCCCGCGTTGCGCGCAATGAGCCAGGTGTAGAGCGCGGTGCGCAGGTTGCCGACGTGCATATAGCCGGTGGGGGAGGGAGCGAAGCGCGTACGGACCTTGCCGTGCGGGATCTTCGCCTCCATCTCGTTGAAGTACGTCATATCAAGGGACATGGGGTGACCTCCTGAAGCAAAAAATTCAGTGTTCTTCAGTTTACATTTTGTGCCCGCGCTTGTCAAGGTTCTCTTGTCTTTTTAGAATAAGTGTGGTATGATATCAAATTGAGAATATAGGCACTTCCCGCGCCCTGTGCGCCAATCACGATAGAAACGAGGAAAACCATCATGGAAGCAAACGCTCCGGCCAAAAAGAGAATTTTCAGCGGCATCCAGCCCAGCGGCGAGCTGACGCTCGGCTCCTACATGGGAGCCATCAAGAACTGGGTGAGCCTGCAGGAGGAGTACGACTGCCTGTACTGCATCGTGGATATGCACGCGATCACCGTGCGCCAGAATCCCGCCGACCTGCGCCGCCGCTCGGTCAACCAACTCGCGCAGTACATCGCCTGCGGGCTTGACCCCGCGAAGAACATCATGTTCATTCAGAGCCATGTGCCCCAGCACGCGGAGCTTTCGTGGGTGCTCGGCTGCTACACGCAGTTCGGCGAGCTGAGCCGCATGACGCAGTTCAAGGACAAGGCCGCCAAGCACGCGGACAACATCACCGCGGGCCTGTTCACCTACCCGGTGCTGATGGCGGCGGATATTCTTGTCTATCAGGCTGACCTCGTGCCGGTCGGTCAGGATCAGAAGCAGCACGTCGAGCTTTGCCGCGACATCGCGCAGCGCTTCAACGGCGTGTACGGCGACACCTTCACGCTGCCCGAGCCGTTTATCCCGAAGATGGGTGCGCGTGTGATGAGCCTCGGCGACCCGACGAGCAAGATGTCCAAGTCCGACCCCGACGGCTGCGTTTACATGATGGACAAGCCCGAGGACATCATGCGCAAGTTCAAACGCGCGGTGACGGACTGCGACGCCTGCGTGAAGTTCGATAAAGAGAATAAGCCCGGCATTTCCAACCTGCTTTCCATCTACTGCGCCGCGACCGGCAAGACCGTCGCCGAGGCGGAGGCCGCGTTTGCCGGACAGGGCTACGGCATCTTCAAGCCCGCCGTGGCCGAGTCGGTCATCGAGCTGCTGCGCCCCATCCGCGAGGAGGCTGAGCGCCTGACGGCGGACAAGGCATACCTTGAGAGCGTTTACAAGGACGGCGCGCAGAAGGCGTCCTACCTCGCGGAAAAGACGCTGCGCAAGGTCTACAAGAAGGTCGGCTTCGTCGCCAGGTAAGAGGGAACATGGATATTCAGAAAGAGCTTTTGCTTTGGGTGGGCGCCGCGCTCGTGTGCGCGATGGTCGTGAGCTTCATCATGTGCCCGCTCGTGAAGTCGTTTGCCTATAAGATCGGCGCGATCGACGTGCCGAAAGACAGCCGCCGGATGCACAAGAAGCCGGTGCCGCGGCTGGGCGGGCTTGCGATCTTCCTCGGCTTCATGGTCAGCATCCTGCTCTTTGTCCACATCGACCACCAGATGAAGGGCATCCTGCTCGGCGCGGTCATCATCGTGGTGCTCGGCGTGGTGGACGATATGACGCCGCTGCGCGCGAAGTTCAAATTCCTCGTGCAGATCTGCGCGGCGCTGGTCGCTGTGTACCACGGCGTGGTGATCGAGATCCTGACGAACCCCAACGTCTTTTCCGACGCGCCCTACTGGTCGCTCGGCTGGATGAAGTATCCCGTGACGGTGCTGTGGATCGTCGGCGTGACGAACGCCGTGAACCTCATTGACGGGCTCGACGGTCTGGCCAGCGGCGTTTCGACCATCAGCGCGATGACGATGCTCGTCATTGCCATTCTTGTCTCCGAGCAGCAGGTCGCCATCGTGATGGCGGCGCTCGCGGGCGCGTGCCTCGGCTTCATGCCGTACAATAAGAACCCGGCGAAGATGTTCATGGGCGACACCGGCTCGACCTTTTTGGGTTACATTTTAGCAACCTATTCCATTCAGGGCCTGTTTAAGTATTACGCTATCGTTTCGTTCGCGGTGCCGTTTCTGGTGCTGGGCCTGCCGATCTTCGACACGGCCTTTGCCATCGTGCGCCGCGTGGCGCGCGGGCAGAGCCCCATGACGCCGGACCGCGGGCACATTCACCATCGCATGATGGATATGGGACTCAACCAGAAGCAGACGGTGGCGGCGCTGTATGTGGTGAGCAGTCTGCTGGGACTGTCCGCCGTCGTGCTCACGACGAGCGGCGAGCTGAAGGCGATGCTGCTGCTCCTTACGCTCGCGGCGGTGGCCTATGTCGCCTCGCGCGTCATTTTCCCGCGTGAGATCGCGGAGACCGCCCACGAAAAGGAACTGGAGCAGGAGGAAACGCAGGCAAAGCCTGCCGCGCCTGCGCCGGAGGAGAAGGAAGAAAAGCATGAAGAAAATTAAAGTGATGAGCGTCTTCGGCACGCGGCCGGAGGCAATCAAGATGGCTCCGCTCGTCAAGGAGCTCGCGCGGCGCGAGGGCATCGAGAGCCTTTGCTGCGTGACGGCGCAGCACCGCGAGATGCTCGACAGCGTCATGCAGGTCTTTGGCCTCAAGGCGGACGCAGACCTTGACATTATGACCCCGCGTCAGACGCTCTCGACCATCACCTGTAAGTGCCTGACCGGTATGGACGAGGTCATCGACCGCTTTGCGCCCGATATGATCCTTGTCCACGGCGATACCTCCACGACCTTTGCCGGCGCGCTCTCGGCCTTTTACCATAAGGTGAAGATCGGCCATGTCGAGGCGGGGCTGCGCACCTACGATAAATATTCGCCCTATCCCGAGGAGATGAACCGTCAGCTCGTCACGCGGCTCGCCGACCTTTATTTCTGCCCCACGGAGAATAACCGCGCGAACCTTGCACGCGAGAGCGTGACCGAGGGCGTGTTCGTCACCGGCAACACGGTCATTGACGCTTTGAAAACAACGGTACGCAAGGACTATCGCTTTACGACAGAACTGCTCAACGAGCTGGACTACGCGAGCAGGAAGGTCATCCTTGTGACCTGCCACCGGCGCGAGAATTACGGACAGCCGATGGAGGACATCATGTCCGCGCTCGCGGAGCTTGCCGGGACGCACCCGGAGGCGGAGCTGGTCTATCCGGTGCATCTCTCTCCGGTGGTGCAGGAGTGCGCCCACCGGCATCTGGACGGCATCGGGAACGTACATCTGATCGCGCCGCTGAGCGCGGACGAGATGCACAACCTGATGGCGCGCTGCTATATGGTCATGACCGACTCCGGCGGCTTGCAGGAGGAGGCTCCTGCACTCGGCAAGCCGGTGCTTGTCCTGCGGCGCGAGACGGAACGCCCCGAGGCGGTCGCCGCCGGCACGGTGAAGCTCGCGGGCGTGGAGCGTGACGCGATCCTTGCGCTGGCAAACGAGCTGCTGAACGATCCCACCGCCTACGCGGCGATGGCCCACGCGGTCAATCCCTACGGCGACGGTCACGCCTGCGCGCGCATCGCGGACGCGATCGAATGGTACTTCGGCCTGCGCGCGGAGCGGCCGGAGGATCACAGGGCTTAAAGGACTGCGGCGGAAAGGAGGCGGCAGGATGGGAAAACAGAAAATGACGCCGATCGGCATCGCGTGCATCCTGCTGGTCCTGCTCGTCGTCGCCTTTATGGTGCGCGGCAGTCTGCGTGAACCGGAGAAGATCGTGCTGCCGCCGGAGCCGAGCACAACGGAGCCGAGCGGCCCCACCGTGGACAACGAGGCCGTTGACCGCGTGGAGGTCCGGCCCGACACGGTGCAGAGCGCCATTGAGGTGCTCGCGCGCCCGCGCGTTTACACGCGCACCATCACGGTCGAGCGCTACTGGAGCGGCGGCAGCGGCGTGAGCGTCATCACGGCGGCAGCCGCGGACGGCTGGCTGCGGCTCGACGTCACGGAGACGGACGGGCAGACCCGCCATGTCATCACCGGCGATGATGCGGTCTACATCTGGTACGGCAGCAGCCGAAAGGTCTATTCCGGTGCCTCCGCGCTCACGCAGGACGCGGAGCAGGGGATATTGACCTATGAGGATATCCTCGCGCTGCCGCCGGAGCGCATCGCGGCGGCGGATTACCGCGCGCTCGAGGGTGTGAACTGCATCTATGTGGAGACCGAGTCCGACGACGCGGGCTATGTTGAGCGCTACTGGGTCAGCGTAAGCTCCGGACTGCTTGCCGCGGCGGAGCGCGAATGCGACGATGCGGTCGTCTACCGCATGGCGGCGCTGACGGTCAGCTACGACGGCGTGGACGCGGAGGATTTCACCCTGCCGAACGGCACAGTGCTCTATGAGCCGGCTGTTGCCGCGACCAAGGAGATAAGCGAAAACGACTGACCGGCGGTCAGTCGTTTTTCATAAGATGAGCAGCAATCCGAGGGCGATGAGCAGTTCGTCGTCCGCCTTTTCCTCAAAGAGAAAGAAGAGCAGGAGCAGCAGCATCAGGTCCGCGCCGTCGAGATCCTGCAGATGGAGCTTTTCCAACAACTTGTCAAGGAATTGAAAGCCCTCGCGGAACGCGCCGCCGTCGGCCTCCGGTCCGCCGCCGTTCGGCGGGGGAGGCGGTGTATCCCGCGGCGGCTCCCTTGGGGGAGGCTCGCGATGCGGAGGCGGCGGTCGGCGTGGCTCCTCCTGCGGGACGCAGGTGTAAACGCCCTGATCGTTGCGCAGATAACGATTGTACACGGCTACTCCTCCCGCGTCGTCAGAAATACCTTGGCCAGATGGATGAGCTTGGCGAGCTGCGCCGCCCGCGCGACCTTGTCGCGCCGCTTGTCGCGCAGAAAGGGCTGCAGCGCGTAGAGGAGCGCGGAGGTCTCGCTGCTCTCGTTCCGATTCATCTGGCTCAGCACCGGCAGGAGCCGCGATAAAAGCGCGGGGTCCAGCCCGCCGGTGAGCTGTGAGAGCATGGCATTCAGGTCGCCCGCACTCGGCATGGCATTTCCCGCCGCTGCTCCGCTCTGCGGCGGAGGAGGCGAAGCCGCGCTCCCGCTGTCCGCCGCTCCCGCACCTGACTGCGACAGGCTCTGCGCGAGCTGCATGACCTGCGCCATCGCGTCCTGGTTGGAGAGCAGACTATTGAGTTTGTCTTCCAGCTCGCTCATGCGGCCCGCCCTCCGTTTCGCTTATTTTTTCGCGCTCTCGCTGATGCGGTTCATCACCGCCATGCCCTCGGGGCTCTGCATCAGGCTCGAGAGCATCGCCGCGAGCTCCTTGGTGTTGCCCATCGCGGCGCTCTGCGCCGCGCGGTTGAGTGCCGCGCCGCCGTCCTGGCGGGTGAGCATCTGCATGAGCTTCTGTCCGTCGCCGGATTGCAGGAGCGACTGCGCCATGGCGGGATTCCTGCGGAATTTTTCAATGAGCTGAGCGGTATTTTGATCCATGTCCGTGCCTCCGTTCCGATTCGTTCAAAGCAGTATATGAAGTAAAGCGGCAAAACGTGACTGAGACTTGCACGGAGTTGGTAAATCTGCTATCATGAGACCAATGATAAAGCAGGGGAGGCGTGCGCCATGCAGAAAACGCGAAGCTATACCTATTGGAAGAAGCCGTGGGCAAAATGGTGTGTTCTGGCTGCGGGGCTTTTGCAGCTTTTGGCGCTATGGATGAGTCTGAGCGACTATTGGGAGGTTTCGTCTGTTTGGGATCATATTATGAGCGAAGATGCATGGAAAAGCTATGCCTCGCAGACAATCCTAAGTTGTTCGATCAAAGCGTTTACGGCGGCACTCTTTTTTGGTATTTTGATCGTCGGCGGAGCGGCGCGCAGTGAAAAGGCGGCGCGGCGGGGCGAGGGGGTCTTGCTGTTGACGCTTGCGCTGCTCTGGGGCGCGGCAGGGGCTTGCTTTCCGTTGCTTCGATCCGGCGGTCTGGGACGCTTCTGGTGGCTGCTGCTTTTGCTCATGGCACTTGGCGGTGGGGTATTTAGTTTATGTAAGAGTAGAAAATTGTAAAAAAGCAGCGCCATACGTTATTCCGTATGGCGCTGCTTTTCTCATTTTTTCCCTTTTCCCTGCGCCTTCCCGAAGTCGCAGTCGGCGCGCAGCGGGCAGCCGTCGCAGTTCGCCTTGCGGGCGGTGCAGCGGTCGCGGCCGAAGAGCACCATGCGGTGGCAGAAATCGCTCGACTCCTCCGGCGGGAGGACGGCGCGCAGCTGCTTTTCCACGCTCAGCGGGTCCTTACTGCCATCGGTGAGACCGAGACGGCCCGTGATGCGGATGCAGTGCGTGTCGCAGACGTAGGCGGGCTGGTGGTAGATGTCGCCGAGAATGAGGTTCGCGGTCTTGCGCCCGATGCCGGGGAGACTCGTCAGCTCCTCCATCGTGCCGGGGACCCTGCCGCCGTACTTTTCAAGGAGAATTTTCGCGCACTCGACGAGGTCCTTGGACTTGGTATTGTAAAAGCCGCAGGACTTGATGGCTTCGCCGACCTCTTCATAGCCGGCGTTGGCGAACGCCTCGAGCGTCGGGAACTTTGCGTACAGCGCGGGGGTGACCATGTTCACACGCGCGTCGGTGCACTGGGCGGAGAGCCGCACGGCGAAAAGCAGTTCATAATCCTTTTGGTATTGCAGCGAGCACATGGCGTCGGGGTAGAGCGTCTTCAGCGCCTCGACGATGCGGCGGACAGCGGCTTTGGATTTCATGGGGCGACCTCCCGAATCATTCTTGCCAAAAGCATACCACACATTTCCCAAAAAATCGACAGAAAAAGTGTGGGCAAACGAGAAAAAATATGCTATGATAAAAAGCACCGGGGAAATGGAGGTGCGGCCATGCGCTTACTCTTCAAGCAGCGCTTTTTTTCATGGTTCGACAGCTATGACATTTATGACGATAACGGCGCGACGGTCTTCACGGTCGAGGGCAAGCTCGCATGGGGCCATTGCTTACATATCCTCAACGCCGCCGGCGAGCACATCGGCACGGTGCAGCAGCGTATGCTGACCTTCCTGCCGAAATTTGACCTGTATGAATTCGACCGCTGCATCGGCACGATCAAAAAGGAATTTACGTTTTTTGTGCCGCATTTCACCGTGGAGGGCAGCGATTGGGCGGTCGAGGGGCAGTTCATGGAATGGGATTACACCATCGTCAGCGCCTCGCGCGGCACGGTCGCGACGATCGGCAAGGAGCTGTTCCACTGGACGGACACCTATGTCATCGACGTGGCGGACCCCGCCGACGCGCTGCACGCGCTGATGGTCGTGCTGGCCATCGACGCGGAGAAGTGCAGCCGCAGCAGCTGAGGAGGGGAGAGCATGAGCACAAGACCGCTTGCGGACGAAATTCGCCCGCAGAGCCTGGACGAGGTCGTGGGCCAGCGCCATCTGATCGGACCGGGCGGCGTGCTGCGCCGTCTGATCGACGCGGGCACGAGCGCGAACATGATCTTCTACGGTCCCTCCGGCACGGGAAAAACGACCATCGCCAACATCATTGCCAACAAGACGAATAAAACACTCTACCGGCTCAACGCGACGACCGCGAGCCTACAGGATGTGAAGGATATCATCGCGAGCGTCGGCACGCTGATGGCGCCCGGGGGCATTCTGCTCTACCTCGACGAAATTCAGTATTTCAACAAAAAGCAACAGCAGAGCCTGTTGGAGTTCATGGAGAACGGCTCCATCACGCTCATCGCGTCCACGACGGAGAATCCGTTTTTCTATGTTTACAACGCGCTGCTCTCGCGCTCGACGGTGTTTGAGTTCAAGCAGGTCGAGCCGCGTGAGCTGCTGCCCGCTGTCGAGCGGGCGCTCGGCATCCTCAAGGAGCGCAGCCCGCTCCCGCTTGCGTGGGAGGAGGGCGTGCCCATGCTCCTCGCGACCCAATGCGGCGGCGATGTGCGCAAGGCCATCAACGCCTGCGAGCTGCTTTATGAGGCGGCGGAGACGAAGAATGGCGAGCTTTTGCTGACAAGCGAGGATGCCTTACAGGTGGCGCAGCGCAGCGCGATGCGCTACGATAAGGGCGGCGACGCGATGTACGACATGGCGTCGGCGCTGATGAAGTCGCTGCGCGGCAGCGACCCGGACGCGGCGCTCCATTACCTCGCGCGTTTCCTCGAAGCGGGCGACCTCGTGACGCCCTGCCGCCGGCTTTTGTGCTCGGCGAGCGAGGATATCGGCATGGCATACCCGCAGGCGGTCGCCATCGTGAAGGCCTGCGTGGATACCGCGATGCAGCTGGGACTTCCCGAAGCGCAGCTGCCGCTGGCGCAGGCGGCGATCCTGCTTGCCACCGCGCCGAAATCCAACAGCGTGGTCGAGGGCATCAACGCGGCGTGGGCCGACGTCAGGCGCGGCAGGACCGGCGATATTCCGCGCGAGCTGCAAAACGTTCACGCGGACTCCACGGGCCTCGAGCGCGAGCAGGGCTACAAGTACCCGCACGAGTTCCCGAACCATTGGGTGAAGCAGCAATACCTGCCCGACCCGATCAAAAACGCGGTCTACTATCGCTACGGCGACAATAAGGTCGAGCAGGCCGCGGCGAAATACTGGGAGGCGATCAAACATGCCGATGGACATTAGGCTCCGTGACAGGGTCGAAATGAAAAAGCCGCACCCCTGCGGCGAGAAGATCTTTGAGATCACACGCGTGGGTATGGACGTGAAGCTCAGATGCACCGGCTGCGGCCATGAGGTGATGCTGCCGCGCGCCAAGGCAGAGAAGGGCATTAAGAAGATTCTCGAACGGGAGGAGAAAGCCGATGAATAAGAAAACGCGCGCGATGGCGCTCATTCTGGTGGTCGTGATGATCGTCTCGCTGCTCGCGAGCATGGTCATTCCGTTTCTTGTATAATGAGAATTGAATGCAGGGCCGTCCGTACATTTTGTGCGGACGGCCCTGTTTCGTCCTTTTTCCGCGTCCGCGCTGTGGTATGCTGACGGCATGGAGGGGGTGACCGGCATGGTGGTCTACTGGGACCTTGCGGCGCTGGTGAACGGCGCGGCGGACTATTTGCTGCTGCTGTCG
>ERZ772820.236-NODE-236-length-58558-cov-10.048408_pt1 | contig 58558 bp, 57 predicted proteins | sample MGYA00511377_ERZ772820 | MGnify/ENA primary metagenome ERZ772820 (study PRJEB29015, sample SAMEA2737684) | human gut metagenome | biome: human gut; feature: human-associated habitat; material: faeces | place: China | collected 2012 ... | reverse complement strand
CTTAACGGGCTTCTATTCATCTTGTGCGAGAGAGAAAAATTCTACTATTTTTTATAAGTTCGTTGAGATAATTTTATAATAAAAAACGCAAACTTGCATCAATTAATGAATGTAAGTTTGCAGTGAGCTATAATTTATTATTTATATATTTTTCTCGCCTCACCATCGTACTCTTACTTACCCCTGTCATCCTCTCAACTTCCCTATACGTTTTTCCATCCTTCAGCAGTTCTAACGCCAGTTCAATCTGCTCCTGCGTGAACTTCTTGGGTCTGCCGTCCTTGAAGTTAGGGTTTTGCCGAGCTGCCATTTTGCCTGTTTGTGTTCGTTCTGCAATCATCCCTCTTTCATATTCTGCAAAGGCAAGCATTACTGTGAGGATCAGATTTCCAGTGAGCGTATTTTCGATTAGTCCCATATTTAGAATATGGACTTTAACCCCTCTATCAAATAGCTCTCTGACAGTCTGTACGCCATCTATGGCTGTTCGTGCGAATCTGTCAAGCTTGCATACTACTAATGTGTCATCCCTTTGCAGAGAGCGAAATAGGCTGTTAAATTTAGGGCGTTCCATTGTCTTGCCTGAAAAGGCTTCTGTGATTATTTCCTGACAGCCGTATTTCTCAAGGGAGGAAACCTGTTCCTCAAGGCTGTTTCCGTCGCGGCCCTGTGTTGCTGTCGATACTCTCGCATATCCGTAAATCATCATCATTTCTCCTTTACTTTTGAACCTGAGTTTTGACACCGTTTTTTTGCCTAAATACGGTTGTTGCTGTGGCGGTGTCATAACTTAAAAGTTATGGGACACGGCGGCGGCTGAGGCTGCCGTATCCCTGAGTTTGAATGTTAAGCTTCAAGCATTTGCTTTGCACAATCGAGGCAAGCGATTCTTACGGCTTTGGTCGCTCTGACGGAGTTGCCGCAGCAGGGGCAGATGTACTTTCTGCTGCTTGAGGGCCTGACCGCTGTGCCGGAAGCCGCGCCGCTGTGGGTTCCTGTGCCTGTGATTCCAAATCCTGCAAGGCTTTCGTTGCGGTTGATTAGGATATCCGTCAGGCCGTTGTTTATGGCAAAATCCATAAGCTGCTCTGTGGGCTGAGTGATCGACCAGCCGTATTTCTCATGGTGGGAAACCTGCAATCCGCGGCTTTCCGCTGCTACTTTGAAGCGCTTGTTGTGGTAGGTGTTGCCGCGGCTGCAATCCTGTATGCCATTCTGATAATTGAAGTAGTGAACCATTTCGTGCAGCAGCGTTGCAATTACTTCCTCAATGGGGCGTGAAAGAGTTCCTGCTCCTATGTTAATTTCGTGGCTGTTGCCTATTGTGGAAACCCATGTATCATCTTTTAAGGAAAAGTGTCCATAGGCTTTTGGGGTGGACTGAATGGTTATTGTAGGCCTTGAAAGTTCATTTTCAAAATATTCTGCATTGAGCAGATCGAATATTTTATTGAGGTATCCTGCGACTCTGTTGTAACTTGTAAGCTGTTTCATGTTTGCGTATCCTTTCTTGATTATATGGAGTGGATACGCTATTATGTTTGTATCCACTCCGTTGAGGTGGTGTTTGGCTCTTTGCCTGTTGCTTTGGTCGGCGAGTAGGCAAGGGGCTTTTCTTATACAATGGAAAACCTGCGGCTTGAGATTTGTCTGGTAAATCGCTTGTACAGTTCGCCGTATTCCCTTTTAAAGGCGGTGCTGTCAAAGCGATTTGTGAGGACGGAAGTCCAGCGAATGATGTAAGCTCCGGCTTCAAGTTCCTCTGTCTGCTGTTCAAGCATTTCAGCCTTTATGCTGTCTTTGATTGCCTCGGCTTCTGCTGCTGTACAAGGCGCATTTCATCAATGTCGATCTGAAGAAAGTTAGCAGTGTATTTGCGCTTGTGAATGTAGACTACTTTTTGATTTGGTACTGGCATAAAGTCTCCTTTGTGCCGAACCCACACAGCAAAACAAAGGTTCAGCAACTTTTGTTGCTGAACCCCTTATATGAACCACAAGCTTGGGGAGAAATAATACTTAGAATACGTATTCGTCTACGTATATGTAGAACTTCTCTGACGGTGGCTCTGCAAAGTTCGTTTCGGTGGAGGCGGTATGATAATTTTATTAATTTGATATGTTGAGAAAGCATCAGGAGAAAACGCTTATTTCCCTTACTTTCTATAAATATTATACCAAAAATTCAGGGAAAAATCGAATTTTGGATGGTGTCAAGTTTTTGCTCACAAGAAATAAAAAGCCTCCTACAGAAAAGGAGGCTGGAGCGATTATATATCAGAATGATAGAAAACCGAGATCTTTTAAGGTGACGCCTATATCCAACTTGCGAAGAATTATACTGATTTCATCAAGATAGTTATTGCACTCCTCTTGTGTCCACTCCATGGATTCCTTTTCGTCACCAGAAAACTGCCATACTGAAGATTCGGGAATTTTTGTAATATTGAACAGGATTCCTGTATTACGGGTATAGGAAGATTGCTGGATATTCTCGCTTTGCCAATTCCACACGGCAGTTCCTAATATTAAAGAGTAAAAGTAAGAAAAGACGTTTTCTTTTTCATAAATGGTCAGAGAGTACGCTTCTGAAGTAAGTACTCCTCTTGGTTCATTGGGCAGCATTGAAAAACTTATATCGTCATAACCATCATCATTTAGTTTTACAGATAAAACAATTTCAGTTCCAGGTATCGTGATGAAGTATCGGTCGCCTTCGTTAGTTTGACCATATTCATTGCCTTTCGTGCCATTTATGAAAATGTAATCAGCTAGGATATAGTAACTGGATTGACGAATATATGAGTTGATTTCGTCGGATGGTTCTAATTCCTTAAATGCAGCCAAAGCGGACACATAGTCCCTTGACTCGAATAATTTGATTGCTTCATTAAACAATTTTTCTTCTTTATTTGAACAGCCAATTGTAGCTAGGGCAATTATTATTGCCAAAGAAATACACAAAACTTTTTTCATGCTAATTCTCCTGGATTCTTACATACTTGTTATGTTTGCTTTGCGTGTTGCCGTTGTGAATTACACTTTCGACTCGCCCTTCTTTAACTTCATTAGAAAAGTATCTACCAAATGATCTTTTTTCGGCATTTGAGAGGAGGTTCCATTCAAACTGTTTAAATAATGATTTCAGTTCAAACTCGGTACCATCCTTTAGTTCGGTTTTAATTACAAGTTGCGCCTTTTTTATCCACTCGGCATAGTCCATTCATATCCTCCAATCACATAATGATATTAAAGATGATACTATTAAACATATTGTATTGTAGTATATTAAGGAATCTCCTGTCAACATAAACTGATAGTAATTAGACAAGGAGACATAATATGAGCGAAGTAAAAGGCGATGTATTAAAGCTGAAAAAACGTGGGGAAGACGGAAACAGGGTGATTACTGTACGTATTAAAGAAGAAACGCTTTCAGAGATAGACAGAATTGCCAAAGAGGTCAATTATTCGCGAAATGAACTGATAAATACCATTTTGGAACATGGAGTAAGAACAATAGAAATAGAATAAGAAAAAGACCTTCCCGCTATTCCGGAAGGTCTTTTATCTTTCCATATTTCATTTTCGCTAGGCCGCCTGAAGCTCGGCCTCTCCTTTCACTATTGAAAGTGCATTTTCAACCTTGCTTTCAGGGATTTCCGTCACACCGAACTGGGCCACTTCGGGATACATTGCGAGGAACCATTTCTTGATGTTTGCATAGCGGATGGAGTGGCATTTTGACAACAGAATCTGTTGCTTGTATTCTGCCATGTTGGCGGCGGCATTAGCGTGGGTGCGGATGTAGTCTTCCATGTACTTATAGGTGAGACCGCGATAGCTTTCCTTATCTTCCTTCTTTTTGATGGAGCGAAGGGTTACCTGGTAGGAGGGGTAGTCTCTGCGTGCATCCTGAAGGAGGTTGTATTCATTGGAGCCGACAAAGGAGGCAGCCTTAGCGAAAGTTCTATCCATTACGAGAGTTCTGTTTTTGTGATTGATCTTAAGAGTGTTTTTCATAATTACTGCTCCTTTTCTTGCTCACTGTTGTCTTGATTAAGCTGCCTTGGCTGCGATACGTGCTTCCTTGGCCTTGGCTATGATTTCATCGATGTTCTGGCGTGCCTTTTCGATTTCAGGATACTGAGTGAGGAACCACATCTTGATTTCGCCGAAGGATGCCTTTGCTGCAAGCTCGTCATCGGTGTTGCCGCAGAGAAAGTTAAAGGTTGCCATCTGTTCGCTCTCTGCACCAGACTTTTCGGTGATGTACTTTTCCATGTACTTGAGGTTGAGACCCTTGAAGGAATCCTTCTTGGAGGCAGTCTTTACGATAGTGACAGTGTAGGAGGGGAAGTCACGCTTGGCATTCATCAGTTCGTTGTAGGCTTCGGAGCCATAGTTGCTTGCACTGTTAGCGAAGGTCTTGGTCATTTCGATGGTCTGCTTCTGGAAGTTGATGTTGATGTTCTTCATTGTTTTTATCTCCTTAATTCTTAATTTACTTTGTTTAGGTTTCTCTGTTCTTTATGTGTTTATTATACCAGCGGGAGTGTTTTAACTTGTCACTTAAATGGTACTGCTGTTACTTGATGGCTATTACCTTTTCGGTAATGATGGGCTTGCAGTTTTCGTACTGTTCCTGGAGGTCGACTTCTTCGCCGCACTCTTCGCAGAAGTATGTTTTGCTTGCATCGTACTCATCGATTTTTACGATGTTTTCACCGCATTCGTCACAGCACAAGTATTCGGTATATCCTTCGGGATAGTACACAGATTTGATGGTAAGGATACCGTTGCTGAAGGATGTATTGATAGTGCCCTCTGAGTATGTAGAATTATTTATTATTTCACAAGAGAAGGTGTCTTCGGAGAGATTTTATGCCAGTACTTTTAAAAGCTCGAAGAAGACTTCCTCGGAATCTTCAACAGTGTAGTAACCATCGTAACCATCGAGTGTGACAGTATTATCGTTGGCAGAAATAACCTGTGCCATTTTAGAAGAAGGATTGAAACGATAAGTATTGTCAATCTCGAAACCTTTGTTCAGCCTGTTGATCAGAATTTCACTTGCCTCTTTTGCCTTGGCGTTTGTTTCCATGGTGAGCTTGAATTCGTTGTAGTATTCCATTATCGTTTCTCCTTTGTTTTTCTTAGAGGTTTGTTTCCCTCTCTCTTATGTACACATTATAGCATTGCGCAGCGCTTAACTTGTGCTATAAACGTGACATGAATGCGCGAAATGGTTTGGCATAGATTAAAAAATGCCATTATTGCTATCTCTAAAAGTTTTCCGGAAAACCTACCAGTTAGCGATTTGTGGGTGTGTGCAGTGAAAAGCAAATTTCAAAAATGCTTAAATGTAGGCTTTTTTGAGATGAAGATATCTGAATTTTCCCAGTGTTTATTGGTTTGTTGGTAGGAGTAATTGTGAAATATTGGTAGGTATAAAACGAATGACTTCGAACAGGCAAAATGCCATATCGAAGCCATACCTATCAATGTGTATTAAAAGTTGTTTGAAAGTGCATCAAAAGGTGCATTCAAGCAATTCTAAAGATGCATAAAACATGTTTAAAAGATGATGCTTATTTCATATTGGATATGGGACTGAAGTTTTGATACCTTTTGCGAAGGTCATCATCAGTAAGATCCAAATACGCTTTTTCAGTGACTGCTACACTGGAATGCCCCAATATTCTGCTTAATGTATATATGTCCATTCCGCTCATCAGGCAGCGCTTAGCGAAGTTATTTCTAAGGCAGTGGGGAGAATACTTACCTTTGATGGAGATGCGTTTAAGATAAACTTTAAAGTTTCTTTCAAATGCGCTGACAGTAATGTGCTCACCATTTTGCTTCATAGGAAAGAGGTAATCACTCTCCACATGTCTGTCTTTGAAACTGAGCCAATGGCGCAGAAGGGTTTCGGTCTTGGGAGAGAAGAACACGACTCTGTTTCTCCTTCCTTTTGTGATTTCCGCTCTTAGGGAAATCGAGAGATTCGTCATGTCGACATCGCTTACAAGCAGACTGGAACATTCGCCTAAACGCATTCCTGTGTCCATCAGCAGCATTATTATGGCATAGTCACGATGCTCTGGATAAAGGGCTTTATTAAGGGAGTGGGTGAGCTTCCTGAAGTCTGTATCATCCATATACTCCTTTGCCTTTCTTTCGCTTTTCAATAGCTTTATTCTTTGCATTGGATTCTGCTTAATGATGCACTCATATTCTAACCAATTAAAGAAGGCTCTTAAATTGCGAAGGTAGTTATTGATGGTGATTGTGCTTACTGCTTCGCAGTAGTCGCGCCTGTGCTCTGGAGCATTTGCGACCTTGGTTAAATCGTTTGAATAAAAGGTGTACTTTCCTCTTTGTTGAATGTCTGAAATGTAATGGCGAATGGTGCTTTCAGTAACCGCATCTACAGTTTCAATACCCAATTCCTCTTTGCACCACCTCTCGAATAACCTCAGAGTACTTTCATAACTATGCATTGTTTTAGGCCTTAATTGTCTCGAATAGCAATGGGTCATGTACTCGATAATGTGTTGGTTGAACTCCATCTTCATTGCAAAAACTCCTCCTGTTTGTAGGTATAATTCTTACCCAATAAACAGAAGGAGTTGGTCGCATCAGGAAAAAATTATTTATCGCATTCATCCCTCATTTTCAGTTGGAGTTTGCTGTGTTGGTGGGCGTGAGGGAGAACAGACCGCAAAGCCCTCAACCCTCAATTTTTGCCTGATTATATGACATTCTGAATCTCGCTTCTTCCGTTTTTCTCCCGAGCAGTCTCCATGATGAGCTTGTCAGCAACCAGGGCTATGAATTCACCGTTGGTGGGCTTGTCGTTTTTGCTGTAGATATTGTAGCCAAATATCTGGTTGATGTTCTCTATTTTTCCGCGGGTCCAGGCCACCTCTATGGCGTGGCGTATGGCGCGCTCAACTTTAGAGGCAGAGGTCTGGAACCTCTTGGCGATGCCGGGGTAAAGCTCCTTGGTTATGCGGCCGCAGAGGGCGGGCTCAAAGTATACCATGCGCACCGCCTCCCGCAGGTAATGGTAGCCCTTTATGTGGGCGGGTATACCTATCATGAGGAATACAGAAGCGATTTTCTCGTCCAGAGTCTGGGGTTTGGGGCTTATGGCGCAGACCTGCGAGCGCTGTGCGTAGGTGCTCTCCATCATGTCCATTATGCGCTTGTACAGCGTATCGGGGTCGATGGGCTTGACCATGTAATACTTTGCGCCAAGTGTGCAGGCCTGCCGTACCATCTCCTCCTGACGCAGGGCGCTTATCACTATGACGGCAGGCACGTCCTTCACGAGGCCGCTGTTAAGCCTCTCAAGGAGCTCAAAGCCGTCCATGCCCGGCATGATGAGATCGCACAGGAGCACATCGTACTGGTTGTTGTTCATTGCGTCCAGGGCGGATTGACCGTCGTTCACGGTGTCCACCCTTTCTATTCCTTCCTGAGCCGTAAGGTAATCCCTGACGGTGGTCTGGAACTGGTTGTTGCTGTCTGCCAAAAGTATGCGGTATTTAGCCATATAGTGCCTCCGTAATAATGTAATTTTTTGGTTATCCTGCGGTATATGCGGTTTTCTGTATGCTGTGATTTTAGCACCGCCATTTTCGCGGCGATAGGGAATAAATTTGGCTGTTTTTGCAGGCATTTGCCTCCTCGGGTACAATTATTGTCCGGTTTTGTCCAAAGGTTAAAAAGTGTGCCGTTATTTGCTTTTATGGCGCCGCCGTGATATGCTATAATTGATTTTGCTGAGAATTGCAGGAGGGTTGTCACATGGACGACAGCAGGCTTTTTGAAAGGACGGTTTCCTCCGCCATACAGTATTCCGGCCCGGTATTCGACGTGTACAGCGATACCGTTGAGCTTTGCAACAAAAAGACCGCCCGGAGGGATTATCTTAAACACCGCGGCGCGGTGGCCGTGGTGCCGCTCACGGATAATGGCGGCGTAATAATAGAGCGCCAGTTCCGCTACCCGCAGCAGAGGGTGATGACCGAGATACCCGCAGGCAAGCTGGAGGCCTTCGACACAGACCCTCTCGATGCGGCGAAGCGGGAGCTTAAAGAAGAAATAGGCGTAACGGCAAAGGAGTTTATCCCCCTGGGCATATACATACCCTCCCCCGCCATACTTTCGGAGCGTATATACGTGTACCTTGCCAGAGGCCTGAGCTATGGCAATGCCCACCCGGATGAGGACGAGTTTCTGGACTACCGGGAAACGCCGCTGTGCCAGCTTATAGATATGATAATGAATGACCGGATTTCCGACGGCAAGACGGTATTCGGCCTGTTCAAGACGGCGGAATACCTCAGGCGCCAGGAGCGGGAAGCAAATGGATAAGAACGCGGTATTCAAGAACCTTTTGTTCGATCTTGACGGTACGCTCACGGACCCCGCATTGGGCATTACCTCCGCCGCCCAGTACGCTCTATGCAAGATGGGCATAGAAGTTGCGGACAGGACAACGCTTACATGGCTGATAGGGCCGCCCCTCATAGGCTCCTTTGAGGAGGGCTTTGGCATGACCAACCTTCAGGCGCTGGAGGCGCTGAAGCACTATCGGGAATACTTTTCCGAAAAGGGCATATTTGAAAACGAGATATACCCCGGCATAGCGGAGCTTCTCAGTGACCTGAAGGCCGCGGGCAGGCGCGTGATGGTAGCTACGTCAAAGCCGGAGGACTTCACCCACAGGATACTGGAGCACTTCGATATAGCACGGTATTTCGACTTTGTAGGCGGCAACACCATGGACGAGGGCAGACCCACAAAGGCGGACGTGATAGCCCATGTGCTTCGCTCCTGTCCCGATGCAGCGCCGGAAAACACACTGATGATAGGGGACAGGAGGTACGACGTTGAGGGGGCGGAGGCCTTCGGATTGGACTGTGCCGGCGTGCTCTACGGCTACGGCAGCCGTGAGGAGCTGGAGCATGCCGGGGCCGCATACATAGTCGAAAGCGTAGCGGCGCTCCGCGAGCTGCTGCTTTAGCTGATAAAGTAAACATAAGGAGAAACGGATATGTCAAAGGTCTACTTTACGGATATGCGCACATCCTTCACGGAAAACCTGCCAAAGAAGCTGACCCGCCTTATAGACAGGGCCGGCCTCGGCACCATAGATTTCGACCATAAGTTCGTCGCCATCAAGATACACTTCGGCGAGATGGGGAACCTTGCATACCTCAGGCCGCAGTACGCAAGGGCTCTCGCTGCATACATAAAGGAGCGGGGCGGGCTGCCCTTCCTTACCGACTGCAACACGCTCTATGTCGGCTCCCGCAAGAACGCGCTCGAGCATATCGAGACGGCGTACATAAACGGCTACACTCCATACGCTACCGGCTGCCAGGTGATAATAGCAGACGGCGTGCGCGGCACAGACGAGGCGTATATACCCATAGGCTGCGAGGAGGTCAAGACCGCAAAGATAGGCCGCGCCATAGCAGACGCGGATATAATAATAAGCCTCAACCACTTTAAGGGCCACGAGGATGCGGGCTTCGGCGGCGCGCTGAAAAACCTCGGCATGGGTTCAGGCTCAAGAGCGGGCAAGATGGAGATGCACTACGACGGCAAGCCGGTAGTGGATCGCGACCGCTGCCGCGGCTGCCGCAAGTGCGCGACGATATGCGCCAACGACGGCATACACTACGAAAGCAACAAGGCCGTGATAGACCACGACAACTGCGTGGGCTGCGGCCGCTGCATAGCCATATGCAGCTTCGACGCCATAAAGCCCGACAACAGCTCCAGCGAGGCCAGCCTGAACAGGCGCATCGCGGAATACGCCTATGCCGTGGTAAAGGATAAGCCGAATTTCCACATAAGCATCGCGGCGGATATTTCCCCCAACTGCGACTGCCACCCCGAAAACGACGCGCCGATAGTCCCCAATATAGGTATGTTCGCCTCCTTTGACCCCGTTGCGATAGACCTGGCCGCGGCGGACGCGGTAAACGCCATGCCCGCCAACCCCAGGAGCGCGCTCAGCGAGGCGGAATGCCGCTGTCATGACCACTTCATCAACGTCCACCCCAACACCAACTGGCGGGTGCAGATAGAGCACGGCGAGGAGATAGGCCTGGGCAGCAGCGAATACGAGCTCATACGCATATAATCATACTTAACTGAAAGGCATTTTGACTTTTGCTTGAAAGGTACACCGCGGTAGACGTGGAGACGCCGAACCGCAACAACGACTCCATATGCTCCATAGGCATAGTACACATGGAATACGGCGCTCCCGTCTACCGGCGGGAGTTCCTTGTGAATCCCCGGGAGCACTTTGACGACTACAACATAAAGATACACGGCATAACCCCCGGCATGGTGGCTGACGCCCCTCTGTTCCCCGAAATATGGCCCGAGATCGAGCCGTTTTTCCACGGAATAATGGCGGCGCACAGCGCTGCCTTCGACCTTGGGGTGATATGCAAGTCCCTTGCTGTATACGGCCTGCCCATACCCGAGATAACCTATATCTGCTCATTGCAGAAATCCAAAAAGCACATACCCAAGGAGCTTTACGGCAGCCATAAGCTCAACGACCTCTGCGCCGGGCTGAAACTGCCCCTTGAGCACCACCACGATTCCCTGGACGATGCACTGGGCTGCGCCCTTATCATCGAAAATCTGGTGGATCGCTTCGGCGTAGGGCCGGAGGACATAAAGAAGTATCAGTACAAGGGAATACAGCCCACCGTATCAAGGCAGGAGCGCAATATGGCCATACATGCCCTGTGGAACACCATGGAAAAATACGGAAGGCGCAGCGTGCTGTTTGCAGAGTATCACGAAGCGCTGGAGGACTGGACGCGCAAATACGACAAGTACCTCCGGGATCCGGACGTGCGCGCCTGCCGCAACCTGATCGAAGGGGCGCTGCAAAGGGGCGGCATAACCGAGGAAGAATACCAGATCATAATGGGGCTTTGATATGTTGACGGAACAAGGCATAAAGCGCTATATCAAATCTCCCATAGACGTAATATTTTTTGAGGAATCCCCCTCAACCAACCTTGAGGCAAAGAGTATAGCGGCCACCGCAAGGGAGGGCACAGTAATATTCGCAAGGCGGCAGCTTTCCGGCCGCGGCCGCATGGGCAGGAGCTTTGAAAGCCCCGAGGGGGGCATATACATGACAATGCTGGTACGACCCACAGACCCCGTTTGCCTGACCATGGCGGCGGCGGTAGCTGTGCGTAGGGCCATGGTTGACAAGCTGAACCTCGACCCCGCCATAAAGTGGGTGAACGACATATACTGGGAAGGTAAAAAGGTCTGCGGTATACTTGCCGAGGGCGCCCTTTGCAAAAATGAGCTGAGGTACGCGGCGGTGGGAGTGGGGCTTAACTACCAGAGCCCTGTATTTACCGGCGGCCTTTCAGCAAAGGCGGGCAGCCTGTATCCTGATTCCCAGCCTCCCGTATCCATAGACGAAATGGCGGCAGCCATGGCGGACCAGCTGTATAAGGCGCTGACAAATCCATCGGACCCTTCCATATACCGCGAATACCGTGCCAGCAGCATGCTTACTGGAAAACGGGTCGTGCTCATGCGGGAGGGTGAGCCCGAGGCCACAGCCATAGACGTCACCCCCGAGGGACACCTGGTCGTCCGCTTTGACGACGGGCGCACCGAGGAGCTTTACAGCGGCGAGGTAAGCGTCAGAGCCGCAGAATATCCGCATACCGTATAAAACGCAATACCGACAGCAGCAATTGCAATACTAAACCCTTCTTTTCGGTGATAACATGTTATAAAGACTGTTGTCATCGATTTTTTATAAAAGGAGAACTAAAATGGAATTGAAAAAGTCTACCGTATGGAAGAGTTACCGTTTCCCGCTGATACTGCTCTGCTCCATAGTACTGGGCTGTATAGCAGGCGCGCTGCTGGGCAATAAGGCGGGCGTGCTTGCTCCCCTTGGCGATATATTCGTAAACGCGATGTTCACGGTGGTGGTACCTATGGTATTCATCTCCATAGCCTCCGCCGTAGGCAATATGTCCAACATGAAGCGGCTTGGCAAAATACTGGGCTCCACTCTCGTCACCTTCATCGTCACCGGCATAATCGCCGGCATCATAATGATAGCCGCTGTAAAGCTGTTTCCTCCCGTGCTTACCCCCTTTGAGGTAGCAGCCGAGGAAGTGGGCGAGCCCAAGACCGTAGGCGAGCTTATCGTCAGCTTCCTCACGGTGAGCGACTTCCCGCTGCTCTTCAGCCGCAGCAATATGCTGCCCCTTATAGTGGCCTCGATAATCTTCGGCTTTGGCGTATCCATCTGCGGCGGCCCGGAATGCGCCGTCGGAAAGCTGCTCAACAACCTTTCCGATATCATAATGAAGGTCGTAAGCATACTGATGTACTATGCTCCCATAGGTCTCTTCGCCTTCTTCGCCTCCCTCATCGGCGAGTTCGGCCCCACCCTCATAGGCAACTTCGGCCGCGCCATGCTGCTCTACTATCCTCTATGCGTTCTGTACTTCTTTATAGCCTTCCCCCTATATGCCCGCTTCGCAGGGGGTAAGGGCGCCGCCAAAAAGCTTTTCCAGCACATACTCAAGCCCGCTGTCACCTCCCTGGGCACCTGCAGCTCCATAGCCACCATACCCGCGAACATGGAGGCAGCGGAGGAGATAGGCATACCCCGTGACGTAAGCGACATAGTGCTGCCCCTTGGCGCTACCATGCACATGGACGGCTCGGTATTCTCCGCAATACTCAAGATCAGCTTCCTCTTCGGCTTCTTCGGAATGCCCTTTGACGGTATAGGAACCTATGTGACCGCCTTGATGATAGCCATATTCTCCGGAATAGCCATGTCCGGCGTGGCCGGCGGCGGCTTCGTAGGGGAGATGGTCATAGTATCCCTGTTCTTCCCCGAGCAGATGGGCATCGCCTTCCCCGTAATCGCCACCATCGGCGCGCTGGTGGATCCTCCTGCCACCTGCATAAATGCCTCCGGCGACACTGTGGCCTCCATGATAGTAGCCCGCTTCGTCGAGGGCAAGGACTGGTTCCAGAAGAAGCAGGCCGAAAGGGCTGAAAAGGCCGGGGCATAAGGCCCGCTTTGAAGCAATTGTCCTGCACGGCAAACACCGAATGTGAAATCATAGTCAAAAGCCCGGAGCACAATACTCACCGGGCTTTTTTTATGGTATAATGCTGACTGAAAAGTTTTTGAATTTTAATTCTGGAGGTATCATAAATGTCACAGCTTAAAGGCGCATGCATAATAGGCCAGTCCGGCGGCCCCACTTCTGTAATAAACGCCAGCGCTTACGGCGTTATCCGCACCGCCCTTGATTCCGGCTGCATTACCAAGGTATACGGCGCGGCCCACGGCATAAAGGGCGTGTTGGACGACGTGCTCTACGATATGGGCCAGGAGGACGCAAAGGAACTCGAATACCTGCTCTACACCCCATCCTCCGCTCTGGGCTCCTGCCGCTACAAGCTCAAGGACAGCGCCGAGGACGACTCTGATTACAAGCGCATTCTGGAGATATTCAAGAAGTACGACGTGCGCTACTTCTTCTACAACGGCGGCAACGACTCCATGGACACCTGCAACAAGATATCCAAATACATGCAGTCCGTGGGCTACGAGTGCCGCATAATGGGCGTGCCTAAGACAATAGACAACGACCTGTTCGGCACCGACCACTGCCCCGGCTATGCTTCCGCCGCCAAGTATGTGGCCACCACCTGCATGGAGATATACAGGGACGCCCGCGTTTACGACACCGGAATGGTATGCGTCATCGAGATAATGGGCCGCCACGCCGGCTGGCTCACCGCAGCCTCCTCCCTTGCCAATATAAGCGGCGAAGGTCCCGACCTCATCTACCTGCCGGAGCGTGACTTTGACCTTAATAAGTTCGTGGAGGACGTAAAGGCCGTATACGCCAGGAGCGGCAAGTGCATAGTCGCCGTATCCGAGGGTATACACGATTCCGCCGGCAAGCTCATCGCCGAATACGGCGCGGAGAACGCCCCTGTGGACGCCTTCGGCCACAAGCAGCTGGGCGGCCTGGCCTCCTACCTGGCCAACTACATCAAGGGCACGCTGGGCTGCAAGGTACGCGGCATAGAATTCTCTCTAATGCAGCGCTGCGGCGCGCACCTGGCCTCCCTCACCGATATCCAAGAATCCTTCCTCTCCGGCAAGACCGCCGTACTGGAGGCCATATCCGGCACCACCGACAAGATGGTAGGCTTTGAGCGCAAATACGATGAAAAGGGCAGCTACGTCTGCGGCATAAAGCTCATGGACCTTACCGACGTTGCCAACACCGAAAAGAAGGTTCCCCTTGAATGGATCAACCGCGAGGGCAACAACGTGAACAAGGAATTCATTGACTACGCCCTGCCCCTCATTCAGGGAACCCCAGATCGCCCCCTTGAAAACGGCCTGCCCCGCTTCGCAAGGCTGAAGAAGATCCAGGCGAAATAAAACAACGTTTATGCAGGCGGCGCACTCTTTCGGGTGCGCCGCTTTTTCGATACACTAACTGCCCCGGTGACCCGGGGCAGTTATATTCAGCCGTATTATTCCTCTGCTTCTGTCTTGCTGCTTTCCAGCATTTCCGGGAAGGGCCAGCCCTTTATGCCGCCCTCGATAATATAGAAGCGGGTCTGGTCGATCTTTTTCTCGTTTACATAGTAGCTTATGGCGTTCTCCGCGCCGCCCTTGCCTTCCATGCACATCACATATATAGGCAGGTCGTTCTCGGTAAGCTTATCCGTTACCTTATCCAGTCTCTTGCGAAGGTCCTCGGTATTGGCAGGATACGCCTTGGTCTCTATGGAGCCGTGGAGATGCCCGTCCTCCTTGTAGCTGTCCTTTGTCTGCACGGAGAGCAGCAGCATATCCTCCTTGGCGTCTATCTTGGCCTTCATGTCATCAGGGGTGATGTACTGGTAATTGGGGGTCACTTCCAGCATATCCGCATAGGGCCAGTTGGTACCGCCGCCTTCAAGTATGTAGAACTTGCGCGGGTCTATGCCCTTGGTAGCCCAGTGGTTTACGGCGTTGTACGCGCCGTTGGTGCCGCTCATGCAGATGAGCACTATGGGGTCGAGGGTCTTTTCTATCTGCTCGTTCAGCTCGTCCAGAGCGTCCCACTGTTCCTTGTTTGTATTGGGGAAAGAATAGGTGGGTATGGAGCCGGGCAGGTGGCCGGCATCGTAATATTCGCTCTGACGGATATCTATAAGCATGACGTTCTTGTTTTCTTCAAGCAGCTTTACCAGATTGTCGGGAGCGATATAGAGATAATCTATGTTGTACCACTTGAGCTCCTCATAAGGCCAGCTCATCTGGCCGCCCTCAAGTATCCTCAGCCTGCTCTCGTCAACGCCCTTTTCCGCATAGTAGTCGTAGGCGTTTTCCGCGCCGGTCTTTCCGCCCAGGCCCACTATAATGACGGGGCCTTCCTTCTCATCTATCTTTTCGAGGGCGGTATCCAGCTTGGCCTTCAGCTCATCCGTATCCGCGGGATATGCGTAGGTAGAGATGGCGGTAGGCAGATGGCCCTGGGCGTAGTACTCCTCAGGCTGTATATCAACTATGACCTTTTCGTCGCCATTCTCTATCATTGTCTTTACTTCGTCGGCAGTGATATACTGATATTCCTTGGCGGGAGCTTCTTCATCGCCGGGGAGCTGCTCGGCGTTCTCCTGCTGCGCACAGCCGGCGAACAGGCCTATTGCCATCAGCACAGCCATTATCAGGGACAACTTCTTCATGGTATCTTCTCCTTATATGTTGCTTTATATGTTTCCATGGTTTCCGCATTTGCATTGCCTGGGCTTCCGCCCTCTCACAGCCGAACCGGCTGTCAAGGTTAGCCTCCTCACCCAACGGGGCAGGGCGTCACTACAGGCTGAGGTATGACTATCTCGGGTATCTTGGTCCTGCGGGGCTTGGGGCTGGCCTTTGGCGTAGGAGTAGGCAGGGGGCTGGGCTCCGGGGTGGGCGTGGGAGCGGGACCCAGGCTTATGTACACCGTCACCTTTTCGTCGCCGTCTATCTCCTGTCCCGCACTTACGCTTTGCAGGGCGACCAGACCCTTTGGCACCTTCTCGGAGGATACGAACAGTATGTCGGCATCGATGCCCTTATTTTTAAGTATGCTCTGAGCTACGTCAGCAACTTCGTATGTGAGGTCCGGCATCTCCAGAGGCTGGCTATCTGCTGCGGGCTCTTGGTTCTGCTTTGCGCCCTGTATAAAGTTTGTATAATAATACCATCCGCCCGCGCCTATAATGGCCACCGCGGCTATTATGCCTATGACAAGGCCGGCCTTGCCCTTCTTTTTGGGCTGCCCGTCCTCGCTGTAATCGTCTATATCGTCCATATTGTCGGGCGTTTCCTCCGCCCTGGCCTCATTAAGCTCATCCTCGGCTCTTTCGATGTCCTCCTCGGCGTGGGCGAGGTCGGCCTCTGCCGCTTCAAAGGCCTGCTCCGCTGCGGTTATTACGCTCTCCGCCGCGTCCATATCCTTTACGGTTCTGAGGGTGCTCTGGGCCTTGTCCACAGCTTCCTGAGCCTTTCCGGCTTTCGCTTGGCTTTGATGGAGCTTTTCTTCCAGCTCGTTTATCCGTTCCTCTTCCTTATTCATACTTCTTACCTATCGATCCAATATGTTGATTTATACATTTTGCGTCATGATCGGCGCTTTGTCAACAAGCGGCCAACCACGATTTTATTAACAAATTATGAATTTACGTAATTTTTTATTATTCGTAATATTCCTGCTTGAGAACTCCCACGTAGGGCAGGTTGCGGTAGAAGTTGTCAAAGTCCAACCCGTAGCCCAGCACGAATTCGTTGGGTATGACGAAGCCGGTATAGTCCGGTGTGATATCGCATTCTCTGCGGGAAGGCTTATCCAGCAGGCAGCATATTTTAAGCGACGCAGGCTCCCTCGCCTCCAGTACTTTTTTAAGATGTTTGAGGGTATGCCCGCTGTCCATTATATCCTCGATTATGAGCACGTGGCGGCCGGTTATGCTGGTATCCATATCCTTGGCTATGCGCACTATTCCGGAGGTCCTCTTGCCGTTGCCGTAGCTGGATATGGACATGAAGTCCAGCTCTGTCATACAAGTCATATGCCGCACAAGGTCGGAAAAGAAGTGGACGGCGCCCCTGAGTATGCAGACGCATATCACGTCCTTGCCCTCGTAATCCTCCGAAAGCTGAGCGCCCAGCTCGGCTATGCGCCTTTGCAGCTCCTCCTCGCTTACCAGCACCTTATCCACTACCTTATTAAGATCGGTCTTTTCTGCCATGTTGAACCCCCGGTTATTTTAAAAATTTTTTGTTTACTGCTCCGCAACGTACGTTACACGAAGCACCCGCTTCGTGTTTTCTTCCACCTTTACCTTATCGGAAATACCGTAGCCCGGTATGAACAGGGCGTCGCTTCCCGAAAAGAGTATGGGCATATTCCGTTGATCCCTCGGCACTTTTCTGTCTATGAAAAAGTCCTTGAGTTTCTTTCCGCCGCCCGAACCTATGAGCTGAAACCTGTCCCCATCTCTCCGGGTACGCACCCTGAGGCCGGCAGGCAGCTTGTCCCTGTCAATATAGGCGACAGTATTGTTTTTTATTATACCACCTTCGACAGCTTCTGCAAAGAAAAAACCTCCGGCAAACCGGGTTTCCCCCTCAATATTGAAGGGCACGTCCACTTCATTGGCATTTTGCCGGATTCCAAAGCAGATGCTGCCATAGCTCACCCATGCGCTTATGTGAGGTATATCCGCATGGGCGCCGGTTTTTGCCGTAAGCATGTCCATTATGCGCTCTATGTGGCGGCGCTCCACATCCGCCGTGGCTCCCGCCTCAAACGCCGCAATGCGTATGGCCCGGCTCTTTAGGGGCAGCGGCAGCGCGGCAAGCCTGGCCCTGTCGTAGCCTTCCTCTGTCTTTGCATCCCTGAGTGCGTCGCGTGCCAGCCCGTCCAGATATTCCTCGTCCTGCCGCAGCAGCTCGCCCATGGAACACAGGCCCTCCACAAAGCAGGGGTTCAGGTTATCCTGAATGTATGGGATAAGATCGAGGCGTATCCTGTTCCGGCTGGCGTCCCGCTCAAGGTTGGTGCTGTCGGTGCAGTATTTCAGGCCGTTATCCGCTGCGTATTCCTCTATTTCCCGCCTTCTGGCCCATAGCAGCGGGCGTATTATATTGCCGTAGGCAGGCTCCATGCCCATGAGCCCCTTCAGGCCGCTGCCCCGTATGAGGTGCAGCATTATGCTCTCCGCCTGATCGTCCATGTGATGGGCGACGGCTATTTTATCCGCGCCAAGTTCTTTCGCGGCCCTATGGAAGAATTCATAGCGCTTCTCCCTCGCCGCCTGCTCCAGCGTCTTGCCCTCCGCCCTGGCTATACCGGGTATATCCAGTTCCTCGCAGACCAGCGGCACCCCCAGCTGTCCGCACAGTTCCTCGACGAAGCGCTGGTCGTGATACGCCTCCGCCCCCCTTATACCGTGGTTCAGATGGGCTGCGCAAAGCTCAAAGCCCATTTCCGGCGCTATTTTCAGCAGCACATGCAGCAGCGCCACCGAATCCGCGCCGCCGCTCAGGCCCACCAGCACCCTCTCGTTTTTATTTATGAGGCCGTATTTGTCTATGGCGTTTTTTACTTTGCTTTCGAGTTTTTCCATATAAATAAGTATATCCCCCCTGCATCGGTTTGACAAGGCGCAGGAGGGAACATATAATTATTAAGTACCAGCAGGTACATACCCTAATAAATTCACCGTCGGGAGAGGACAAAGCATATGAAGCTCGGAGTAGTAGGACTTCCTAACGTAGGCAAAAGCACACTTTTCAATGCCATAACACAGGCGGGGGCACAGGCCGCCAATTACCCCTTCTGTACCATAGAGCCCAACGTGGGCGTGGTAGCGGTGCCGGACAGCCGCTTGGACGTGCTTTCCGAAATGTACCACCCCGAAAAATATACCCCCACCGCAATAGAGTTCGTGGACATAGCCGGCCTTGTGCGCGGCGCATACCGGGGCGAGGGCCTGGGCAACAAGTTCCTTTCCCATATACGGGAGGTGGACGCCATAGTTCACGTAGTGCGCTGCTTTGAGGACGAAAACATAGTCCACGTGGACGGCTCGGTAGACCCCGTCCGCGATATGGAAACCATAAATATAGAGCTGATATTCGCTGACATGGATACCATGGACAAGCGCATAGAGAAAGCCGAAAAGAACAGCAAGTCCGGCGACAAGAAACTGCTGGCCGAGGTGGAGTTTCTCAAGCGCATAAAGTCCCATCTGGAATCCGGCAAGCCGGTGCGCAGCATGGAGCTAACGGACGACGAAAGGGAATACGTTGATGGCCTGTTCCTGCTCACCTCCAAGCCCGTCATATATGTGGCCAATATATCCGAGGACGATATCGGCCGTGACCTGCCCCAGGTAGCCGCCCTGTACAGGGCGGCAGCCGCCGAACAGGCAGGCGCCCTGACCATATGCGCAAAGGTAGAAGAGGAGATCTCCGAGCTTTCCCCCGAGGAAAAGCAGGACTTCCTCAGGGAGATGGGCATAGGCGAAAGCGGCCTCGACAAGCTCATAAAGGAGTGCTATTCCCTGCTGGGCCTCATAAGCTTCCTCACCGCCGGCCCCAAGGAGGTAAGGGCATGGACGATAGTCAAGGGCACCAAGGCCCCTCAGGCGGCGGGCAAGATACATACCGACTTTGAAAAGGGCTTCATAAGGGCAGAGGTAGTGAACTTCAATACCCTTGTTGAGCACGGCACAATGGCGGCCTGCAAGGAGAAGGGCCTTATCCGCAGCGAGGGAAAGGACTACGTCATGCAGGACGGAGACATAGTGGTATTCCGTTTTAACGTGTGATAAACAGGCATAGAAAAGGAACGGCGGCGTGAGCTGTCGTTCCTTTATTTTTCTTTTTGTTTTTACTTATGATACAGCTTCTTTGTCTGGTATTTGGGCTCGCAGGTCACGTTTATTCCCAGCTTGCGGAAGGTGCTGCTGTCCACGCCGGAAAGTATGACCGTTGAGTGAGCTTCACAGCCCCTGAGCTTATCCAGCTGCCGCATGGCCACCTCGGCGGTAGGGTTGGTGGCGGCGGATATGGAAAGGGCGATAAGCACCTCGTCCATGTGCAGCCGAGGATTGTGGTTGCCAAGGTGATTCACCTTCAGATCCTGTATGGGCTCTATCACTATGGGGGATATGAGGTGCATATCCTTCTGTATCCCGCCCAGGCGCTTGAGTGCGTTGAGCAGCACGGCAGCCGAAGCGCCAAGGAGCTTAGTGGTCTTGCCGGTGACTATTTCGCCATCGGGCAGCTGTATCGCCGCGGCAGGCTCCCCGGTCTGCTCCGCCCGGGCTACCGCCGCGTCTATTACGGGCCTGTCCTTTACGGTTATGCCAAGCTGGTTTATGAGCAGCTTTATCTTTTCAGCAGGCCGGCTGTCGCTCATTCCCTGACGGGCAGAGCACATGGCGGCGTAGTAGCGGCGTATTATCTCCTGACGGGAGGCCTCGCAGCATACCTCATCGTCCGTTATGCAGTTTCCCGCCATGTTCACCCCCATGTCCGTGGGAGACTTGTAGGGGGACTCGCCGTATATCTGCCTGAACATGGCGTTGAGCACCGGGAATATTTCCACGTCCCGGTTGTAGTTGACGGTGGTGACGCCGTAGTTTTCAAGATGGAAGGGGTCTATCATGTTCACATCGTTCAGATCCGCCGTGGCTGCCTCGTAGGCAACGTTTACCGGATGCTTCAGTGGCAGGTTCCATATGGGGAAGGTCTCGAACTTGGCATAGCCCGCGCGGACGCCCCTCTTGTTCTCATGGTAAAGCTGGGAAAGGCAGGTAGCCATCTTGCCGCTGCCCGGGCCGGGAGCGGTCACCACCACCAGAGAGCGGGTAGTCTCAATGTACTCGTTGAGTCCGTATCCCTCGTCGCTGACAATGGTTTCTATATCGTTGGGATAGCCGGGAATGGGATAGTGGCGGTATACCTTTATGCCGAGCTGCTCCAGACGGCGCTGGAATACGCCGGCGGCGCTCTGTCCGCGGTACTGGGTGAGTACTACGCTGCCCACGTACAGGCCTATGCTTCGGAATGCGTCTATGAGCCTCAGCACATCCAGATCGTAGGTTATGCCCAGATCGCCTCTCACCTTGTTCTTCTCGATATCCGCCGCGTTTATGGCGATGACTATCTCAGCCTGGTCCTTCAGCTGGAGAAGCATGCGCACCTTGCTGTCAGGCTCAAAGCCCGGCAGCACGCGGGAAGCGTGAAAGTCGTCGAAGAGCTTTCCGCCAAACTCCAGATACAGCTTGCCGCCGAACTGGGCAAGCCTGTCCATAATATGCTCTGACTGCATGGAAAGGTATTTCTGGTTGTCAAAGCCTATCTTCATTCCCTTTTTCCCCCTTGTTTTATCAAAAAAATATATAAATATGCAGTTTTGACCTAATTTAATATTATATAACCTTGCACAACCCTTTTACAATTGCCCTTTACCATAAGATTTGAGTATATTTCCAAAAGCAGCGCGTATAACAAAAAACACGAAAGAGCTTTCGTCTCCTTCGCGTTTGATTCTATCAGATCCAGCGTGCCTGCGAGAATGGCGTCATTACGGCGCGCACCTTGCCCTTCACCTGACAGTAGGGTATGAAGCCCACATGCCGGCTGTCGCCGCTGTGGTTGCGGTTATCGCCCACTACGAACAGGCACTTGTCCGGCACCGTTACCTCCTCCAGCGTCCCTTCTATGTAGTCGTCCCAGTAGGCGCTCTCGTCCAGCTTTTGGCCGTTAAGGTAGATAGCCCCATCGTATATGCTTATTCTGTCACCCGGGGTGGCTATGACGCGCTTGACGCACTTTTCGGTATGATAGGGGTAGCGGCAGATTATTATATCGTCGCGCTGCGGCGCGGAAACGGTATATGTGAGCTTTTCGGTGAACATGCCCTCTCCGTTCATGAGGGTAGGATACATGGAGTCGCCTATGCACTGCACCGGTTCGAATATAAAGGTGCGTATGCATATTGCCACAGCCATGAGCGTCAACAGGTATATTATGAAGTCGCTGTTTGCCGCACGCCTGTAAGGCTCGTCTTTTTTATGCAGCTCCTCGCGGGCGTCCCTGAATTTTCCGAGTTCTTTTTTGCTTAACATCTGCGGCCTTTGCCTTCCTTATTTTTTCTTTCCACATGGTAACACTCAAAGCCCCCCTTGTCAAATAATGCCCTTCCTTTTCCCCCATAATTCATCAATAATTCACTATTACAATGCAATGCTTCATGTGTTAAAATTGTTTTTATGAAACGATTTATTAAGCTTACATGCGTCATTGCCGCCTTATTTATTGTACTGACGCTGGAGGGCTGCGCCAAGCCCGCCGTATCTCCGGAACCCCCGCCCACAGCTGCTCCCGCGCCTGCCGCCGCGGCCGAGCCTATGCAGGAGCCGGAGAGCCGCTATACCATCGCATGGATGAGCGACACACAGCACTACTCCAACAGATTCCCGGATATCTTCTACGCCATGACCGCCTATCTGCGGGACGCGGAGAAGGAGCTGAACCTGAAGTACGTTGCCCATACAGGCGACCTTATAAACAACTATGGAAGCGAGCGCCAGTGGGAAAACGCCGTGCGCGCCATGGCCTCCATCGCCAATATACCCGCAGGGGTCTGCGCCGGCAACCACGACGTAAAGCACGACGACGCCCTCTACGATAATTTCAGCCGCTACTTCGGCGAAAAACAGGTAAGCTACCGGGAATGCTATGGAGGAAGCTTTCAGGATAACCGCGGCCATTATGACCTCATCGACGCAGGCAGTACCAGGTATCTCTTCATATACATGGGCTATCACGTTGAGCAGGACGGCATAGAGTGGATAAAGAGCGTGCTGGAGCAGTACCCGGACAGGGTGGCCGTGCTCTGCACCCACGCCTACTTTGACACCGACCTGACGCTGCTCGCAGACGGCAGGCTGCTCAAGGAGGAGATAGTTTCAAAGTATTCCAACGTATACATGGTGCTTTCCGGCCACCGCTACAACATAGCCTGCGTGCCGGAGGAATTCGACGACGACGGCGACGGCACACCGGACCGCAAGGTATACCAGATGATATGCAACTATCAGGCGGCAGACGACCATGGCGGCAGCGGCTATATGATGTTTTTTGACGTGGACGAGGAAAAAGGCGTGATAAACTGCTACACCTATTCGCCGGTGCTGGACGATAAAGTGCGCTTTGACGACATATCAAAGAAAAAGAGACGCTACAGTAACGCCCCGCAGGACGAGCTGATGACGCTGGAGATACCCTGGGAGCTGACAAATTAAAGCGCAAATTAAAGCGCATACGAAAGCAGGAGCGGGAAAATTCCGCTCCTGCTGTCTTTTATTGGCTTTTATCGGGCTTAGTCGCTTATGCTCCTGCACTCCAGATAGTAACGCTTTTCGTTGGCCTCGCCCATGGAGAAGGTCTTGCGGGGCAGCGCGCCGTCGAATATTACGGTGCGGAAGAACGCACTCTTGTCCATGGGGGGCAGCAGGAAGCCCATGTTGCCTTCCTTGGTACCCAGGTCCATAACCACGTCAGCACCGTGTATGTAGTCGATGGTGGCGCCGGCAGTCTCCTTGATGAGTATGTCCAGGGCGTTCTGAAGTGTTCCTACCTCAAGCTGAGCGGCGGGGTGCTCTACATAGAAGCAGCCTACTCCCTTACTGTTCACGAAGGGGATAACGTGGGCGGCCTTGCCGTCCATGGCCTTGTGGAGCTCGTCCATGCTGTTGAAGTTCCTGACTTCGCAGCTGCCGTTCTGCTCGGTCAGCTTGTTGCTTATCCACTCAACGGCCTTATCGCCTACGTTGAATATTACCCTGTGAATGGGCTCGAATACTATGCCGTCGTCATGTACGTTCTCGAGCTCTACCAGGCAGTAGCGGGCGGGGTGCTCGTCCTTTGCGGTAAGGCCCTTCTCGGCCTTTATCCGCTCCCAGTTGGCCTTTGCGGTAGCGAAGGAATGGTTGCCGTCGCCCATGGCGAAGAGCAGGGGCGCCTGATCGGTGTTATACTTTTTGGCGTATGCGTCTTTATCGATCAGAGCGGTGAGGGCGTCGATCGCGCCCTTTATCTGGCCCTCGTCCTTTACGAGGTAGCCCTTTATGTGGCCGCCCTTCTGCATAAGGTCGAAATCATACAGCTTTTCGGTCTTGTCCAGCTTCTCGCCTATGGGTTCTATAACGGTGCGCTCGGGGTCGTCTATGAGTACCAGTATATGGGGCATCTCCAACGGAGCGTCCTTCCTTATTCGAAGGCGGGGAGGTATACGCTCGACTATAGTGCCCTCGGTAGCGCGGATAAGTGTGGTTGAGCCCTTGGTATAGTCGTAGTTCTCCAGATCCAGCGCCACGATCAGTCCCTTGCGGGTCTTGCCGTCCACAGAGCGGACTACATAGGCAAAGCCCTCGCCCTTGTTTTCCAGCACGCCCTTCTCAACGTATTCCTTCATGTGGGCGTTTATAGAGGCTATGCGCTCGGCCTCGTCCGGCTTGTCCAGATACAGCTCGGGCAGCATTATGCGGAGAGTAGAAGGCGCGTCGCCAACTATCTTCTCGGTCTCGTTCCAGTAATCCGGCTGAGAGGTGAACTGGTCGCAGGCTACCACGGCCCACTTGGTCATATCCACGTCCTTGTTGGGGAGCAGCAGTTCAGGTACCCTTACGCCTATGTTATTTGCATACTTTGTCATGAAACAGCCTCCGTCAGTATTTTTTTGTTTTCAAAATAAACTACAAAGATTTTTTAAGTACATAACTATCTTTTTATATCATACATCACACCAAGCCCTCCGGTCAATCAAAAGCAGCTTATTATGTTTTGATTTTTGATTCCTCAGGCTGAATCTTTTTCGCACTTTAAATAACTAAAGCGTCATGGTATAATCGTATCATAAGGAGGCGAAAAAGCAATGTACCGGAAGGATCTTACCACCCCCGAAACGGAGTGGTTTTTCAAGGCTATACTTTCCCTGAAGACGGAGGATGACTGCGCCCGTTTCTTTGAGGATGTGGCCACAATAGGAGAGGTGCAGGCCATGGCTCAGCGGCTGCACGTGGCAAAGCTCCTTAACGACGGCTGCAAATACTCAGACGTTGCAGAGGTCACCGGCGCCTCCACCGCCACCATATCCCGGGTGAGCCGCTGCCTCACCTATGGGGCGGACGGATACAAGCTGGTTCTGGGCAGGCTGGAGAAGTAACCGTTTTGTCCGCTTATGTTTCACGCTGCACATTTTTTGTAAAAAACACTTGCATTATATCCGCAGATTGGTTATAATACATATCGTTCGCGAGCAATGTGTGCTGATATAGCTCAGCTGGTAGAGCGCGTCATTGGTAATGACGAGGTCCCCGGTCCGAATCCGGGTATCAGCTCCAGAAAAAGCCATCCGTTTTGGCGGGTGGCTTTTTTGTTATTGATACGGATGTGGGCGCGGTGCTATAATATACGGGCTGTCAAAGCGATACGGGATACCCTTCCATACTTTTCATCAGAGGTAAGATAACATGCGCCGCAATGAAACAAAATATGTGCTGCTGGAGCTGCTTTCAATGGCATTTCTGGCCGCCTCCGGCATATTCGTAAGGTACAGCGTCATATCGCCCATAAACGCAGGCATGTGGCGCTGCCTTTTTGCCCTGCCCGTACTGTATCTTATGTGCCGCAGCGAACTGCCTGCCCTGACGAAAAAGGACTGGCTGATGCTGCTTGCGGCGGGTGTCATGCTTGCGGGGGACGTTGCGCTCTACAATACCGCCTTCTCGTATACCTCCGTAGCAAACGCCACGCTGATAGTAAACCTCACGCCGTTTGTGATAGTACCGGTATCGCGCTTTGTTTTTAAGGAATCAGTGCCGAGGCACTTCCTCATCGGCGCTGCCGTAGCGGTGGCGGGGCTTGTGCTGCTGATGCTGGGAAAGGCTGAGGGGGCGGAGTCCGGCTTTAAGGGGGATCTGTTCTCCATGGCGGCCTGCGTGTTTTACTCGGCGTACATACTGCTTACCTACCGCGCCAGCGGCAGCGTATCCTCCAGCGCCATAATGTTCGTATGCAGCATATCTACCACCGCGGTGCTGTTTATAATAGGCGCGCTCGCGGAGGGGCCAGAGGTGCCCCGCACATGGGCCGAGATATGGCCCATACTGGGAATGACCCTGTCGCTGCAGGTGATAGGGCAGAACCTCCTTGCCCATTGCCAGCACAGCCTGAGCGTGAACCTTTCATCGGTCATATGCCTGTCCGAGCCCGCCTTCGCCGCGGTATACGCCATACTGCTCTTTGGCGAAAAGCCGACGGTCACGGAGCTTTTCGGCATGGCCGCGGTGGTGATCGGCGTGTATCTCGTCAAAAGACAGTACGACGGGGATTAGGGCACCGTTCCGTCCCCGCCGGCAGGCAGGCTATGCGCGTGAGCCCGCTTCGTTCCGTCGGTCCCCCCGTGCGCCTTCAGCTATTCTCCTGCCAGTAAGCCTCCGCATCATCTATGTTGTCGAAGGCGTCCCGGTTTTCCTCATAAAAGTCCTCCGGGCCCGTGAAGTCCGCCGCGTTGTATGGGTCGTCCGGCCCACTGCCGGCAGATGCGGGGCTTGTCGGCCGGAAGCACGGCGTGGGAGATGGTGTGGGCATGGGGTCCGCCGCCCTGCGCCGAGAGCGTCCTTAATGCGAATATAAGCCCCATAACGGCTAAAAGTGCGGCGATGCTCAGCATCAGCTTCTTTTTTTCAAATATCGCATTTTTCACGATGATACTCCGCATTATTCCTGATCGCACATACTCTGGGCCTTTTCCCTTGATGTATCTTCGGGAAGATCAAATTCGCTATCCTCACATATATACGCAAAGCCGCAGTATGTCCGCATTTTAATGCAGATATCATTAAAGCAATAGCGGGCAAACATATAGCTTCCGTTGCCGAAATAGCGGCTCTCGGTGTTCTCGTCTCTGTCGCTTGGTGATATATAGCCGTAATCCTCGCGGCAGAACCGCCTCAGGCATAGCTCTATGATATCCTTCCAGCCGCTGCGCGCTTCGACCCATCCCCATATCCTATCCGACAGATAAACATCTCCCAGCGAATAGAGGAATGTGCCCGCGAAACCGTGTGTTTTTGATGGATTAGGATTGCCGTAAGCGGCCTTTACGCCCTCGATGATCTTATTGACGTCCTTTTTTTCTTCTTTGCGATACAGCTTCATGGTAATACTCCTTATGATTTATTTACCGCATAAAGAGTACGAAAAAACCCCATCGTCCGATGGGGCATTGCTGTCTGCACGACCCATCGTTCAAGCTTTAGCACCTTAACTGATAAGTCAGGTTGCTGTGCGGTCAACGAGCTTGTCTCTCGCGCACTCTTTATAGGCTGATTTTATTATATGTAATTTTTGACAAGTATGCAAGGATTATTTTATAATATGGATATGTGATAATACTTCTCCCGTTCTCAGCACGGGTACACCTTCTCTTTTTTTATAAAAATAACGTCAAGGAAGTGGAAGCAATGAATAACCGACTTACAGAAGCCTACATAAGCATACTAAAGGAAGAGTTGCTGATGGCAACGGGCTGCACCGAGCCCATAGCCATAGCCTACTGCGCCGCAAAGATGCGCGACATACTGGGCGGCGAGCCGGAGCGCATAGAGGCCGAGGTAAGCGGCAACATACTTAAAAACGTAAAGAGCGTGATAGTGCCTAACACCGGCGGGCTGAAGGGCATAAACGCCGCCATAGCCGCAGGGATAATTGCGGGGAGGGCGGAAAAGGTGCTTCAGGTCATATCCTATGTGACACAGGAGGAGCACAGCCGCATAAGGGAATACATGGAAGTCACGCCGTTGGCCGTGAGCTGCTCGGACAACGGCAGGATGCTGGATATACGGCTCACGGGATACAGGGGCGGCGACAGCGCAATGGTACATATAGCCAACAACCACTCCAACATAATACGCGAGGAGAGGAACGGCGCAGTCCTCATGGAGCTTCCCCCGTCCGACTCCGCAGAGGATAACCTTCAGGATAAGAGCGTGCTGAACATAGAGGACATAGTGCGCTTTGCGGATACAGTGGACGTGGAGCTGGTCAAGCCGCTCCTCGACAACCAGATACGCTGCAACTCCGCCATAGCGGAGGAGGGCCTAAGAGGCGATTGGGGCGCAAACGTGGGGCGCGTGCTGCTTTCCGAGTTCGGCAGCGACATAAAGAACGAGGCCCGCGCCTATGCCGCCGCCGCGTCTGATGCGCGCATGAGCGGCTGCGAGCTTCCGGTGGTGATAGTCACCGGAAGCGGCAATCAGGGCATAACCGCCTCCGTCCCCGTAATAAGATACGCAAAGCACATAGGCGCCAGCGACGAGCAGCTTTACAGGGCCCTGCTGGTATCCGACCTTGTCACCATACACCAAAAGACCGGCATAGGCAGGCTGTCAGCCTATTGCGGCGCGGTCAGCGCGGGCTGCGGCGCGGGCGCGGGCATAGCCTATCTTTTAGGCGGGGATTACAGGGCCATAGCCCATACCATAGTGAACGCCGTGGCCATACTCTCCGGCACTATATGCGACGGGGCAAAACCCTCCTGCGCCGCAAAGATAGCCTCCGCAGTGGAGGCCGGCATATTAGGCTACTATATGTACGTCAACGACCAGCAGTTCCGGGGCGGCGACGGCATAGTTGCAAAGGGCGTCGAGAACACCATACGCAACGTCGGCCTGCTGGCAAGCCAGGGTATGAAGCAGACGGACCGGGTGATACTCAACATAATGACCGGCGATCAGTGCCTGTGACCGGCAGTCACGTAGGCCCGGATACCGTTGCACTGTTCTTTATGGGCAGCGACAGAAACATATAGTTGTCCGCCGATTTTATGTGATATAATAATGCCTGTAGATTTTTCCTGCTGGAAAGGACGGGCATTTTTTATATGAAGAAGTTTCTTGCTGAATTCAAGGAGTTCGCCATGCGCGGCAACGTCATGGACCTTGCCGTGGGCGTCATCATAGGCGGCGCGTTCAAGGGCATAGTGGATTCCCTGGTAAACGACATAATCTCCCCCGTCATAGGCATACTTGCAGGGCAGAACTTCAGCGATAAAGCCCTGAACATAGGCGGGGCTTCCATAGCCTACGGCGCATTCATAACCTCAGTGCTGAACTTTATAATAATAGCCTTCGTGCTTTTTCTGCTTGTCAAGTCCATGAACAAGCTGCACGATATGGTAAAAAAGCCCGAGGAAAAGAAGGAGCCCCGCAAGTGCCCCTACTGCCTCAGCGTAATACCCGATGAGGCTACCCGCTGCCCCCACTGCACCTCAGAGCTTCCCGGGGCTGAAAAGTAAGCCATGGCCGACACCTTCACATTAAAGGTCATAGCCCGCATAAAGAGCGACTTTACGCAGAAATTCGGCATACCCCGGCAGAGCAGCCTGGGGGGCGGACAGCTTTCCACCGTGGTATTTGAGCCTGAATACCGGGACGCCAACGCCCTTAGGGGCATCGAGGGCTACTCCCACCTGTGGCTCATATGGGGCTTTTCCATGGTGGAACGCCAGGGCTGGCGTCCAACCGTAAAGCCTCCCCGCCTTGGCGGCAACACCCGTATGGGGGTATTTGCCACCCGTTCCCCCTACCGCCCCAACCCCATAGGGCTGTCCTCGGTAAAGCTGGTATCCATGGAAAACCGTCCCGGCCTCGGCCATGTGCTCACAGTGGAGGGAGCGGATCTTATGGACGGCACCCCCATATACGATATAAAGCCATATCTTTCATTTACCGACAGCCACCCGGAGGCAAAGGACGGCTTTGCCGGAGAAAAACTTGAAAAGAACCTTCAGGTGGCCTTTCCTGAGGAGCTGCTTATTGCCCTTCCCGCTGACAAGCGGGAGGCGCTGCTTTCCGCCCTTTCCCAGGATCCCCGGCCCGCATACCAGCGGGATGGGGAGCAGTACGGCTTTGAGTTTTCCGGCTTTGACGTGCGCTTCAGCGTAGACGGCGATACCCTGACGGTATTCGACGTCGCCCCCGCCGGTTCACAGAAGCTTAAATAAAAATCCGAAAACCGTTAATAGAACCGCCACAAGAGTATAACTTTGGGCCAAACTTCCGCCACACCTCCCTGGTATTATATAATCACTTCAAGGAAAGGAGGCGCAATAACAGCCCAATGACAGCAACACGCAACAATACCTACCCGGTAAATTCACCGAAGCCGGGCGTCCCCCCTCCGATAAGTCCCATAAGTTGCCACTCAGAGGGGAGGCGATAGCAGCACACAGAAAACCATAGGCTTTATACAAAGCTTTCTTCCCGGTCTTTCCGATAAAACTCCATATACATATTCACAGGGCCGCCTGAGCAAGCAGGCGGCTCTCAGTCTGTCAAAAAACCCCAGGGTTGATAAGGGGCCGCAGCCCCTTATGTTTAATCCGGCTCTGACGACATGTGCGTCAGAACGGATGAAAACCCAGAGGTTTTCGTACTTTGCGGATTTTGCCGCCCGGGAGCGAATGCGAGAGGCAAAACCCGTAAAACTCAAAAAAGTGGCATTCAGCCACTTTTTTGACACTCTGAGGGCCGCCTGAGCAAGCAGGCGGCTCTTTTTGTATAATGTAAACACGATGTCAATTATCTCTCTATTAGCTTGCGGTAAAAGCCGCCATGAGGTAAAATATGCTTACCAGTAATATGGAGATTTTTTAAAGGAGATTTTTAATATGGAAGATCTGGATAAGGATATAGTGGTATTCAACGACGAAGAAGGCAACGAGATAGAGCTTGAGGTAGTTGATTACTTCGACTATGAGAACGAGGAGTACGCCGTAATGATAGACCCCGCGGCAGTTGATGACGATGAACGGGATCTGTTCGTCTTCCGTATTCAGGTAAACGGCGAATACGAGGAATTCCTCCCTGCCGATGAGGACAAGATGGATATCCTCTCCAAGATAGTTGATGCCCGCTTGGACTGCGATGCGGAGAGCTGCGAGGGCTGCTCCGGCTGCAGGATAGACGACTGATACTTAGGCAAACTTGGCTTTACGGGGGGCGGCTGCCGCTCTTTTGCGTAACTCCTGCGCGGCACCCGCCCCCGCTTTTGATTTTACTCATTTTTTTATTTCATTTCAGGAGGTTTTCTTGTTATGTTTACTGCAAGCGAATTTCGCCGTATAGCCCGGGATAAGCTCAGGGGCCACTGGGGCAGATCTGTTTTGGTAACCTTTATATTCAGCCTCATATGCGGCATGAGCGGCATATACAACCTTGCAAAAAATATGGGCCATATGGACTTTGATATGCTCTTCGCCGGCAATTATAACGATTTCCTTGCCGGGTTCGCGGCGGCGGATACAGAGACAAGTCTCTTTGGGTCACTTATAGCCCTTGTGCTGAGCATAGTCGTGCTGCTGTTCTCAGGGGCGCTGGAAATGGGCCTTAACAAGTATTACATAGACCTTGTGGCTGAGAACCGTCAGGGTGAAGTATCCGTCATATTCTCCCGCTTCGATATATTCCTTAAGGCGATGGGTCTCAACCTCTTTATGGCGCTGTTTATATGGCTCTGGTCGCTGCTGTTTATCGTGCCGGGCATAATAGCCACCTACCGCTACCGCCTTGCCCCCTACCTCATGGCGGAAAACCCCGGCTTAGGCATACGCGAGGCGGTAAACATGAGCAAGGAGCTCATGGCGGGCCACAAGTGGCGGCTGTTCTGCCTTGAGCTTTCCTTCATAGGCTGGGGCATACTCAGCGCGCTGACCTGCGGCATAGGCGACCTCTGGCTGCAGCCCTACATAAGCGCCGCCACTGCCGCCTTCTACGTTGACCTCACCGGACGCAATATTCCCATGGCAGGGGAACCCAATCCTGACCCGGCGGTATAAGGGGAAGCCAAGCACCATAAAATACTTCAGGAATAAGCCTGTCAAGGCTCAATATCCGGAGGAAAAATGGACATTACCATTCAGATGCGCAGCCTTGAACTGCTCATCAAAATGCTTAAAAGGGACATGGAGGGCATACCCGCCTACGGCTACGCGCGTCAGATGGGGAGCCTTCCCCTTTTGTCCGCCAGGGAATCCCTGCCTCGCTGCACCCCTGAGGAGGCGGGCCTTTCCAGCACGGTAGTGGAGCGGTTCTTCAGGAACCTTTCCGATAATACCGCCGAGCTGGGCATACATTCCGCAATGCTGCTGCGCCACGGCAAGGTCTTCGCCGAGGGGTATTACGCCCCGTATCGTCCGGAGATCCCCCATATGCTGTACTCTGCCAGCAAGAGCGTCACCTCTACCGCCATAGGTATGGCTGTGGACGAGGGGCTCATGGATATAGACGAGCGCCTGGAGGACATATTCCCCGGCTATGCCGGCAAGCCCGCAAACAAGTGGTCGAAAATGCTGACGGTACGGCACCTCCTCACCATGAGCACAGGGGTCCGCTTCAACGAGGTGGGCAGCGCTCTGGACGAGGACTGGGTAAAGATGTTCATGGAATCCGTACCCAAGTTCGAGCCGGGCACCCAGTTTGAATACAATTCGCTCAATACCTATATGCTCTCAGCCGTACTGAGAAAAAAGACGGGCATGAGCCTTACCGAATTCCTCACCCCCAGGCTGTATGAGCCGCTGGACATACGCAGCCACCACTGGGAGACATGCCCCAAGGGCATGGAAAAGGGAGGCTGGGGGCTGAACCTCTGCATAGAAGACCTTGCCAAGATAGCCCAGCTGTATTTAAACAGGGGGGTATGGAATGGACGGCGGCTCCTCTCCGAAGAGTGGATAGACGCCGCTACATCACCCCAGATACCCACTCCAAACGGCGAAATGAGGCACGGCTACGGCTACCAGATATGGATGAGCGGCGGCGGGGCTTACCAGTTCAACGGCGCTTTCGGTCAGTATGCGGTAATATTCCCACAGTACGATGCTGTGGCTATAATATACTCCGGCAGCACACAGCTCTTCGCCAAGACGTCCCTAATGCAGCTGCTTGATTCCTGCTTCTGGGCCTGCTCCGACAGGGAGCTCGCACCTTACCCTCCAGGCTATGACAGCCTGAAGGCGTATCTCGCCAAGCTGGTGTTTTCTCCCGAACCTGAAAGGAAGGGGCTCGGGACGGACAAAATCGCCTTCAATAAGATACGCAGCTTGCTTGACGGCAGGGAGTTCCGCCTTTTCGACAACTACGGCTCCCTTTTCCCGCAGCCGCTGCAAAACGTTCACGGCTGCTACAGCAAGGGTGCGGACATAATACGCTTCAGCTCAACGGAAAAGGGCCTGGCGGTCACATTTTACGAACAGTGCGAACGCAATACGGTATACATAGATATGGACGGAGGTTTTACGGATTCCGTCTTTATAATGAAGGAGGAGCAGCATCTGGTCTCCACCCGGGGAATATGGTCCGCAGGTGAAAACGAAGCCTGCATTACGCTGTTCACCAGCTTCCTCGAAACGCCGGATACCCGTATAATTGAGCTTCGCATACTCAACGAAAGCATAGAGGCGGTGTTCGACGAGACGCCCACAGCCGAAGGAGCCACCAAAATGCTCCTGGAGCTGGTTGGCCTTGTGGACGACAACTCCATGAAGCGGCTGCTTCCCGCCATGAAGCATGTCCCGGGCATGAGCGAAAGCACCATAACCGATATAGTCAAAAAATACGCAGCGCCCCGCTCCTTCGGGCGGGAGATACACCTGCATTAATGCATATTTCCAATATGTAAAACTAAGCATACGGAGGTGAACATTTCAAATGAAAAAACAGCCTGTACTCGTATTGCTTGCCGCTGGCATGGGCAGCCGCTACGGCGGGCTAAAGCAGATCGACCCCATCGATGCCGCGGGTAACCTGATAATCGACTTTTCAATCTACGACGCAATACGCGCCGGCTTCCACGACCTCGTGTTCATAATCAAGCATGAGATTGAGCAGGACTTCATGGATGCCATCGGCAGCAGGATATCCCGGCGCGCCAACGTCAAGTGCGCGTTTCAGGAGATGAATAAGCTGCCCCATGGCCTGAAGGCTCCAGAGGGCCGCACAAAGCCCCTCGGCACCACCCATGCCCTTCTCTGTGCAAGAGACGAGATCGGCGGCAGACCCTTCGCCGTCATAAATTCCGACGACTACTATGGCCCTGCCGCTTATAAACAGCTTTACGAATTCCTCGCCGGGGACACGCCCTCAGACGAGCAGCTGATGATAGGCTATAAGCTGGAAAATACCCTCACCGAAAACGGCAGCGTAGCCCGGGGCATATGCGAGGTGGACGGTGAAGGCTTCCTCACCCACATAGTGGAGCGGCGCAGGATATTCAAGCGGGAGCACGGCGGCGCTTTTACAGAGGACGACGGCAAAACCTTCATCGAGCTTCCGGAGGGCACCCCCGTCTCCATGAACTGCTGGGGCTTCAAGCCGGATATCCTTCCCATGCTGGAGGATGTATTCAAAGCCAATTTCGAAGCGGGCATAAAGGAGAACCCCGCCAAATATGAGGATCTGCTGCCCAACGCTGTGCAGACCCTTATGTCTGAGGGCAGGGTGCGGGTAAAGGTCGAGGAAAGCCCCGACCGATGGTTCGGCGTGACATACAAGGAGGATAAGTCCGCGGTTATGGAGAGCATAGAGAAGATCAAGGCTCAGGGCGTATACTCCGAAAAGCTCTGGGACTAATTCATCAAAGGAGAAACAGTTTATCAATGTGTGGAATAGTAGGCTACATCGGCCCCAAGCAGGCCGCGCCCCTCATACTGGAGGCCCTCAAAAAGCTTGAATACCGCGGCTATGACTCCTCAGGCATAGCCATCGCAGACGGCACTAAGCTTGGCGTCGTGAAGGCCAAGGGCAGGCTGAGCGTGCTGGAGGAAATGACGGACGGCGGCAGGTCCCTGCCCGGCTGCCTCGGCATAGGCCATACCCGCTGGGCAACCCACGGGGAGCCCAACGACGTAAACGCCCACCCCCATCTCAGCCAGCACGGCGATGTGGCTCTGGTTCACAACGGCATAGTGGAAAACTACATCGAGCTCCGTGATTTCCTTACCGAGCAGGGCTATTCCTTCATGTCCGAGACTGATACGGAGATAGCCGCAAACCTTGTGGAGCACCTTTACAGGAGCAACCGCGAGGACGGCCCCGAGGCCGCCATACGGGAGGCCCTAAGCCTCATCTCCGGCGCGTTCGCCCTGGGCATAATCTTTGCCGATCACCCGGATACCCTTTACGCCGTACGCAAGGACAGCCCGCTTATAGTCGGCGTGGGCAAGGGGGAAAACTTCATCGCCTCAGACGTGCCTGCAATACTCAAGCACACCCGCCAGGTCATACGCCTTGACGAATATGACATGGCTGTGCTTACTGCCGGCAGCGTGAAGATATACAACCGCTACGGCGAGGAGCTGCACAAAAACATAGAGCATATCCAATGGGACGCTGACGCCGCCGAAAAGGGCGGATATCCCCACTTCATGCTCAAGGAGATAATGGAGCAGCCCGACGTGATACGCAACACCGTCCGCCCCCGTATAAAGGAGGGCGCCATAGACCTCGGCCTTTCCCATATATCGGCGGAGGACATACGGGCCTGCGACAGGATATTCATAGTGGCCTGCGGCTCCGCAAGCTACGTAGGCCAGGTGGCGAAGCACTACATCGAGCGTTACACCCGCATACCCGTCACGGTGGAGCTGGCATCGGAGTTCCGCTATTCCAATCCCATAGTGACTGACAGGACCATAGCCATAGTCATAAGCCAGTCCGGCGAGACCATAGATACCCTCTTTGCCCTGCGCGAGGCGAAAAAGCGCGGCGCCCACGTGCTGTCCATAGTAAACGTAGTGGGCAGCACCATCGCCAACGAGAGCGAGGATGTCATATATACCTGGGCCGGCCCCGAGATAGCCGTGGCCACCACCAAGGCTTACAGCGCACAGCTTTCCGTATGCTATCTGCTTGCCCTGTACATGGGACATTGCCGCAATATGGTAAGCGACAGCGAGCTTAAGGACTGTCTGAACGCCATAGAGGAGCTGCCCGGCCTGATGCGCGGCCTTCTCGAAAAGTCGGACCATATCAAGTATCTTGCGTCGCTCCATTTCAGCTGCCGCAACATATACTTCATAGGCCGCAACATAGACCACGCTCTGGCTCTGGAAGGCTCCCTCAAGCTCAAGGAAATATCCTACATATTCTCCGAGGCGTATCCTGCGGGCGAGCTGAAGCACGGCACTATCTCCCTGATAGAGCCCGGCTCGCTGGTAGTGGCCCTCTGCACCTACAGTCCCCTGACCGAAAAGATGATAAGCAACATGCGCGAGGTAAAGGCCCGGGGCGCAGTAGTGCTGGCGCTTGCCACTGAGGGCACTCCCGGCGTAGAGGAAACCGCCGATCAGGTCATGTGGATACCCAAGACCGATCCCTTTGTTCTGCCCTCGCTGGCCATACTGCCCCTACAGCTCTTCGCCTATTACGTGGCTCTGCTCAAGGGCTGCGATATCGACAAGCCGAGGAACCTTGCCAAATCGGTAACGGTGGAATAAAGACGGATATCAAAAAAAGTGGCTGAACGCCACTTTTTTTATGTCCGTTATCAGAATATCCTCCACGCGCAGATGAAGTTGCGCCTGGACCAGTCGCCCATGCAGCTGCGGTGTATTACCCTGCTGTTGCCGCTGGAGGCGTCTATCATCGTCCCGTCGCCCATAGCTATTCCCACGTGGCCGCGGAATACGATTATATCACCCCTTTGCAGGGAGGATAGGGAAGTGACCTTAGTGTAGCCCGATACGCTGCGCCAGCCGGAGGAGGTGAGGTACTTCTGGTTCACGCCCGCCTGCCTCAGACACCAGTATACAAAGCCCGAGCAGTCGAACTTATCCGGCCCCTTGCCGCCCTTTGAGTACCGGCAGCCTATCTTGCTCTGGGCCGCGGAAATGAACCTGTCCACGCTGCCCATGGTGCCGGTAAGCGCGCCGGTGCCGCCTCCGGAGGAGCTGCTTCCCGACGATGAGCCGCCCGACGAGGGCTTATAGTTGCTTGGCGCCTTCTTGGCCTTGCTGGAGAACAGCGCGGCCATGGTGCCCTTGCCTACCTTGCCGTCGGAGCTGAGCTTGTTGCGCTTCTGGAAGGCCGACACGGCAGACTCGGTTGAGGTGCCGAAGTATCCCGTGGCGCTGCTCTTGAGGTAGCCAAGCTCCTTTAGCCGCTTCTGAATTTTTGTTACGTTGCTGCTGGTCTCGCCCAATGATATTACGCTGGCCTTGGCGTTCCTGCTCATGAGCAGCTCCTTAGTGGAGGGGCCTATGTAGCCGTCCACCGTAAGGCCGTTCTGCCGCTGGAAGCTCTTGACCGCGTTCACGGTGTCCTTTCCAAAGGTACCGTCAGGGGTGCTGGAAAGGTATCCCAGCTTGTTGAGCCGCTTCTGATAGCGCAGCACATCGTCGCTCTTTTCGCCGTACTTCAGGCTCTTTGGCACCGCGTCCTCGCTGTAGAGCATTTCGCGGGTCTGGGTCCCCACCTTGCCGTCCACGCTGAGGCGGTTGTTCTTCTGGAACTCTATGACCGCCTTCTCGGTCTCCTCGCCGAAGTAGCCCGTGACCTTATCCAAATAATCCAGCTCACGAAGTCTCGACTGTATATCCTCAACATCGGAGCCGCTTATGCCCAGATCCGCCATGTATGTGAGCGCCTCGTCGGAGAACAGCTTCTCGTAGGTCGCCCTGTCCACCACGCCCGTCACCGTAACGCCGTGCTGGCGCTGGAATATTTCCACCGCCTCCTTCGTGTTGGGGCCGTAGTAGTTGGTGGGCTCGTCGTTGTCCATATAGCCGAGGTCCATCAGCCTCTGCTGTATCTCGGCTATGTTCTCATCCTCAAAGCCCTGCTGGAAATACAGCGGCTTGGGGGTCGGCCCCGCCGCAAGCTCCTTAGCTTCCCTGTCCGCCTGAACATTCTCATAGTCGCCTGTAAGGTCTACTATGCCGGCGGAGGAGGTTATTACGCCCTGCATACTCTGCTGAGGCCGGTTGGCGGATATTACGGATATGCCCGCTATGAGCAGCACGAGGCAGCCCAAAAATGCGCACAGCGACGTTATGGTGCGCTTATCCCGGCGCTTTACGCCCAGTGCGAGCCGCCCTATGGCCCCGCCTATGCCGCCGCGCCTGCCGAAGCGCCGTAGGGAAAGCCCCAGCCGCCTGAATGCGTTTTGCAGTATGGTCTTTATGTTTGATAAGCCTCGGCTTTTTTTCATCTGCCAGCGTCTCCCGGATATCCAAAATATAAAATACTGTCTGAAATATTATAGCACAAATATTATAACGCAAAATCAAACAAATCGTAAACCCGCAAGGGAGCGTGTCCTTCTGCATTTTCAGGGCAATTTTGGATTTTGCGTCTATCAAAATGTCCCGCTCGGGGTTATAATGATAAAAAAGCACGATCGGGGGAATATCTAAAGCATGATAATCGTCGGCATATGCGGCGCCAGCGGCAGCGGCAAGAGCACCCTTGCGAAGGAAATAGAGGACTCCCTTACCTGCACCTCGGCAATAATCGGCCTGGACTGCTATTACAGGGACCATTCCGACCTGCCCTTTGAGGAGCGGGTACATATAAACTACGACGAGCCGGATATATTTGACTTTGACCAGCTTTATGCCGACATACAGCGTCTGCAAGGCGGCCTTCCCATAACCAGAAAGGGCTACGACTATGCCAGGCATATGCGGGCGGACAGCGACGAGCTCATACAGCCCATGGACGTGCTCATACTCGAGGGCATACACATGTTCCGCGATAAGCGCATAACCGACCTCATGAGCCTGAAGGTCTACATGCACGTGGATATAGACGTGTGCCTGCTCCGCCGCATAAAGCGGGATATACGGGTTCGCGGACGCTCCATAGAAAACATAGCCGAGCAGTACATGGCGACCGTAAAGCCCATGTACGAGGAATACATAAGCAAAATACATTCGGGAGGCCGACTTTGCCGTAATGCGGGGCGGCAGGAACCGCATGGCGATAGACGCCATTTCCGCCTACATCTCCGCCAAGCTGCTCGCGGAAAAATTCGACCGCGAGGCGAAGCAGGAGGCTCTCAAAAAATCAGCTTCGGAGGGTTCCATTGAAGGATAAGCAGGATATGGAGGGACTTTGGAAGTCCTCGAGAAGATACGTTTTTATAGTGGCCTTCGGCGTCATATTATATGAGATAATCGAAAACCTGACCGCCGTAAAAAGCTCAGTCGGGGGCTTTTTCGACGCCATCAGCCCCATATTCATAGCTATGGCGATAAGCTTCATAGCCAATATGCCCATGTGCTTTCTGGAAAACAGGCTGTTTTCAAAATGGCGCGCATCAAAGCTCAAGCGGGTAATATGCGTGGTGATGGCGATGCTGTTCGTGCTTTCCATAATCACGGTGCTGATAGTGATAGTAGGTCCCAAGCTGGTAGACAGCATAAAATCCCTGGCGGAAAACTACGATTCCTACTCCAAGAGCCTGATTAAATGGGGCACCGACGTATGGGAAAGGCTGAACCTCAACGATGACATAGCCGTAAAGGTTCGCCAGGTGTCCGAGGACATATTGGACAAGCTGGACGGCTTCATAAGCGGTCTCGCCTCCGGCCTGCTGCGCTTTACCGTAAGCACCGTGGGCGTGGTCGTGGATATGCTCTTTGCGCTGATAATCAGCATATACGCCCTCGCGAACAAGGAAAACCTGCTGTGCCAGTGCCGCAAGTTCATAAAAGCCGTGTTCAACGAGCAGCATGCCGCAAGAATATTGGATGTATGCGCCCGCACCAATAAATCGCTGCACAACTATGTATACGGTATGCTCATAGAGTGCTTCATACTCGGCATGATGTGCTTCCTGGGGATGCAGATACTGGGCTTCCCCTTCGCAGTGCTGATAAGCGTTATAGTAGGAGCTTCCCAGATGGTACCCATAGTGGGTCCCTGGGTATCAGGCGCAATAGGCCTCTCCATAATATTCGTTGTGGACCCTCCCCGCGCCCTGTGGTTCATAGTGTTCGTGCTGGCCATACAGCAAATAGAGGGCAACCTCATATATCCCAAGGTGGTTGGAAACGCAGTAGGCATATCCGGATTGTGGGTGATGATAGCGGTGCTGTTCGGCGCCCGCCTCTTCGGACTAATGGGCGCCATACTCTGCGTGCCCATAATGGCGGTGCTGTATACCCTTATTGGGGAGTGGGTGAATAATCGGCTGGAGGAAAAGCGCGCCATTGCCCAGCGAGACGAGAAATGACGGAAATAAAAAAGCGGCTCTGGAGCCGTTTTTTTATTTATCTATATCACTGAGCTTTCTTAAGCTGCTGAACTTCGGAGTTGAGGTTTTTAACGACTATCTTGAGCAGTTCCACATCGCTTTGCAGCTCGTCTACTTTGCTCTTTGGGGCAAGCGTTTCAGAGAGCATGGCGTGACCCTCGGCTAAAACCTTGAGCTTAGGAATTATCTCGTTTTCGATGCGCAGGTTGGTCTTGATCGCCTCTGTCTTAAGGTTGCTCACATCTGCCTTAAGTTCACCGATGTCGGCCTTCATGCCGTTCATGTCAGCCTTCATGTCATTCATATCGGCCTTCATGCCGTTCATGTCGGCCTGCATACCATTTATGTCGGCCTTCATGCCGTTCATATCGGCCTTCATGCCGTTCATGTCGGCCTTCATGCCGTTCATGTCGGTCTGTATACTTGCCAGCATTTCAAGTATCTTTTCTTCGTTAGTCATTCGCCTCACCCTCCTTTGCCCTATATTATATCCTACGCCTGTCCCTATAACAAGATATGAAATCTGCTTATATCTCTATGATTTTGGCCTGACGGTCTGTCAATAGCAGCAGGGAAAGGTACACTGCCTAACGTCCAAGGACAGTGCTTCCCTTGCGGTACGGAAATCCGCATAATACCTCGCTGCATGAAAAAGGCGCGAACCCGCGCCTTGTTGTCTGCCTACTTTCAGTCCCTGCACTTATAGCTTCCGCACAGGCTCTCATCTGCGGGGTTGCCGGTATGGCAGCCGCACATAGGCTCAACCTCGATGCGTTCCAGCCCGCAGTCGCATCCGCTCATGTTGTATGCGCAGCTTGTGACCTTGCAGCCGATGGTCTGGCTCTTTGCCTTTGACATTCTTAAGTACCTCCTGTTTCGTAGTCAGCCTTAGTTTGCCGCCTGTATGGAGGCGCTATTCAGGTAGAATATGACAGGGCGTTTTCAGCTCTTTGCCTCGAACCTGTTGCCGCACTTGGAGCAGGTAACTCTTATCCTGCCCTTGCCCTTGGGTACCCGGAGCTTCTGCATACACTGGGGGCAGGTGAGGTATTTGTATTTTTTCTTTTCCTTCTGTACGTTTACAAAGTTCTGCCGGCGAATGCGCAGCGTCTGCCACCAGTTGCGCACGCTGCGCTCCATGTTCATATACCGGGCCAGCTCCTGCTGCCGGGCGTAAAAGTTTCGGCTAAGCATACGGAAAAGCGCAAAGGCGATAAGCGCCAGCGTTATGCCGCGCAGCGCGTAGTACACCCCTGCCGGCGCCCTGCCGAAAAACCAGGATATCACGGATACTATAAGGCTCGCGATTATCAGCGCCCTGCTGAGCTGATCCACGCCGTATCTTCCCTGAAACCACCTGTTGAACATATTATGCCCGCTCCTCTTGTCCTTTTATAAGTATCGCCGCGCCGTATGGGGGCAGTTCCCTTTCTATACAGCCGTTTTCCAGCTCGGCCCTGATATTGCCGCAAAAATCCTTATCTGCAAAGCAGGCCGTTACCGGCTCGCAGCTCCTGTTTACCATGCATATGACCTCCGGCCGGTACAGCGCGAATACATCGCCGCGCCCCGCGAAGGCGCAGCCGCCTTTGGCGCGTTTATGCAGCTCTCCCAGCTTTTGGAAATATGCGATGAGCTCTGTATCCTCTTGACCCCATGGGTATGTGCCCCGGTTGAAGGGGTCCGCCATGCCTGTAAGCCCCGCCTCGTCGCCGTAGTAGAGGCAGGGGGCGCCGGGCATCATATACTGTACCGCGGCCGCCGCCATGAAGCGCTTTCTGCCCGCCTTCAGCCGCTCTATAGTGGGGGAATAGGCCGCCTGCTGCTCTCTCGTAAGGGAATCCCTGTCAGGCGCCCCCGCAAGCGCGGTTATGGCCCTGACGACATCGTGGCTGCCCATGAGATTGAGAAGGCTTTCGTAAAACTGCGGCGGGTAGTTCTCCATAAGCCGGAGCAGGCCCCTTGCCAGCCCTTCGCCGTCGATCCTTCCGAGGAAGAAATCCATAAGCAGCCTGCGGAATGGGTAATCCATCACGCTGTCCAGCTCATGGCCGTCCACATATTTACGCCGGCCGTCCATGCTGTGCTTATTGGTGGCCTCCTCCCACACCTCGCCTAAGAGCACCCCCTCGGGATCTATGCTCTTGAGCCTTTTTCGCAGGAATTCTATAAATCCGTCCGGCAGCTCGTCCGCCACGTCCAGCCGCCATGAGGTTATTCCCATTTTGGCATATTTTTCCATGACGCCGCCTATGAATTCCATGTATGAAGGGGTAAGCTCCTTCACCTCCGGCAGCGTCTCAAAGCCCCACCAGCAGCGGTATTTGTCAGGGTACTCGGTAAAATCGTACCAGTCCCGGCAGGGGGAATGGGGATTGCTCTGAGCCTCCTTGAAATAAACGCTTTCGCTGCCGGTATGTGAGAACACACCGTCCAGCATGAGCCGTATGCCGTATTCCTTAGCGGCCGCCGCAAGCTCGGCTAACGCCCTGTCTCCCCCAAGCATGGGATCCACCGTCATGTAATCCGCCGTGTTGTAGCGGTGGTTGGTGGAGGAAAGGAATATGGGGTTGAGGTATATGCACCCCACGCCCAGTGATTTCAAATAGGGCAGCTTTTCCTTTACGCCGTACAGGTTGCCGCCGAAAAAGTCCTCCGGCACATAGTACCTTTGCCCGTTTAACGGCAGGTAGTCCGGCTCGTCACCCCAGCTTTCATGTATCCTCGGCGCGCCGAAGAGCCGCGTATGCTCCTCTATACCGAGTATTTCACCTGGCCTTCTAAACCTGTCCGGGAATATCTGGTAAACGATAGTATTTTTGAACCAGTCCGGCGTTTCATAGTGGTCGTAGACCGTCAGCTGGTAGGAATCCGGCTGCTGGGCGTATATGCTTCCCTCTCCCTCGAGGCCGCTGTAATACCGCCTGCCTTCCGGGCCGTCAATCAGAAAATAGTACCATACGATACCGCTGTGGGCCGGGGTATAGCTGAAGCTTACGCCGCCCTCTTCCCGGGCGCCTGAAATCAGCTCCTCCCGTCCGTCTACCCAGAGCCTGAGCGTTATTTTGCTGTCGTCCCTGTCGGTTTCCATAAAGAAGCGCACCGGGCGGCCCGTTTCCACCGCGCCAAAGGGGGCTTTGTATTTCTCGTATCGCTGGTCGAATTTCATCATAATTAAAATTTTAGCATAAAATATTTCGTTAGTACCGCACTTCGCAACATTGTCACATTTTTTTGCCCTGTATGCACCATATGCCGCCCCACGAAATATTTTCTCACAAAAAGGCCCCTTTTAAGGGGCCAGAGTGAGCTGCCTTGAGGCTTGCTATCCTTCTACCTTTCGCTCAGTCTCTCGTAAAGCTCTATGTACTTGCCTGCGGACTTCTCCCATGTGAAGTGGGCGCTCATGGCGTTCTTCATAAGGCCCTTCCATATATCAGGCTGCCGGTAGGCTTCGATTGCCCTGTCCACCGCTCCCAGCATGTCTATGTGGTTATACTGCCGGAAGGTGAATCCCAGCCCCTCCCCCGTGAATTTATTATAGGGGGTTATGCTGTCCTTCAAGCCGCCCGTCTCCCGCACTATCGGCAGCGTGCCGTAGCGGAGGGCGATAAGCTGCGACAGGCCGCAGGGCTCGAATCTCGATGGCATGAGGAACATATCGGAGCCCGCGTATATGCGGTTGGCCAGGGCTGGGTCGTGGCTGTACCTTGCGGCTATCCTGCCGCCGTAGCGCCAGCTCGCCCAGGAGAAGAGATGCTCATAGCGCGCGTCCCCGCTGCCAAGTACGGCGAGCTGCACCCCCTTTTCCATAAGCGCGGATATGGCGTATTCCACCAGGTCGAGGCCCTTCTGATCCGTAAAGCGCGTAACCATGCCGATTATGGGCGAAGCATCCTTATCCAGCCAAAACTCCGTCCGGAGCGATTCCTTGCACTTTTCCTTGCCGCTCATATCCTCAAGGGAATAATTCGCATATATGGCCTTGTCCGTGGCGGGGTCGAAAAGGGACTCGTCTATGCCGTTCATTATGCCGTATATGTCCCGGCTGCGCCAGCGCAGCACTCCGTCCAGGGTCTCGCCGTATTCGGGGGACTGTATCTCGCCGGCATAGGTAGGGCTGACGGTGGTTATGGCGTCGGAATACACCAGCGCCCCTTTTGTGAAGTTTATATCGCCGTAATATTCGAGGCTTTCGCCCGTAAAGTGCTCGGGGCCTATGGAGAGCAGCTCATCCATGAAGGGCCAGTTGAATACGCCCTGATACTTCAGGTTGTGTATGGTGTACACCGTGCGCACACGGCGGTAATCCGGGCTTTTGCCGCACTGCATACGCAAAAGGGCTATGCTCATTGCCGCCTGCCAGTCGTGAGCGTGGAGCACGTCAGGGTAAAAGCCTATACGGGGCATGGCCTCCAGCGCGGCTTTGGAGAAGAAGGCGAAGCGCTCCCCCTCGTCGCTGTTGCACTGGCCGTATATGTAGCCCCGGCCGAAGTAATACTCGTTATCTATGAAGTATACCGGCACTCCCTGATACTCCATGGTGAGTATGCCGCAATACTGGCTGCGCCAGCCGAGCTGTACATAAAACTCGCATATGCGCGTCATCTGTTCCCGATACTTTGGGCCTATGGCGGAATACAGGGGGATCATCACCCTCACGTCCACGCCCTGCCTTTTGAGCTCCTTTGGCAGCGCGCCTATAACGTCCGCCAACCCGCCGGTCTTTACGAATGGCACGCACTCCGAGGCCAGGAACAGCACCTTATATGGCGGCTGCTTTGGGGTCTCCTTTATTTCTTCCGTTATCCTTTCCTCGGCCTTGGCCTTGGTTTTCTTTTTCTCTGGCATTTAAACCGTACTGCCCTTTCTGATTATTATGGGGAAGCTGTCGTAGCCCGCAAGGCGGCGTCCCTGGCGGACGGTGCAGCCCTTATCCAGTATTACATACGATAGCTCGCAGTCTTCCTGTATGTCGCAGGCCTGCAGCACTACGCAGTTGCTTATCTTTGTTCCCTTGCCTATATGCACGCCGCGGAACAGCACGCAGTTTTCCACCTCTCCCTCGATCACGCAGCCGTCTGCAACCAGACAGTTGCGGGCCTTGGAGTCCCCCTTATATCGGGCGGGTACTTCGTCCTTTACCTTGGTGTATATGGGGTGCTCGGGATTGAAAAGATCCCGCCTCACCTCGCTTTTGAGCACGTTGATATTGTGGTTGAAGTAGCCGGGCAGCGAGCTTATACAGCCCACATAGCCGTCGTACCTCCAGCCGTACATCTTAAGCTCTCCTACCTTGCGAAGGAGCACATCCCTGAGAAAGTCGGTATCCCCCCTGCTGTATGCGTCCTCGATGAGGTATTCAAACGTCGTCTTTTCCATCATGACCACGTCGCAGGAGGAATGGGGCGTTGCGGGCTGGTTTGGGTTGAGCTGTATGCCGGTCACCCTGCCGTCCTCCGCCAGGTTGAAGCGCAGCTCGTTGAACTGGTCGTCCGGGTGATGTATGCCGACTTCATTGTACATGAAGGTTATGTCGGCCCCGGTGCGTATGTGCTGGGCTATCATGTCGTCGAAGGTGGTATTGAATACGGTGTGGCTGCCGGAGATTATTATGTACTTCTGGGAGCTGCGCCGTATGTAGCCCATCACGGAATGGTATGCGTCTATGGTACCCCGGTATATGCCGGTATTGTCTCTGGTCACGAAGGGAGGCAGTATGAACAGGCCGTCCCGCTTCCTGTGCAGCTCCCATTCCTTGCCGGAGCCCAGATGATCCATCAGCGAGTGGTAGTTCTTCTGGGCAATTATGCCAACGTTGGAAATGCCTGTGTTCACAAGGTTGCTCATTATAAAGTCTATGCAGCGGTATCTGCCCGCAAAGGGCACCGCGGCAACCGACCTTGAGTAGGTCAGATCGCGGAGCTGCATGCTGGATTCACCGGTATAGATAAGGCCGAATACGTCGTTTCCCATGAGATCAGGCCTCCTTCCTTGTGGCGTTAACTATCATGCCTACGGGAACTCTCCTGCCCGCCTCTATCTCTGTATCGCTGGCTATGAGGGTTATATCGTCTGTAAGAGAAGTATTGTATTCCCCATCCTCAGGCCTTCTCTCGGCGCCCACGAAGGAACCTTCTCCGACTATGGAATTCTCGCCTATTATGGCCCGGTGTACCTTTGCGCCGCTTCTTATGACGGCGCCCGGCATCACCACGGAATCCACCACCTCTGCGCCCTCCTCGATGTCCACGCCTGCGAATATTACGCTGTGCATCACGGTGCCGTATATATTGCAGCCCTCTGTTATGCTGGAGCGCTTTATTGTGGCGTTGCCGCCTACGCAGTGGGGGGGCATGCAGGGGGACTTGCTGTATATCCTCCAATCAGGGTCGTTGAGTTCTATTGGCGGGTCATCGGAGATAAGGTCCATGTTGGCCTCCCAGAGGCTCTGCACCGTGCCCACGTCCTTCCAGTAGGCATCGAAGCTGTAGGCAAAGGCCCTGAGGCCGGCATTCAATATGGAAGGTATTACATTCTTGCCGAAGTCGTTTTCCGAGTTCTTGTTCTGCTCGTCAAGTATGAGGTACTTTTTCAGTACCGGCCATGAGAATATGTATATGCCCATGGACGCCTTGTTGCCCTTTGGGTGCTTTGGCTTTTCCTCGAACTCCACTATGCGGCCCTCGCCGTCCGTGTTCATTATGCCGAAGCGGTGGGCCTCCTCCATGGGCACCGTGCGGACCGCCACGGTAAGGTCGGCGCCCTTGCTTATGTGGTAATCGAGCATCAGGGCATAGTCCATCTTATATATATGGTCGCCTGAAAGTATGAGCACATACTCGGGGTCATATCTGTCTATGAAGGCCATGTTCTGGAATATGGCGTTGGCGGTGCCTGAATACCACCTCCCTCTGTTGCTGGACTGGTAGGGGGGCAGCACGAATACGCCGCCGGAGTTGCGGTCAAGATCCCAGGCCTGGCCTGTCCCTATGTAAGCGTTGAGCTCCAGAGGCTCATACTGGGTCAGCACGCCCACCGTATCTATGTTGGAATTCACGCAGTTGGAGAGAGGAAAGTCTATTATCCTGTACTTTCCTCCGAATGGCACAGCGGGCTTGGCCATGCGGTTAGTCAGCACGCTCAGCCTGCTTCCCTGCCCGCCTGCCAGAAGCATGGCAACGACCTTTTTTCTTACCATATAAAACCTCCTCGTACATCCATGGGAAATTGTGTTCAGTAAATGAAAAGGCTTGTTTTTAATATGATCTATGATAGCGTCCCGCCCCGGCGAAAAGGGGCGGAAAAATGTTTTGCATCGGGTAAGGATTATTGCAGCTGCTGGCCGGACTCCGTCTCGTTCACGTAGTAATACACCGCCTCGTATGGCGAAAGCATTATGTCCGCATAATAACCGTCCTCCAGCTGCACCGTCTCTACGCCCTTTATATCGCGCATATCGACGTTTGATATGGCCTGATCCAGCGTGGCCATGAAGGGCAGCCGCACCCGGTAGGGATAATGCTCCACAGGTGTGAAGTTAAACAGGCAGAGTATCTTGTTGCCCTCGGCGTCCTTTCTGAGGAAGGCCAGCACGCTGTGGGCCCGATCGTCCACGGATATCCATTCGAAGCCGTCCCAGCTGTCGTCCAGCTGATACAGCGCCGGGGTGCGGGTATAGAAGTGGTTAAGCTCCCTCACGAACTGCTGCATGGCCTCGTGGGTGGGGTAATCCAGCAGCAGCCAGTCCAGCGACTGGCGGAAGTTCCACTCTATGAACTGGGCAAGCTCTGTGCCCATAAAGGTCAGCTTCTTTCCGGGATGGGCCATCTGATACATGAGAAGCAGCCTCGTCTGGCTGAACTTATCCGCATATTCCCCCGGCATGCGTCCTATGATGGACTTTTTGCCGTGTACCACCTCGTCATGGGACAGGGGCAGTATATAGTGCTCGGAAAAGGCATAGCACATGGAAAAGGTCACTTCGTCGTGGTGGTAGCTCCGAAAGTAGCTGTCCATTGACATATAGTCCAGCACGTCGTTCATCCAGCCCATGTTCCATTTATAGTCGAAGCCCAGACCTCCCTTTGAGGTAGGCGCGGTCATTCCCGGAAAGGCGGTGCTCTCCTCCGCTATCAGCAGCGCCCCTGGGCATTCCCTGCGCACGGTATCCGAAAGCTGGCGGAGGAAGTCTATGGCCGCTATGTTCTCCCTGCCGCCGTAGCGGTTAGGCAGCCACTCCCCGCCCCGCTTGCCATAGTCCAGGTAAAGCATGCAGCTCACGGCGTCCGCCCTGAGCCCGTCTATATGGTATTCCTTCATGAGGAACACGGCGTTGGATATGAGGAAGCTCCTCACTTCGTTCTTTTCAAAGTTAAAGAGGGTGGTACCCCACTGGGGCTGCTCGCTCCTGCGCGGATCCGGGTGCTCATAAAGGGGAGTGCCGTCGAAAAGCCTCAGGCCCTGCTCATCCCTGCAGAAGTGAGTGGGCACCCAGTCCACTATCACGCCCAGCCCCGCCTGATGGCATTGGTCTATGAATTCCTTGAACTGCGACGGGTTGCCGTAGCGGGAGGTGATGGAATAATATCCGGTAACCTGATAGCCCCAGCTGTCGTCCAGCGGATACTCGGATACCGGCAGCAGCTCTATATGGGTATAGCCCATCTCCTTTACATAGCCTACCAGCCGCCGGGACAGCGCCGGAAAGTCCAGCCCCTCTACCCATGAGCCCAGATGCGCCTCATATATGTTCATGGGGAGCATGTGGCTGTCCTCATTGCGGCTGGCGGCCATATAGTCCCCGTCGCCCCAGAGGTAGCCGTCCTCAAGATCCCATATGACGGAGGCCGTATTGGGCCGCTTCTGGCTATAGAAGGCAAACGGATCCGCCTTGTATATTATTTCACCCATACGGGTCTCAATTGCGTATTTGTATGTATCACCCTGATGGGCAATGCCGATGAAAGCCTCCCATACTCCCGTTTCACCTATGGGGTGCATGGGATCTGCGTCTTTATTCCAGCCGTTAAAGCTGCCTACTACCCTTACGGACACCGCGTTTGGCGCCCATACCGCAAAACGGTATACTTCATAGCCCCTGTGCTCGGCCTTATGGCAGCCCAGAGTGAGGTATGCATATGAATTTGTACCTTCGCCCCAGAGGTAAAGGTCCGCGTCGCTTATCTTATCCCGCATATTCTCCTTAAGCCTCTTGCATAGTATTATGTATATTCTACACCAAAACCTCCCCGGCTGTATATAAAAAAATGTGATAGGGCTCCCTGCCTGTTTTTTATCGTTCATCACAAAAAGCATATTTTGTTCTTCCTCTGCCCATGATATAATGTAGGAAAATGCCGCACAAAGGAGAAAACACATATGACTATAAACAAGGATATGACCATCGAAGAGATACTGCACGTTGACGTCGCCATAGCCGACCTGCTCATGGAAGCCGGTATGCATTGCCTGGGCTGCATAATGGCCCATGGTGAGAGCCTTGAGCAGGCATGCGCCGTACACGGCATAGACTGCGACGCGCTGGTAGATACTATAAACCAGTTTCTTGAGAACAAATAAGAGGGAATAGCGTTCCTCCGGCCCAGTGAGCTGAATTTCAAAAACGGCCGGAGATATAGAGCTCTACGTCGTGGTGGGGCAGCGACAGGATGACGCTCCCCGCCGGACGCCGGCGGCTCTATTTTTTTGCAAAAAAATGCCCATCCGCCCAACCGGCAGATAGGCTGCGGACGGTTATCCGTCCCTTTCCATTATTCGTTTTATCAGTGATTTCCCAGAAGGTAACTGAACCCCAGCAGCACATACAGCACCCCGAACATGTATGGCATAAGCATCTCCTTTAAGCCGGGGTTTTTGCGCCAGCCGTCCGTCAGCACTATAACTTCCGCGCCGTATGCCCCTGCGCCCAGTATATACGCCACGAATTTCAGTACGTTCCAGTAATGATATATGGGCTCTATATGCAGCATGGACAATATGAACAGCCCGCCCGCTATTACCACGAATATGTTGCGCACCGTCAGAAACGTATGCTGCGTCTTGCTCAGCCTGTGGCTTTCCGGCGGATCGTGAATTATAGCCTCGTCGCCCTCCATTATATGGATGGCCTCTTCGGCTATTGCTTCAGTTATACCTGTTCGGTGATGTTCCTTGTTTTCCTGCATCTGTCCTCCGAAAAATATGAAAATCGATCAGGCGGAGCGTTCTTAATTTATTGAGGTTTTTTATATGTTTTATTATAAAATATGAGTCGCCGCTTGCCAACCCCGGTTTTTATATTTTTTTAACGGAAACGGGCATTTTATTAACCTTACCAGGCGCGCAGGCTTTTCCATTTATCCTGTGGCAAAGAAAGTTTATTTTTCAAGTTCACTCCTTATGTACCGCATTACGGCGCCGGAAATATCCGCTCCGGTGCTCTTTTCCATGCCCGCAAAGTGTGCGTTGGAGTTTACCTCGCAAATCAGCGGGCCCTCTTGTGAATGCAATATGTCCACACCGCCGAAGTCCAGCCCCAGCAGTCTTACCGCCTCCAGCGCAAGGTGTTTTTCCTCGTCGCTGGGCACATACGCCTCCGCACTGCCGCCATTGGCTATGTTGGCCCTGAAATCGCGGTCGTTGCTGCGCCGCATGGCGCCCATCACCTCGCCGCCCACCACGTATATGCGCACGTCCCGCCCGAAGCTTTCCCTGACCGCCTGCTGCATTATCATGGGCGTGGCCTCGTGGGAGCGTATTATTTCCGCCGCCTGTTCCTCCGTATCCGCAAGATATACCTGCTTGCCGAAGGAGCCGCGGCATTCCTTGATTATCAGCGGCAGGCCGAGATATTCCGCCGCCCTTTTCAAAAAGGCCATCTCTCCGTAGCCTACGTATTTGTACGTCTGGGGCACCGGCACCGTCTTGGGCATCGGCAGCCTGCCTGAGAGCGCCGCATGGGTCAGCGCCTTGTCGTCGCAGAGGGCAACAGCCCTGGCGCTGTTGAAAAGACGCAGGCCGCATTTTTCCAGCATCTGTCCCAGCATTATATCCTTATCCCAGAATATGCCGAAGGAGTATCGGTCTATATCGAAAAGCGGCTCTCCAGACGCTATATCGAAAAGCAGACTGTCGTTGCTTTGCTGCTCTATGGCTATGTTTTCCTTTTCAGCCGCTTCCATAAGGGCCCTGAAAAGGCTTTTGAAGCTTTCCTCGCCTACAAAGCCGTTAGTTATAAGCATTCCTTTTTTCATGAGCTTGCCCCCTCTGTGTGCATGAAAAAAGGATACCACAGCCCAGTGCCTATTACAAGGCGGCTCAAGCCCTAAAAAACAGCTCAGCTTCAGATTGCAAACGCAGTTGCTCTGTGGTAAAATAGTCAAAGTTGATATTCGTTTTGACTATAATAAGCTTTTTTATGAGAAAGGAGCTATTGAACTATGAGAGAAGCCGCAAAACCCGCCCTTGAGAAGCTTGATGAGCTTGGCATTAAATACTACTACTATGAGCACCCATTGGCCAAGACCATGGAGGACTGCGAAGGCATAGGCGCCGATGTTGGAGCAAAGCACTTTAAAAACATCTACGCCTGCGACCATACCGAGACCAACTTCTTCATCATAATCATCCGCGCCGATAAGAAGTTCAGGACCTCCGAGGTGAGCCGCAAGCTGGGCGTATCCCGCCTGAGCTTCTGCACCGACGAAATGCTGCAGGAAAACCTCGGCGTAGTTTCCGGCGCCGTCACCCCTCTTGCCCTGATGAACGACAAGGAGCACAAGACCCTTCTGGTAGTGGACAAGGATATCCTCCGGGACGAGATGGTATGCTGCCACCCCCTCACCAGCGACGCTACCGTGGCCATGCACCGCTACGACCTGATCAAGTTCGTCCGGGCCTGCGGCAACGAGATAAAGTTCCTCGACATAGGCGGCGGCGAGCACACTGAGGAATAAAAATCAACGCATATTATAAAGACGAATAATTAAAAAGTGGCTTTTAAGCCACTTTTTTCTTTCCTCTGCCTCCCATCTACATACTCTCCCCCTTGGCGGGGCCGGGGATTTATCGCTTTGCCACACAAATGACATATTGACGAGCAACGCCGTCAATATTATAATAAATAAATACACAGTCGGTAAAATAATAACTCAGAAAGGAGGGAAGAATGTGACAAAATACATCATCAAGCGCCTCCTGCTTGCAATTCTCACCGTATTCATAATATGCGCAATCACATTTTTCCTTATGCACGCCATTCCGGGCGGCCCGTTCAACCGTGAAAAGGCTCTCGACCCGGCCACCATCGCCGCGCTAAACGCCAGATATAACCTGGATAAACCCCTCGTGGTGCAGTTCGGCATCTATATCAAGGAACTTTTCAAGGGCGACTTCGGCGTATCCCTCAAGAACGGCCGCGAGATAAGCAGCATCATATCCGAATCCTTCCCCATATCCTGCAAGGTCGGCCTTCGCGCCATATCCATCGCTCTGATATGCGGAACGGTATTCGGCAGCATTGCCGCGCTCATGCGCAACAAATGGCCGGATCGCGTCATAGTATTCCTTTCTACTCTGTTTACGGCAGTACCGAGCTTTGTATTGGCAACCCTGTTGTTGCTTGTATTTTGTATAAAGCTGGGCTGGGTGCCCGTCTGGAGCCCTAACAACCCCAGCTATGTGCTCCCGGTAATAGCGCTTTCAGCGTACCCCATGGCTTACATCACCCGTCTTTCCAAGACGAGCATGCTGGACGCGCTGAGTCAGGACTATATCCGCACCGCAAAGGCAAAGGGCGTACACAAGTGGACCGTTATATTCAAGCACGCCCTGCGGAACTCCCTCATTCCCGTGATAACCTATGCGGGCCCGCAGATTGCCTACATAATCACCGGCTCCATGATAGTCGAGACCATATTCACCATAGGCGGCATAGGCAGCAAGTTCGTAAGCGCCATAACCAACCGGGATTACACCATGATAATGGCGACCACGATCTTCCTTGCCACCCTTATGGTAGCGGCGACGCTCATATGCGACCTGCTGTATAAGCTGGTGGATCCCCGCATCAATTACGACTAAAGAAAGGAGGCCGATACTCTTGGAACAGAACAACAGCTCACTTCCCAAAAAGAACCCGCTGAGCATGCAGATAGACCTTGATAAGTTTGCTCCCGCCACCGAAGAGGAAAAGCGGCAGCAGGACGTTATGAGCAAGAGCACTACCTTCTTCCGGGACGGTATGCGCAAGCTCTTCAAGAACCCGTTGGCCGTGGGCAGCCTTATAGTACTTTCTCTCATCATAATCACCATAATAGTTGCGCCCATGATCGTACCCTACAAGTATTCCGAGATACTTTCCGTAAACGGCAGGCGGGATAAGGGCGCAAAAAACATGGCTCCCTTCACCTACAGCGAGATGGAGCAGGAGTACATAGCCCAGGGCGGCCAGCGCTTCCCCCATATTTTCGGCACAGACGAGCAGTGCCGCGACTATTTCGTCCGCGTAATATACGGCACCCGCGTATCCCTCTGCGTAGGCCTCTTCGCCAGCATCATAGTCATGATAATCGGCGTCATATACGGCAGTATATCCGGCTATTTAGGCGGTAAAGTGGACTTGATAATGATGCGCATAGTGGATATTATCTACTCCCTGCCCGATATGCTGATGGTAATATTGCTGGCGGTGGTATTCGACGAGTTGATACACTTCCCCACAGGTTCCCTTCTCAACAAGCTGGGAGCCAACATGATATCGCTGTTCCTGGTATTCGGCCTTCTGTATTGGGTAGGTATGGCCCGCCTTATCCGGGGCCAGATACTTTCCATAAAGGAGAACGACTACATACTGGCCGCCGAGTCCATAGGCGCAGGCTCCGGGCGCATAATCCGAAAGCACATTCTGCCCAACTGCATATCGGTCATAATCATAACCACCGCCCTGCAGATACCCTCGGCCATATTTACCGAGAGCTACCTTTCCTTTATAGGTATGGGCGTCCGTGCGCCTATGCCCTCGCTGGGCTCCCTCGCAAACTACGCCCGCGACGGCCTCCAGTCCTACCCCTATAAGCTGGTGTTCCCCGCGCTTACCATCTGCCTTATAGTTCTCTCCATGAACCTTCTGGGCGACGGTCTGAGGGACGCCTTCGATCCTAAGCTGAAGAGGTGATAAACATGAGCGAAAATACTACACATCTTCTTAGCGTAAAAGACCTGCACACCTCCTTCACCACCGACCACGGCGAGGTGCAGGCGGTAAACGGCGTATCCTTCAACCTGGACGCCGGAAAGGTGCTGGGCATAGTGGGCGAATCCGGCTCCGGCAAGAGCGTCACCGCCTACTCCATCATGCAGATACTGGCCGACAACGGCCGTATAACCAGCGGCGAGATACTCTATAAAGGCGAGGATATATCCCGCTGGGGCGAATCCAAGATGCAGGATTTCCGGGGCAAGTGCTGCTCCATAATCTTCCAGGATCCCATGACCAGCCTGAACCCCGTTTTCACCATCGGCAGCCAGATAGCCGAGGCGGTACTGCTGCACACAAAGAGCAGCAAGCACGAGGCCATGGAAAAGGCCCTTGAGATGCTGAAGCTGGTCGGCATAAACGAACCCGAAAAGCGCCTCAAGCAGTACCCCTACGAGCTGTCCGGCGGTATGCGCCAGCGTGTCATGATAGCCATGGCGCTGGCCTGCGAACCGGATATACTCATTGCGGACGAACCCACCACCGCCCTGGACGTTACCATACAGGCACAGATACTGGAGCTGATGCAGAGCCTCCAGAAGAAGCTGGGCATGGCCATCATAATGGTCACTCACGACCTGGGCGTAATAGCGGAAATGTGCGACGAGATAGTGGTCATGTACGGCGGCCGCTTCTGCGAGCGGGGTACTGCCGACGAGATATTCTATAATCCCCGCCACGAGTACACCAGGGGCCTGCTCCGCAGCATACCCAACATAACCAACATGAAGGAACGCCTGGTGCCCATATCCGGCACCCCCATAAACATGCTGAACATGCCCAAGGGCTGCGCCTTCTGCGCCCGCTGTGACAAGGCCATGAAGATATGCCTTGAACAGGTGCCCGAGGAACGCATAATCAACGAGTCCCACAGGGCGTCCTGCTGGATAAACACCCGCGATAATATCGGAACTGTTGAGGAGGCTGAATAATATGAGCGAATATCTCGTAGAAGTTGAACATCTGAAACAGTATTTCCAAGTGCGCTCCGGCTTCAAGAACATGACGCTCAAGGCCGTTGACGACGTATCCTTCTGCATAAAGCCCGGCGAGACACTGGGTCTTGTAGGCGAGTCCGGCTGCGGCAAGACCACCGTAGGCCGCTCCCTGCTTCACCTGTACGACCCCACCGGCGGCACAGTGCGCTTTGAAGGCGAGGAAGTCACAAAAAAGAACATTCAACGAATGCGCGCCAAGATGCAGATGGTGTTCCAGGACCCCTATTCCTCTCTGGATCCCCGCATGACTGCCGAGGATATAATCGGCGAACCTCTCGACGTGCACCGCCTCTGCGCCAGCCGCAAGGAGCGCAGGGATAAGGTAATAAGCCTTATGGAGCTGGTAGGCCTTAACTCCGAGCATGCCACCCGCTACGCCCACGAATTTTCAGGCGGCCAGCGCCAACGTATAGGCATAGCCCGGGCCCTCGCCGTGGATCCCAAATTCATAGTATGCGACGAGCCGGTCTCCGCGCTGGACGTATCCATTCAGGCGCAGGTCATCAACATGTTCGAGGATCTGCAGAACCAGCTGGGCGTTGCATACCTCTTCATCGCACATGATCTGCTGGTCGTACAGCATATTTCCAACCGCATAGCGGTAATGTATCTGGGCCACGTAGTGGAGCTTGCGGATGCCAACGAGCTTATGTCCGATCCAAAGCACCCCTACACCCAGTCCCTGCTTTCCGCAGTGCCCATACCCGACCCCAGGACCGCCCGCAAAAAGAACCGCATAGTTCTCGAGGGCGACGTTCCCAGCCCCCTCAAGATGCCCTCCGGCTGCCCCTTCCGCACCCGCTGCCGCTACGCTACGGAGCAGTGCGCCATGGAGCGTCCCGAGCTGACCGACCGGGGCGGCGGCCACATGGTAGCCTGCTGGAACAAATAACTTCAAAAGTATTTTACCCTTCCGGGTATTTACTAAATAAAAAAAATGGAGGAATAACCATGAAAAAAGTACTCGCACTGCTTCTCATCGCTGTGATGTGCTGCGGCGTATTTGCTGCCTGCTCCAGCCCTGCTGCTGAAACTCCCAGCGAGCCCACTACCACCGAGGAGACTCCCGCCACCACAGAAGATGCGGACGCTGCTTCTCTGGTAAGCGACGCCTTCATCAACCCCACTGCCGACTGGGGTCAGTACAACGACCTGATCACCCAGATCAAGACCGAGACCGACTACGCAAAGCGTACCGAGCTCATGCATCAGGCTGAGGACATTCTGATGTCCAACTACTGCATACTGCCCTTCTACTATTACAACGATCTGTATATGCAGAAGGAATATGTGGACGGCATCTACGCCAACCTCTTCCAGACCAAGTTCTTCATGTACGCTACCATGAGCAACGGCTCCGACACCCTGCGTCTGAACCTGGCCTCCGAGCCTGACTTCCTGGATCCCGCCCTCAACAGCACCGTTGACGGCGCCTGCCTGGCAGCCAACTCCTTCTCCGGCCTTTACACCTACAACGCAGAGGGCCACACCGTTCCCGCCTGCGCCACCGGCTACACCGTATCCGACGACGGCCTGACCTACACCGTTACCCTGCGCGAGGGCCTGAAGTGGTCCGACGGCTCCGACCTGACCGCCGCCGACTTTGAGTATGCATGGAAGCGCGCCGCCGCCACCGCCACCGCAGCTGACTATGGCTATATGTTCGCCGGCTTCGCGGGCTATCCCGATGAGCTGAACGTGACCGCCAAGGACGCCACCACCTTCGAGTTCGTCCTCACCGCGCCCTGCGCCTACATCGAGGACCTTATGGCGTTCCCCACCTTCTATCCCGTGAAGCAGGCTGCCGTTGAGGCCTATAAGGATTGGCAGACCTCTCCCGGCGGCTGGTGCCAGGATGCCGGCTTCGTTTCCAACGGCGCTTTTGTCTGCACCGAGTGGAACCATGACACCTCCATGACCTATGAGAAGAACCCCTACTGGTACGATGCCGACAAGGTGACCGTCAACAAGCTCCAGTTCATGCTTTCCGCTGATGACACCGCCATCTACTCCGCCTACAACGCCGGCGACGTAGACTTCATCGATACCGTTCCCACCAACGAGATAGCCTCCCTGAAGGACGTCAACCCCGAGTTCCACATCATCGACGCTCTGGGCACCTACTATGCGGCTTTCAACTGCAAGAGCGCCCTCTTTGCCGATAAGACCCCCGAGCAGGCCGCCTGCATGCGCGAGGCCTTCTCCATCCTCATCGACCGCGACTACATCATCGAGAACGTAGCTCAGTGCGGCCAGAAGCCCGCTAACTCCTTCATCCCCTACGGCATGGCGGACGGCAACGGCGGCATCTTCAAGACCGACCTGGTAGAGCAGGGTTACTTTGATCCCTTCGCCATCAACAACGACTATGAGGGCACCGTTGAGAAGGCCCGCACCCTGCTGAAGGCTGCCGGCTACAAGTTCGGCGACGATGGCATGCTCTCCGCGGAGACCCCCATCTCCCTCGAGTATCTGACCAACGAAGCCACCAGCCATGTAAAGATCGCTGAGGCTATGCAGCAGGATCTGGCCGCCATCGGCATCGACATGACCATCAAGCAGTGCGACTGGAACGTATTCCTCCAGGAGCGCAAGAACGGCAACTTCGACTTCGCCCGCGAAGGCTGGATCGCCGACTTCAACGACCCCATCAACATGCTTGAAATGTGGATCACCGAATCCGGCAACAACGACTGCCAGTACGGCCGTTAATCCGCGTCAACCATTCAACCATTCAACTGTTCAAGGCCGGGGCTATGCTCCGGCCTTCTCTATCGAAAAACCCCGGAAATTTTCTCTTGACAAGTAACCATCAGTTGACAAGAGCACACAAGCCCTAAAGGCTTGTTTTGGTACGCTCCTG